>OAVX01000004.1_pt1 | contig 377350 bp, 352 predicted proteins | sample 1476471 | NCBI WGS metagenome assembly OAVX01 (sample SAMEA2580114, study PRJEB22360) | human gut metagenome | biome: human gut; feature: human-associated habitat; material: faeces | place: Denmark | collected 2008/2010
ACGTTTTGCAGGATTAAATTCCATAGAGGGGTGGAATTTAACTTTTCAATTGAACTTTCTGACATTTAAATAAAAAAATGAGAAATAACGTTTTACAACCCTGCAAAAGTATAGTATAATTCTTAAGGCGGTAATGGTTATAAGTACCGCTGATTAATATTATTTACAAGCAAACATACGCAGGAGGGTTTGAAATGGTAAAAGCAGTAGTTGGTGCAAACTGGGGCGATGAAGGAAAAGGTAAGATCACAGACATGCTCGCCAGAGAGGCAGATATCATCGTTCGTTTTCAGGGTGGTGCGAATGCAGGCCATACAATTGTGAATGATTACGGAAAATTTGCGCTGCATACACTGCCATCAGGTGTGTTCTATGGACATACGACCAGCATCATTGGTAATGGTGTCGCACTGGATGTGCCGCGTCTTTTCGCAGAGGTACAGTCTATAGTAGAAAAAGGTGTTCCGATGCCGAAGATTCTTGTATCCGACAGAGCACAGATGGTAATGTCTTATCACAAGAATTTTGACGCATATGAAGAAGAGAGACTCGGAGGAAAATCTTTCGGTTCCACAAAGTCAGGAATTGCTCCGTTCTATTCAGATAAGTATGCAAAGATCGGTTTTCAGGTTAGTGAGCTGTTTGATGATGAACTTTTGAAGGAGAAGGTTGTGCGCGTGGCAGAGCAGAAGAATGTACTGCTTGAGCATTTATACCACAAACCACTGATTAATCCTGATGAGTTATATAACGAACTGATGGAATATAAGAAAATGGTAGAGCCGTTTGTAGCTAATGTATCTCTTTACCTTCACGAGGCAATCAAAGAAGGAAAGACAGTTCTTCTTGAAGGACAGTTAGGATCCATGAAAGATCCGGATCACGGAATTTATCCAATGGTTACATCTTCCTCAACACTTGCAGGATACGGTGCGGTCGGAGCAGGAATCCCACCATACGAGATCAAGCAGATCGTTACAGTATGTAAAGCATACTCAAGTGCAGTAGGAGCCGGAGCTTTCGTAAGCGAGATCTTTGGAGAGGAAGCAGACGAGCTTAGAAGACGTGGTGGTGACGGCGGAGAGTTCGGCGCTACAACAGGACGTCCAAGAAGAATGGGATGGTTTGACTGTGTTGCATCCAAATATGGCTGCAGAATGCAGGGAACAACAGATGTAGCATTTACAGTACTCGATGTACTTGGATATCTGGATGAGATTCCGGTATGTGTTGGTTATGAGATCAACGGAGAAGTTACTACAGAATTCCCGGTAACACATCTTCTTGAGAAGGCAAAACCGGTTTACAAAGTTCTTCCGGGATGGAAAGAAGACATTCGTGGAATCAAAAACTACGAAGATCTTCCGGAAAACTGCCGTAAATACATTGAATTCATCGAGAAAGAGATCGAGTATCCGATCACAATGATCAGTAACGGACCAGGAAGAGACGATATTATTTATCGTAATAAATAATGAAACAGAAATACAGGACAGGAAGTGAAAGCTTACCGTCCTGTATTTTTTATATATTAGGAAAGTTCTTTCCTAATATATAAAAACGCTCCGCCAGGGATGCGCACTGCGGCGTACAAGGTAGGTGTCGCAAGCGACCGCCGCAGGCGCCAGAATGTGCCAAGGCACATTCTTTGTTATATCAGAAAATTCTTTTCTGATATAAAACACTTCGTTCAGAATGAACACTGGGCGTACAATGCAGTTGTTGCTCCGCGTGGAATCTGCACGGAAAACAAAAAGATAGTAATAAATCAGAAAGTTCCTCATATAATATGATGATACCAGGGTCAAAAGGTCTGAAACCACCGGTGCTTGCACAAAGGTGGTGTAATGGCCTTGGGACCCGCCCAATATGAGCATAAAAGTGGAGCGGAAGCTTCACGATATGCGAATAGTGGGTAGGATTGTGGGAGTGCATTGCACGAAACAATCCGTAGGTATCATAGTTGGGGGCTTTTGCCCCCAACATCATAATATATAGCCGAGAAAAAAGAAGGAGGAATTCGATGGAACAGAACAGCAATGAAAAAGACAGAGAAAATTTATCTATGGAAGAATATCTGAAGAGGAGACAGGCAGTAAAAACCCGGGAAACAGCTTCGCATGTCGCCCGGGGAGTAGATTCTGTCAGTGCATTACTGACTGCAGTATTTTATTTATGATCAGAATTGTCTTTTGAATCATCTTTCAACAGTCGTGTGACCAGCAGCAGTCCATAGAGAATAACAGGAACGAAAATGGTTGCAGCGATAGATGCTTTGAGAAGATCAGAAGCAACAGGTGAATCAATCAGTGCAAAAATCAGTGTGCACAAATACATTGCGATAAGAATAAAAACCCCTAATAGTGCAGAAATACGTTTCAGTTTTTTCATGTGACCAGTCCTTTCATACGCCAATATAGTAATAGTAACAGTATATATCAAATAATTGTTTACGGCAAATAAAATATGTTATATAATAGAAGGGCGATTGAATTCGAAGTTTAAAGATAAAGGAGCAATATACAATGAGTGAGAAATGTTTATTAGACCAGTGGCGTGATATGGCCTATGACCGTAATCTTCCGAAAGATCAGCTGGAGAAGTTCTGGGGAACATACTTTACAATCGAAAGAGAGATTTACGAGCAGCTGCTTGAGAACCCGGATGAAGAAGTGAAGGGAACAGTGAAAGAGCTTGCTGAGAAATATGGACAGGATGTCATGACAATGGTTGGATTCCTTGACGGAATCAATGACAGTCTGAAGACAGCAAACCCGATCGAGACAATGGAAGAAGATACAGTTGTAAGTCTTGCATTTGATAAAGAACTTCTTTACAAGAACATGATCGATGCAAAAGCTGACTGGCTGTATGGACTCCCACAGTGGGATAAGATCTTTGATGCAGAGACAAAGAAACGTCTGTATCGTGAGCAGAAACAGTCCGGTACAGTTCGCAAAGCGAAAAAGATCGGAAGAAATGATCCATGTCCGTGCGGAAGTGGAAAGAAATATAAATTCTGCTGTGGAAAGAACGCATAAGAATCAGATTACTGGCGGTATGTATTGAGAGATACATACCGTTTTGTGTTTTTGGATATAAGTGTATATATTTAAAAGAAAGGGACATACTGATATTGTTCTAATAAGATTAAGAGGAGGAAATCAGTATGCCAGAATTAAGCTGTACCGTACAGACATGTGTACACAATTATCAGTATCTTTGCGAACTGGATAAGATCCAGGTGGGAGGAAACAGTGCGAAGGATGCGAAGGAGACCTGTTGCGATAGCTTTGAAGAAAGAAGAGAGGGAAGTTATAGCAATAAGACGGATTCGATGAAGTCTGTTTCAGATTGCTCAGATGTTGACTGCCAGGCGAAAGATTGCAGATATAATGAAGAGTGCAAATGTCACGCAGGGAAAATCAGTGTAGAAGGCGGTGACGCCTGCCACAGCAGTGGGACAGAATGTGCAACATTTGATTGTTGCTGTAATTGAGTATCAGATAAAAGTATAAAATCGTGATAAATAGAAAGAGATTTGGAAGAGGGGATCTTCTGAATCTCTTTTTTCTACTGTTGACTCTATTGTTGTAACCGCGTTATAATCGTAATATGTATATTTAACAGAAGAAAGGAAATGATCGTACATGAGTGAATATCGACAGGATGAGCATACGACAGCGAAAGAGGCGTCAAAGACTCATACAGATCAAAGTTATAGACACAATTCGCGGGAAGAACATGAAAAAAGAAGGTATAGCTTCAAAGAACAGGCCATAAAAAGTATGACGTTGTTCTTCGTAGTTGCGACATGTATCTTATTTTATTTTGCACTTTTGAGATTGGGACAGATTTCATCTGTATTTAAGCAGTTTTTAACAGTGGCAAAACCTATTATTTATGGACTGGCAATTGCATATTTGCTGAATCCGATTGTGAAGTGGATAGACCGTCGGATGATTCCGCTTTTGGAGAAACATTGTCCCAAATTAAAGAAGAAAAAACAGATATCAAGAGGAGTTGGAATCTTCGTATCTGTCATCTTAATGTTGGCATTGATTATTACACTTCTCAATATGATGATTCCGGAGTTATATGGAAGTATCCGCGACATGATTTTCACTGTGCCGAGTCAGATGAACCGGTTTATCCATGAATTCAGCAAGATGCATTCTTCTGATTCAACAGTTGGAAAGATGTTGGCGAGCATAGTTGAAGAAGCAAGTGATTTTGTTCAGAACTGGATGAAGACAGATTTGATGGAGAAAGTGAATCTGTGGATGACACAGCTTACTGTGGGAATGATTCAGATGGTTCGTGAAGTCTTTAATTTTATTATTGGAATCATTGTCTCTATTTATGTTTTGTTTAGCAAAGAGAAGTTCCAGAAACAGACAAAGAAGCTGATCTACGCTGTATTTCGTCCGGGACAGGCCAATATGATTCTTCAGATTGGCGGAAAAAGCAATGAGATTTTCGGTGGATTTATTATCGGAAAGATTATTGATTCTCTGATTATCGGAGTAATCTGTTTTATAGGATTATCAATTCTGAATATGCCATATACAATGCTGGTCAGCGTGATCGTAGGAGTGACAAATGTAATTCCATTCTTTGGACCGTATATCGGAGCAATTCCGAGTGCAATTCTGATTCTGCTTGCAGATCCATTGAAAGGACTCTATTTTATCATTTTTGTTATTGCATTGCAGCAGTTTGATGGAAATGTGCTGGGACCAAAGATTTTAGGAAATTCGACAGGACTTTCCTCGTTCTGGGTTGTTTTCTCAATCCTGATCGCAGGGGGATTATTTGGTATTCCGGGAATGCTTTTTGGTGTACCGACATTTGCGGTGATTTATTATATTGTAAATATGCTGGTTAATTCTATCCTGAAGAAAAAAGAACTTCCAACAGATACAGAGTGCTATGGGAAGAACGGATATGTAGATTCCGAAGGAATTTATATACAGAAAGAAAAACAGGAAGAGATAAAAGAAATACAAGAAGAAAAGGGAGATAAGGACAATGCCGATTCGAGTACAAAATGATTTGCCGGTAAAAGAAATATTGGAACAAGAGAACATCTTCGTGATGGATGAGATGCGTGCGGCACATCAGGATATCCGTCCGATCAGTATCGGACTTCTGAATCTGATGCCACTTAAGGAAGATACAGAGCTTCAGATTCTGAGAGCACTTTCAAACTCTCCGCTGCAGGTGGATGTTACTTTTGTAAGAGTGACAAGTCATGTGTCAAAGAATACATCAACAAGTCACATTTATAAGTTCTATGAAGCTTTTGATGATATCAAGGATAAAAGGTTTGATGGATTTATTATCACGGGCGCACCTGTAGAACAGATGCCGTTTGAAGATGTAGATTATTGGGAAGAACTGAAACGTATTATGGAGTGGACAAAGACAAATGTTGTGTCTACACTTCATCTTTGCTGGGGAGCACAGGCTGGTATTTATTACCATTATGGAATTGATAAGGTACAACTTCCGGAAAAACGTTCAGGTTTGTTCTGGCACCACGTAAGGAACAGAAAGATTCCGATTGTCAGAGGATTTGATGATAAATTCCTTGCACCACATTCCAGACATACAGAAGTTCCGCAAGATCTATTGGAAAAAGATGACAGAATTACAATTCTTGCAGATTCGGAAGAAGCAGGAGTTTATCTTTGCATGGCGCAGGATGGACGTCAGATCTTTGTAATGGGACATCCGGAGTATGATAGAATGACACTGGATTCAGAGTATAAGAGAGATCTGGGGAAAGGATTGAATCCACAGATTCCGGAGAATTATTATCCGAACGATGATCCAGAGAAGAAACCAATGCTGACCTGGAGAGCACATTGCAATAACCTGTATACGAACTGGTTGAATTATTACGTATATCAGGTGACACCTTATGATCTGTATGGAACACCGTTCTAAAGGTTTGGATTAGAGAGTTTTCGTATAACGATAAGAAAAACAAAAAAGCACCTTCGGAAGATATTGTTCTTCCGAAAGTGCTTTTTCTATATCCTGTTGCCGATTACGAATATTCTCAACAACTCTGAAACCAATTCCTATCGCCCGATCCAGTTGTCGAAAGGATCCGGTTTTACAGATATGAAATCATTCTGTACATCCGCGCTGTTCAGCTTGATCTGCTGTCGGTTCTTTTCAGCAGCTTCTTCAGATTCAAATAGCTGATCTTCCGGCATTGTCAGTGCGCCGCAGGAGCCGATTAGCTGAATGATATAGTTCTCCCCCTGCTTGCGTGCAATCTTTCCTTTACGGATTGTTGTGTTGTTCTCAAGAATATATATAACATCATCTTTATTGTACATCATTTCACATCCTCTTCATCAAATTCCAGGGTGATATAGTTGAATCTGTCGTCCTTCCAGATCTTAATGACTTTGCCTTTGCGGGCCTTCAAGCGTTCCCGGTTCTTGAAATTCGTGCTTGCACCGTAGGCATGCTCAAGCATATACCAATAGGAAGTGGGAAGCTCATGTTCGACAATCTCCAAATAATCACCGACAGAGCAGCAATCCGGCTGTTCTGTAGTAAAGTCCATTGTTCGCATACTTTCACCTTCTGTTTCGTGTCTATAGAATCTATTATACTCTAAACACAGAATATCTCAAGAGAATTATTTCACCAACTTGTTTTTTGCTTTCAAGTATTTTATAATAATGAATTACAGTGCTTGCGGGCAGGAAAGAATAGACTTCCTGTATACGAGACAAGAAGAATGAGAAAACAGATAAAAATGTGGTAACTGTTCAGAGCCAACCTTCAAAATGCTACGCATTTTGAAGGTGTGGCGTATCCGCCAAATAAAATTTCAAAAACAGTTTTAAAAATGCAAGCATTTTACCTCTTTTTTGAAATTTTGCTTGGCTCTGAACAGTTACAAAATGTGAAAATAAATTGGAGGTTATTAACAGAGATGAATCGAATTGCAAGGTTTGAAAAAGTGAGTAAAGAAAAGTTCTTTGAAGGGTGGAAAGACACATTTGAGACAGCGGAAGAAAAAGAGATGGAAGCAATCTACGAGTCTTTAAAACTGCCGGGAAGAGCGACAGCCGGAAGTGCAGGATATGACTTTTTTGCACCGGTGAAAATCACACTGAAACCGGGAGAAACCGTCAAGATTCCAACGGGAGTCCGTGTGTGGATGGAACAGGACTGGGTACTGAAGTGCTATCCGAGAAGTGGTCTGGGATTCAAGTACAGACTGCAGCTGAATAATACAGTAGGAATTATCGACAGCGATTATTATTATTCCGACAATGAAGGACAGATCTTTGCAAAGATCACAAATGATTCTAATGAAGGAAAAACCGTAGAAGTAGAAGTAGGAGATGGATTCATGCAGGGAATCTTTGTACAGTACGGAATTACATTAGATGATGACGTGACAGAAGTAAGAAATGGTGGATTTGGAAGTACAACAAAAAAGAAATAAAAGGCTGACAGAATAATTTATAAGAAAAAGGGAAACCTAAACTCAGTGAAGCCAATGCAAATAAGAGGCAGAAAAAAGAGGGTTAGGTTTTATGATCAGAAAGATTAAAAAAGAAGTCGGTTGTTCTTTTAAAGAAAATATTCAATATATGGATCAGACCCTTCCGGTGGAGAAAAGCTTTGACATTATCCGCCGGGAGATGGAGATCGGTGGAAAAGAATCGGTATTCTACTACATTGATGGATTTATAAAAGATGAAGCAATGTTAAAGATTATGGATTCTTTTCTTTCTATTACAGCAGAAGATCTCCCACAGGATGCGGAAACTTTTTCGAAACAGAAGATTCCTTATGTAGAAGTGGATGTGCTGAAATGTTTTGATGATATTCTGAGAAATGTACTCTCCGGTACAGCGGTGTTTTTTGTAGAGGGTTATGATGCAGCACTATGTATGGACTGCAGAAGTTATCCTGCCCGCGGTGTAGACGAGCCGGATAAAGATAAATCGCTTCGTGGTTCAAGAGATGGTTTTGTAGAGACAATTGTATTCAATACGGCACTGATGCGGAGAAGGATCAGAGATCCACATCTGATTATGGAAATGACAGAAGCAGGTCAGAGTTCCAGAACGGACATAGCAGTCTGTTATATGTCAGACCGTGTAGATGAAGAACTTTTAAACAATATAAAATCAAGGATTGAGAAACTTGAGGTAGATGACCTGAGAATGAATCAGCAGAGTCTTGCAGAAGCACTTTTCAAGAGAAAATGGTTCAATCCTTTCCCAAAGTTCAAATTTACAGAGAGACCAGATACGGCAGCAGCCTGTCTTTTGGAAGGAAAGGTTGTGATTCTGGTGGATAACTCGCCGTCGGCAATGATACTTCCAACATCCGTTTTGGATATGATAGAAGAGGCAAATGATTATTATTTTCCGACATTGACCGGAATGTATCTGAAGATTTCCAGAACCCTGATCACAATCGCAACGGTGTTTTTTACACCATTGTATCTATTATATATGCAGAATCCGCAGTGGCTACCGGGCGTTTTTTCATTTGTAATGGTGCGTGATCAGATCAATCTTCCATTGATCTGGCAGTTTCTTCTGCTTGAACTGTCAATTGATGGTTTACGGCTGGCTGCGATGAATACGCCAACGATGCTCAGTACTCCACTGAGTGTAATCGCCGGTATTGTGATGGGAGAATTTTCGGTAGAATCCGGTTGGTTCAATTCAGAAGTAATGCTATATATGGCATTTGTGGCAGTGGCAAATTATACACAGCCGAATTTCGAACTTGGATATGCATTAAAATTTATGAGACTGATGCTTCTTGTGCTGACTGCAGTGTTTAATCTGTATGGATTTGTTGCGGGATGTATTTTGGTATTATGTTTCCTCGTGTTTAATAAAACACTTTCAGGAAGAAATTATCTAAATGTAAAAATTAACTGACAAAATCTTAATTTTGTTAATATATCTTTGCTCTTTATTATAAAAGGTGGTATGATATAAAAAATATTGCTTATCCGGAAAATACATGTCTGCTATATGGAATGTAGTGGCGGTTTCCGGAAGAAAGAGAGCAGGAGGTTATTGACATGAGAGAGTTCATTATTACCGTGAACAGTACTGTAGACTTACCGAAGGAATGGCTGGAAGAGAGACATGTTCCGGTTCTTCCGTTGAAATATACGATTGATGGAGAAACTTACACAGATATGTCAGGATTGACAGCAAAAGAGTTCTTTCAGAAATTAAGAGAAGGCCATATGTCTGTGACTTCTCAGATCAATCCGGAGGAAGCACGCGAGATGCTTGAACCGTTTGTGAAGGAAGGAAAAGATGTACTTCATCTTGGATTCTCTTCCGGATTAAGCGGAACATGCAATAGTATGCGAATCGCGGCGGAAGAACTGGCGGAGGATTATCCGGAAGCAAAGATTATCGTGATCGATACACTTTGCGCCTGCCTGGGAGAGGGATTGCTTTTGTACTATGCTCTTAAGTTAAAAGAAGAAGGCAAGACGATTGATGAGATCGCAAAGTGGGCAGAAGAGAACAAGCTTCACGTTTGCCATAATGTTACGGTGGATGATCTGAATCATCTGCAGAGAGGTGGACGTATTTCCAAAGCGGCAGCAGTTTTGGGGACACTCGTGCAAGTGAAACCGATCATACATATGGATAACAATGGAAAACTTCAGGTGATTGCGAAAGAACGTGGTCGCAAGAAGTCTCTGAATAAAATTGTTGATATGGCAGTAGAACAGTCGAAAGGCTGGGAGAATGAGATCATAATGATCACGCACGGAGATTGCCTGAAAGATGCAGAGTATGTTGCCGGACGTGTCAGAGAGAAGATGGGAATAGAGAATATTCTGATCAATAATATCGGAACAGTGATCGGAAGTCATACAGGACCGGGTGTTATTGCCGTATTCTGCATGGGAAATGAAAGATAAATTTTGAAAGAAATAAAAAAACAAAAGAAAATGCATTTAAAGTGTTGACAGGAAAGAGTGGATATGGTAGATTAGATATTGCGTTAAGCAAAAAACAAAGTAGAGTATCCACTCTCACCGCAGCACAATTGAGTGACTGATGGTTCGATATCGATAATAAGGAGCTCCTGTTGGAGTTATTACATTTGTCGGGTGGATATGATATTCACTCGTTTTTTTGTGTTTTCGCGTAAGAACCTAAAGGAAATTCATTTGACGGAGGTATACGACAATTAGCGATTTAATGATTAACGAGCAGATCAGAGATAAAGAAGTAAGATTGATCAGCGCGGATGGGGAACAGTTAGGCATCATGTCATCCAGAGATGCAATGAAGCTTGCACAGGAAGCAGAGCTTGATCTGGTGAAGATTGCACCGGGAGCAAAGCCACCGGTATGTAAGATCATTGACTATGGCAAGTACAAATACGAGCAGACTCGTAAAGAGAAAGAAGCCAAGAAGAAACAGAAAACTGTTGAAATCAAAGAAGTGCGTTTATCACCGAACATTGATACGAATGACCTGAATACCAAAGTGAACAATGCTAAGAAGTTCATTTCCAAGGGAAATAAGGTTAAGGTGACACTGCGTTTCAGAGGTCGTGAGATGGCTCACGTACAGCAGAGCAAGCATATCCTTGATGATTTTGCAAAGCAGCTGGAAGATGTTGCTACAGTAGAAAAGGCAGCAAAACTGGAAGGCAGAAATATGAGTATGGTTTTAGCTGAAAAACGTTAAGACAATATGATCCGGGATGAAGATCCTGTAAGGCAGCACAATAAAGGAGGAAATTATCATGCCAAAAATTAAAACAAATAGAGCGGCAGCAAAGCGCTTCAAAGTAACAGGTACAGGAAAGCTGAAAAGAAATAAAGCTTACAAGAGCCATATCTTAACAAAGAAGTCTACAAAGAGAAAGAGAAATCTGAGACAGGCAACTATTACAGATGCAACAAATGTAAAGAACATGAAGAAGGTTTTACCATATCTGTAAGATTTGGAAGTAGATTAAGGAGGAGATTAGGAAATGGCAAGAATCAAAGGCGGAATGAACGCTAAGAAGAAACATAACAGAACACTGAAACTGGCTAAAGGATACAGAGGAGCTCGTTCCAAACAGTACAGAGTTGCAAAACAGTCTGTAATGAGAGCACTCACATCTTCTTACGCAGGAAGAAAACAGCGTAAGCGTCAGATGAGACAGCTTTGGATCGCTCGTATTAACGCAGCTGCAAGAATGAATGGACTTTCTTACAGCAAATTCATGTATGGTCTTAAACTGGCTAACGTTGACATGAACAGAAAGATGCTTGCAGAGCTTGCAGTAAGCGACAGAGAAGGGTTCGCAGCACTTGCAGCAGTAGCAAAAGAGAAACTTGCTTAATTTGAGCTTGTATTTTCGCCCGGTTTTCTTCGGAAGACCGGGTTTTCTTATTGTATTAATTGTATATAAAAAATAAATTTTTAAAAAAATTAAAAAAACTGTTGACATTTAATGCCGCAACGTGTATTATAGTCGTTGTGGCAAGGCGGTAACGCAGATGACCACGGTAAAATGATGATATGCGGAAGTGTCGGAACTGGCAGACGAGCAAGACTAAGGATCTTGTGATCAATGCGATCGTGTGGGTTCAAGTCCCATCTTCCGCAGTAAGATAAGACCAAGAGTACAGAACAAAGTATTCTTGGTTTTTTTATATATAAAACCGTTCTGCTTGGAAAATAATATTGGAAAAGAAAAAAAGAAGAAAATTAAAAAAATAAAAAGGAAAGAGAAGAGTTTTGTCGAATATATATAATAGAGTATTCTTTAAACATTAAGCGGAGGCATTCATGTACTACTCAGAAGAACTGATAGAAGAAGTAAGATCAAGGAATGATATTGTAGATGTGATTTCCGGATATGTCCGGCTGCAGAAGAAAGGCAGCTCTTATTTTGGATTATGTCCGTTCCATAATGAGAAATCACCGTCTTTTTCTGTGAGCAGACAGAAGCAGATGTATTACTGCTTTGGATGTGGGGCGGGAGGGAATGTTTTTACATTTCTTATGGAATATGAGAATTTTTCTTTTGTAGAAGCAGTGAAGTTTCTTGCGGACAGAGCAGGAATCGAACTTCCGGAGATGGAATACTCGAAAGAAGCGAAGGAAAAAGCAGATTTAAAGTCTACGATTCTTGAGATGAATAAGCTGGCTGCAAAGTATTTCTATGTACAGCTGAAATCAGAGCGTGGAAGTCAGGCCTACAGTTATCTTAAGAACCGTGAACTCTCAGATGAGACGATCACAGCGTTTGGACTGGGATTTTCGAACAAATACAGTGATGATCTGTATAAGTATCTGAGAGAGAAGGGATACAGTGAAGACCTGATTCGACAGGCCGGACTGATCAACACGGATGAACGTCAGGGTGTGTACGACAAGTTTTGGAATCGTGTGATGTTTCCAATTATGGATGTCAATAACCGTGTGATCGGATTTGGTGGTCGTGTGATGGGAGATGGGAAACCGAAATATCTGAATTCACCGGAGACAGTCGTTTTTGATAAGAGCCGGAATCTTTATGGTCTGAACCGTGCCAGAACATCAAGAAAGCCATACTTTCTTCTTTGCGAAGGATATATGGATGTGATCTCTCTCCATCAGTCCGGATTTACGAATGCGGTAGCTTCATTGGGGACTGCATTGACAGCAGGGCATGCAGCTCTGATCAAGCGTTATGTCCAGGAAGTTTATCTGACTTATGACAGTGATGAAGCCGGTACAAGAGCAGCACTTCGCGCAGTGCCGATCTTGCGGGAGGCTGGGATTTCTGCTAAAGTTGTAAGGATGGATCCATATAAAGATCCGGATGAATTCATTAAGAACCTTGGAGCAGAAGAATATGAGAAGCGGATCCATGCGGCGCGTAATGGATTCATGTTCAGCCTGGAGATGCTGGAGAAACAATATGATATGAATTCTCCGGAAGGCAAGACAGATTTCTTCAGGGAAGTGTCGAGGAGACTGCTTGAATTCGAAGATGAGCTGGAGCGTAACAACTATATCGAAGCTGTTGCAACAGCATACCGGGTCAGCCGGGAAAGCCTGGAGAAGATGGTCGCAAAGATGGCTGTGAATGCCGGAATGGCGAGACCGGTCGCAAGACCGAAACGGGCAGAGGGATCTGAGAAGAAGCAAAAGGAAGACGGAATCCTTACTTCACAGAAAGCATTGTTGACCTGGATGATCGATGATGACAGGCTCTTTGATCAGATCAGTCAGTACATAAGCCCGGGTGATTTTACAGAAAGTCTGTATCGGACGGTTGCAGAACTTTTATATGAGCAGAGAAAGCAGGGAGCCTTGAATCCTGCGAAGATCCTGAATCATTTCACAGAGGAAGAAGATCACAGAGAAGCAGCCTCTTTGTTTAACACAAGAATCAAAGAGCTGAGGACAAAGGAAGAGAGAGAACAGGCTTTACAGGAGACAATCCTGCGGGTGAAGAGTTATAGCATTGAGCATCAGACAATGAATCTCGACCCGACAGATATGCGGGGGTTACAGCATTTGATGGAAGAAAAACGGAAGCTGGAGAACCTGAAGAATTTGAATATTACAATTCAATAAGGATAAAATAAAACAAGACAGGCTGCGGATGCGCGCAGCGAAGGAAGGAAGAACACATGGACGATATTACACAGAAATTTCTTGATAGATTGAAAGACCTGGTTGCACTTGGTAAAAAGAAAAAGAGCATACTGGATGTCCAGGAGATCAATGATTTTTTCAATGATATGGAACTCAATGCAGATCAGATGGAGAAGGTATTTGATTACCTTGAGGCAAATAACATTGATGTGCTGCGCATTAGCGGAGATACACCGGATGAGGTGGATGTAGATCTGGATGACATTATCATATCTGAGGAAGACGACGTGGATATGGAGAATATCGACCTGTCAGTTCCGGAAGGCGTGAGTATTGAAGATCCGGTCCGTATGTATTTAAAAGAGATCGGTAAGGTACCTCTTCTGAGTGCAGAACGTGAGATTGAGCTTGCACAGAGAATGGAAGAAGGCGATGAGGAAGCCAAGAAAGAGCTTGCAGAAGCGAACTTAAGACTTGTAGTCAGCATTGCAAAGAGATATGTTGGAAGAGGCATGTTATTCCTTGATCTGATCCAGGAGGGTAACCTCGGTCTGATCAAAGCAGTTGAAAAGTTTGATTATCACAAGGGATATAAGTTCAGTACTTATGCTACATGGTGGATCCGTCAGGCGATCACAAGAGCGATTGCGGATCAGGCAAGAACAATCCGTATCCCGGTTCATATGGTTGAGACGATTAACAAGCTGATCCGTGTATCCAGACAGCTTCTTCAGGAACTGGGAAGAGAACCGCTTCCGGAAGAGATTGCCAAGGAGATGGATATGCCGGTAGAACGTGTACGTGAGATCCTGAAGATTTCACAGGAACCGGTTTCTCTTGAGACACCGATCGGTGAAGAGGAAGACAGCCACCTTGGAGACTTTATCCAGGATGATAATGTACCGGTTCCGGCCGAGGCAGCTGCACAGACACTTCTGAAAGAGCAGCTGGATGAAGTACTGGATACATTGACAGAGAGAGAGCAGAAAGTCCTCCGTCTTCGTTTCGGAATGAATGACGGAAGAGCACGTACACTTGAAGAGGTTGGACGAGAGTTTGATGTAACAAGAGAGCGTATTCGTCAGATCGAGGCGAAAGCACTCCGTAAGCTCCGTCACCCAAGCAGAAGCAGAAAACTGAGGGATTATCTGGATTAATGATGGAATTATCGAAAAGATTACAGGCGGTCGCAGATCTTGTGACCGCCCATTATAAATTAGCGGACATTGGAACGGATCATGCATATATTCCGATTTATCTGACACAGCAGAAGAAGATTACAGAAGCAGTTGCACTTGATGTCAATGAAGGACCACTGCAGCGAGCAGAGGAACATATCCGCGAGAATGGACTTGAAGCAGAGATAGAGACAAGACTTTCCAATGGATTTCAGGCATTGCAGCCGGGAGAAGTCCAGTCTGCGGTCATCGCAGGAATGGGCGGCGGACTTGTGATCCGGATCCTGACAGAAGGAACGGAAGTGGTGCGAAAGCTTGAGGAGTGTATCCTTCAGCCACAGTCAGAGATTGAGAAAGTGCGGGCATTTCTTCTTGAGAAGGGATATGAATTTCTGGAAGAAGATATGGTCTGTGAAGATGGAAAATATTATCCTATGATGAAGGTAAGACCACCGGTAGCTGATACAGCAGGCGAAGATACAGAAGTAAAGTGCTGGGATACGGTTCAGTTAAAATATGGAAAGCTTTTGCTGGAGAAACAACATCCGGTACTCAGAGAGTATCTGGAAAGAGAGATACGCATTTATCAAAGTATTTTAGAAGGATTGAAAGCAAAAGATTCTGACCGGATCCGTCAGAGAAAAGAAGAATTGGAACAGGAACTTGTAGAAGCAGAGAAAGGGATGAAATATTATGCAGTGTAAAGAGATTATACAGGTAATAGAGGCAACATTCCCGCGAACAGCAGCTTTGGGATTTGACAATGTAGGACTGCTTGCAGGACGTTCAGAGAAAGAGGTGTCCAGAATTTATCTGGCACTGGATGCAACAGATGTTGTGATCGACCGTGCGATCAAGGAAGGTGCGGACATGCTGATCACACATCACCCGCTTTTATTCTCAGCAGTAAAGAAAGTGACGGATGAAGATTTTATTACAAGAAGAATTGTGAAGCTGATTCAGAATGACATTTCCTATTATGCAATGCATACGAATTATGATGTGCTTGGTATGGCAGAACTGTCCGGAAAGATCATGGATCTTCAGAATGGGGAAGTGTTAGATGTTACCTATACAGATGAAGAAGGGAATCCGGAAGGAATCGGAAGAATCGGTAATCTGGAGAAAGATATGACATTGGAAGAGTGCTGTGTCTATGTGAAACACAGACTTGAACTTGGAAGTCTGAAAGTATTTGGAGATATGCAGAAGAAGGTACATCGTCTTGCAATTTCTCCGGGATCAGGAAAGAGCTCGATTGCAGTTGCTCTCGAGAAGGGGGCAGATGTTCTTGTGACAGGAGATATCGGTCATCATGATGGAATTGATGCAGTAGAGCAGGGGCTTGCAGTAATTGATGCAGGACATTATGGCACAGAATATATTTTTATTGAAGATATGAAGCAGTTCTTCGAGAAGAAGCTTCCGGTACTGGATGTACTTACAGATCCAATCGAGCATCCGTTCCAGATCATATAATCAGAAGTGAACGCATAATAATGTTCAGCAGGGCAGCTGTGAGCGGAAAGCAGTTCACAAAGACAGTGGAGGTGGCTGAGAGTTGGAAAGTCAGAAATGTAAGGTTACGATAAGCGGAAAAGAGTATCTTTATGAGAAGGGGACGTCTTATCAGGAGATCGCGAAGGATTTTCAGAAAGAGTATAAACATCAGATCGCACTTGTGATGCTGGATGGACATCGTCTGCAAGAACTTAGAAAACAGGTTTCCGGAGACTGTACGCTGCAATTTATTACAACACAGGATACGGCGGGGTATGACACGTATCGAAGAAGTGTCTGCTTTCTTTTTATTAAGGCAGTACACGATGTGATTGGCCATGAGTGTCCGCAGCAGGTGCGGGTACGGATTCATTTTTCGCTTGGTGCAGGATTTTACTGTACGGTGGAAGGAATCGATCATGTGGGAATGGAATTCCAATGGAAAGTTGAAGAACGCATGTATGAACTTGTACAGCAGAGACTTCCGATCACAAAAGAGTTGATTCATACAGAGGAGGCAGTGGAATTATTCCATCGATATGGGATGTTTGATAAAGAACGTCTGTTCCGGTATCGGAGAAGTTCCCACGTGAACCTGTATGCCATGAATGAATTCCGTGACTATTATTATGGTTATATGATGCCGGATACAGGAGATTTGAAGTATTTTGCATTGTATCTGTATCAGGGCGGAATCGTACTTCAGATGCCGCTGAAAGACGAACCGGAGAAAGTGCCTTTATTTGTGCCAAAGGATAAGCTGTTTCGTGTACTCAGTGAGTCTGTGAGATGGGGAGACCAGCAGGGGATTGATACCGTCGGCGCGCTCAATGACATGATCACGCAGGATGATATGCGTGAGATTGTTCTTGTGCAGGAGGCATTCCAGGAGCGCAAGATCGGAGAGATCGCAAAGCAGATCGCAGATCGCCCGGGGGTAAAGTTTGTTCTGATCGCAGGACCTTCTTCTTCCGGCAAGACAACATTTTCACATCGCTTATCCATTCAGCTCAGAGTGAACGGGCTCCATCCACATCCGATTTCTGTAGATAATTATTTCGTAGATCGGGAGAAAACACCGAAAGACGAGGATGGAAATTATAACTTCGAATGCATTGAAGCAATCGATGTGGAAAAGTTCAATGAGGACATGAGCAATCTGCTGGCAGGCGAGGAAGTCTATCTTCCGGTTTTTGACTTTAAGACCGGTAAACGGAATTTTGAAACAAAGCCAAAGAAACTCGGTGAAAATGATATCCTTGTAATCGAAGGAATCCATTGCCTGAATCCGAAGCTGACAGAACAGTTATGTGATGACCGGAAATTCAGGATCTATATCAGTGCATTAACACAGCTGAATATTGATGAGCATAACCGGATTCCGTCTACAGACGGACGTTTGATCCGAAGACTTGTCAGGGATGCAAGAACAAGAGGGGCATCGGCGACGAAGACCATCTCAATGTGGCCGTCAGTGAGAAGAGGAGAAGAAAAGAATATTTTCCCATATCAGGAATATGCAGATGTGATGTTTAACTCTTCCCTGATCTATGAACTGGCAGTGTTGAAACAGTATGTGGAGCCGTTGCTTCTTGGCGTAAGCAAAGACTCTCCGGAATATGTTGAAGCAAAGCGGTTGTTGAAATTCCTGGATTATTTCGTAGGAATCGGAAATGACAATGTGCCAACGAATTCACTTTTGAGAGAATTTATTGGTGGTGGATGTTTCCATGTCTAATGCAATAGAAAGATAGAAGAAAGAGGATACATAGAAAACTTGTATATGACAAGAATTTCTATGTATCCTCTTTGCATTAAGATACCTCTTTGTTGATCATATCCTGCAATAAGCAGAAATATACAATATCTAATCCTAAAATCGAGAGAACCAGGTAGAGAATAGAAGAATTCCCCTGTATTCCTCTGATGCGGTCACAGCGTTCTCCCATCTTATAAGCCCAGTAAATACCATAGATTCCACAGGTGATCAAAGAAAATAGGAATACCATGCCTCCGCTTGTTGCCTGTGGCTCTCCGGCCAGCTGATTCACCTCATCATTCAGCTTGATCATCCAGTAGATACTGTAGATGCCGCAGGTGAGAAAAGAAAAAACAATTGCAAGTACAAGATTACGTGGCATAATGCCTGCAGTTGCCCCGTTCCGGTAATAATTGTTCTGATTATAGTTGTTCTGGTATGCATTCTGCTGGAACTGGCTTTCCTGCTGTTTTTGATTCTCCTGTGTATGAGCATTATCATTAGGAGCAGGAAGCGGAGCACCACATTCCTGACAGAAACAAGCACTGTCTTCGCAGAGTGAATTACATTTTGGACAGATTTTCATAGAAGATTCTCCTTTGCATGAATTAGTTCGAAAAATGTCAGAAGTTGACAAGATCCTTCTGAAAAGTATCGTAGCATAAAAAGATACAAGTTACAAGAAATGTAGCCAAGTTTTAGGATATCTTAAGATATTCGATAGAAATAAACCTGGAATATGCATAATATTCTTCCTTTTTCTTTCAAAAAGTTTGTGGTAGAATAGTAATGTTTCTGAAAACAAAACATGAGGAGATGAAAGTATGCCAGTATTTGACTTTAACAGTGCACCGGAAGATAAGAAAGAAGTTCAGTGTACTTATACAACATTTTGTTCCAACGAAGACCATGCGACACCGGAGTGTCCGATTCTTGTTCTGGATAACCAGAACCGGAAGTGGAATCATCATTCCTGCGGTGTATTTACCAATCAGAATAAGCAGACCGCATTTGAGTTTGATGAAAAGGACGGAACATGCAGCGCAGATATCCTGAAAGTGGATGCACGTTTTGTCAGTCTTTTAAAATGGCTTGGAGAAAATCACATTAACGTACGTCTTTCCGGAGAAAATAAGCCGGATGGTTATGCCGTTTACAGAATCCGTGAGATCGCATTTGGAGGCGGAACAAAATTATCTGCTGAGGACGGTTTCCTTCAGTTTATGATCGAGCGGCTGTTTGCAAGTGATGCGCCAAAAGAAGAGATCAATGATGACGAGCAGGAAGAGTCCGGAGATGACATGAAGCTTACAAGTATTCAGAGTATTACAGACTTTATGACGTGCGCAGGACGTACACTTCCGGATAACATTCGTCTGTGGGCAAGAAGAAATCTTGCAGTTGCACGCTCTCACGAGGTTTCTCAGGAAGAGCGCCGTCACGCACAGAGAGCACTTTCTATTATGATGAATATTCAGTGGAAGAGCAATTACTTTGAAGCAATCGATCCGGATGAAGCGAGAAGAATTCTGGATGAAGAGCTGTATGGAATGGAGAAAGTAAAGCAGAGAATCATAGAGACGATCATTCAGATCAACCGTACACACACACTTCCGGCGTACGGACTTCTGCTTGTCGGACCGGCAGGAACAGGTAAATCTCAGATTGCTTATGCAGTTGCAAGAATCCTTAAACTTCCTTGGACAACACTGGATATGAGTTCCATTAACGATCCGGAACAGCTGACAGGAAGTTCAAGAATCTATTCGAACGCAAAGCCAGGTATTATCATGGAAGCATTCTCCATGGCAGGGGAATCCAATCTGGTATTCATTATTAATGAGCTGGATAAGGCGGCATCCGGAAAGGGAAACGGAAACCCGGCAGATGTTTTACTTACATTGCTGGACAACCTTGGATTTACAGACAATTACATGGAGTGTATGATTCCTACCGTTGGTGTATATCCAATCGCTACAGCGAATGACAAGGATCAGATCAGTGCACCGCTCATGTCCCGTTTCGCCGTCATTGATATCCCGGATTATACACCGGAAGAGAAGAAAGTAATCTTCTCCAAATTCTCACTTCCGAAGGTGCTGAAACGCATGAGCCTGAAGGCAGAAGAGTGCATTATGACAGAAGAGGCACTTAATGAAGTGATTGAACTGTACTCCAATACATCAGGAATCCGAGATCTGGAACAGGCAGCAGAACACATCGCAGCGAATGCACTGTATCAGATTGAGGTGAACCATGTGGAGAAAGTTGAATTTGATGCAGAGATGGTAAGAGAACTGCTTGGATAAAGTTGGGCTTTGCCCTGAAAAAATGAGCTCTGGAAAGTTTTGACTTTCCAGAGCTTATTTTTTGAATTCTTACTGTCTATAATACTGCAGGAACTCCCCAATCTTACCAACCGCCTCTTTCAGCACTTCAATACGTGGCAGATAAACCACACGGAAATGATCCGGCTGATGCCAGTTAAATCCACTTCCCTGAACGATCAGGATCTTCTTGTCACGAAGCAGATCAAGAGCAAATTTCTCATCATTCATGATATTGAACTTCTTCGTATCAATCTTCGGGAACATATAAAATGCAGCCTGCGGTTTTACTGCGCTGATTCCCGGAATATCCGTCAGAGCCTTGTAAACATATTCACGCTGCTCGTAAATACGTCCACCCGGAACAATATAATCATTTACACTCTGGTGTCCGCCAAGAGCTGTCTGTACAATGGACTGTGCCGGAACGTTAGAGCAAAGACGCATGTTGGAAAGCATCTTGATTCCTTCGATATAGTCTCTTGCAATATTTTTATTTCCACTTAAGATCATCCATCCGATACGGAATCCGGCGATCATATGGGACTTGGACAGTCCGCTGAATGTCACGCAGAACAGATCCGGTGCGAGAGAAGCGATAGAAACATGCTCTTTTCCATCCATAACAAGACGGTCATAAATCTCATCAGAGAAAATGATCAGCTGGTGCTCTCTTGCGAGATCTACAATCTGCTGCAGTACTTCCTTCGGATAAAGAACACCGGTCGGATTGTTTGGATTGATGATAACGATCGCTTTTGTACGGTCATTGATCTTCTTACGCATATCTTCGATATCCGGATACCAGTCAGACTGCTCATCACAGATATAGTGCACAGGCTTTCCACCGGCAAGTGTAGCACAAGCTGTCCAGAGCGGATAATCCGGGGACGGGATCAGAATCTCATCTCCTGTATCCAAAAGAGCAGACATCGTAAGATTGATCAGTTCACTGACACCATTTCCAGTGTAAATATCGCTCATCGTTACATTCGGCAGGTGCTTTAACTGGGCATACTGCATGATCGCTTTTCGCGCAGAGAACAGACCGGCAGAAGCAGAGTAGCCTTCGCAGTCAGAAAGTTGACGGCTCATGTCATAGATCACCTCATCCGGTGTACGGAAGCCAAACGGAGCCGGATTTCCGATATTAAGCTTCAGTACATGAGTTCCCATCTCTTCCATTCTGGCAGCCTCATCAACAACCGGACCTCTCACATCATATAATACATTATTTAACTTGGATGATTTCTTGAATTCTCTCACTTTCATACCTCCTGAATTATCTGCGGATGTCTGTATCTTATCAACATCTGACAGTGTGGAATCATTATCATTATTATTGTTTAACCAGTCAGGGTCAACCTGCAGGGCATCTGCCAGAAAATGTAAGATGTCGGTACGCGGGATTGTCTTCCCACTGACATACTGGCTGACATGACTTTTCCCAAGTTTGATCCCTTTCTGCTGGGCAAGACGAACAAGATCAACCTGCTTCAGGCCTTGCTCGTTCATAGCGGCTTTTAATCTGTCTGCAAAGGTTTCCATAAAGCTCCTTTCTGGGGTTATCCTTCCGGGGATCAGACCCCATTAATAAAGTATTAACAAAATACAAAGTTCAATTTAAAATCTACTTCAATACGAAAATCCCTAAAAAGTTCAATTTAAAAGTTCAAAACTTTAGTCAGAGTATACCACGATAAATGAAAAAGTTCAATAAAAAAATTACTGTTATAGAAAATCCGCAAAATCACGGTATCATTAAGAAAATATGATATACTAAAAGTGTTTATTACAGCAAAATACAAAGTACACAGAACGAAGGGAAACAGGGAAATGATTCTTGAAAATGAAAAAATAAAACAGGCATTGGAATATATAAAGGAAGAAGATCCGGCGACGACTCAGGATACGCTCAATATGTGTCAGATTCCGGCACCTTCTTATAAGGAAGAGAAAAAAGCGGAGTATATCCGGGAGCGGTTCCGGGAGATCGGGCTTAGGGATGTCAGGATTGACGCTGTTGGAAATGTGCTTGGTATCTGGCCGGGAACAGGTGAAGGACCAAGTGTAATGCTTGCAGCACACACAGACACAGTATTCCCGGAAGGGACAGATCTGACGATAAGAAAAGAAGGAAATCGTTATTATTGTCCCGGTATTAACGATGACACACATGCAGTGGCGGAGATGATCGCAGTGGCGAAAGCAATGATCCATGCAGATCTTCACACAAAAGGGGACTTGATCTTCTGTGCAAATGTGTGTGAAGAAGGACTTGGAGATCTAAGGGGCGTGAAATATCTGTTCGGATACGACAACAAAGCTTCAGAAGAATGTCCAGAGGTAGATGCATTTGTCTCGATTGATAACCAGTATACGGGCGGGGTGATCTATACGGCAACAGGAAGTCACCGTTATGAGGTGACATTTACCGGAAGAGGTGGTCACAGTTTCCAGAACTTTGGCATTCCTAATCCAATCCATGCAATGGGACGAGCAATCGCACAGATCGCAGAATTCCAGGTCCCGGATGAGCCGAAGACAACATTTAACGTAGGCGTGATCCAGGGAGGAACTTCTGTAAATACAATTTCAGGTTCTGCATCCATGCTGGTAGACCTCCGTTCGGACAGCGAAGAAGAGCTGAACCGATTGGACAAAGAACTTCATAAAGTGATCAGACAGGCAGTGGAAGAAGAAAATGCAAGATGGGATGCTTCAAAGCCGCAGATCAAAGTGCAGATCGAAGGACGCGGTGTGAGACCGGCGGGGGCACAGCCAAAGGACTGTGCAATCGTGAAAGCAGCATTCCGGGCGGCAGAACTGCTGGGGATTGAATCGGAGTATCGGTATGAGAGCAGTACGGATGCGAATATCCCGATCAGTATGGGAATCCCGGCAATCACTGTTGGAAGAGGTGGAGAAGAAGAAGGAATCCATACCCTTCAGGAATGGTACGAGCCAAAAGAAGCATGGCTTGGACCACAGAGAGATTTGCTTCTGATGATTCTGCTTGCCGGAGCAGAAGGAGTCTGTGAGCCGGCTATAGAAAAAAGATAAAAAATCTTAAGAAAATATCAATGTCTTTTCATGCACATTTCCTGTATACTGATGGTATGAGAGAATATTTTGTGCAGATTGTACCGGATGTCCCGGAGATTTTATCTTTTGCACAAAAAGAAGAAAAATAAAACAAAGCAGGAGGGCAAAAGATGCGGGGAATCAGAAAGCAGTCATCCGACACACAGAGCTCCAGTCAGCCGAAAGAAAAAAGAAGATTGGATACAAAACAGAAAAAAGGAATGTTGATCGGCGGAGGTATCTTCCTTGTGGCAGTGATTGCCCTGATCCTTGTGAAGAATCTGACAGGTGGAAGTGGAGCAGATGGAGAGAATGTTCTTTATGCGGATTCCGTCGGAATGATCACAGGGACAGGACTTGGGACACAGAACCGGTTTACAGGAGTGGTTGAAGCACAGGATACGTTGAAACTGACACTGGCAGACAACCAGAAGGTAAAACAGATCTTTGTTGAAAAAGGGCAGGAAGTAGAGCCTGGAACAAAGTTGTTTGAATACGATACAGAAGAGCTTGCCATGACATTAGATCAGGGAAAACTGGAGCTTGAGAAGATCACGAACAACATCAGCAGCCTGAATTCACAGATCGCGACACTTACAACGGAGAAGAAGAGTGCGCCGGCCAGCGAACAGCTGTCCTATACGACACAGATCCAGGAACTTCAGATGGAGATCAAGCAGGAAGAGTACAATTATAAAGTAAAAGAGCTGGAAGTAAACCGTACACAGAAGAGCCTGGAACAGTCTACAGTAACTTCTACAGTTGCCGGAATTGTACAGGAGATCAACGAACAGCAGGGAACAGACCCTTCTACAGGAGAGTCCAAACCGTTTATGAGTATCCTTTCTACAGGAAAATACAGAATCAAAGGAAAGATCAGCGAGCAGAACATCGGAGATCTGACACCGGGCACACAGGTGACGATCCGCTCCAGAGTGAATGAAGATGAGATCTGGACAGGTACAGTAGATAACGTAGATACAGAGAAGCCGGAGAACAGTTCCCAGGATTCTATGAGTTATGGTTCTGAGAACAGCGATAATCAGGCAACAAAGTATCCATTCTATGTCACATTGGATACAGTGGATGGATTGATGCTCGGACAGCATGTCTATATCGAGACAAGTACTTCACTGGAAGCAGACAAGATGTGGCTGATGCGTGACTACATTGTAGACGCAGATTCAGATCATCCATATGTATGGGTAGCAGGAGATAATGACAAGCTGGAGAAGCGTTCTGTTACACTCGGAGAGACGAACGAAGATATGGGAACCTGTGAGATCGTAGACGGACTGAAAGCTTCTGATTACATTGTATGGCCAAGTGAGGAATGCAAAAAAGGTGCAGCTGTTGTGAAGAACGATTCAGGTACATCAGGCAGTACTTCAGATATGTCAGGAGCCGAGGGCGGTTACGAAGAACCTGTAGAAGAGAATGCAATGCAGGAAGGAGTTCCGGGAACGGAGGAGAGTGTGGATGAATAAAAAGAAAATAATCAAGATCGGCATTCCTGTGGCAGCAGGCTGTATCGTTCTTGCACTTGGAATCGGTTTCGCAGTGAAGAATAGCGGAAAGGCTGTTAAAGTAGCTCCTGTCAGCAGTGTGAATTCCGGCGGCGGGTACGATGATAGCGGGATTGCAAGTTACGGAACCGTCACAACGAACCAGAAGCAGGACATTTACGTGGATGATACTATGCCGATCACACAGGTTTACGTGAAAGCCGGGGATACGGTGAAAGTTGGAGACCGTCTTGTGGCATACGACACGACACTTTCTTCCCTGGAGCTTGAGATGAAAGAAATGCAGATTCAGGGGATTGACCTGAACATTCAGAACCTGCAGAAAGAGATCACCCAGCTCAAGGGGACGAAGACCGCGAAGGCAGATACAGGGGCATCCGTCGTGCAGACAAGCACAGATGGAGAACAGCAGCCAACTGTACAGAAGATGAGTGCTGTAAAGACAACCGTTCTTAATACATCAAAAGAGGATGAGAATAAAAAACCGGATGGTGATACCTCAAAAGATGATACTTCAAAAGACGATGCTTCGAAAGATGATAATGCGAAGGATGACACATCCAAAGATGATAATAAAAAAGACGATGTACCGTCTTCCGCAATTGAGCGTCCATTCCCTGAAGCATTAAAGGGAAAAGAGGTTTACAGTGAGATCACATTAGATTCTGTTCCTTATAATAAAGAAGATGCAGACGGAACAATGGAAAAACCGTATCGTTATCTTTGCGCACCGGGGGCAGCCGTAAATGCACCGTTTATGCTCAAAGTATTAAAAGAGGGTCAAGTGTGTGCCTTTGATGTAGTAGATAACGCAGAAGCGCCGACAAAATTCTTATCCTGTTGGATCCTCGATGGAAAAACAGGACAGGTAGTCATACCGGATCCACAACCAACTCCAGACCCGGAGCCGACTCCAAATCCAGAGCCAACTCCGGAACCAAAGCCAACTCCAGACCCGGAGCCAACTCCGGAACCAGAGCCAACTCCGGAACCGGATATTTCAGAAGATCCGGTTATCCCAGACACCCCGGACCTCCCGTCAAAGGAAGAAGTGACGAAGCAAATCAAGGAGAAAGAGCAGAAGATCAAAGATCTGGATCTTTCCAGGAGATCCGCTGAACTGGAACTGAAAAAGCTGAAGAAAAAGGTCGGGGACGGCGTGATCAAAAGTACGGTAGAAGGTGTAGTCAAAGAAGCGACTGACGAAGCGTCTGCAAAGAATGAGAACAAACCAGTTGTCAGCGTTGTCGGAGAAGAAGGTTTCTATGTGACCGGAAGAGTCGGAGAGACAATGCTTGATCAGATCAAAGAAGGAATGACTGCGACTGTAATGTCCTGGCAGTCGGGAGAATCCTACGAAGCGACAGTTACAGGTGTTGGCAACTCACCGGTAAGCGATTATTCCACAGGAGAGAACCAGAATCAGTCCTTCTATCCGTTCACGCTCGTGATCCACGGAGACGCAAATCTCTCGAATGGTGAGTCTGTGAATCTGTCGATGAATGGAATTGCAGCAGGTAGTGATGGATCGATCTATCTTGAAAAAATGTTTGTCCGCGAGGAAGGAAACCGCTATTATGTCTACAAGCGGGGCGATAACGGCAGATTAACAAAACAGTATGTAGAGGTCGGCAAAAATATGTACAATTCACTGGAGATCACCTCCGGCCTCACAATGGACGACCTGATCGCGTTCCCTTACGGCAGAGATGTCAAAGAAGGCGCAAAGACACAGGAAGCAGATACCCTGTACGACTATTATTAAGAAGACTGAACAGTATCAAAATGAAAGAGAGTGAGGTGCCATTATGTTAGAAGACATCAGACTGGCGTTTCAGGGAATCTGGAATCATAAATTAAGATCTGCGCTCACAATGCTCGGAATCATCATAGGAATCGGTTCCATTATAGCAATTGTGTCCACGATCAAAGGAACGAATGAACAGATTAAGAAGAATCTGGTCGGTGCAGGAAATGACGCGGTAAATGTACAGCTCTATCAGGGTGACTGGCCAATCGATCTGCAGTATCAGTCACTCCCGGACGGAGTGCCGGAGATCTCAGACGAGACATTGCAGGAAGTCGTTGAACTCCCGGAAGTGGAGACAGCGTCTTTATATCATACAAGAAATGAATACGACGCAGTTTACCGCGGCGCAAAGTCATTAAGTAACAGCGTGATTCTCGGAGTTGACAGAAATTACCTGGATGTTTACGGATATCAGGTGACCAAAGGAAGAGGATTAACAGAAAAAGATTATTCCGAAGGACGAAAAGTAGCCTTGATAGACAAAACAACAGCGGCAAGTTTATTCGACAATGCAGATGTGATCGGAAGAACGATCGAGATCAAGGGCGAGCCTTTTGTTGTCGTTGGAATGGTTGCAAAGAAAGCAGAGTCCCAGCCGGTGATCAACTCAATGGAAGATTACTACCGCTACATGTCAGATGACCAGAGCGGAAAGATTATTATTCCGGATCAAGTATGGCCGGTCATCTACCAGTATGACGAACCACAGAACCTTGTCGTGCGTGCAAAAAGTACAGATGATATGACAGCGGCAGGAGAGAAAGCCGCAGATATTTTAAATGCTATGCTGACAGTTTCAGATGATACCGTAAAATACAAAGGAGAAGATCTGTTAGAACAGGCAACACAGATCCAGGAGATCAGTAACTCGACAAATCAGCAGCTGATCTGGATCGCCAGCATTTCTCTGTTAGTTGGTGGAATCGGAGTTATGAATATCATGCTCGTGTCGGTTACAGAACGTACCGGCGAGATTGGATTAAAGAAGGCACTCGGAGCGAGAAAACGCAGAATTCTGACACAGTTCCTGACAGAGGCGGCGGTGCTGACACTGCTTGGAGGAATTATAGGTGTTCTTGGAGGAATCGCACTTGCGTACATTATATCCAAAGTCTCAGCGGTTCCGGTAGCAATCAGCGGAGTTTCGATTGTGATAGCAGTGCTGTTCTCCACACTGATCGGTATTATCTTCGGACTGATCCCGTCCGTGAAAGCGGCGAACATGAATCCAATCGAGGCACTGCGACATGAATAAAAAATAGTGGAAAAAGAAAATACTTGTTTCAATTTCCTTCCATATCTGTTATAGTATGTGTTAATTAAAAGAGTCAGGAGAATCTGAGTGATCGGATTCTCCGTCTTTCTATGCAAAGAGAAAATAGCAATCATTAAAAGGAAAAGAGAAAAGGGGCATGTAGATTTGAGCAGCAGTACACTCGAGGGAAAGAAAAAGACAGAGAACGGAACAAAGAGGCTGATCTTCACAGCAGTATCTATCTTGCTGGAGATTGTCTTCCTTCTCTTTCTGTTTACAAAGGTAAGTGAATACGCAACTATTATTGACTGGGCAACAAGAATCGTGGCAATCTTTCTTGTGCTTGGACTTTACAGCATGGATAAGACTTCATCGATGAAAATGCCATGGATCATACTGATGCTTGCATTCCCGATTCTTGGTGTGAGTCTGTATCTTCTCGTAGGTCTGAACGGAAGCACGAAGAAGATGCGGGCAAGATATGAAGAGATTGATAAAAAACTGCTCCCATATCTTCCGGATAACAGACAGATTCTCGAATGGATGAAAGAAGAGAGTCCGCAGGCGGGGGCAATCGCTTCTTATCTGACGAATTACTCTTGTTACCCGGTTTATCAGAACACAGATGTTACCTATTATGATGAGGCAATCAAAGGGCTGGATGCACAGCTGGAGGATCTTTCAAAGGCAGAAAAGTTCATCTTTATGGAGTATCATGCCATCGAAGACGAAGAGGCATGGCAACGGATCCAGACGGTACTTGAAGACCGTGTGAAAGCAGGCGTAGAAGTCCGTATCTTCTATGATGATATGGGATCGATTTGGTTTGTGAACATGGATTTTGCAACAAAACTGAAATCTTTAGGAATCAAATGCCGTGTATTTAACCCGATTCTGCCGGGACTGAATATGTTCCTGAACAATCGCGATCACCGGAAGATTACTGTGATTGATGGAAAGGTTGCTTACACAGGTGGATACAATTTGGCAAATGAGTATTTCAACATCACACATCCGTATGGAATCTGGAAAGATACCGGGATTCGTATGGAAGGAGATGCGGTCAAGTCTATGACAGTAGCATTTCTGGAAATGTGGAATGCAGCCGGAAATGTAAAGTCAAAAGAACTTGTACCGGAGAAATATGTGATCCACTATGCATACCAGGCACAACAGCGTGGTTATGTCCAGCCATATGCAGACAGTCCGCTCGATGGTGAGCAGGTAGGCGAGGAAGTATATATCAGTATGGCGAACAAAGCGGAGAAATACTGCTGGTTTATCACTCCATACCTGATTATCACAGACGAGATGACACATGCACTCACACTGGCAGCAAAGCGTGGTGTTGATGTGCGTATCATAACACCGGGTATCCCGGACAAGAAGATGGTCTACAGTGTGACCCGTTCCTTCTATCATAATCTGGTTAAGCATGGAGTCCGTATCTATGAGTGGACACCGGGATTCTGTCATGCGAAGATGAGTGTGGCAGATGATAAAATGGCGACCTGTGGAACGATCAATCTCGATTACCGCAGCCTGTACCATCACTTTGAGAATGGATGCTTTCTGGCAGATTGCGACGCAGTGCTGGAGATCCGGGATGATCTGATCCGCACGATGGGAGAAAGCAGAGAAGTGACCGAGCAGTATAAAGAAGGAAGAAGTGCGGGCTTAAGACTCGGACAGCTGATCTTACGTCTGTTTGCGGAGCTGCTCTGATATTATTACTGGTTATACGATGTGCGGACAGCAATCTGATAATATCGTTTGTGGGTTGAATTTGCACGAGATTGATTGTATAATGAACTTGATTGTTGAGAAATTAACAATAGTTTTTTTATGAAATGGATGGTCTGCCGGTCAGAAGATACTGAACCCGACAGCCGGATATGAACTTTATTTTATGAAGGAGGAATCAACGATGATTACCTGGAACAATTTGGATAAGCTTACTTCTTATCAGGAACTTAAGAAGACAGAAAGTGTAGACCTCGCAGCAGTGATGGCCGGAGAGAACGGAGCAGAGCGTGTGAAGAACTACAGCGTTCCGATGGCAGAAGGATTAGCATACAATTATGCAGCGAAGAAAGTGGATGACACAGTTCTCTCAGCTCTTGAGAAACTGGCAGAAGAAGCACAGCTGACAGAGAAGTTCGAAGCACTTTACAACGGAGAAGTTGTGAACACAGGAGAGAAGCGTCTTGTACTTCATCATATGACACGCGGACAGCTCGGAGATGCTGTTGAGGCTGACGGTGTTGACAAGCGTACTTTCTATGTAGAGCAGCAGAAGAAGATTGCTGAGTTTGCGAACAAAGTACATGCAGGTGAGATCACAAACGCTGCCGGAGAGAAGTTTACAACAGTTGTTCAGATCGGTATTGGCGGAAGTGACCTCGGTCCTCGCGCAATGTACCTTGCACTTGAGAACTGGGCAAAGAAGAATGATACATTCAAGATGGAAGCAAAGTTCATCAGCAACGTTGACCCGGATGATGCGGCAGCAGTTCTGAATTCTGTAGATGTTGCTCACTCTATCTTCGTACTTGTATCCAAGTCAGGAACAACACTTGAGACTCTGACAAATGAGTCCTTTGTAAAGGATGCTCTTAAGAACGCAGGACTTGACGCATCCAAGCATATGATCGCAGTAACAAGTGAGACTTCACCACTTGCAAAGAGTGATGATTACCTTGCAGCCTTCTTCATGGATGACTATATCGGAGGACGTTTCTCATCTACATCAGCAGTTGGCGGAGCCGTACTTTCCCTCGCATTCGGACCGGAAGTATTTGCACAGTTCCTTGACGGAGCAGCAGCTGAGGATAAACTGTCCCTCAATAAGAATATCAAAGAGAACCCGGAGATGCTCGATGCATTGATCGGTGTATATGAGAGAAATGTACTCGGATACCCAAGCACAGCAGTACTTCCTTACTCTCAGGCACTGAGCCGTTTCCCTGCACATCTGCAGCAGCTGGATATGGAGTCTAACGGAAAATCCGTAAACCGCTTTGGTGAGCCGGTTGATTACGTGACAGGACCGGTTATCTTCGGAGAGCCTGGAACAAACGGACAGCACTCCTTCTATCAGCTTCTTCACCAGGGAACAGATATTGTGCCGCTTCAGTTCGTAGGATTCAAGAACAGCCAGATCGGTACAGATGTTGTGATCCAGGACAGCACAAGCCAGCAGAAACTCTGCGCGAACGTAGCTGCTCAGATCGTAGCATTTGCATGTGGTAAAGAAGATGAGAACCGCAACAAGAACTTCGAAGGAGGACGTCCTTCAAGCATCATTATCGGAGAGCAGTTAACACCGGCATCTCTCGGAGCACTGCTTGCTCACTTTGAGAACAAGATCATGTTCCAGGGATTCCTGTGGAATGTAAACAGCTTCGATCAGGAAGGTGTTCAGCTCGGTAAAGTCCTTGCAAAACGCGTACTTGCACATGAGACAGACGGAGCCCTGAAAGTATTCAGTGATCTTCTGAACATCTAATAGAATCATATAAGTAAAAAGTATAGGAATCGTGCTGTCGGCGGAGAGTTCTGCTGACAGCACGATCTTTTATATATTAGGAAAGTGCTTTCCTAATATATAAAAAACGCTCCGCTTAGGATGCACACTGCGGCGTATAATGTAAGTGTCGCAAGCGACCGCTGCAGGCGCGAGAATGTGCCGAGGCACATTCTTTGTTCAAGCAGGGATTTTGTAAAAGAGAGAGGAAGCAAATGAAAAAGCGAAGGATCAAAGGAATTCAGATGATTCCATATGGACTTCTGGCCGGAGTTATGACAGAAGATTCAATAGAAGAGAGGCAAAGAGAAGTCCGCCTGACAGAGATTTCATCCGAAGGATTCCGCATCCGGCTTTGCAGGAGAGGGAAAGCAGAGGAGAACATTTATCCGAAAGCATTCAAGATCTGCTTCTATCAGATGGATCAGGCAGAGTATCGGGAGATTGAAATTCGTCATTTTCAGATAGAGGCTGGGGAACTGACAGAATTCTATCAAGCCTATGATATTTTCACAGTTCAGGAAGATTATAAAGAAGCCTTTCAGAAGCTCTGTGTCGAATATAGCCGATATATTTCGCTCAAGCTGGAAGAGGATGATGCACATCTGGCGCAAGAAATGACCGGTTATCCCGCGCAGGAAGAAGAGGAACATTTCAAGAATGAAACAGAACAAAATAAAGCGTGGTTTCAGAATGCGGAGATCTTCCAAAATCTGCCGGCAGAATTAGCGGTAGAACTGGATCATCCGAAACTATACGAACAATATCTGACCAGACCGATTGAACGGTTCATGAAAGAATACTGGCAGCAGCATGGAATCAAAGATGCGCGGATCCTGGGAAGACAACCGGACCGGTTGTATATCGGCAACCAATTCTGTCCACATTTATTCCCGAAAGAAGAACAGTTCTTTGAACTTCTTGAGAAAGCAGATAAAGAACGGATGGAAGTGACCGTTGCCTTTTCCTTTATTCGGGAAGACAGGCTTGCACAGACAGAACAGCTGTTGACACGCCTGGATCAGTGGTGTGAACAACAGGAGACTTCCAGGGCGGAGAAGAAACGACTTGAGGTTGTAGTCAATGATTGGGGACTGGCACATCTTGTGAAGCGGACAGAACATCTGATCCCGTGTCTTGGGACGCTCTTAAATAAGCGGAAGAAAGATCCAAGAATGTCCTACAAGATGGGAGATAAGACGCTGTTGGAACAGAATAATCTGAATGCAGGATTTTATCGCACCTATTTGGAAGAAAGCTTTGGAATCAGCAGTTATGAGTGGGAAAGCTGCGGCTATACACAGGAAATACCGCAAAAGATACAGAACCATCTACACGTGCCGTTCTATCAGACAAATACGTCGAGCTATTGTACACTTTGCGCTGTGCTGGAACACGGTGAACGTGGAAAACAAAGGGAGAGACAAGAATGTCCGGCACCGTGTCTGGAACATAGCTTCTTCTATCCAAAGCATTTATATATGAAGGGAAAATACAACAGTCTGTTTGCATTGGATAAACATCTGCTGGATGAACCGGAGCAGTTGAAGAGAGAACTCGGAATAAAATGGAACCGTCTTGTGGTCAATCTATTGTGAAATGTGAAAAACAGAAGGATGATGGAAGAATGGAGACACAGAAAAGAAAACAGAATGAAAAAGAAAAAGCAGAGCGAAGGATGAAAATCGTTGCAGGACTTGGCTCTATAGATGAATATATTCCATACGTCCTGGCAGGAGCAGACGAATTGTTTTGCGGATATGTGCCATATAACTGGACAAAAAAATACGGAACCGTACTTCCACTGAACCGCAGGGAAGTGCTGGCTTATAATGTGCAGCTCGGTTCTTTCAGTGAATTAGAAATCCTCTCAGCAATGATCAGGAAGTACAGAAAGCCGGTGCATATCGCGATGAATTCCCTCTATTATATTCCGGAACAATATGAAGAGATTGCAGACATTGTGAAACAGTGTATGAAAATCGGATTCGACAGCTTCATCCTTGCAGATCCGGCATTGATTTTGTACTTGAGACAAAAAGGCATATCCTGTAAGATCCATCTCAGCGGTGAAGCCGGAGAAATGAACCGGGAGGCAATCAAAGTTTTCCGGGAAATGGGAATCGGCCGGATCATCTTCCACAGGAAAAATACAGTTGCATCGATGCGGCAGATGATAGAAGATGTAAATACAGAAAGACTGGAATTCGAGGCCTTTGCATTGAACGAATTGTGTCAGTTCACAGGAGCATTCTGCAATTCCCTTCACTGTGACGAGATGGGTTATCTGTGCAGGACGACTTACTGGGGAGATGCTGAGATGGAAGAGCGTATGGAACGAGTGAGAAAAAGAACATTGGAGATAGAAGAGCAACAAGAACAACAATATCTCTGCGGGAAGAGTGGATGTGCTCTGTGTGCGCTGCCACAGCTGGAGGCGGCAGGGATTACTCATCTGAAACTGGTTGGACGAGGAAATTATGTGGAAGATATGATCCGGGATATTCGGAATCTGAAGGCTGCGCTGGGGGTTCAGGAGGAGAATCAAAGAGAAGAAAAAGAGACAGGGAGATATATCGATCAATTGAATAAGAAAATATTTGATGGTCAGCCATGTGGAAATAATTGTATTTATAATCCGGGGCAGTTTCTTTGAGGTGTATGGGGAAAAAGAAAAAAGTTCAGAATAGAAAAAGAAGCGTATTTCGTGGAGTAGATTACTCTACGAAATACGCTTTTTCTTTAAATTGTTCCAAATCTTAGTATAATTATCATGTTTAGTTTACTCTTTTCAAACATTTCTGTCAATGTATATACGTTCATTTCATGAATTTATACAATCTCTTAGCAAAAAAAGTCGAAAAACAGACACTTTCGTCATTTTAATCTCTTTTTTGAATGGATTTTTATCTATTCGCCGTCAAATTTATGGTCAATTGTCAGTCAATTTACAAGCTATCAGATCAGAAAATCAAAAATATTTATTTTAAATTATCTAAGTTGTTTCGTGCTTTTACAATCACATGTATTTAAAAATTAATCATAATTACAAATTTCACAGCATTTATTTACCGTCAATTTTTTGGTCAGACACCTGAAAACCATTGATTTCCAAGGCTTTCCGTAAAAAATTCGTAGAGTAATCTACTCTACGAAATTTTTTGCAAAAAGGGTGAAGGCTTATGGGAAGAAGACCGGCAGATCTGTCAGGAAGAAAGTTCGGTATGTTGACAGCCAAGTATGCGACAGAGAAAAGAGATAAACGAGGCTCCGTTTATTGGCATTGTGTCTGTGATTGTGGAAATGAAGTTGACGTGACGGCAGCAGGTCTTGTGCATGGTAATTATCATAGTTGCGGTTGTTTACAAAAGAAGAACCGTCAGGAAATTGCGCAGAGACGACATCTCGTAGACGGAACCTGTGTTGAAGTACTAGAAAAAAGAAAAAGCAGAAAAGATAACATGAGTGGTTTCCGGGGCGTTTTCCAGTTGAAGAATTGTAATCGGTATCGTGTGGATATCGGATTCAAGGGAAAGCGCTATTATGTTGGTCTTTTTGACAATTATGACGAAGCGGTGCAGGCAAGACTTGCAGCGGAGAACCTGATCCATAATGGTTTCATTCAGAAATGGAAGGAATGGAATGAGAAGGAGAAGGAAGATCCAAAGTGGGGGAAGGAGCATCCGCTTGTGTTTGAGGTGAAGAAAGAGGATGGGGAGATTCGGGTGAGTGTGTGAGATATGATTGTCACGCCGAGAGGGGATGGCATCATAAGGAAACACTTAGCCGTGTGATGAACACACAGGGAATTAGAAAAAGAAATCATTTATGAAAGCGAATGTGCATATAAAGATAATTTTGGGATGAAGGAGTTTAGAGAACATGAAAGTATGTTTAGTTGGTTCATCAGGAGGACATCTGACACATTTATATATGTTAAAGCCGTTTTGGAAAGATAAAGAACATTTTTGGGTTACGTTTGATAAAGAGGATGCAAGAAGCTTGCTTGAAAGTGAAAAAATATATCCATGTTATTATCCAACAAACCGGAGTCTGAAAGCACTGATCAAAAATACAAAGATTGCCTGGAACGTCCTGCATAAAGAGAAACCAGATTTAATTATTTCCTGTGGTGCAGCTGTTGCAGTCCCGTTTTTTTATATTGGTAAAATGATGGGTGCAAAGTTGGTTTACATCGAGGTCTTTGATCGAATTGATAAACCGACAATGACAGGAAAGATGGTTTACCCCATTGTGGACAAGTTTGTTGTGCAGTGGGAAGAGCAGAAAAAGGTTTATCCAAAGGCGGTTAACCTTGGAAGCATATTCTAAGTAGGGGACGAGAAAATGATTTTTGTGACGGTAGGAACACATGAGCAGCCATTTAATCGGCTGATTCAAAAGATAGATGAGTTAAAGAAAGATGGCACGATTCAGGATGATGTGATTATCCAGACGGGCTTCAGTACATATGAACCGAAGTATTGTCAGTGGAGCAAGTTAATTCCATACCAGCAGATGGTAAAAAATGTGGCGGATGCCCGTATTGTGATTACTCACGGTGGTCCGGCAAGTTTTATTATGCCTCTGCAGATTGGAAAAACTCCCATTGTTGTGCCGCGCCAGCACCAGTTCAATGAACATGTAAATGACCATCAGGTTGAGTTTGCAAGGAATGTGGCGCAGAGAATGGGAACGATTATTCCGGTAGAAGATATTGAAACATTGGGAGATATCATAACGAACTACGATCAGATTGTTGCTGGCATGGGACATGGCATGAGCAGCAATAACGCGAAGTTTAACGAAGAACTTGAGAAACTGGTAAAAGAATTGTATTGAGGATGAATTGATGAAAACTGGAACGATAACTTTCCATGCACCGAACAATAACGGCTCGTTTTTACAGGCATATGCCCTACAAACAGTTTTGAAAAACCAACTAGGGGGGAATGAAATTATTGATTTCTACTCTGAAAAACAAATGCGGCAATATAGCGTGTTCAGAAAGCTAAAATCGGGAGGAGATATCGGACGAAACCTGATTTCACTTGTGCATTATAGTGGACTGAAAAGCAGGCATGAGCGTTTCGACCGGATGAGAAAAAAGTACTTGGCGTTATCCAGAAGATGCGTCACAGAGAAAGAAGTATATGAAGTGGCTAACGCCTACGATACGCTTATTTGCGGAAGCGATCAAATCTGGAATACGGAAGCCAGAGATTATTCGGATGCGTATTTCATGGCGGGAGTGGATAAAAAGAAAATTTCTTATGCAGCGTCATTTGGATCACATATAGAGAGTATCAATAAAGAAAAAGTGCAGAAGAATATTTCGGGCTTTACACATATCTCTGTTCGAGAAAAAGCAGGTGAAGAATTTCTGAAAAATCTTTTGCCAGATAAAAAAGTTGAACTTGTATGTGATCCTACGTTGCTTCTTCAAAAAGCTGAATATAGTAAGCTGATGGAAAAAGAAAATGTGAAAGAGCCATACATTTTTTTGTATACTATTAATTACGGTGATGAAATCTTACAGGCGGCTCAAAAATTATCGAAAGAAACACAGATTCCTGTATATGCTTCATTTACAGGGTATAGCTGTGTTAAATGTAGGAAGTATGGAATCAAGGTTCTTTATGACGTAGGGCCGGCAGAGTTCTTGCGACTTGTAGAAAATGCTACCTATACTTGTAGCAACAGCTTTCATGGTATTGTGTTTTCAATTATCTTTGAAAAGCAGTTTTGCAGACCTGTTTCAGTGAATAAAGATGGAACATTGGCAGGGGATGATCGAATTGACAGTCTGTTGAGCCAGTTGGAACTCAATGGAAGAACTGTAAAATATAGCGATGTGACCAGTGAGTTGCTCCAAAGGAAAATAGATTATACTTTGGTGAGAGAAAAGCTGGATAAGATTCGAGAAAATGGAATTCGTTACTTAAAAACAGCACTTTTAGATTAAGAGGAATAAGAATGCGGCACGCTTTTTTAATTATAGCCCATAATAATTGGTGGCAGCTAAAACAGCTGATTCAACTTCTGGACGCAGAAAATCACGATATATATATTCATATTGATAAAAAGAGCATATCCTTTTCGGAAAAGGGCTTCTTGAACCTCACATTTAAATCAAAGGTGTACTTTTTTCAGGAGTATGAGGTGTTCTGGGGCGGCTTTTCGCAAGTTCAGGTTGAACTTTTCCTGTTTGAAAAAGCGTATCAGCAGAAATATGATTATTATCACCTGATTTCAGGTGCAGATCTGCCGCTAAAGAGCAATTGGAAGATTGACGCTTTCTTTGAGAAAAATCAGGGAAAAGAATTCATTCTGTACGATAACGAAAAATTGCAGAATGATCCGGAAATCTCACGAAGAACGAGATATTATCATTATCTCCAGAATTACAGAAGAAGATATTCGAAAAAATGGAAAAATGAAATTTTCACGTTCTGTGAGCGAGTATCGTTGGCGATGCAGATTGTATTACATGTAAACCGTGTGAAAGATTTGGATTGGGTGGTCAAATACGGCTCAAACTGGGTAAGTATTACAGACGACCTCGTAGCAGAGCTGTTGAAGCAGAAAGATAAAATTAGAAAAGTTTTTTCCTGCACAAATTGTGCAGATGAACTATTTGTGCAGACGGTAGCCTATAATTGTGGATTCAAAGACAAAATTTATTACCCGGAAGATGGAATGACAGAGAATGTTCGATTCATAGACTGGGCGCGTGGGAAAAATGGAAACCCATATACATTCAGAAATCAGGATTATCAATCTTTACAAACAAATAAGAATTTGTTTGCTAGAAAATTTTCTGAATCGATCGATAAAGAAATCATTCAGCGCATCTGCTCTGAAATACAGGAGGGAAATATATGAGAACGGTATGTAAAATAAATAAATGCGTTGGATGTCACGCATGTGAGGAACTGTGTCCTAAAAATGCAATCAGAATAGAAGATCAAGCTGAGTATATGAATGCAGTAGTTGACGAAGTTAGGTGCATTGACTGTAAAATCTGTGACAGAGTGTGTCAGATTAATTATCCATTGAAGAAGAAAAGCCAGGTTGCATGGTTTCAGGGATGGAGCAAAAACGATGAGATTCGCAAGAAAAGCTCGTCTGGTGGCTTTGCTGCTGAATTTTCAAGAACCGTTATAAATGAAGACGGAGTAGTATGCAGCTGTAAGTTCGAAAATGGTGAATTTGTTTTTAAATTTGCGAAAAATAAAGAGGAACTGAAGGATTTTGCAGGATCAAAGTATGTAAAGAGTAATCCAGCGGGAGTATATAAAGAAATTCGAAAATATCTGAATAGCGATAGGACAGTCCTTTTTATTGGGCTGCCATGTCAGTGTGCCGCTGTTAAAAAGGTAACTGCACAAAGTAAAAAAGGACAACTGTATACGGTGGATTTAATCTGTCATGGAACTCCTTCTCCGAAAACTTTGAGCACCTTTATGAAACAGTACGGATGTGATTTGAAGCGAATTCAAAGTATTCGCTTTAGAGATAAAGGAAAATTTTCTCTGGAACAGAATGAAACACATATTGTGACACCGGGTACAATGGACTGCTATTCAATTGCGTTTTTAAACGGTTTGATTTACACGGAGAATTGTTATGAGTGTGCTTATGCGGATTCTAAACGCATAACCGATTTAACGATTGGTGATTCTTGGGGAACGGAACTGCCCAGTGACGGAAAAGGTGTTTCGCTGGTTTTGTGTAATACAGAACGGGGAAAAGAGCTTGTGAAAAAGGCTGATGTATACCTTACTGATGTTAATATAGAAAAGGCAATAGAATCTAATCCACAGTTGAAGGCTCCAATGGTTATGCCAAAAAATCGAAAAGCATTTTTTAGTGGTTACGCAAAAGGCAAAAACTTTAATTTCCTTGTCATTCAATGCTGCACAAAAAAATGGCTTAGACAGTTTGTGAAGCGCCAACTGATTAGAGCAAAAATTGTTAGGGGGGGGTAACATATAGTATCTCCTTTACCAAAAAGAGATAACAGAATTAGAGGGGAGTAAGAAACGGTGAAGATTCTTCAAATTCCAACAGGAGGTTTATTCTCAGACGGCATACTCAGTTGCATTGTGGAGTATATGAACGCAATGGATAAATCGGGAATGGACATTCAAGTGCTGGCAACAAATAATCCTGAAAAAAGTGTAGTTGAAAAGGTAGAGAATAGTGGCTGCAAAGTAGTTTCAATCCCCTACAGAAAGAAGAATGTTGCTAAATATATTTTTTTGTTATATAGATATATTTCAAAAGAAAAAATAGATATTGTTCACGTTCATGGCAGCAGTGCAATTATGAGTGTTGAACTTATTGCAGCCAGGCTAGCAGGATGCAAAGTTAGAATAGCGCATAGCCATAATACTACTTGCGAAAACAAGAAGGCCGATAAAATTTTGCGTCCGCTTTTTAATAAGAGCTATACAACGGCTTTTGCATGCGGAGAGGATGCAGGAAAATGGATGTTCGGAAAACGTAAGTTCACGATTATTCCAAACGGACGAAATCTGAAGAAGTACGAATATGACACGAAAAAGAGAACTGAATATCGAAATAAACTTGGCATTTCATCAGATGCTTTAGTAATTGGTCATGTGGGGCGATTTAATCAGCAAAAGAACCACGAATACTTGGTTCGCGTTTTCAGTGAGGTCCATAAGAAGAACAGAAATTCGTATTTGGTGCTGGTCGGAACAGGGGAAAAGATAGACGGGATTAAGAGGCTAGCCAAAGAACTAGAGCTGGAGAGAAATGTGATTTTCACAGGCGTAATTGAAAATGTTTTTGATTACCTTTCTGCATTTGATGTAATGTTGCTTCCCAGCTTGTATGAGGGACTTCCTTTGGTTGTTATTGAGTGGCAAATTGCTGGATTGCCCTGCATTGTATCAGATACAGTGACAAAGGAATGTGCCATTACATCGCTCGTGAAGTTTGAGTCAATAGAAAAAGAACCAGAAGCATGGGCTAATGATATTGGAAATGTGACTTTGCAGAATCGTAACGATAGCAAAAAGGTTGTTTTCAATGAAATAAAAACAGCAGGGTATGATATTGAAAGTGGAGCAGAAAAATTAAGACAGATGTATAGAAGTTTAGGTGAATAAAATAATGCTAAAAAAGATTTGGCTGGCATTTAATTCCTTTTTCCATTTTTTTTGTCTAAAAGTTCATTATGGAAAAAAAATTAATGTCAATTTGGTAAATTCAATAAGAGGAAAATTGTGTATAGAAATTTTTGGAAAATCAAAAGTGAAGATAGGCCGATTTTTGATGACGAGAGGTCCTCTCTATTTGAAATGTACTGATGGAGCACTAATCGAAATTGGAAATGAGTGTTTCTTTAATAATAATTGTAGTATCACAGCAGCTGAAAAAATTACTATAGGAAATCAGTGTAAGTTTGCTAATAACTTGGTTATAGTGGATCATGATCATGCTATAGAGCAAGGACATGCCACGGCAAAACTTACGTCAAAGCCTATTTATATTGGGGATAATGTTTGGGTTGGGGCGAACTGTACGATACTTAAAGGTGTAAATATTGGAACAGGAGCAATCGTTGCAGCAGGAGCGGTAGTAACAAAGGATGTACCGGACCATACGATTGTTGCAGGCGTTCCGGCGCGTGTAATAAAGAGAATGACTTAAATTGAATTGATGGTAATAAATATGAAAGAAAAAATAACAGTGATAGTACCTGTCTATAATGTAAAACCATACTTACGACAAGCGTTAGACAGCATTAGGGAACAAAGCTATACCAACTATAAAATGATCGTAGTGGACGATGGATCGACAGATGGATGTTCAGAAATTTGTGACGAGTATAAAGCTGCCGATTCACGGATTGAAGTAATTCACAAAAAAAATGGCGGATTAATGTCTGCATGGATGTGTGGGTTGGAACAGGTGCAAACAGAATTTGTTGTGTTTGTTGATAGCGATGATTATATAGCTGCTGATATGCTGCAGATTTTTGCAGAAAGTCAAAGAAATCATAATGCAGATGTAGTTGTCGGAAATTATAGGTGGTTTAATGAATCTGATACGGTAAGGGCGAAGAGCAAAAACAAAGCTGGGTTTTACTCAAAAGAAAGAATGCTAAAAGAAATTTATCCGAGCATGATTAATACGGGAGAATTTCAGAGTAGAGGATTGTTGTTATCACGATGGGGAAAATTGATTAGAACAGACTTGATTCGTGAAAATCTCAAGTATTGCGATTTTAGAATTTCGTACGGAGAAGATTTAAATATAATGATTCCTGTTTTTTGTGATTGCGCTTCGATAGAAATTATAGATGAAGAAAAGTCAGATTATTATTATAGAATGAACACGCAATCTATAGTTCATACGTATAAGCCGACAATGTACCAACAGATTGAATTATTGTATGTGAAACTAAATCAAGCTATTTCAGACAAAGGTATGGGACATTTGAAATCTCAATTGCAGGCAGATTATTTGGCAGCGATTGTACAGTGTTTTAAGAATGAGCTATCCAATCCTAATGGAAAAAAAGCGGTTGTAAATAATATAGAACTTATGAGTGAAAATAAAAAGGTGAAAAAAGCAATATCTGAAGTGGAGTGGAAAAATTATGAATTGAAAAATAAAGTTATAATATATTCCTTGAAGCACCGAAATTTTTTCACGAGGGATTTTTTGATTGAAATTTTGCAGCACATAAAGTGATTCTATTTACATCAAACTATTATAGAGGGTTTACATGAATAAAGAATTTTCAATAATAATACCAGTGTATAATGTCGCAAATTATTTAGATAAAGCAGTCGAATCGGTTCTTTCACAAAATATTAGTGCAGATTTGTATGAAATAATATTGGTGGATGACGGTTCCACAGATGCCAGTGGAGATAAATGTGACCAGTGGAAAAATAGATTTCCAACTTTAATTAAAGTGATTCACAAAAAAAATGCGGGTCTTGGATTTGCAAGAAATTCAGGATTGGAGGTCGCGTCAGGTGAGTACATCATATTTTTGGATAGTGATGATTACTGGATTGATAATGATGCGCTTAGAAAATTTGAAATTAAGATAAAAGAAGAAAAACCTGATGTTGTCGTATTTAAAAATTGTATCTACGATGAATTGACAGGAACTTTTAAGGAGCCTAAAAAAGATAGAGAATCAGAAATTGCGTTGGAAGATGCGATAAAGCTAGAGTACTTTGACTTTTCTGCATGGAATAAAGCAGTTAAAAGGTCGTTACTTGTAGATAATAATATAGCCTTTAAAAAAGGAATATCCGAGGATATGCTTTGGAGTTATAAGATCCTTTTATACTCTAAGAAAACTTCTTTCTGCTTAGAAAAAAGTGTGTATGCATATAGAAAGGGACGAACAGGATCTTTAACCGCACAAAAATGTGTTACATATAGAGAAGAGTACTTTAAAATATTAGATGATATCGGAAACTTGATGAAGTCTAATGAAAAGACCAAGGCGGCAGATTTATATGCTTCTATGGTATACATAACTCTTTTTAGATATCTCAGAAATAATTTAAACTTGAACGAAGAGGATGTGGACTTCGTGCAATGCTTAAATAAAAATAAGAGGATGCTTAGATGTTGTGCAAACTGGAAAATAGGAATTGTACGGTTAATGATTTGTACACTAGGAGCAAAAAATACAATTGCACTATTTAGGGCAGTAAATAGATAATTTTATTTCGGAGAAGGGAGAAAAATTGAAAGTTTATAGATATCAAATAATGAGTGCTTTGGTACTTTTTTTGTGCGTCGATATCACTTATTTAAACGGAATATTTCATAAATTCCCCACGATACAGTATTATGGACGTTGCGTAGTGCTTTTATACATACTGCTTGATTGCATTAGATATAGACGGCATTTATCAAATATATTAAAGGGCATATTTGTTTTTGTACTGTGGGTATTAGCAATTACATATATTCGTGGGGGAGAATTAATTGAAGCACTCAAAGTTTTTTCTTCGCCGTTGCTACTGTGTGTTTGCATTGACAAAAAACGAAATTCATTACAATTATATGGATACTTGGATACATGGAAAAGAGTTCTATTCATTTTCGTTTTCATTGATTTCTTTACACAAATTCTTTTCCCAAATGGGATGTATAGAGATGCAATGTACTCCTTAAATTGGTTTTTAGGATATAAAACTGCAAGATTAGCCTTTTCATTACCGTTGTGTGTAATTTCTTCAATTACGGAAATACATAATAGAAATAGGTTAACATGGAGGACATGGATATGTTATGTTCTTTCGATTGAAACGCTATTTTATTCACAAGCGACAGCCGCATCTATTACAATTCTGATTGTAGGAGTATTGATTGCATTAATATGTATTAACCGAAGAGGAAAATTTACAGAAAGAATATGGGAAAAGCTACTCAATTTAAAATTCGCTTTGGTAATATATGCCGTTATTTCGGTTTTGGTTGTGTACGTACAAAACTCGCCACAAATTCAATATATCTTAGTAAACATTTTACATAAAGATCCTACTTTAACTACACGAACATATATTTGGAACTTGTGTATAGAGAGCTTGGCGAAGCATCCCCTTACAGGGCTGGGATATTTAAATTCTCTAAATTATCAGAGTTTGACAAACAATATGTATGCTACATCAGCGCATAATATGTCACTTTCAATTCTGATTTCTGGTGGATTCATAGGCTTGGCCATGTATGTAATTATTATAATCGTTGCATGGCAGAGTTTCAAAAAAAATGTTTCAATTGAAAAAAAAGTTACAAGTATTGCTATAATAGCAATGTTCATAATTGGAATGACATCATCCTCTATGGTGTTTAGCTCGTGTGCTTTTATTTTTTATGAACTTATGGCAATATTGGATATGCCTCCTTTAAGGGAAAATTTCAATATAAAAAGTGGTGAAGATTAAAGAAAGTTGGATTTAAAGTGGATAAGAAAATGCAAAACAAGGTGTCTATTATTGTTCCAGTCTATAAGGTTGAGAAATACCTTAATAACTGCATACGAAGCATTGTAGAACAAACGTATTCTAATTTAGAAGTTATACTGGTTGATGATGGATCACCAGATAGTTGCCCTCAAATATGTAATGAATGGCTGCAAAAAGATACAAGGATTAAGGTGATTCATCAAGAAAATTCAGGAGTTAGTGCTGCACGAAATAGAGCGATTGAATGTATATCGGGTGAGTATATATTATTTGTTGATTCTGACGACTGGATTGCAAGCAATATGGTAGAAGTGTTGGTGGATGGGATGGAGACATCGGCAGATATCGATGCAGCATTTTGTGGATATGTTGAAGTTGATGAAGATGATAACCTTATCCGAAAAGTTATGCCCAAACATAAGGAAATTGTTAATCGGAATCAAGGAGTAGAATTGATTTTTGGAGAATATGGGACTTTTTTATGGAATAAGCTGTTCCGTACAAAGTTGATTGGAAATAATTCATTATTTGATCGAGAATTAAAAATCGGAGAAGATGAGTTGTGGATGGTTGATGTGCTGAAGAATTCCAGAAGAATCCTTGCGATTGACAATCCATTGTATTATTATAGGCGAAGAATGGATGGAGCATCTAACGATTATGCTTTGAGCCCCGAAAGGTTATCTGAGATTACAGCACAACAGAAAACATTAAAAAGCATAGTTGATTATAGGTCTGACACTTTAATTAGTCTTGTTCAATGTAGATTGTATTACTGTGGAAATAAAATCATGAGATTAGCTTATTACCAGAAACAATATGATGTATTTGACAGGATAGATTCGGAAATTGAAGAAGGAAGAAAAATATGGTATAAGACACATCATAATCATTTAGGAAATTGTCGCAGAAGAATGGTGGAAATTATGATGCGGACAAGAGTCCCCCAAAAAATAGTAAGGATTTTGGATAAAAATGATATGATAGAGTGGAAGAGGTGACAGAAATTGATTTATCTAAAGGCATTTTTAGATGAAAACTTGGGGGATGATTTATTTGTACAAATTGTTGCACAAAGGTATCTAAATAGCGAGTTTCTGCTTTTTGCAAGCGACGAATATCCTGTGAATTTTGGTGATAATGTACATTTCATATTTTCAAAAGACTCATATACAAAGTTGAAACAGAAAATAAAACTATATAACAACAGAAGAAAAAGTGGATTACAAAGAAAGTGTTTCCCAGTTTTTTTTAGACCAGATCATAAAGAAGAAAGAACTATTATAAAGCATGGAGATGTAAACATATATGTAATAGGTTCTGGATTTATGGAAGGCGGAAAAATTGGAATTTGGAGCAAATTAGAAGAATGGCTTTATTATAAGAACAGGCCATACATTTTAGGCTGCAATTTTGGTCCTTTTTTTTCAAGCCAATACAAAGACTATTATGAAAAACTATTTGCAAAAGCGAGTGATGTATGCTTCAGAGAATCATATTCCTACGGCATTTTCCCTGAATTAAAAAACACTAGATGGGAAAGTGATATTGTATTTTCTTATAATGGAGATGTCGATGAAAAATTTGGCCGAAATAACGGAAAATATGTTGTTATTTCAGTGGTCAATTTAGATAAAGATGGATCGAAAAATCAGAATAAAGAGGAATATTATAGATTCATTCTTGAAATTACAAAATACTTCTGCGAACGAAAAATGAAAGTTGTGTTTGTAGGATTTTGCAAAAATCAGGGGGATGATGTTGCGATAGAGAATATCGTAAGGAATATTCAGCCTGAATTCTATGAGCAAGTTGAAATTATTAATTACCCACAAAATAATATGTTTTATATTTTAGGCGTGTTTAAGAATGCCGAGGCTGTATTTGCAAGTAGATACCATGCGGGAATTATTGGAATGCTATATGGGCGGAAAACATACTTCCTGTCATATAGCGATAAAATGGTAAATGTTCTAAAAGACATTGATGAAAAAATTCGGTATATAAATATTAATGAAAAAATTAGTGTTGACGTAAATGAATTTATTTTGCAATATGGATATGAAATTTTACCGGCGCGGTTGGATGAAATAAAAAAATCTGCAGAACGTCAGTTTTTAAAACTTGATTCGTTATTAAAATAATAGGCCAGGAGAATGTATGAAATATAAAGATATACGGAGAAACACATGAAAATTAATAGAACAAAAAACGCAGTTAGGAATATACTATTTGGTGGAATACTTCGTGTTTATCAAATTGTGATTCCGTTTGTTATGCGCACCGTTATGATATATTGTATGGGTGTGCAATATTTGGGTTTAAACAGTCTTTTTACATCAATACTACAGGTTCTAAATCTTGCAGAACTCGGTGTCGGAAGTGCAATGGTTTATAGCATGTATAAACCTATAGCAGAAGATGATACAGATACAATATGTGCCTTAATGGGATTATATCGAACTTATTATCGAGGTGTTGGCTTGATTATCGCAGTGATTGGAGTGGGACTAACACCTTTTATTCCTAAACTGATAAAGAGCGATCTTCCGGTTGGTATAAATATTTATGCTCTTTATTTATTGAATCTTTCAGCGACGGTTTTGTCATATTGGCTATTTGCTTACAAAAATAGTCTATTGCAGGCGCATCAAAGAATTGATGTAACGAGTAAAGTTACTTTGATAACGAATACTTTTCAATATGTGGTACAAATTTTTGTCCTTGCGGTGTTAAAAAATTATTATATATTTGTTGTTGTTATGCTTGTGACACAGGCAATGACAAATATTATTACATCAATAGTAGTTACAAAAATGTACCCGAATTATAATGCGAGAGGAAGATTGTCAAAAGAAACAGTCATATCAATTAATCACAGGATACGGGATTTGTTTACATCAAAAATAGGAGCAGTTATTGTAAATTCTGCGGACACAATTGTCATTTCCGCTTTCTTGGGGTTGACAATGTTGGCAATTTATCAAAATTATTTTTATATTTTGTCTGCGATTATTAGTATTGGTACAATTGTTTTCTCGGCTTGCACAGCTGGAATAGGTAATAGTTTGATTGTAGAGTCCAAAGAAAAAAACTTTTATGACTTGCGTAAATTTACTTTTATGGTGGCGTGGTTCGCAGGTTTTTGCACAGTATGTTTGCTATGTCTCTATCAGCCGTTTATGGATATTTGGGTGGGCAAGGATCTTGAATTAGAGTTTTTGGCAATTATTTGTTTTTGTGTTTATTACTTCGTCTATGAAATAAACCAGTTATTGAATTTATATAAAGATGCGGCTGGCATTTGGCATGAAGATCGTTTTAGAACTTTGATTACTGCATTTTCGAACCTCATAATGAACTTGATCATGGTTCAATTTTGGGGTATTTATGGAGTAATACTTTCTACGGTTCTATCAACTATATTTATTGGGATGCCATGGCTATTACATAACCTATTTACGGTATTATTTAATAAGAACCAGCTTGTGCCGTATTTTAAAAGACTGATGATATATGCAGTGGTTACAGTTGCTACATGTATTATAACTTATGGAATTTGTACAACAGTTAAACTAAGTGGATGGACTTTATTAGTAATCCGATTGATAATTTGTTGTACTATACCAAATATAATGTTTATGATTTTGTATCGAAAATTACCTGAATTTAAAGATAGTTTTGCTATGATTAAAAAAATACTGAAAAAGAATTTGTAAGAAGAGAGGAGTAATATGGAAACTAGTATACTTATCATGGCGGCCGGAATCGGCAGCCGATTTGGAACAGGAATAAAACAGTTGGAGCCGGTCGATGATGCAAATCATATCATCATGGACTACTCAATCCATGATGCGATTGAGGCTGGCTTCAACCATGTGGTATTTATTATCCGTAAGGATATCGAGAAAGAGTTCAAAGAGGTCATCGGCAATCGCATTGCATCTATTTGCTCTTCTCATAATGTAACTGTGGATTATGCTTTCCAAGATACCAACGATATTCCGGGAGAACTTCCGGCAGGCCGTACAAAGCCGTGGGGAACCGGTCAGGCTGTGCTTGCAGCAAAGAAGGTCATCAAGACTCCTTTTATTGTAATCAATGCAGACGATTACTATGGCAAGGAAGGCTTCAAGGCCGTCTATGAGTATCTGGTGAATGGCGGCAAGTCCTGCATGGCTGGTTTCGTTCTGAAGAACACGCTGTCTGATAACGGTGGTGTGACTCGTGGTATCTGCAAGATGGATGAGAATGGAAACTTGACTGAGGTTGTGGAAACCAAGAACATCGTAAAGACTGCTGATGGAGCAGAGGCAGACGGTGTAATTGTTGATGTGAATTCTCTAGTATCCATGAATATGTGGGGCTTGACTCCTGATTTTCTGGATGTGCTGGAAAATGGTTTCAAGGAGTTTTTCGAGAAAGAAGTACCGAGCAATCCTCAGAAAGCGGAGTATCTGATTCCTATCTTTATTGGAGAATTACTGGAGCAGGGCAAGATGTCCGTTAAGGTTTTGAAGACCGACGACACCTGGTACGGAATGACCTACCATGAAGATGTCGTAGCCGTAAAGGATAGCTTCAAAAAAATGTTGGCGGATGGCGTGTATAAGGCTGATTTATTTACAGACTTGTGATATAATAGGGGAGCAGTAGCTCTCCCTACGCTGCTCTTTAAATAATCACACACCTCTCCGTGGTGAGTAGCAGGCAACGATCTTATGATCGGCGAAGATGTGAGAAAAGAATAAATGTAGAAAAGTATAGTTGGGTATTATTATGGACGATATTTTGAGACTCGCAAAGAATTATTCGAAAGAATGCCATCTGAATCTTCTTCCATGTGGTGATAATAATATTTTGGAGAATATCCATTCTTTATATGATGAAAATTGGGAAAATCAAGGCGCGTCCTACCCATATGAGATATTAACATATTTATTTGATAGCTATTATGTTTTGCCACAGAGACCGGATTTGGCGGCACTATTTTGCTGGCAAGCAATCAATCATTCATATTATGTTCAGCAGTTGAGTGATAACAGCGTAGGATTTTGTTTAGATACTAAAGGTGTTGAATTTGTTCGTGGTGCAATTTTAGCGAATTGGAATAATAAATATAAAGCAATTCTAGAGCCTTTTTTGGAAAGGCTGCCGGACAAAACATTTCACTATGTGGCCTCGTATATGCTTAAAGGATATGCGATGGAAAAGAATGGAATAGCAGAAAAATATAGAGCTTCTTCGTATAAATCGTTAAAAGGCAAAATTTCGCTGCTATCGGAAATTTTGGATAATGCATATGGAAAGTCATACTGCCAGATTTTCAACCCTACACTTATTGGTAATACAGTGGATCTCGGAATTTCCAATGCAAATAAAGGAAAGAGTCGAGCTATAACACACAGCTTTGGTATTAAGTTAAGAGCACTTATGTTAGGAGAAGAAGCTGAGATTACATTCTGTGATGCGCAGGGCACGAAGAAAAAATATAAATTTACAGATGAAGAAAGATTGTCATTTGTTCTATTTGGAATTCTTTATGCTTCTCGATGCAATAACTTTCATGGCAATGTTGCGGCACGAATGAACAGCATCAATGCAAATAGAGATACTTTTAGAATGTACACAGATATGTTTTTGACAGAGTATATTATTTTGGCAATTCATATGAACAGTCAAGGTGAGTTATCTGATATGGCACTGAATGAAGTTGGAAAAAATGTTAACTTAATGTTGTGATTTAAATGCATTGCCCTCACCTTAACACAGTGCCCACATTGTGGTTTGACCCCATTAAAAAAGTATAAACACATGAAACTATATTGACGGGGTATATCATGGATGATATAATAGCAAAAAGTTTGATGGGGTGAAGTGGCATGGATAATATAGTAGAGATCTATGAAGTGGAGAAAGAATTAAGAGAAAAGCGTCTGGCAGCGTATGCAGAAGCAATTCAGGAAAAGGTACAGAAGGACTCGGAACAGGTGATTAAAGAACTGATAGAAGAAAGGTACCGTCAGAAGAAGACGCAGCAAGAGATGGCGGATATAACTGGAGTAAGAGCATCTAATATTGCCAGATTCGAGAGGGCAGGCTGCACCCCAACATTGATTATGTTGGAGAAGTATGCGAATGCATTAGGAAAGCATATAGAGATAAGAATATGTGAAGATAAATAGTAGCGAGATTTCACGCTACTATCTTCTACAACAATCATAAATGATAGTATTACAAAAGAAAATATAAGAAACTGTGTTAATAAAAGAGAGTATATAAAGTACATTAAAATATTATAGAAGAGCTTGATTCTACAATGCCCCCTCAGTTATAATGAAATCAAGAAGTAGTGATTATACTGAAACTGAAAGTTAAGGGGCGTGGTTATACTAATTTTGCATATATGAGGAAGTGATAAATATAGATACTATAAAAGATCGGTTTCAACTAAGATTTGCAGATGAATTTTTTGAAGAGCTTGGAAGAGAAAAAGGATATGAAATGATGAGTCTATTTGAATGCAAAAGGCTTCCAGCATTAGAAAATTTTATTGCAAAAGATTATAATGGACGAATAAAACCCTATATAATATGGGATAATGAAAACCAAATAATAGTTGGATATTTTACGTTAATTACAACGTGTATGATTGTTAAGATGAATGAAGAAACGAATCCTGAACATATCCAGGAAAAAGATGTTGAAAAAATAATTCCCTGTGTGGAATTGGAACATTTTGCACTCAATGACATTTACTTAAGATGGTTAGAGGAACACCAATACAATAACAAAGGAATTGGTAATTTCATATATAATAAGTATATTGCAGATATTATAGCTTCACTTTCAGCAGAAATTAATTTTACATATTTGATTTTGCATGCATTTAATGATTCAAAAGTAATAGATTCGTATAAAAGAATGGGATTTGAAACGATAGAGGACGATGCAGAATCTATAGTTCCGGTATTATCTGACGTAAAAGCACTTCATTCGGAATATGCTGGTAATTGTAAATTTATGTTTAAAGATGTTGAAACAATATTACGTGAGGTAGAGAGGAGTGATTAGTATGTATAATAATTCTCAAAGCCCAATTATGGTGGTATCAGGAAAAAAGGCAAAAGAAATATTGAAAAAAGCGGAAACACCTATTGCAAACCATACTAGAGCGGTAAATAAGGCGAGAGAAAGATTAAGAAAGTTGGGAACAATTAAATAGCAGACAAATCAAAAGCGGGAAAATTCCCGCTTTAACTATATGAATATGTTTTGAGGGTCTGATTTCATTAAAAAAATGTGCAGATGATGATTCCTAACGAAGCTTTTCCGAAGTACTTTCTAGATGCAGTTTTATCAGGTATGGAAGACCGGACAGAACGTAGCAGTTGTCTGCGGGGTGGTACATGTGCTGTAATGCATAAGATAGTATCGGATTATTCGTTAGATAAGATGCTGGGAATTACTGCTCGACCTTGCCTCTTACTCTATTGTAGAAGAAAGCAATGTAGCACAGCATTATCCGGATTACGCATACAATCATCCACTGCATAGTTCAGGCATGAAGATCTATAGTGCTGCGTCAGTAAGTGATTTCTTTAAGAGCATCACTAAGGATAAAGAACCACTCTTTTACAAAGCATATCCTGGAAGTATTAATACCATTGGTGTCAGGCACCATTAAAGTTTTATAAATAAATCCGCATTTACAAATTTTATGCAGGTTAAAACAGGCTAATCAGCCAGTTTTAATGAAATATTATGTCAGTGTGGCAAAAGGTTTGGACGTAGACAAGCTGAGAAATCTGGCGAAGAGTGTTACGGTGGAATAAAATATATGAAATTAGTACACTGGGGTGATATCGAAATGGATTATGCAAGAATGATAAAGTAATAATTTGCGATTAAAGATAAGGAGATAAAATAGTGTTGCTATATAAATATAGAACTGATTCTGAAAGGACAGAAGAAATAATAAAAAAGAATGAAGTCTGGTTTGCCAAACCAGAAACGTTAAATGACCCACTTGAATGTTCTATTCAAGAAATTGCTGAAAAAAGTATTATAAAATGTTGTGAGCAAGAAAAAAAGGAACAACTTGAAGGTTTTGTGTTGGCATATGTTATGACTGATGAGCATGATTTAATGTGGGGATTACCAAAAAGCGAGATTAAGCAAGTGTTATCAGAAATTGGTAATATTAAAGACTTTGATGGGAAGTATCGTGTTTTTGCTGATTTTATTAAATCAAGAACGGGCAATTATCCATCAAATCCAGCGTCAAAATATATGTATATTACTGACATTTTAAGAAATGTTGGTGTTTTTAGCCTATCAGAGACTTATGATAATGAACTAATGTGGGGGCATTATGCAGATGGAGGAAAGGGGATTGCAATTGGATTTGATATACAGGATGAGAGTAGCATTACACCCAATAGCCTTTGCTTAAAAGTAAATTATACTAATGAAGCTCTCATATTAAAAGATAGAATCAAGCCCACTTTGGCATTTACTGTTGATGAGAATGGCAATCAACTGTTTTTTCAAGCTGCGGCATTTGACGACCCGTTTCTAAAAACTGTAATGTCAACTAAAAATACGACATGGGCATACGAAAAAGAGTGGCGTTGTGTGGAGCAAATGCAAGGATTAAAGGCAATAATATCTCCAATTGCTGAAATTGTGTTTGGATTGAAGTGTCCATTAAAAACAAGAAAAAAATACATAGACCTTGCTAATGAATGCTATGGCGGGTCAATCTGTTTTTTTGAGATAGTTCTTAGAGGAAGGACATTAGAAAAGAAACCCTTGATAATGAACTGAAGAAATTGATGCGTTATTGGGTAACAATTGGTGTCAGGTACTATTAAATTTTCAGGTGTGTTGCGAGGAGGCTTTATAGGCGAGAAAGAAGTGAATATGTCAGGATTCGTTTATAAAACATATTGTAGAGTGTGGGTGGCATGTTATCCAATTCGATTTGTTGCAAAGAAGTGCCTGCAGATTATGAAAAGAGTGGTGAAGAATGTATTTTAAAGTAAGGCTTGCGGATCTAGTAATAGGTGTAGAGTGTCTGTATGAAACAACGAGAATGTTTTGTAAGGATTATGTGTCAGAAGATATGCCAGTTGATTTTGAAGTGAAGATTACGGATGAAGATATCAGGAATGAATGGAAGATGTCGGACGATACTGAGAGAAAAAAAGAGAATAATGAGAATGTTCAAATACTGGATTCGGAAATATGGAAAGATGAGAATCATTATCGGAATAAATATTTGGAGACGCTGGCTCTTCTACGTAAGATAGCAAAATATTTACCCGAGTACGATTGCTTTTTGATGCATGGAGCAGTGGTGTCTGCGAATGATTACGGTATATGTTCACAGCACCTAGTGGAACAGGAAAGTCTACGCATATTAATCTCTGGAAACAATATTTTGACGGTATAGAAATCATTAATGGAGATAAGCCATTTATCCGAGTGATGAAAGATAAAGTATGGGCATACGGCACACCGTGGTGCGGAAAGGAAGGCTGGCAGAAGAATGCATCTGTTCCGTTAAAAGGAATCTGCCTTTTGAATCGTGGCAGGGAGAACCATATTGCACAGATTACACCTGTACAGGTCTTGCCGTTTATCATGCGTCAGGTTCATTATATGGATGATTCTGAGATGGCTGGAAAGACGTTGGAATTGCTGAACCGATTAATGACGGAAGTTAAGTTATATAGATTGGAATGTGATGTTTCGCGGGAGGCGGCGAAGTGTAGTTATGAGGGGATGGTTGGGAATGTATAATTTGATTTATAGAAATGGAGACTAGCTGTGGGAAATTTATTAATGAAAATATCGGTTCCGCTAGATAAAGACTGCTTTATAGAGATGGAATGTGATTTTTGCAAAAATAGATTTATGTTACATCGGGATGTGTATGAGAGTGAAGAAAATATAAGTTTCTTTTGTCCTGTATGTGGATTGCCTAATAAAATTAATACTTATTTTATTCCAGAGGTTTTGGAAAAAGCACAACAAATGACAATGAATTATATGCTAGAAGAAGTAGAACAAACATTGGGGAAGAGTATTAAACAGATTAATAAAAGTGGTTTTATTAAAATGTCTATGAAAAGCCCGAAGAAAAAAGCTGAAAAGGAATTGTATACACCATCTGTTGAATATATAAAATGTGCAAAGAAATGTTGTAACATTGACATAAAAGTTATGGATATAGATAAAGAAACGGGGACGTATTGTCCTATATGTGGGAGGATGGAATAATGAATAGAAAAGAAATACAGAAAATATCTTTACAATATAGAACTTTGTCTTCACAGATGCTAAAAATGAATTCGCAAGAAGAAATATATTGTATTCAACAATATTTTGATTTTATTACAAGAACGGAATTTATTATAAGTTATATAAATGAATGTAATAAGCAAGAGTATGATTTTGAGCAAATTTTTACAGATAAAGGATGGAGGGATGTGCTTGTGCTTCCGTCAAAACAAGAAGATTTGATAAGCTATGGATATCAACTACTGCAATATATACTGGATGGTCCTAAAAATCTTATTAGTTTATGTATGGGATACACGAGGAGTAATAAATTTGCAGATAATATTGAGGCGTTTGTGAGAAAATCAATAGAACCGTTTGTTGTAGCGATTAGAACTTATATAGAACTTGAATTTATAGAATGTGAAGATGTTATCGAAGATAAAAAAGTAACCATTTTTTTGTCGTATTGTCAAAAGGATGCAGACATCGCGGACTACTTAGAAAATAGTATGGCGCATTGCATTCATAATAAGGCAAGGATTTCAAGAGACATTAGAGATGTGGAGTACCATGAAAGCTTTAAACGTTTTATGCAGTCAATTGAAAAACATGATTATGTAATAACGATAATTAGTGATAACTATTTGAAATCTAGGAATTGTATGTTTGAAATGCTGGAAATTGTAAAAGAAAGTAATTTTTCAAAAAAACTGCAGTTCATTGTACTAGAAAATGATGATGTTAAATATTATAAAAATGCTCCAGAAGAAAATATTGGAGCGGATGTCTATTCCGCAATTGGACAGGCTGAATATAGTAAATATTGGAGTTCTATTGATAAAAAGTTAGAAAATAAAATAGAAGAAATAGGAAATCCGATGCATGCAATTTTGCAGATTAAGGAGAAACAAATTGTACAAAAGATATTGTTGGATATGCCAGAATTTTTAGAATTTATAAGGGATAATAAAGGTATTTCGTTATCAGAGCATATTGAAAAAGAGTTTGCAGATATGATTTCTTTTATGCAGCTGAGATAATGCGAGGTGATATATATGGGAATAATAGTTGATAAAATAGGTGATAAAGCAGTAAGCCTGATGAGCGAGTACATATTAAAGCTAGTTAAAGAATCAAAATGTAATGATTTATGGAAAAAGGCTGTAAAGAAAGCTTGTGAAGCAACGGAAGGAATAGATGATTCAATTGCTGATGATATTATAGAATCTCTTGCTATACAAAGATTTTTTATACGACTTATAAATGATAAACCATTAGATGACTTATATCGTAGTTTTATTCTTACGGTAGCTGTTGAATTAAGTGAATTTAATGCTGAAAAAAGATTTGCGGTATCACTTGGAATGGCAATTTTAGATAATTGGTTTGAATTAAATGGAAATGATTATCAAAATATAAAAAAATACCCGGATATAAAGAATCAAATAGTAGGCGATAAAATTGTAAAGGTTGTAAATGATCGAGAAAAATTGTATCGAGCATATTTTTTGCTGTATAATGATCTATTAGCTAAAGATATAATAAGAGTTTATTATCCTAAGAATGATGAGTCATGGATAAGTTGGGATAAAAACTATAGTGTAGATGTAAAGGTCAATTTGTCAAAAGGAACAGAATATGGTTTTTGCAGAGTAGGTTTTTCATATAGCAGAATTGAAGAGCAGAGTCGCGAAACGTTTTTAAAAGTGGCATATATTAATGAAGATAGAGAAATATATAGATTTGAGCATGAGGATATGCTTGGGATAGATGCTGAAAAGCTTCTTTGGGTATGGTAATTGTTGTAAAGATATTGATGAAATAACGTAACAACTGTATAAGGCGTATTAATTAGATTACGGAGTATAGAAACCACCAGGTGTCAGGCACTATTAAGTTTTTATAAACAGATAAATTCGTATTTACAAATAATACATAAAGTGATAGACTTATGAAAACAACAAAATTAGAATAAGTGTCCAGCCCTTACGTCATGTGTAGGGACTGGCAGAATAAAAAGAAGAGAAAAGAGGCGAAAAAGGAATGAAGACAATCCGTGATAAGATTTTTGAATTATTGAAAGAAAAGGGAATGAGTCAGAAAGAATTTGCCCAGAGAACAGGAATTGCAGAAAGTTCGATAAGTGACTGGAAGAAAAAAAGAACCAATCCGGTAAGTGATAAGATTTTGATAATTTGTGAAGTATTGGATGTGACACCATATGAGCTGTTATCAGGAGCAGAACATACAGGAAACAGAAGCAGAGATAATAATACTTATGTAATTAGCAAAGAGACCGAGATTGGAATGTTGGTAGAGACATATCAAAAGTTAAATACAGATGCACAGAAAAGAGTGATGGGATATATGGAAGCACTAAAAGAGCTTGCATAAAAATTTCACCCACGAAATACGTATAAACAAATAAATAAAGAAATAAGATGAAACGGTGAGCTGAGGTGAGAATATTTCTACCTTATCTAATAGAACTTTCAAAAGAATGTAGAAAATCACGTTGCTAAAAATCTGGCGGCGTTAATTTATAAATAAGTGTACGATTTGTAGAGGAAAGATAGTATTTTCTACGGGACCACATTGGTGTCAGGCACTACAAAATTTTTATAAACAGAAAAATTCGTATTTACAAATCCTGTATAGAGTGATAGACTTGTGAAAATAATAAAAGCAATTAAGTACCCAGTAACTACTTTATGTGTAGTTGCTGGTAGGATAAAAGAAGGTAAGAGAAAAGAGGCGAAAAAATGAAAACAATCAGTGATAAGATTTTTGAATTATTAAAAGAAAAGGGAATGAGTCAGAAAGAATTTGCCCAAAGAACAGGAATTGCAGAGAGTTCAATAAGTGACTGGAAGAAAAAAAGAACAAATCCGGTAAGCGATAAGATTTTGATCATTTGTGAAGTATTGGATGTGACACCATATGAGCTGTTATCAGGAGCAGAGCATACAGGAAACAGAAGCAGGGATAATAATACTTATGTGATTAGTAAAGAGACAGAAATTGGAATGCTAGTAGAAACATATCAAAAATTAGATACAAATGCACAGAAAAGATTGATTGGATATTTGGAAGCACTCAAAGAACTTTCATAAAAAATTTACCTATATAATACGTATAAACGAATAAATAATGAAATAAGTAAACAAAAAGTATGAGGTAAGATAGCTGTTATAGCGGAGAGGGAATATTCAGATGCAGAGACAGGGCGGCTTTGTTGGAATAGGCGTTAAATACCTTACCATGCAGCGCTTTGTGGTTTATTTTAACTCTAATATTGCATCTTAACTTAAAAAGAGTTAAAAATGGAGGTGAACACATGGAGTATCTCAATAAAGTCCTTGGAATCAAAGTAACTTATGAGGATGTGGAGTTCAAGCATTTGCCAAACTTTATTGTCATGCGGTATCGCCTGCAGATGGCATCTATGAATGGGAAAAAGGCGATTTTCCTTTATCCGAAAACTGAATTGGAGCAAATTGGAGTGCTGAAAAAGCACGTTGCCCGGATACAGAAAAATGAAAATTTGCCTGTTGTTCTAGTGCTGAAAGAGATTATTTCTCGGCAGAAAGAATATTTGATTCGTGAGAAAATTCCATTTGTTGTAGAAGGAAGGCAGATTTATTTGCCTTTTATGGCGGTGTATTTGCAGGAGTGGTGCAATGCCGAAAGGGAGCAACGAGAAGAAATGCGTCCATCGGCGCAGATGCTACTGTTGCATTTTATTTGTGGAGGCGCACAAGAATTGTCTACAAGTCAGGCTGCGAAAGACTTGGAATTAACACCTACTTCTATATCGAGAGCATCGAAACAGCTTGAAGAAATGGGATTGCTGCATATAAAGAAAAGAGGTGTACAGCGGATTTTAAAATCCGAGGATTCTCCGAAAATACTGTTCCAAAAAGCAGGAGATAAGTTGCTGAATCCAATAAAACGAATGGTTTATATTCCGAAAGAATTTGTGGGGACAGCTTTGCTAGAAAGTGGATATTCGGCATTGGCAGAGTGTTCCATGCTGAATGCACCGAACGTCAAATACTATGCAACAGAAAGAATCTCTCAATGGAAAGATGTTATGACAAACCGTTTGCAAGATTCACAGGTGCAAGTGGCTGTAGAAATGTGGAGATATAATCCCCGAAAATTGTCCACACGAAATACTGTGGACAAACTTTCGCTGGCATTGAGAGAAGATGCGGATGAACGGGTTGAAGAAGCAGTAGAAGAAATGCTGAATGAACTGTGGAGGAAGATAGATGGTTACAGGGATTGAGAGTTTTAAGGAATGGTTCAAGAGCAGTGAAGAACAATATACCATCATTGGAGGAACGGCGTGTGACATTCTGATGACGGAAGAAGGTTTGGACTTCCGTAAAAGAGATTACATTGGGGTCAGACTCCATGAAAGATATACGTATTTATTTGATAAAAAGCCGGATTCTGATAACAGGCATTGGAAAGAACAGCAGGAGATTCAGCAGTATTGTAAAGCACTTGGAAAAAAGATTGGTGGAAAAGAAAAACAGAGCAGAAAAGGGATGTAACGGACAAAATGTAGTTGTGCAAAAACCAGATAATAGATATAATATAGAAAAGACGGTGAGAAAATGCAGGTATTAAATCTGGAAGAAAAAAATACAGAGCGTATGGAGGCTATTAACAAATTTACATTAATGGATGATACCTTTATGACGCAGGTTTTTTCAGGCGATTTAGAATGTACAGAAGAGCTTTTGAAAATAATATTAAAGAGAACTGATTTATCTGTGATAAAATCAGTTACACAGTTGACAATAGGAAATCTGTTTGGACGATCTGTGAGACTTGATATCTATGCCAATGATGCTACAGGAAAACAGTATGATATTGAAGTACAGCAGGATGACAGTGGAGCTGTTCCTGAACGAGCCAGACTTAACAGTGCATTATTTGATTCAAGGCTTACCACAGCAGGAGAAAAATATAAAGAAATGCCGGAGACATACATTATTTTTATTACATCTAATGATGTTTTAAAGGGAGGACTTCCGGTATATACAATAGAAAGAACTATACAGGAAACAGGAGAACTGTTCGGAGACAAAGCACATATTGTTTATGTAAATGGTTCTTATAGAGGAAATGATGAAGTTGGATGGTTGATGCACGATTTTAACTGTAAAGATTATCGTGAGATGCACAATCCTAAGATTGCAGAAAGAGTCAGATATTTTAAGGAAGAACCGAAAGGAGTGACTGAAATGTGCGAAACGATGCAGAAAATTGTAGACAGAGAACGTGATGACGCTGATGTTAAGGCAAGAATGGATATAGCACTGAATTTGTGGTCAGAAGGTGAACATGATCTTGATAAGATCTCAAGAACTACAAAATTGTCAATAGAGCAGGTTCGGAGAGCGATAACGGTTGTTCAGCCGGCTTGATGTCAAAGTATATCAACTGTATAATTTACAAGATATTTTGATATAAAATTGTCATGGTTAGGATTGTTAGTTGGAATTTTAACATGCTGCTCTGTCATAAGACCGTTTTCACATTGGGGTCAGACCCCATTAAATTGCGTATTTTTCCATGATTCCGTCTAAGATGAACGACATTGAACAATTTCTTGATAATGAAACAGATAATACAACAAAGTATGTTATAGATAAAAAACTGAAGTGGCGCATAAGAGACATGCTTGATCAAATGAATATTAATGAAAGGATTACATGCCCTGGATTAGATGGCTTAACGATGTGGATTAAAAGACATTATTATGTCAGGTAAGCCGAAATTGGAAAGATTGGTAGAAATACCGAAAGATAATGGAAATATGAAAACAGATAATTGTGGAAGATCCATCGAACAAGAATATTCAGAAAAACGGAAAAAAGGACTGAAAAAATGAGTGATATAAATAAATATAGTATATTAGATATTGATGGTGCTGCAGATGTTGCCAATAATTTGTTGGATAAATTAGGAACAGCTGTAGGATGGGGAGTGAATAGAGAGACACCTGAAAGAATTGCAATTGCTACATATATTGAGGATATTAAAAATAGTGATTATGACTCATTGCTTAAGGCTGCATTGATTAGTCAGGCAAAAAAGACGATAAAAGAATATTGTAATCAGAAAGATGTAGTTGGATTTGCAATTAATGAATTAAGGGAAGGAGCTAATCCACAAAAAGTCGATGACGATTGGATTGCTTTATTTATGAATCAGGCACGACTTATTTCGGATGAAGTATTTCAAAGTATATGGGGAAAGATTCTCGCTGAAGAGTGTAATGATAATAACAGTATACCAAAAAAATTATTATATACATTAGCACAAATGGATCGAGAAGATGCGGAGACATTTACCACACTGTGTTCTTTGGCAGTAAAAGTAGATGATGAATATGAGCCGGTTATTTGGTGCCACAGATTCGATGAATATAAAAAGTGGGGAATAACATTTGATAAAATTATAAGTTTGGTTTCATTAGGTTTAATAGAGGCAAATTTAGGCCCGATAGCACCAGGATATGTTATCGAAAGTGAAAGTAATCCGATAAAGGTTCATTATTTTGATTCAGAGTATGAGATGGAGAAAGAAACAAAAACGGTAGGAATAGGGAATGTACTTTTTACAAAATCAGGTCAGGCATTGCATAGAGCGATATTTGTGGAAAAGAAAGAGAAATTTTTTGAGGAATATTGTTTGCCGATGTGGAGGAAGGAGATGTAGAAAATTGTCAAAAGATCCAATGAAAGATATATTAGATACGATAGCTTTTGCTTTTAAATAAAATAATTTTTGAATCTTAGAAATTTTATATTAATATGGTAAAGTTCTTATAAACTTTACGGAAAAAGGCATACACAAATGATAAACACCATTTTAACCTCAATATTCTCATACAATCCCAAAGACTGGATTTTCCTGTTATTCCTGCTTATCCTTGCTGCCATTACCGTACATACTATTTCCTGGTGTGGAAGTGTATTACACAGTGTCACTAATAGTGGAAGACCGTATGCGGTATTTACATTTCGCGCGGATCAGGACAAAGGAATGTCAACAAATATTTTAATGAATATTTTGATTCCAAATATCATTTTGATCTTTCTGTCAATGCTTTGTTATCATGTGAAGGAATTAGCCTTTGGCAGAAATTTCTTGATTGTTTACGTGGTAGCATATTATGTATATCGTGCATTTCTTATTTGTATTTTATTGAACAGAAGAGAATTATATAATGTTCGATATGAACTTTTAAATGCAGTATTGGGAATCGGAGCAGCCTGTTTTCTGATTAAGTATTTCCTCTGCGAACCGGAAAAAGTATTTATACCGGCTTCTGAACTTGTGAATGAATTCTGGCTCGTTGTAATTGCTGTGGTATACAAATTTATGACCGTTTTTCTTGATAAAGTGTATACACAGAAAAAGGTCGTGAGTGAATCAAGACTGGACAAATATATCAGTAATCGATTTAATTATTTTTACAAAAAGTATAAAGATATTATTCAGATTACGGAAAATGATAACCGAATCTGGATTTTGCTTTTTTCAATTATGATTTTTGAAAATTATAACAGAGGCAAATTCAAAAGAAAACTGGAGAGAATAAAAGTGCGGTCGGGAAGACATACAACAGTAGGAATCATGCAGGTGGGATCAGATGCAGATCTGACAGATGAAGAGTCGATTAATCTGGCATATTTCAAATTGAAAGATGAAATTGTGAGGGGGAATATTGTGACGGATGACGAAGGTGAGATCAATCACTATGCATTTCGATATAATCCGGATGAAGATTATGCACGATCTATCACTTATATTTACCAGAGGCTATGCGGTTATCTGAAGAGTACACAGAGATTTTATATTGCCTTTCATCTGGAGGATCATCCGGAGGAAGAGTACCCGGTTGATCTTCCGGATGAATCAATGATGAGCTTTGGAGAGCCTAAGAGTTATCTGACGTTTGATGATGTTAGGAGATTGACGGGATTATCAAAAAAGGAACTTAAGAAAAAGCTGAAAGAGAAACAGATTGTGGCAATGTATGATGAGGACGCAGTTCGCCAGGCATTTGATGAGGATATTTGTTAACTTCCAACTGTTTCGGCAGCAATTAGGGAACTTGAGAAAATCGAAATGATAAGACAACTGGATAAGATATACCGATTGGATCATGCAGTGTCAAAAAACACAAAAAGTTGTGCTGAGTGCATATGGAAAAATTTTTAGAAACAAAGGGCCTTCTTGTAGAAGCTGAAGACTATGTGGAGAAGGCTATACAGGACACGGAGGAGTTACCATTTGATTAATAAATCGGTATATCTTTAAAATGAGTCGTAAAAATACTGGAAGTTAACAATACGGTCTTTTTGGAGGTCACTATATAGTTTGTGATGGAAATAAAAGAAATGGAGCGTGAGAAAAATGAATTTATCAAAAATACATCATATTGCAATCATCGTATCTGACTACGAAGCAGCTAAGGATTTTTATGTGAACAAGCTGGGGTTCTCTGTCATCAGGGAAAACTACCGCCCGGAGCGTAAGGATTGGAAGCTGGATCTGCGTGTCAATGAGCAAACAGAGCTGGAGATTTTCGCTGAGGCAAATCCTCCGAAGCGTGTAAACCGGCCGGAGGCCTGTGGTCTGCGTCATCTTGCGTTCTGCGTTGATAGCGTGGAGCAGACGGTGAATGAGTTGGCGGAAGTCGGTATTGAATGTGAGCCGATTCGGATTGACGATTATACCGGAAAGAAGATGACTTTCTTCCATGACCCGGACGGACTGCCGCTGGAACTGCATGAGTAAAGAGGGGGGGCAAAATGATATTTCGTAAGGCAGAAAAAGAAAGAATGAAAACAATCTACTGTAAGCAGAGAAATATGCTATATAGAGCAGCTGTTTTGAGATTGCAAAAAAATATCAGAGCATAAAAAATTCAGCTTGCAATAATAGAATTCTCTTCTTCAGGCAATCATTCATCCCACAGAAGAGAGGAGAATTCTATGAAAGAAATGCATATCTTAGAATTGTCAAAACTTCCGCCGGAAGAGAAAAATGAGACAAGCCTGTTGCAGTGGATGCGCTTTCTTGGAGGAAAAACCAGAAAGGATTTTGAAAAAATGGCAAAGAAAAATTCTGAATTGGAAGAAGCATATGACGTGTTGGATAAATTAAGCGCAGATGAAAAGAAGAGGTTAGAATACGAGACAACTTGTCATTTATCCAGTAAGATGGTAGAATCAAAATACATTGGAGCGCGTGATATTTTTTGACAAGATGCATCTTTGCAGTTGCAGCGGTAAAATGTCGGAGAGGAGTGGATGACATGACTTTTTTAAATATTCCGAAAGGAAGATCGGATTTCGAGACAATTCGTAGAGATGGATTTTACTATGTCGATAAGACAGGATTGATTGGTGAAATCCTGAAGTCATCCGGTACTCAGGTTACATTAATAACTCGTCCCCGTCGCTTTGGAAAGACATTGGGAATGAGTACACTTGAATGCTTTCTGGATATTCAAAAAGATAGCAAAGCTTTGTTTGAAGGTTTGGAAATTTCAAAACAAAGAGATGTTTGCGAGGAATGGATGAATCAGTGGCCTGTGATGAGCTTGAGCCTTAAGGCGGTTGAGGGGAATGATTTTTCAACTGCGTATATGCAGCTCGTTTATGAAGTCGGAGAGCTTTTTAAGAAGCATGAATATCTCATGGAAAGCCCTGTGCTGAATGCAGAAGAAAAAAAGAAGTTTGATGACATTCGGTATGGACGAGCGGGGAAGATCGAAGTAATGCGTTCGCTTCAAATTCTCTCAGAGTTTTTGAACAAGTATTACAATAAGAGTGTAATACTTCTTATTGATGAGTATGACGTTCCTATGGCGAGAGCAACCAGCAATGGCTATTATAAAGAAATGCTTGAAATAATGAAGGGATTTATGCAGGCATTAAAAGATAATCAGTGCATTAAACTTGCAGTTATTACAGGGTGTCTGAAAATTGCAAAGGAAAGCATTTTCACAGGTACAAACAATTTTGTCTCAAACACGATTACATCCTCTCGATTGAATGAGTACTATGGATTTGTTCAAAACGAAGTTGATAGAATTCTTGAAGATGCAGAAATCAAGGGTAAGGGAGATATTATGAAGAAGTGGTATGATGGATATCATTTCGGAGATGTTGATGTTTATTGCCCCTGGGATGTGATGTGTTATGTTGATGACCTACAGAAGAATCCTAATGCAAAACCAGATGAATACTGGAAAGATACAAGTGATAATGCAATTATTCGTTCATTTATTGATTATGCGGGTGCAAGCATTACGAAGAAGCTTGAAACACTGATGAATGGTGGATATATTATTCAGAGAGTGGATGAGAATTTAACTTACGACTATTTACATTCTTCTGAGGAAAATCTGTGGAGCTTAATGTATTTGACGGGATATTTAACGCAGGTTAGAGATTATAAAAATGATGATGACTGGCAAGACAACATGGTGGCATTGAAAATTCCAAATTTGGAAATCAAGCAAATTTTCGAGACAGAAGTTTCTAAGTGGTTTGAGGATAGTTCTAAAAAATGGAATAGAACGGAATTGTTTTCATCTGTATGGAGTGAAGATTGTGATAAAATAACAAAAGAAGTGAGTGCGTTATTAAGGAGAACTATAAGTTACCATGATTACGGAGAAGACTTCTACCATGCATTCTTAAGTGGTATTTTTGCAGGAGCCGGATATCAGGTGGATTCAAATAAAGAACACGGAGAAGGCAGAAGTGATGTTGTTGTCTGTGATACCATCAATGGTCACGTGGCTATTTTCGAGGCTAAACGTGCAAGGTCGGTAGATGAATTGGAATCCGAGTGTGAGAAAGCATTGCGGCAAATTGATGAAAGAATGTATGCAAGGGATTTTGAGGACGAGTATGACAGTGATCATATTCATTGCTATGGCATTGCATTCTATAAAAAGCGTTGCCTGGTAAAGAAAAAATAATAAGATAAACAAAAAACAGGAGTCGCTGCGTACAACACGGGTAACGCAAACCGACTCCTGTTTCATTTTTTCACTTAATCACCAATATCAGTATGTCCCTGCTCGAACTCCCATTGGAGGCCGTATTTGTCAATAAAGTAGAAATAGCGCACTTCACTGAGGATTTTAGCTGTCTGCTGTTTCCTTTCATCCATTTCCTTCATATCCTGATCGAAGAAATGAACCTCATCTGGATAGGTCTCGCTGATCTGGAATACTTGATAATCGTCAGTCTCATTGATCAGTCGTGTATCCGGCATGGATTTAATATGTAAAAATGCTTCGTCGATGTTCGTGATTTTCAGTGCTACATGACGTGCGCCACTGACATCGTTGGCAGCGAAGAAGACAGGTTCTTTTCGTCCTTCCGGTGAATGGTACTGCATGAGTTCCAGTGTCAGTTTTGTGCCCGGTACATTTACAAAAGCGATAGAGACATCGCCGTCGGCAGCTTCTTTGACAAATCCGCCGGCTTTAAAGAAACCTTCGTTTCTCCAGTGGGGCAGGTAATGATCCGGTACAACGCCCAACAGTTTCTGGTAATAGTCAACCGCCTCCATCATATCATCCACGAAAATACATACATGGGATAATCCGGCGAATTTTGGCATAGCAGCCTGTACATTTGAGTTCATCATTTAAATCAGATCCTTTCTTCATAAATTTGGGTCACGATGAGTAACGATCCCAAGAATGTTTTATTATGTGTAAGTATAAAAGAAAAATGCAGAAAAAACGTGTTCCTTTCGTGAAACCATGTTTTTTCTGCGTGAAATAGTGATCTGATTTTCTGCAAAGATCAGCAGTTAAGGATGACGCATGCTGTCAGAATACCGTCTTCCATCTGATAACGGATATTTCCATCGTATTTATCAATAGCCATCAGGATACTTTCTATCCCGGTTCCTTTTGGCTTGATGATATCATTTTCGATTACAAGGTCCGTTTTACAAGGGTTACTGCACACAATCACAAGTTTCTCCTTTTTCATACGGAGATTTACTGTGATCTCATCCCGGGAACCGCATTCGATACATCCGTTTACTGCATTTTCCAGAAGATTTGAAAGGATCGCAACAAAATCCATATCTGCAATTGTTATATGCTCCGGTGTGTCGGCAGTTATAGAAATCGCAATTCCTTCTTTCTGTGCTTGATTATAAAAGTTGTTTAAAATGGCGTTGGCTGTAATATGTGGGCAAAAATCAATCTGACTTGCCGCATCCAGGCTTTGGATAAATTCTTCTATATAATGTATCGCTTCTTGTGGCTTCTGTTGTTTCAGAAGCAGGTCAATATTTTGCATGTGATGTCGAAAATCATGACGCATGGCTTTGGCGGTTGATGCATGTTCTTTGGCCATGGCAAGCTGTCCTTGCAGGTATTGTACATTTTGAGTGATTAGTTCCATCTTCACTTCGGCATTCATGTGTTGGATCGTGCCAAATACAATCCACAGTACTGCACAATAAATCATCATGGTTGTGATAAACAGGATCATCTGTTCGACGGTATGACCATCACGCATGAGGAAGTTGATAAGCGTTGCAAACACAGTTAAAAACAGAAAGGACACGAGGGAAATAGAGTACCAGGTCCGTTTTCTGTCTCCGGGCACTGTACGCATATAAGGACGCGCAAACCACAGATACAGCAGGACTGCAGGAACATTCAACAGTATTCGTACCAAACTTCGTATATACATCTGTTTTACAATGGATAAATTCGGAAATAATCCATCACAGATCAAAATAGAAAGGCAAATGATGATGCAGAACAAATTTGCATAAGTAACGATCAAAAATATTTTTTTGCTGAAACTATCAGATGAAGTATATAGGAAAAGTAGAATTGCTGGCAGGATGGTTCCGACAAATGAAAATGGAATCACATACGGAGAGTCTTTGCCAAGCAGGGAATATGCAAGTATGGCCCATAAAGTGAAGAATATAGCGTAAAGTCCATAGAGCAGAACCGTTTTTTTGATCGGATATTTTCGTTCTGTCATAGAAGCAAACCAGATGATATGTGCTACAACAGTGAGTATTGAGGTAACAGCCAGATGATTCATTGTATCATTACATCTCCTTCAGAGTGATCGAACTGCTGCTGAGTTCGGAATTGATAATTTGAGTATACCGTATCGTCAAGGGGATGTCCACTTTATTATTTTTCTAAAAATGATTGGAAGAGTCAGATTTATAGTGTATGATAAGAATGCAGGGTTAAGCTGTCAGAATTTACAACAGGAGGTTTACATCATGGAAAAAGCAAGGGTGTATTATACTGATTTCCGTGCGAAGCTTGGCGAAGGTCTTCCAACGAAGCTGAAACGTCTGATGAAGAAAGCAGGAATCAGTGAGATTGACATGGAAAATAAATTTGTGGCAATCAAGATGCATTTTGGAGAGATGGGGAATATCAGTTATCTCCGTCCGAATTATGCCAAGGCGGTTGTTGATGTCGTGAAGGAGCTTGGGGGAAAGCCATTTCTTACAGATTGTAATACACTATATCCGGGCAGTAGAAAGAACGCACTGGAGCATCTTTACTGTGCATGGGAGAATGGATTTACACCGTTGAGTGTCGGATGTCCGGTGATTATCGGAGACGGCCTGAAGGGAACGGATGATATTGAAGTTCCGGTACAGGGAGGAGAGTACATAGAGAAAGCGAAGATCGGACGTGCCGTGATGGATGCGGATGTATTTATCAGTCTGACGCATTTTAAAGGACATGAGACGACAGGTTTCGGCGGTACGATCAAGAATATCGGAATGGGATGTGGTTCTAGAGCCGGTAAGAAGGATCAGCATTCTGTTGGTAAGCCGACGATCGATCAGGAAGCCTGCAGAGGATGTAAGAGCTGTCTGAGAGAGTGTGCGAATGACGGCCTGATTTATGATGCTGATGCAAGAAAGATGTCGATTGATCTTGAACATTGTGTTGGATGTGGAAGATGTATCGGAGCATGTAACTTTGATGCAATTTCATTTATGGACAGTGCGGCAACCAAGGTATTGAACTGCAAGATGGCAGAGTATACAAAGGCGGTTGTGGATGGAAGACCGAACTTCCATATTTCACTGATCGTTGATGTATCACCGAACTGTGACTGTCATCCGGAGAATGATGCACCGATCCTTCCGAATATCGGTATGTTTGCCTCTTTTGATCCGCTGGCACTGGATCAGGCGTGCGCAGATGTCTGTCTTAGCGCGACACCGTTGCCGCACAGCCAGCTTGCAGATCGTATGGAAGAAGAGAGTTTCTGCGATCATCATGATCATTTTGAGAATACAACACCGAATTCAGAGTACAAGACTTGTCTGGCACATGCAGAGAAGATCGGTCTTGGAACAAGAGAGTATGAATTGATCTATATGAAATAAATGTCAGATAAAAGACGTATTGTAGCAAATAAGCTTTACAATAAAAATGTTTTAGGAGGAATTGAAGATGAGTGAATTAAGAGTTGAGAGAAAAGAAAACATGGCTGGTGGAAAGGGACACGTTATCATCAAGCACATTCTGGAAGAGAAAGAATTAAACGGAAAGTGCAAGATGTATGCAGAAGTCACACTGGAACCGGGATGTTCTCTTGGATATCATGAGCATCACAACGAGAGCGAGACATATTATATCCTTCGCGGGGAAGGAAATTATGATGACAATGGACGTATCCGCCCGGTGAAAGCAGGAGATGTGACATTTACACCGGATGGAATGGGACACGGACTGACGAATACAGGGGATACAGATCTTGTATTTATGGCGCTGATCATTTTGGATTAATACATCGCATTTTTTGAGACTGGCCCGTAAATTTTAAAAGTGCATCCGGCAATGATTTCGTGATCGATTTCATTGCCGGGTGCACTTTTTGTAAAGGGAATATTGTGTTCTAATTGGAACTTTTGTATTTTCTGATCAGGCAGGAGATGACTCCGGCTGCACACAGTCCAAACAATACATTGTGGAGGGAACCGTATACATCAAGAGCTCCTTTCACTCCGTAGATCACTTCCGGTGAATCAGGGAGCAACGGGCTGAAGAGGAACGCAGCATAGGAAACCGCGAATACAAGGATAAAAGACCACAGGCCTCTTCCGGTATCTTCTCTCCAGCTGGAGACTCCGTCACGTACGCGGACGCGTGTCATTGACCAGAGAAGGGAGATGAATTCGAAGAACAGGAAGAGGGCAGCTACACATAAGTAAGCGGCCAGAGTCTGAGAAATCTTCTGTGTCTGGATTGCTTCCTGGATATCTCCGTACGGTGTGCTTGCACGGTAAAAGTTGTAGAGTACAAATGCTGTTGTGGCCAGAATTAACACAATAGAAAGCTGCTGAAGCAATGTGCTTGTGAGCCTTGATAATGCCTTTCCGCCTTTTTTGATCGGTGCGGCAAGTTTTACTCCGCCACCGGAACGTTTCCTGCCGGAGGAGCGTCTGTCGTAGTCATGATCATTATATGGATTATTATATGAATCATTATAAGGATTGTTGCGATTTGATCTTCTGTTGGGAGTGTTATAATCATCCTCATAATAATCATCCTCGTAATCTGCATCCTCCTCATAATCATCGTCATATTCAGGAAGTACTTCTTCAAACTGGCTGTCATCGGAATCGTTAAAGTTATCTCGGTAATCGTCTGCGTTCATAACGATCGTTTCCGTGTTAGAATTAGGTCTGTTTATTTGTTTTGTATCTTCAGAAGTATGAAAATTGATTTCCGGATCTTCTTCATATGTAACTTCAAAATCATCATCGAAAATGTCTGAGAAATCATTCTTCGGGCTCATATCATTTACCTCACTTTCCATTTGTAACCATGTCATTGCATGTATCTCACTATGTTATAACGTTTTCTGTGTTTTCTCAACCCTTTCAAATATGAATTTAAAAATTTTTAAGATTTTCAGTGTCTGAAATATCTGTTATACTGGAAGGGCGATGTGATTGATAAAAATGCAGAAAAACAGAAAGCAGGGAAAAGAATGAACTTAATTAATATAGAACATATTTCTAAAATATATGGGGAGAAAGTGATTTTTGATGATGCATCGTTTGGTGTTCAGCAGGGGGATAAGATCGGGATTGTTGGGATTAACGGAACCGGAAAGTCAACTCTTTTGAAGGTGGTTGCGGGAGAGGAAGTGCCGGATGATGGGCAGGTTGTTCGTCAGAATGGTCTGAAGATTGCTTTTGTTCCGCAGAATCCGACATTTCCGGAGGGGATGGATATCCGTTCCTACGCACTTCAGGATGCAGATGCGGAGAGCTGGCAGGTGGAAAGTAATCTGACGGAGCTTGGGATCACGCAGTGGGATCAGAAGATTGACACTTTATCCGGGGGACAGAAGAGACGTGTGGTTCTTGCGAAGATCCTTGCAGGAGACTTTGACGTACTTCTTCTGGACGAGCCGACGAATCATCTGGATCAGGAGATGATTTCCTGGCTGGAAGATTATCTGAGATCTTACCGTGGAACTGTTCTTATGGTAACACATGACCGCTATTTCCTTGATCGTGTGACGAACCGTATCCTGGAGCTGAGCCATGGAAAGATGTATGGATATGATGCGGATTATTCCGGATTCCTTGAATTGAAGGCGCAGAGGGAAGAGATGGAGCTTGCAAGTCAGAGAAAGCGTCAGAGTATTCTTCGGATGGAACTGGAATGGGCGAAGCGTGGATGCCGTGCGAGAACGACAAAGCAGAAGGCAAGACTGGAACGTCTGGAAGCGTTGAAAGCAGGAAAAGCACCTGTGACGGATCAGACGGTGGAGCTTGATTCTGTAGAGACAAGAATGGGCAAGAAGACGATTGAACTTCATCATGTCAGCAAGCATTTTGGGGAGAAGAAGATTCTGGATGATTTCAGTTATATTGTGCTTCGCAATCAGCGGCTTGGAATTATCGGACCGAACGGCTGTGGAAAATCTACGATTCTTAAGATGATTGCAGGTGTACTCAAGCCGGATGTAGGAGAGATTGAGATCGGCGAGACGATCAAGATCGGATATTTTGCACAGGAAGAACAGCATATGGATGATTCCCAGCGTGTGATCGATTACGTGAAGGATATTGCGGAGTATGTGACGACAAAGGACGGACAGATCAGTGCGAGTCAATTGTTGGAGAGGTTCTTATTTACACCGGATATGCAGTATGCACCGATCGGTAAGCTTTCCGGAGGGGAGAAGAGAAGGCTTTATCTTCTTGGTGTTCTTGCGGAGAATGCGAATGTCCTGTTGTTTGACGAGGCCGGAAATAATCTGGATATCCCAACACTTACGATCCTTGAGGACTATCTGAATTCATTTACAGGTATTGTGATCACCGTATCGCATGACAGATATTTCCTTGATAATGTAGTTGACCGTATCTTTGAACTGGATGGAAACGGCGGGATCCGACAGTTTGAGGGAGGATACACGGATTATGTAGAGGCGAAGAAACGCAGATTCGGAGAGGAAAGCAAAGATATCAGAGGAAAGTCTGAACTTAAGCAGGAAGAAAAGTCCACGGAAGAAGAGACGCAGAAGAAAGGAAAGAATTGGAAGGACGGACAGCGCCAGAAGGTGAAGTTTTCTTTCAAGGAGCAGCGTGAATATGAGACAATTGATGAGGAGATTGCAAAGCTGGAAGAAAAAATTGCGTCTCTTGATCGTCAGATTACCGCAAATGCAACGAATTCAGTGAAACTGCGTGAGCTGATGGAAGAGCAGGAGAAGGTAAGAGAGCAGCTCGAAGAGAAGGAAGAGCGCTGGATGTATTTGAATGAACTGGCAGAGGAATTTGGTCTGTAATGAAAAATCTCAAAAAAGAGGGTTGACAAAGCCGGTTCTAGTTGTTAATATTAAGTAAGTAAAAAACAGAACGCACTCTGTTTTATACAAATCATGGAAGGAGCGAACCAGTCATCTTAGTCAGGCATAATATTTTCGCTTCCTGAAGTGAGAAAGAGAGGATACATATGAGAAGTCAGGTATTTTCACTGCTCGTAGATAACAATTCAGGTGTTTTGAGCAGAATTTCAGGACTCTTCAGCCGTCGTGGATACAGCATTGACAGTATTACGGCAGGTATGACAGCAGATCCTAGATTTACAAGGATTACGATTGTTTCATCCGGTGATGAGCAGATCCTATCACAGATTGAGAAGCAGCTCCGTAAGTTGGAGGATGTTGTGGATATCAAGGCTTTGAAAGCAGAAGAATCCGTTTGCAGAGAGTTGATCATGGTGAAGCTTCGTGCGAATGCCGCACAGCGTGGTGAGATCATCTCGGTTGCAGATATTTTCAGAGCGAAGATCGTAGATGTGGAAGAAGATTGTTTGATCATTGAATTGACAGGTACACAGAATAAGCTGGAAGCTTTCCTGAATCTTCTGAAGGATTATGAGATACTCGAACTGGCAAGAACCGGAATTACCGGACTTTCCAGAGGCAGCAAGGATGTTGCATTTTTCTGATCCGGTCAGGATCGGAGAACCGCAGGGAGAGCCTGTGGAACAGATAAAGCTAGTAAAGGGCAAGACCTTTCACTATATAGGATACCCCCGAAGAGGTCGGGAGCATTCTACTCTATATTTTAAATTCAATTAGGAGGAATGCAAAATGGCAGCAAAAATTTATTATCAGGAAGATTGTAACCTTTCTCTTCTCGAAGGACAGAAGATCGCTATCATTGGATACGGAAGCCAGGGACATGCACATGCACTGAACTTAAGAGAGTCAGGATGTGATGTTATCATCGGTCTGTACGAGGGAAGCCGTTCTTGGAAGAAAGCAGAAGAGCAGGGATTCAAAGTATATACAGCAGCTGAAGCTGCAAAGCAGGCTGACATCATCATGATTCTGATCAACGATGAGAAACAGGCTAAACTTTACAAAGAAGACATCGAGCCAAACCTTGAAGAGGGTAACATGCTTATGTTCGCTCACGGATTCAACATCCATTTCGGAACAATCGTACCACCGAAGAATGTTGATGTTACAATGATCGCACCTAAGGCACCAGGACATACAGTAAGAAGCGAGTATCAGGCTGGAAAAGGAACACCTTGTCTGGTAGCTGTAGAGCAGGATTACACAGGAAAAGCTCTTGACAGAGCACTTGCTTATGGTCTTGGAATCGGTGGAGCAAGAGCCGGAGTTCTTGAGACAACATTCAGAACAGAGACAGAGACAGACCTCTTCGGAGAGCAGGCTGTACTTTGTGGTGGTGTATGTGCACTTATGCAGGCTGGATTTGAGACTCTTTGCGAGGCTGGATATGATCCGAGAAATGCATACTTTGAGTGTATCCATGAGATGAAGCTGATCGTTGACCTGATTTACCAGTCAGGATTTGCTGGAATGAGATATTCTATCTCTAACACAGCTGAGTACGGTGATTATATCACAGGACCTAAGATCGTTACAGCTGAGACAAAGAAAGCTATGAAGAAAATTCTTTCTGATATCCAGGATGGTACATTTGCAAAAGACTTCCTGCTTGATATGTCTGATGCAGGTGGACAGGTTCACTTCAAGGCTATGAGAAAACTTGCTGCTGAGCACCAGTCAGAGAAGGTTGGAGCTGAGATCAGAAAGCTTTACAGCTGGAGTGATGAGGACAAACTGATCAACAACTAATCAGTTGTCTGAGATTATAGAATAAGATAATAGAAGACCGGTACTTTCAGGTTAAGACTTGGAAGTGCCGGTCTTTTTCTCACTCATGCGAGCATGGCTCGTATCTGTATCTTTAGAACTGCCTGGCTCTGAACGTATAACAAAAGTCGCATCTGCCATGACGGTAGCAGATGCGACTGAAAATTCTATTCTCTATTTATAATTAAGCGATAGAGTCAACAGCTTTGGAAAGACGAGCGATCTTTCTGGAAACTGTTTTCTTGTGATAAACACCCTTGCTTCCAGCTTTGGAAATCTCAACGATTGCTGTGTGAAGAGCAGCCTTAGCAGCCTCTACATTCTTCTCAGCTACAGCTGTCTCTACTTTCTTTACAGCTGTTTTAACCTTAGATTTGATTGCTTTGTTTCTAGCAGCTTTTGTCTCTGTTACTAAAATTCTTTTCTTTGCAGATTTAATATTAGCCAATGTGTGCACCTCCAAAATATTCTATCATATGATTTTCAAATGTGATTCATGTGTTCAATAGACTCGGACACGGACGTTCTATCGAAACATACTCATTTATTCTAGTCCAACAAACGTGTTCTGTCAATACATATTTTACAAAAAAATGCTAAAAATAGGCTGTAATAAAACGAATCGTGGTTACAGTATACAAGAATCTATAACCTGACACGGAGAAAAGGGAGGCTATGATGAAAAATTACAGTGTGCGTACGGATCTTGCACTTGAGGAGAAGGAACGTTTTGCATCTGACAATGTAGAAGTGCAGGGAGTTGTTCTGGAGGAAGAGTATGACGAGGAGAATGAGATCCGGCTGACCCGTGTGGTGATCGAGACGGAGAATGGAGCGAAGATCATGGGAAAACCGACAGGCATTTATCTGACACTGGAATCTCCGGATCTGGCATTGGAGGTGGAAGAAAATAGCAGGGTATTACAGGAACGGATCTGTGATTGCATCCGGGAATTGATTTTTCATAAAATTTCCTGTGAAGATGGAAAAGAATTAAAGATTCTTTTTGTCGGGCTCGGTAACAGAGCGGTGACACCAGATGCGCTTGGCCCTTATGTTGCAGATCATCTGGAGGTAAACCGGCATATAGTAAAAGAATACGGAAAATATGCGATGCGTACGGAGCAATTGATTGTTCTTAGTGCAATTGTTCCCGGCGTGATGGGACAGACGGGGATGGAAACGGCGGAGATTGTCCGTGGAATTGTCCATGAGACGAAGCCGGATCTGATCCTTGCAGTGGATGCACTTGCTGCGCGAAACAGCAGACGATTGAACCGGACGATCCAGATTGCCGATACAGGAATTCATCCGGGTTCCGGTGTTGGAAATTACAGGAATGCAATGACGGAAGAATCTCTGGGGGTTCCTGTGATTGGAATCGGAGTGCCTACGGTTGTTGATGCGGCAACGATCGTCAATGATACGATGGAAAATTTCATCACTGCACTGGAACAGTCGCAGGCATTAAGGAGTACAGGAGAGATTTTGCGCTCTTATAGTGCGGCGGAAAAATATGAGTTTGTAAAAGAATTGATCTCCCCACATTTAAATGGAATGTTTGTGACACCAAAGGATGTGGATGAAATGGTTCATCAGATCAGTCATACGATAGCAGCGTCCTTGAATCTTCTTTTTTCTGATATAAATGCAGGAGAAAGTGAATAGAATGATAGAAATGAGCGGAAGGACTCTGCAATGCGTGTGTATAAGAAAAAAACAATCCGACGTATGAAATGGTATGGGGTGATTCTGGTTCTGTCAGGTATTCCGTTAGGAATTGGGATGGGCCGGTCATTGGAAGAGGGGAGAACATTTTTATTAGAAGAAAGTCAGACTTATGCGCAGAAATTGTACCTTCCGCTTTTTTCTTATCAGAAAGAACAGGGATCAGAAAGGGAAAAGATCTTCAAGATCCCACTTCATGTGTGGATGCCGTTGGCAGAATATCTGGAAGATCAGACAGAAAAAAGGGGAAAGGAAGAACCGGTGGAAGTATTGGAAGATGAGGAGACGATCGCATGGATTCTTCAGTGCCAGGCAAATGATGAACATGCGGTAGATGAAGAGGGAAAACTGGTCGGAGCAGAGCCGGAAACTCAGGAAAGTGCTGTAGAACAGCCGGTTCCTGGAATGGATCTTTCTATTGAGCGGCTGCGTGATTTTGAATATCTGACAAGCAATCTTTATACAATAGACAGTTCTACAATGATCGGACCGGAGCAGCTTAATGTGGATGATCTTTTAAACCGGAGTATGAAGATAGATCAAAGTACAGGAGGTCCGAAAATTTTGATTTTTCATACGCATTCACAGGAAGAATTTGCAGACTCCATACCGGGTGATCCATCTACAAGCATCGTTGGGATTGGGGAATATCTGACGCAGTTATTTAATGCGGATGGGATTGAGACGCTTCATGACAGCGGAGTGTATGATATTATTAATGGGAAACTTGACCGCAGCAGGGCATATGAGAATGCAGAAAGTGCAGTACGGCCGGTTCTGGAAGCGAATCCGACGATTGAAGTTGCAATCGATCTTCACAGAGATGGTGTAAATGCGGACACACATCTGGTAACGGAAGTGAATGGAAAACCGACTGCGAAGATCATGTATTTTAATGGATTGAGCAGGACACGGACAAATGGCGATATTGCCTATCTGTATAATCCATATATCCAGGATAATCTGGCGTTCTCCTTGCAGATGCAGATTGCATCGGAACAGTATTACCCGGGATTTGCAAGGCATATTTATCTGAAAGCTTACCGTTATAATCTTCATCTGCTGCCAAAGTCTCTGTTGATCGAAGCAGGGGCGCAGACAAATACGGTGGAAGAGATGAAGAATGCAATGGAGGTACTGGAACGGACATTAAAGCGGGTAGTTACAGAATAAACGGTTGTCGGACAGTTACAGTCCTCTCCTGTCAGAAGAAGGTTGACAGAACATATGAGCGAAAAAGAAGTTGAAAATCAGATGGTTAAATGATATCATATTTGTTGATTGACTGTATAGAACAGTTTGAGTTCGAGAAAGAAGGAGAAAGAGTAATGGCGGGAAATAATACATACGATGCAGGGAGTATCGCGGTATTGGAAGGTCTTGAGGCAGTACGGAAACGCCCGGGAATGTACATAGGAAGTGTTTCTACAAAAGGACTGAATCATCTGATCTATGAGATCGTGGATAATGCAGTAGATGAGCACCTGGCAGGATTCTGCAGTGAGATCCAGGTGACATTGGAAAAAGACGGATCTGCAACCGTTTCAGATAACGGTCGTGGAGTTCCGGTTGATATGCATCAGAAGGGTGTATCTGCGGCTCGTCTGGTTTATACGACACTCCATGCAGGTGGTAAGTTTGATGATTCTGCATATAAGACAAGTGGTGGACTTCACGGAGTAGGTTCCTCTGTTGTAAATGCTCTTTCTACTTATATGGATGTGAAGATCAGCAGGGATGGATTTGTTCATCATGACCGGTACGAGAGAGGAATCCCGGTGATCGAACTGGAAGATGGACTTCTTCCTAAGATCGGAAAGACGAGAAAGACGGGAACAACGGTAAATTTTCTGCCGGATGATACGATCTTTGAGAAGACGAAGTTCAAAGCGGAAGAGGTTAAGAGCCGTCTGCATGAGACTGCGTATCTGAATCCGAATCTGACGATCGTGTTTGATGATAAGAGAGATGGAAGTGTTGAGCACATCGTTTATCATGAACCGGAAGGAATCATTGGATTTATCCAGGATCTGAACCGTAAGAAAGAAGTACTTCATGACCCGGTTTATTTTAAAGGGGAAGCAGACGGGATTGAAGTAGAGGTAACACTGCAGTATGTGAATGAGTTTCATGAGAATGTACTTGGATTTTGTAATAATATTTATAATGCAGAGGGCGGAACACATCTGACAGGATTTAAGACAACCTTTACAACTGTCATGAACCAGTATGCGAGAGAGATAGGAATCCTGAAAGAAAAGGATGCGAATTTTACCGGTGCAGATATCCGTAACGGAATGACTGCAATTGTATCCATTAAGCACCCGGATCCGAGATTTGAGGGGCAGACGAAGACAAAGTTGGATAACCCGGATGCGGCGAAAGCAGTCAGCAAGGTAACAGGAGAAGAGATTGTTCGTTTCTTCGATCGAAATCTGGATACACTTAAGACAGTTCTTTCCAGTGCGGAGAAAGCTGCGAAGATCCGCAAGACAGAAGAGAAGGCAAAGACTAATCTCCTGACAAAGCAGAAGTATTCTTTTGACAGTAACGGAAAGCTGGCAAACTGTGAGAGCAGAGATCCGAAGAAGTGCGAGATCTTTATCGTCGAGGGAGATTCCGCCGGCGGTTCTGCGAAGACAGCGAGAAACAGAAATTATCAGGCAATTCTTCCGATTCGTGGTAAGATCTTAAATGTTGAGAAAGCAAGTATTGATAAGGTGCTTGCCAATGCAGAGATCAAGACGATGATCAATGCATTTGGCTGCGGATTTTCTGAAGGATACGGAAATGACTTTGATATTACAAAGTTGAGATATGATAAGATCATCATCATGGCCGATGCCGATGTCGATGGTGCACATATTTCTACCTTATTGCTCACCTTATTCTATCGCTTTATGCCGGAGCTTATTTTTGAAGGACATGTATATATTGCAATGCCGCCACTCTATAAGGCAATGCCAAAGAGTGGAGAAGAAGAGTATCTGTATGATGATAAGGCACTGGAACGTTATAGAAAGACACATACAGGTCCGTTCACACTTCAGCGTTACAAAGGTCTTGGAGAGATGGATGCGGAGCAGCTCTGGGAGACAACACTGGATCCGGAGAGACGTATGTTGAAACGAGTAGAGATTGAGGATGCCCGAATGGCTTCGAGTGTAACAGAGATGCTGATGGGAACTGAAGTACCGCCGCGTCGTAATTTTATCTATGAAAATGCGACAGAGGCAGAACTGGATATCTAAGGAGAAGAAGAATGAGTAATGAATCACAGATCATAAGGACAGAATATTCTGATCTTATGAAGAAATCTTATATTGATTATGCGATGAGTGTTATTATCGCCAGAGCACTTCCGGATGTCCGTGATGGTCTCAAGCCGGTTCAGCGTCGTACACTTTATGATATGTACGAGCTTGGTATCCGTTATGATAAGCCTTATCGTAAGAGTGCACGTATCGTCGGAGATACGATGGGTAAATATCATCCGCATGGAGACAGTTCTATCTACGATTCTCTTGTAGTAATGGCGCAGGACTTCAAGAAGGGACAGGTTCTTGTTGACGGGCACGGTAACTTTGGATCCATTGAGGGAGACGGAGCTGCTGCGATGCGTTATACAGAGGCGCGCCTTACGAAGTTCACGCAGGAAGTATGTCTGGCCGATCTGGATAAGAATGTTATTGATTTTGGTCCGAACTTTGATGAGACGGAGAAGGAACCGCTTGTGCTTCCGATGCGTGTGCCGAACCTTCTGATCAATGGTGCGGAAGGAATTGCAGTCGGTATGGCGACAAGTATCCCGACACATAATCTCTGCGAAGTGGTCGATGCGGTCAAGGCATATATGAAGAATGACAAGATCACTACAAAGCAGCTGATGAAATATATCAAAGGACCGGATTTCCCGACCGGAGGAATTGTGGTCAATAAGGATGATCTTCCGGCAATCTATGAGAGCGGACAGGGGAAGATCAAGCTGCGTGGAAAAGTGGAAGTGGAAGAATTAAAAGGCGGCAAGAAGCAGCTTGTGATCACAGAGATCCCATACACGATGATCGGAGCCGGAATCGGAAAGTTCTTAAACGATGTCTGCAATCTTGTGGAATCCAAGAAGACGACAGATATCGTTGATATTTCAAACCAGTCTTCAAAAGAAGGAATCCGTATCGTGATCGAATTGAAGCGTGGTGCGGATGTTGAGAACCTGAAGAACATGCTTTATAAGAAGACACGTCTGGAAGATACATTTGGCGTAAATATGCTGGCGGTTGCGAATGGCAGACCGGAGACTTTAAGTCTGAAACAGATCATAGAACATCATGTGGATTTCCAGTTTGAGCTTGCAACGAGGAAATATACAACTTTGCTTGGCAAAGAGCGGGAGAAGAGTGAAGTTCAGGAAGGTCTGATCAAAGCATGTGATGTGATCGACCTGATCATTGAGATTTTACGAGGAAGTAAATCTGTAAAAGATGCGCGTGCCTGTTTGGTAAACGGTGAGACGGAAAACATTAAGTTCAAGTCTGCGATTTCCAAAAAGATGGCGGCAATGCTCCGTTTTACAGAACGTCAGGCAACGGCAATTCTGGAGATGCGTCTTTATCGTCTGATCGGTCTGGAGATTGAAGCACTTCAGAAAGAACATGAGAAGACATTAGAAAATATTGCCCGTTATGAAGATATTTTAAATAACTATGATTCTATGGCAGGCGTGATCATGGAAGAGCTTGACAGTTATAAAAAAGAATTCGGAAGAAAGCGTCGTACCGTTGTGGAGAATGCAGAAGAAGCTGTTTTTGAAGAGAAGAAGATTGAAGAGCAGCAGGTCGTCTTTCTGATGGATCGCTTTGGTTACGCGAAGACAGTGGATACCGGAGTCTATGAGAGGAATAAAGAAGCTGCAGACAAAGAGAATAAATACATTGTGCATTGCATGAACATTGGAAAACTCTGTCTGTTTACAGATGAAGGCAAGATGCATCAGGTGAAGGTGCTTGATCTTCCACATGGAAAGTTCAGAGACAAAGGGATTCCGATTGATAATGTAAGTAATTATTCAAGCAGTGAAGAACAGATTGTTATGATCTGTGAAGAAGAGCAGATGCGTTATTCAAAATTATTGTTTGCAACAGCACAGGGAATGATCAAGCGTGTGGATGGAAGCGAATTTCAGGTATCCAAGCGCACGATCGCGGCAACAAAGCTGCAGGAAGAAGACAGGCTTGTCGCAGTGAAGGTTGTGACGGAGTATCAGAATGTTGTCCTTCAGACGAAGAACGGATATTTCCTGAGGTTTTTATCTGCGGATGTTCCGGAGAAGAAAAAAGCAGCTGTCGGTGTCAGAGGAATTAAGCTTCAGAAGAAGGATGAATTAGAAGAAGTTTATCTTTTTGAAGAAGGAACAGAGACGAAGATTACTTATGGAGAAAAGACAGTTTCACTGAACCGCCTGAAACTGGCGAAACGGGATGGAACAGGAACCAAAAGCCGCTAGAAGTCTTGCCGGAAGCGGAGACGGTGAAGAAAGAGAAAGTTAAGGGGGATTTCTAAGGTATTGTAAGAAAATGTGCAAAAACCCCTTGATTTCCTCAAAGAAAAGTGCTAGAGTAAATATAGTTACATAAGGAATTGGCAGAAGAGTGGACGAAAGTTCACTCTTCTTTGGTGATATGGAAAATTCTTTATGAATCAGATCACAAACTATATTATAGAAGAAAAGGAGTTTGACGCAGCGTGTCCAGAAGAGAAGATTATGAACAGCAGACAGAAGCACTTCTCGAGCCTATCGTAGAGGAACTCGGGTTTGAGCTGGTAGATGTAGAATATGTGAAAGAAGGAGGTACCTGGTACCTTCGCGCGTATATTGACAAACCAGGCGGAATTGCCGTGGATGACTGTGAGGCAGTCAGCAGGAGATTCTCCGATATCCTTGATGAGAAGGATTATATTGAAGACTCCTATATCTTTGAAGTAAGTTCTCCGGGACTTGGAAGACCACTTAAGAAAGAGAAGGATTTTAAGAGAAATCTTGGAGAAGAAGTAGAGATCCGCACATACCGTGCAATCGACCGACAGAAAGAGTTCGTCGGAATTTTAAAGAGTTATGATGAGAATACAGTGACCATCACATACGAAGATGAGACAGAGCAGACATTTGACAGAAAAGAAATCGCTTTGATCCGTCAGGCTTTGGATTTTTAATTTAGGAGGAAAGAAAAATGAACACAGAATTACTCGAAGCATTGGATATTCTTGAAAAAGAGAAAAACATCAGCAAGGATGTCATGTTGGAGGCCATTGAGAATTCACTTTTAAGTGCATGTAAGAACCATTTCGGAACATCCGATAATATTAAGATCGTTATGGACCGCAACACATGTGACTACTCTGTATACGCAGAGAGAGAAGTTGTTGAAGAAGTATTTGATCCTGCAATCGAGATCAGTCTTGAGGATGCAGAGAAGATCAATCCGGCACTTCATATCGGAGATATCGCACAGGTTGAGCTTCATTCCAAGGAATTCGGACGTATTGCAACACAGAATGCAAAGAACCTGATTCTTCAGAAGATCAGAGAAGAAGAGCGCAAGGCAGTATTTGATCAGTATTTCGAGAAAGAGAAGGATATCGTAACAGGTATCGTACAGCGTTATATTGGCAAGAATATCAGTGTGAATCTTGGAAAAGCAGATGCAATCCTTACAGAGAACGAACAGGTGAAAGGAGAGCATTTCGAGCCGACAGAGCGTATTAAGCTTTATATCGTAGAAGTTAAGAACACACCAAAGGGACCAAAGATCCTTGTATCCCGTACACATCCGGAACTTGTAAAACGTCTGTTTGAATCAGAGGTTGCAGAGGTAAAGGACGGAACAGTTGAGATCAAGAGCATTGCCCGTGAGGCTGGTTCCCGTACAAAGATGGCTGTATGGTCTAACGATCCGAATGTTGATCCGGTCGGAGCTTGTGTTGGTATGAACGGTGCAAGAGTAAATGCAGTCGTAAAAGAGCTTCGTGGTGAGAAGATTGATATCATTAACTGGGATGAGAATCCGGCACTTCTGATTGAGAATGCACTCAGCCCTGCGAAGGTTATTTCTGTTATGGCTGATCCGGATGAGAAGATTGCAGGAGTTATTGTTCCTGATTATCAGCTTTCACTTGCAATCGGTAAAGAAGGCCAGAATGCAAGACTTGCAGCCCGTCTGACAGGATACAAGATCGATATCAAGAGTGAGACACAGGCAATTGAGTGTGGAGATCTTCCGGAGAACTACATGGAGCAGATGGGTATGGTCGGAGAAGAAGGCTATACAGTCGGAGAAGAGGAAGAAGAGTACGATGATGTTCCGGCAGATGCAGCTGATGAAGACGGAGCAGATGAGATTGAATTCGTTGAGACAGACGAAGAGTAAGATCTGAGGGAGTGAATTGTTTGGCAGTAAAGAAGAAAGTACCTATGCGTAAATGTGTAGGCTGCGGCGAGATGAAACCAAAGAAGGAACTGATTCGGATCCTCAGAACAGAGGAAGAAGAATTTGTCATTGACACAACCGGAAAGAAAAACGGACGTGGAGCGTATCTCTGTCCGCAGAAGGCATGTTTTGAGCAGGCTGTGAAGAACAGAGGACTGGAGCGTTCCTTTAAGCAGGCAATACCGCAGGAAGTATATGAACGGCTGGAAAAGGAGATGGATGAGATTGGCTAGAGATAAAGTACTGTCTCTGATCAGTCTGGCAACGAAAGCGGGGCGCTGCGCAAGCGGTGAATTTATGACAGAAGGACAGACAAAGTCCGGAAGAGCAAGCCTTGTAGTTGTTGCAGAAGACGCTTCAGATAATACAAAGAAAAAATTCCGTGATATGTGTAAATTTTATAAAGTTCCAATGATAGTTTACGGAGATAAAGATACCTTGGGGCATGCGATGGGAAAACAATTCCGTGCATCTCTGGCGATATTAGACGAAGGATTTGCAAAAGGAATATTAAAAGAACTGAAATCCCGTACCTGATGAATGGGAGTAGAAGACAAAGGTTCCCCGTTGATTGCTTGAAGGAGGTAGATTTATATGGCAGATGAGAAGATGCAGAATGAAAATAAAAAGAGTTTAAACACCAGGGAGGATAACGTGGCAGAAGATATTAGAAGAGAAGCAGCTGGCAAAGATGCTGAGATGGCTGCAGATAAAACAACAGAAAAAGAGGGTGCTCCAAAGAAGAAAAATCTTGCATTTGTAGTTCGCCCACAGAATTCAAAGAACAGCAGCAGACTGCAGGGAAAACGTCCGGGACAGGGACGTCAGGGACAGAACCAGGGTCGTCCAAACGGTGATGGAAAACGCCCGGCAGCAGGACAGAGCCGTTCGAATGGTGAAGGAAAACCGGCTCGTACAGAGAAACTGGCAGCAAAAAGCGAAAGACCGGTTCGTGCAGCAGAGGACAGACCGGCACGTCCGGCACAGAACGGAGCACGTTCTGAGAGACCGCAGGGATCAAGAACAGGACGTCCGAGCGGTGAGGGAAGACAGGTACGCTCTGACAGACCGGGACAGAAACCATTTGGAGACAGACGTTCTAATGGCGAGAACAGAGGCGAAAACAGAGGACCACGTCAGGACAGAGACGGACGCGGACAGCGTTCTGACAGAGGAGGACGTGACGGATTCCAGGGACGCGACAACCGTGATGGAAGAGAGAACCGTGACGGAAGAGACGGACGCGGACAGGGACAGCGCTCTGACAGAAGAAATGACAATCGCAGAAACGACAGAAGTGACGCTACACCGATCGTAGAACAGCAGAAGACACAGAGAAACAAAGCGAAAGACAAAGAAAGAGATAATAAGAAGAAAGAATACAGAGATGAAGCTTTCGAAGGAAAAGGAAGAAAAGGCAAGAAGCAGAAACCGGCAGTGGAAGTGAAGAAGCCACAGGTGAAGGAAGAGAAGCAGGAAGAGCAGATCAAACAGATCGTGATTCCAGAAGTTCTTACAATTAAAGAGCTTGCTGATAAGATGAAGATCGTTCCTTCTGTTATTGTTAAGAAGCTTTTCATGCAGGGCAAGATCGTAACTGTAAACCAGGAAGTTGATTATGAGACAGCAGAAGAGATCGCGATGGAATTCGATGTTCTCTGTGAGAAAGAAGAAGTTGTAGATGTGATCGAAGAACTTCTGAAAGAGGATGAAGAAGACGAAAGCCTTATGGTAAAACGCCCACCGGTTGTATGTGTTATGGGTCATGTTGACCATGGTAAGACATCTCTTCTGGATGCAATCCGTAACAGTAATGTAACAGGTCGTGAGGCCGGTGGTATCACACAGCACATCGGTGCATCTGTTGTTGAGATTAACGGAGAAAAGATCACATTCCTCGACACACCGGGACATGAGGCATTTACTGCAATGCGTATGCGTGGAGCAAACTCTACAGATATCGCAATCCTTGTAGTTGCTGCGGATGACGGTGTTATGCCACAGACAATTGAGGCGATCAACCATGCGAAAGCAGCAGGAATTGAGATTATTGTTGCGATCAACAAGATCGATAAGCCAAGTGCGAATGTTGAACGTGTAAAACAGGAACTGACAGAATACGAACTGATTCCGGAAGACTGGGGCGGAAGCACAATCTTTGTTCCGGTATCAGCGCATACACATGAAGGAATCCAGGATCTTCTTGAGATGATCCTTCTGACAGCAGAGGTTATGGAACTGAAAGCGAACCCGAACCGTGCCGCACGTGGTCTTGTGATCGAGGCTGAGCTTGATAAAGGTAAGGGATCTGTTGCAACTGTTCTTGTACAGAAAGGTACACTCCACGTAGGAGATGCGATCGCAGCAGGAAGCGCTCATGGTCGTGTAAGAGCGATGATGGATGACAAGGGAAGACGTGTGAAAGAAGCAGGTCCGTCCCAGCCGGTTGAGATCCTTGGTCTGAATGATGTTCCGAATGCGGGAGAAGTATTCGTAGGATGTGAGTCTGATAAAGAAGCAAGAGCGTTTGCAGAGACATTTATTTCCCAGAACAAGGTAAAACTTCTGGAAGAGACGAAGTCCAAGATGTCTCTGGATGATCTGTTCAACCAGATCCAGGAAGGTAACCTGAAAGAACTTGATATTGTTGTTAAGGCTGATGTTCAGGGATCTGTAGAGGCAATCAAGCAGAGTCTTCTGAAGCTGAGTAACGATGAAGTTGTTGTTAAGATCATCCATGGCGGTGTTGGTGCGATCAATGAATCTGACGTTATCCTTGCATCTGCATCAAATGCGATCATCATTGGATTTAACGTTCGTCCGGATGCAACAGCGAAAGATATCGCTGAGCGCGAGGGTGTTGACTTAAGACTTTACAGAGTTATCTACAATGCCATCGAAGATGTAGAGGCAGCCATGAAGGGTATGCTTGATCCTGTCTTTGAGGAGAAGGTTCTCGGTCATGCGGAAGTACGTCAGACATTCAAGGCATCAGGAGTTGGAACAATTGCCGGTGCGTATGTGCTTGATGGTATCTTCGAGAGAAACTGTTCTGTTCGTCTGATCCGTGACGGAATCGTTGTATTCGACGGACCACTGGCATCTCTGAAGCGTTTCAAAGATGACGTGAAGGAAGTCAGAACAGGATATGAGTGTGGTCTCGTATTCGAGAACTACAATGACATTAAAGAAGGCGATCAGGTTGAAGCCTACAAGATGGTAGAGACAGAACGCAAGTAAGAATAAAAGATGCCGACATTTGCAGAGTGTTGTAATTGTCAGCAGGTGACAGAATTGTTACTCGTGCAGGGGTCATACATTGCAGGAGTAACTTTTCTGTATAAAAAAGGAGTTATAACATGAGAAAGAACAGTATTAAGAATACAAGAGTCAATGCAGAAGTACAGCGTGAGCTGAGTAATATCCTGCGTGGCGGGATCAAAGATCCACGTGTTGCATCGCTGACATCTGTTGTTGCTGTTGAAGTAGCACCGGATCTTAAGACATGCAAGGCATATATCAGTGTTCTCGGAGACAAGAAAGCACAGGAAGATACGATCAAAGGTCTTCAGAGTGCAGAGGGATATATCCGCAGAGAACTTGCACGTACAGTGAATATGCGCAACACACCACAGATTACATTTATCGTAGACCAGTCCATTGAATATGGAGTAAATATCAGCAAGAAAATTGACGAAGTGACAAGAGATTTGAAGGATGGAGCTGAGGAATAGATGATCGTATTAAACGATGTATTAAAAGGGAAACACAGTGTAGCCATTGGCGGACACATTCGTCCGGATGGGGACTGCGTTGGTTCTACAATTGGATTATATCTTTATCTGACCACTTATTATCCGGAGATTGAGACAGATCTGTATCTGGAGGAGATTCCGGAAGCATTTCAGATGATGGGACACCGGGATGTGCCGAAGCATGAGATTGTAGAAGGCAAAGTTTATGACCTTTTCATTAGTCTGGATTGCGGGGACGAAAGACGTCTTGGTTTTTCCGAGCCAATGTTCCAAAATGCAAAGGAAACTTTATGTGTGGATCACCATGTCAGTAACGAGTCTTTTGCAGACACGAATTATATCGTGCCGGATGCAAGTTCTACTTCTGAACTCGTTTTCCGTCTGCTGGATGAGGAGAAGATTACGGAAGAAATCGCATCTTTCCTTTATATGGGGATTGTGCATGATACCGGAGTGTTCCAGTATTCCTGTACTTCACCGGAGACAATGGAAGTCGGTGCTGCACTTTTAAGAAAAGGGATCAATGGAAGCGCGATCATTGACGGAACATATTTTGAAAAATCCTATGTTCAGAATCAGATGCTTGGGAAGGCACTTCTTGAGAGTATGATGATCCTGAATAAGAAAGCGGTTGTCTCAGTGATACGTTTGAAAGAAATGGACTTCTTCCAGGCAAAACCGTCTGATCTGGATGGAATTGTCAGCGTATTGCGTCAGACAAGAGGTGTGGAGGTTGCAATCCTTCTTTACGAGCTCGAACCGCAGACATTTAAAGTAAGCCTTAGATCAAAAGAAATCGTTGATGTAAGTGCAGTTGCGAAATATTATGGCGGTGGCGGTCATGTGAGAGCAGCCGGTGTTACAATGAAAGGTTCCCCGCATGATGTGATCAACAATCTGACACTTTTAATTGAAAGACAGCTTAGAGTGGCAGAAGAGAAAAACGAGGAAAAATGATAAACGGAATAGTTAATATTTACAAAGAAAAAGGATATACTTCCCATGATGTGGTTGCAGTTCTTCGAAAAGTTGTCGGACAGAAGAAGATCGGTCATACAGGTACGCTTGATCCGGATGCAACGGGAGTCCTTCCGGTGTGTCTTGGAAGAGCAACAAAGGTTTGTGAGCTTCTGACAGATCATGATAAGACATATGAGGCTCTGCTGCTTTTAGGAAAGACGACAGATACGCAGGACATTTCCGGAGAGGTTCTGGAGGAGAGGGATCCGGGCGATCTGACGGAAGAGGAAGTACGTTCCTGTATCGAATCATTTATCGGAGAATATGATCAGATTCCGCCGATGTACTCTGCGTTGAAAGTGAATGGGAAGAAGCTTTATGAGCTTGCCCGTGAAGGAAAGACCGTGGAGCGTAAGAGCAGAAAAGTCCAGATCCATGGAATTCGCATTCTGGAGATGAATCTTCCGCATGTGCGTATGGAGGTGGACTGTTCTAAGGGAACATATATCCGTACTTTGTGCCATGACATTGGAGAGAAACTTCGGGTGGGCGGCTGTATGGAAGAACTTGAGCGTACGAAAGTCGGCCGTTTCCTGAAAGAAGATGCGGTAACACTGGATGAAGTGCGACAGAAGATGAAACAGGGAGAAGGTGCAGAACTTTTCACTCCTCTGGATCAGATCTTCGCGGAACTGCCGGCCGTTACTGTGATGGATGCGAAGGCGTGGATGTCTTATAACGGAAATGATCTTCCGGAACGTTTTCTGTTAGAAAAAGAAGCGTGGACAGATGGGCAGGAAGTCAGAGTATATGATTCCAGAAAGAATTTTATCGGCCTTTATCAGTATCGTGCACCGAAGAAGCTATTCCATATTAAGAAAATGTTTCTGGATCCTGAAGCAGAGAAAATTGAGAAATAAAGGACGAATAAGACAGACATGCAATATATAAAAGGATTAGATGCCTTTGACGGAAGAAATCAGACAGCGGTAACGCTTGGAAAGTTTGACGGATTACACAGAGGACATCAGAAGCTGCTCAACAGAATAATAAAATATGCGCAGAAGGAAGACTGTGACAGTGTTGTTTGTGCATTTGATATGGACAGAGATTGTCTGATGACAAATGAAGAGCGAAGGGCATTTCTTGAGGACAAGGTAGATTATCTGATCGAGATTCCATTTACGAGAGAAATGATGGAGATGGAAGCAGAGAAATTTATCGAAGAGATCTTATATAAGAAGCTGCACGCATCACACATTGTTGTCGGAACAGACTTTAACTTTGGTCATGAAAAAAGAGGCAATCATCAGATGCTGGAGAAATATGCAGCGAAATATGGCTACACAGTTGATGTGGTCGAGAAAGCATATTACAAAGACCGGGAGATCAGCAGCACTTATATCAGGGAACTTCTCCTCGATGGAAATGTTCCTCTTGCAAATGAGCTTCTGGGGTATCCGTATGAGATCACCAGTGTTGTGGAACATGGACAGCAGCTTGGAAGAACACTTGGATTTCCGACAATGAATCTTGCACCGCAGGAAAAGAAAATCTTGCCAAAGTACGGTGTCTATGCCTGTCGCGTCCTTGTAGATGGTGTATGGTATGGCGGTGTGGGAAATGCCGGGGTGAAACCGACCGTTGCGCAAGAGAAAAGACGGTTGTTTGAAGTTTATGTTTACGGATATGAAGGCGATGCTTACGGGAAGACTGCCACAGTGCAGATTCTGGAGTTCGAACGTCCGGAAACGAAATTTCATTCGGTTGAAGAACTCAAAGACCGCGTGATGAAAGATATGCGGTACGGAGAGGAATATCTGAAAAATCATCCATTCGATGAAAGATAAAAGATTTTAAATTTGTGCTTTACAAGCAGATATCTCTGTGCTATACTATCCGAGGTATCAAATCAGCCGGTGTTCGGTAATCGGATCACTCCGACCATTGCTTAATGCCAGGCGGTTTAACTAAGAATTTTAAGGAGGATATTACAATGATCGCAAAAGAGAAGAAACAGGCTATCATCAAAGAATTTGGAAGAACAGAGGGAGATACAGGATCACCGGAAGTACAGGTTGCTATCCTTACAGCAAGAATCAACGAGCTGACAGATCACTTCAAAGCTAACCCGAAGGATCACCACTCAAGAAGAGGACTTCTTAAGATGGTTGGACAGAGAAGAGGACTTCTTGCATACCTCAAGAAAGTAGATATCGAGAGATACCGTGCTCTGATCGAGAAACTTGGTCTGAGAAAATAATAAGATTTTCCAAAAAAGAAGATCAATTGACAGATCAGAAGCTGCATCTGATGATGTGGTTTCTGGTCTGTTTCTTTTTGTCTGAATTTTTGGTACTTTTTGGTCTTTTTTTGGAAAACTATTTACTTCTTATTATAGAATATGATATAATTTAAAAGCTTATGGGTAGAGAAGAACCGAGACCACTGAAAAGTGTATTATTCAACGACTACAGTGGGTTTCAATTGCTATAGAATAGTACATTTTTCAGTAGTTTCGGAGCAAATTGTTCTGCTCATATAAAACGAAGATAAGATAAAAAGGAGAAAACCATGTATAAAAAGTTTGAAATGGAACTGGCCGGCAGAACACTGCGCGTGGATGTTGACCGTGTGGCAAAACAGGCGAATGGTGCAGTGCTGATGCATTATGGTGACACAACTGTACTGTGTACAGCAACAGCATCTGACAAGCCGAGAGAAGGAATTGATTTCTTCCCACTCAGCGTAGAGTATAATGAGAGAATGTACGCTGTAGGAAAGATCCCGGGAGGATTTAATAAGAGAGAAGGTAAAGCATCTGAGAATGCGATCCTGACAGACCGTGTCATCGATCGTCCGATGCGTCCTCTTTTCCCGAAAGATTATAGAAATGACGTAACACTTGAGAACCTTGTTCTTTCTGTAGATCAGGACTGCAGCCCGGAACTTACAGCTATGCTTGGTGCTGCACTTGCAACAAGTATTTCTGATATTCCGTTTGACGGACCGATCTCTACAACACAGGTTGGACTCGTTGACGGAGAGTTCGTATTCAACCCGACAGCAGCACAGAAGGAAGTATCTGATCTTGCATTGACAGTTGCTTCTACAAAGGAAAAGGTTATCATGATCGAGGCCGGTGCGAAGGAAGTTCCGGAAGCGAAGATGATTGAAGCAATCTTTGCGGCACATGATCTGAACCAGAAAGTGATCGCTTTCTTTGACACGATCGTTGCAGAGTGTGGAAAGCCGAAACATGAGTATCAGAGCTTTGCTGTTCCGCAGGAACTCTTTGATGCGATCCAGGAGATCGTTCCGGCTGCTGAGATGGAAGAGGCTGTATTTACAGATGACAAACAGACAAGAGAAGAGAATATCCGTGTGATCACAGAGAGACTTGAGGAAGCATTTGCAGACAACGAAGAGTATCTTGCGAAGCTTGGTGAGGCTATTTATCAGTATCAGAAGAAGACAGTAAGAAAGATGATCCTCAAAGATCATAAGCGTCCGGATGGTCGTGCGATCGATCAGATCAGACCGCTTGCAGCAGAAGTAGACCTGATCCCGAGAGTTCATGGTTCTGCTATGTTCACAAGAGGACAGACACAGATCTGCACAATGACAACACTTGCTCCACTTTCTGAAGCACAGAAGCTTGACGGTCTTGATGAAGCAGAGAAGACAAAGAGATATATGCATCACTACAACTTCCCGTCCTACTCTGTAGGAGAGACAAGACCTTCCAGAGGACCGGGACGTCGTGAGATCGGACATGGAGCACTGGCTGAGAGAGCACTTCTTCCGGTACTTCCAAGCGAGTCTGAGTTCCCATATGCGATCCGTACAGTATCTGAGACATTTGAGTCTAATGGATCTACATCACAGGCAAGTGTCTGCGCATCCAGTATGTCACTGATGGCAGCAGGTGTGCCGATCAAGTCTGCTGTAGCAGGTATCTCTGCAGGACTTGTAACAGGTGAGACAGATGATGATTACCTTGTACTGACAGATATCCAGGGACTCGAGGACTTCTTCGGAGACATGGACTTTAAGGTAGCAGGTACTCACAAAGGTATCACAGCAATCCAGATGGATATCAAGATCCACGGACTGACAAGACCGATCATCGAAGAAGCAATCGCTGCTACAAAGAAAGCAAGAACTTACATCATGGATGAAGTTATGAGTAAAGCAATTGCTGAGCCTAGAAAAGAAGTTGGAGAGTTTGCACCGAAGATTATTCAGATGCAGATCGATCCACAGAAGATCGGTGATGTTGTCGGACAGCGTGGTAAGACAATCAATGCAATCATCGACGAGACAGGTGTTAAGATCGACATCGATGATGAAGGAAATGTATCTATCTGCGGTACAGAGAAAGAGAACATGGAGAAAGCTGCGAAGTACATCCAGACAATCGTTACAGATTACGAAGCAGGACAGCTTTTTGAAGGAAAGGTTATCAGCATCAAAGAATTCGGAGCATTCGTTGAGTTTGCACCGGGTAAAGAAGGAATGGTACACATTTCCAAGCTTTCTAAGCAGAGAGTTGACAAGGTAGAAGACGTTGTAAGCATCGGTGATGTTGTGAAGGTTGTATGCCTTGGTAAAGATAAGATGGGAAGATTCAGCTTCAGCATGAAAGATGTTGCAGAATAAGAATCAGAAAGAATAAAAAAAGAGGAACAGAATTCAGGGAACTGGGTTTTGTTCCTCTTTTCTTGTATGCGCAAGGAATACTTTAAGAATCTTATCCATATATTGTGTAGAGAGGAGGGGTACGGACAACAACTGGAGAGGTGGACAAGATGGAAATGGAAAGACAGAACAAGAAGATGCAGGTCTGGAATCTGCTGGCAGAAAAAATCCGTAAGCTTGTAGAAGAATCCGTCAGTAATCCGGAGGAACTGCAGGAGATCAGGATACGTACAGGTCAGCCGCTGCTGATTCAGATGAAAGGGCAGGAACGGGTTCTTCCGGACCCGGTACACCCGTATCTGGTTACGAAAGAAGATATTGGTGAGACAATGGGATATATTTGTCATTATTCGCTCTATGCATATGAAAATGAGTTGAAACAGGGATTTATTACAGTGGAAGGAGGTCACAGGGTCGGGGTGGCAGGAAAAGTAATTATAGAAAATGAAAAAGTAAAAAATATACAGTATATTTCTTCGCTAAATGTAAGAATTTCTCACGAAGTACTTGGTTGTGCTGACGCATTGATTCCATATATTACGGAAAATAAACAGATTTGCCATACATTGATCATTTCTCCGCCGTGTTGCGGAAAGACTACTTTGATCCGTGATCTGATCCGTCAGATATCGGATGGAAATGAATACATAAAAGGGTGTTCTGTCGGTGTGGTAGATGAAAGATCGGAGCTTGGTGGGTGTTATCTTGGAATCGCGCAGAATCATCTGGGTACAAGGACTGATATTTTAGACTGTTGTCCGAAAGCGGAGGGGATGATCATGTTGATCCGTTCTATGGCGCCGCGCGTAATCGCAGTGGATGAGATCGGCACAAGTGAGGATATCCATGCCATTGAATATGCCATGCAGTGCGGCTGCCGGCTGATCGCGAGTGTACACAGCCTTGATATGGATGAGGCTTCTAAAAAGCCGATCCTGGGTGACCTGATCCGCAGAAGAATGTTTCAGCGTTATGTTGTGCTTGGACAGGATCACGGTCCTGGCAAGATCCGGGAAATCTATGATGAGCGGGGGCGTGTGCTGTGCAGAAATTAGTCGGATGTTTTCTGATCCTGCTGGCGACGACCGGAGCTGGATGGATGTATGGAAAAGAACTTCGGAATTATCTGGAAGAATTGAGTCATTTTCGCAGAATTATAGAACAAATAAAAGGCGAATTACTGTATGCAGGACTTCCGCTTTCGGAAATTTTTTATAATATTGCATCAAGAGAGAAGGAACCTTATGAAAACTGGCTGATGGATCTGGCATTTCAATGTCAGGGCACACAGGAAAAGCGATTTGCTGACTTGTGGACAGATACGATAGGAAAAGATCTTCCGGAACTGAAATGGAGAGGGAAAATGAATCCTCTGATCTGCGAACCTGGGGAACTGCTTGAAATAGGAGACAGAGAAGGTGTAGTTCGTCTGCTGGAGTATCATTTGAAAAGGCTGGATATGGAAATTGAAAAGAGAACTGCGGAAACGTCTGAGAAGAAAAAGCTCGGTAGCTGGCTGGGGGCAGCAGGCGGGATTTTTCTTGTGATCCTTCTGCTTTAAAAGGGCGGGAACAAAAGGGAGAGGAGGGAGAATGTGAGCATCAATCTGATATTTAAAATTGCGGCGGTGGGAATTCTTGTATCTATTCTGAGTCAGGTTTTGAAGCATAGCGGCAGAGAGGAACAGGCATTCCTGACAAGTCTTGCAGGGCTGATTCTTGTATTATCCTGGGTTCTCCCGGCGATTTATGACTTATTTTCTTCGATCCGGCAATTGTTTTCTCTTTAAGGAGGGCGGAACAGAATTGAACAGTATACAAATCGCACTTTTGGGTGTCGTGGGAACATTACTTGCTTTGCAGTTTAAAAGTGGGAAAAGTGAATATGGCATTTATGTAAGTCTTGCAGTCAGCCTGTTTTTATTTCTTTGTATGCTTTCACGACTTGAAATCTTTGTGCAGACAGTAAAGAAAATTGCAGATTATATAAAACTGGATGCCGGACAGATGAGTATTCTGTTGAAAATGGCCGGTGTGACTTATGTGGCTGAATTTGCATCCGGAATCTGTAAAGATGCAGGGTATCAGAATATTGCTGTACAGATTGAGATTTTTACAAAGTTGACGATCCTTGCGATAGGAATGCCGGTACTTCTTTCGCTGCTGGAACTAATCGGAGATTTTCTGATATGAAAAGGGAAAAACATTTTTGGAAAAAGCTCTTCTGTTTTGTGTTTTTATTTACGGTTGTGACAGGATGTGGCAGCGTGTATGCAGCAGAGCATGGTACAGTGGAGGAAAAGAAAACAGAAGATCGTTCCGGGATGTTGGAGGATGAGCTGGAACAAATGGAAGAAAGTCTGCTGGATGAATTTGATTTCAGACAGATCGATCAGTTATCAGGAGAGACAGAACTGGGAGAAAAAGTTCGGTTTCGTGATCTTACAGAGATGCTGATCAGCGGAAATACGAAGGAATTGGGAGAAAGATTTCTTGAGTTTTTTTCAGGACAGGTGTTCTCTGTTTTTCAGAAAGGAAGGAAGAATCTGGCGCGCCTGCTGCTGATTACAGTGGCGGCTGCATTTTTCTCGAATTTTACAAGTATCTTTCAAAACAGACAGACAGCGGAAGCGGGTTTTTATATTTTGTATCTTGTTGTGATCGCAATCTGTCTGGAAGCATATCAATCGATGAATTTATATGCCGAAGAAAAAACAGGAGAGCTTGTCCAATTGATGCAGGTGTTTTGCCCAAGTTTCTTTCTGGCGGTTGCATTTACCGGAAAGAGCAGTTCGGCGTTGATGTTTTATAATACAATACTGTTCCTGATCTATCTGGTGGAACTGCTTGTACTTCATTTCCTTTTACCGGCGGTGAAGATCTACGGGATGGTGAGGGTCTTATCCTGCCTGACCGGAGAAGATCTTTTCTCAGAATTTGCAGAACTTCTGGAAAAATGTATCCAATGGAGTCTGAAAAGTATGATTGCTGCTGTGAGTGGAATCAGTCTGATCAGGGGATTTTTGAATCCGGCAATTGATTCTTTGAAAATGACTGCTGCAGGACGAACACTGGAGGCGGTTCCGTGGATCGGAGATGTTGCCGGAGGTACAATGGATGTTGCATTAGGAGTTGCAGTACTGCTTAAGAATGGAATCGGTGTAGCAGGAATGATTTTTATAGCTGTCCTGGCACTTATTCCACTGGTGGAATTTCTGATATTGGCATTTTTGTACCAACTTGTGGCGGCATTAGTCCAACCGGTTTCTGACCGGAGAATTACAACATGCATATCTGGAGTTAGTTCCGGTTATCAGCTTATGGTGAAGGTAATAGCATCCACAACACTGTTGTTTGTCTTAAGCATTGCACTTGTGGTGGCTGTAACATCTTAAGGTTTCAGAGGAGAGAGGAGGAATCTGCCGGATGCTTACACAATGGATACAAAAAATCATTTCAATGCTTCTCGTTATGAGTGCAGTTCTGCAGGTGATTCCGGGAAAGGATTATGAAAAATATATTCGTTTTTTCTGTGGACTTGTCCTGATCCTGCTTGCACTATCCCCTGTTGCGGCGTTGAAAGGACTGAAAGCAGAGCAATTTTATCAGAAGGAAGTGTATCAGCAATATGAGAAAGAAATAGAGCGGATGTCGGATTCTATAAAACGGGAGGAAATTGGAATTGGACAATAATTGGCAGGAGTGGAAAGAAAGGATCGTGGAATACACAAGGAAGATAAAACAGGCGGATCGTGGTCAGAAAAGAACAAGATTAGCCATTTTATTCCTGTGTGGACTGCTGCTTCTTGTAGTTGCGGTTCCGGTTCCGAAGACAGGGGAGGTGGATAAGGATACAAAGATTGACGGGGAATCCGGGAAAGGAGAGACGTATGAGACAGATTCCATGTCAGACTATGAAAAATATCTGGAACAGAAGACAGCGCAGACACTTGGTGTCGTAGATGGGGCGGGAAAGGTGACGGTGATGATCACATTAAAGTCTACAGGACAGAAAGTGGTTGAAAAAGATCAGCAAAGCACACATCAGACGACGAAGGAAGCAGACAGCCAGGGAGAGACAAGAGAAAGTGAAGAGAAATCTCTGGATAAAACGACCGTGTACAGTCAGGGGACAGACGGAACGCAGATCCCATATGTAAGTAAAGAAAATGCACCGGAAGTGGAGGGCATTCTTGTAATAGCAGATGGAGGTGGAAATGCAGTTGTCGCGAAGAATCTGACAGAAGCGGTGCAGGCATTATTTGGTGTAGAAGCGCATAAGATAAAAATAATGAAACGTGCGCCTACATAAAAGGAGGTTTATCTTAATGAAAGGAAAAGTGAAGAAAAACCAGTTGATCATTGTGGCACTTGCGGTTATGATCGCGGCAGCAGGATATCTGAACTACACGGGACGTCTGTTTGGCGAGAATGCGAAAGGAACAAAAGAAGCTAATGCAGATCTTACAAATCAGGAACTTTTGGATATTTCACAGGAAGATACAGAAGCAGGAAGCGAAGAAATTGAAAGTAATGATTCTGAAACAGAAGGAACACCTGGAGAGGCGGTTCTCACAAATGGTTCAGCCCAGACTACGGTAGCCCAGGCAAAAGTTACAAGAGAACAGGTGCGTGCCCAGAATAAAGAAACCCTGCAGTCGATCATAGACAATACAGAGCTCAGTGAAGAGGAAAAGTCAGATGCAGTTGCACAGATGGTGGAGCTTACAAAACAATCAGAGACGGAGATGGAAATTGAGACATTGATGGCAACAAAAGGATTTTCAGAGGCAGTGGTAAGTCTGGGGGAAGATAGTGCAGATGTTGTTGTAAATGCAGAGGAGCTTACGGATGCAAATCGTGCCCAGATTGAGGATATTGTGACAAGAAAGTCGGATGTAAAGCCGGAGAAGATTGTAATTACACCAATTCATGAATAGAAAGTATATTTTTGGAAAAACTTTTTATAAAAGATTTGCTGTCAGAGAGGACTTGTGATACACTATTTACTGGTTTATTATGTAACTGTCTACGGGATGCCTGCGGACAGTTATCTATTGCGTGAAAATGATAGGAGATTAGAAATGTCAGAAATTACGAATGAGATAAAGAAAAGAAGAACATTTGCCATTATATCCCATCCGGATGCCGGTAAGACAACATTGACAGAGAAATTCCTTCTGTACGGAGGAGCCATCAACCAGGCAGGATCTGTTAAGGGAAAAGCAACTGCGAAGCATGCAGTTTCCGACTGGATGGAGATTGAGAAGGAGAGAGGTATTTCTGTAACTTCTTCTGTACTTCAGTTCAATTATGGTGGATACTGTATTAATATTCTGGATACACCGGGACATCAGGACTTCTCAGAGGATACATACCGTACTTTGATGGCAGCGGATTCCGCAGTTATGGTTATCGATGCATCCAAGGGTGTTGAGGCGCAGACAAGAAAGCTGTTTAAAGTCTGTGTGATGCGTCACATCCCGATCTTTACATTTATCAATAAGCTCGACCGTGAGGCGAAAGATACATTTGAATTGCTAGATGATATAGAGAAAGAGCTTGGAATCGCAACTTGTCCGATCAACTGGCCAATCGGTTCCGGTAAGGAATTCAAGGGAGTTTACGACAGAGCAAAACGTGAAGTTGAGTTGTTCTCAGATACGAAAAAAGGTACTGCGATGGGTGAAGTGAAGATGATACCGATTGACGCACCGGAGACAGAAGAACTGATCGGAGCAGATGCAAAAGACATTCTTGCAGATGAGATTGAACTTCTGGACGGAGCAGCAGCTGAGTTTGATCAGGAACTGGTTGATAAGGGACAGCTTTCACCGGTATTTTTCGGATCCGCTCTTACTAACTTTGGTGTAGAGACTTTCCTGAAGCATTTCCTGAAGATGACAACCTCTCCGCTTCCGAGAAAATCAGATCATGGCGAGATTGATCCAATGACAGAGAAAGATTTCTCAGCATTTGTATTTAAGATCCAGGCGAATATGAACAAAGCCCACAGAGACAGAATTGCATTCATGAGAATCTGTTCCGGAGAATTTGAGGCCGGTATGAGTGTTTATCATGTGCAGGGAGGAAAGGATGTGCGTCTTTCCCAGCCGCAGCAGATGATGGCAAGTGAAAGAAAGATGATCGATAAGGCTTACGGCGGAGATATCATCGGAGTATTTGACCCGGGTATCTTTTCAATCGGAGATACATTGACAACATCAAAAGAGAAATTTGCTTACGAAGGAATCCCGACCTTTGCACCGGAGCACTTTGCACGTGTCCGTCAGGTTGATACGATGAAGAGAAAGCAGTTTGTAAAGGGAATCAATCAGATTGCACAGGAAGGTGCGATCCAGATCTTCCAGGAATTCAACACGGGTATGGAAGAGATTATCGTAGGCGTTGTAGGTGTACTTCAGTTTGATGTATTGAAGTATCGTCTCCAGAATGAATATAATGTGGAGATCCGTCTGGAGAATCTGCCATATGAGTACATCCGTTGGATCGAGAATGAAGAGATCGATATGGATCGCTTGAGCGGAACATCTGATATGAAGAAGATCATGGATCTGAAGGGACGTCCGCTTCTTCTCTTTGCGCATGAGTGGAGTATCCGTATGACAGAAGAGAGAAATGAAGGACTTATTTTGTCAGAATTCGGACGTTCATAAAAATCTTTTCAAATAGAAAGATTTTTGATATAATGTAGAAAGAATCAGACAAAACAGGAGGTTTTGATTATGGCAAAGGACGAAAGAAATATTTATACAATACAGAACGACGCAAGCAAAGGTGAGATTAAGATTGCAGATGAAGTTGTAGCGATCATTGCAGCGCTTGCTGCCACAGAAGTGGAAGGTGTTGCTTCTATGGCCGGAAACATCACGAATGAACTGATCGGAAAGCTCGGAATGAAGAATCTTTCCAAAGGTGTGAAGGTTGATGTACTGGAAGGTATTGTGACGGTATCCTTGGCATTGAACCTGAAGTACAATTACAGCATCGTTGAGGTGTCTGCAAGAGTGCAGGAGAAAGTTAAGAATGCAATTGAGAATATGACAGGACTTGAAGTGGCTGATGTGAACATTAAGGTTGCAGGAGTCGAGATGGAGAGTCAGGAATAAAAGCGAACAGGAAAGGAATCAGCCAACATGGTTAGAAAAGAACTTCGCGAGCACATTTTCAAGATGTTGTTTCAGATAGAATTTAATGATCCGCAGGAGATGCCGGAGCAGATTGAATACTATTTTTCTACACTGGAAGATGCAGCGGATAAGGATAAAGAATATATTAAGAGAAAATATGCGGCAGTACTTGAGAAGACAGAAGAGATTGATGAACTGATCAATGCCAATGCAAAGGGATGGAAGACGACAAGAATGAACAAAGTAGATCTGTCCATTCTGAGACTTGCGGTATATGAGATGAAGTGGGATGACGAGGTACCGGTAGGAGTTGCGATTAACGAGGCAGTAGAACTGACAAAGACGTTCAGTTCAGATGAGGCTCCGTCATTTATTAACGGAGTACTTGGCAAGATTGCGCGTTCACTGGAAGAGACGAAAGAATGAAAAATGTCTATACGGTGAAGCAGGTTAATTCTTATATTAAGAATATGTTCACCCAGGACTTCATGCTGAACCGAATCTATGTAAAGGGTGAGGTGTCTAATTTAAAGTACCACACATCAGGGCATATATATTTTTCATTGAAAGACGAGTCCGGCACGATAGCCTGCGTGATGTTCGCAGGCTCAAGGTCTGGGCTTTCTTTTCATATGGAGGAAGGACAGCAGGTAGTAGTGATGGGGGCGGTCAGTGTCTATGAGCGGGATGGAAAGTATCAGCTGTACGCAAGAGAGATCATTCTGGACGGTGCGGGACTTTTGTATGAAAGATTCGAGGCACTGAAGAAAGAACTCGAAGAGATGGGAATGTTTGCAGCAGAGTACAAACAGCCGGTTCCACGCTATGCACGTACGATCGGGGTTGTGACCGCACCGACAGGAGCAGCGATCAGAGATATCATCAATGTGGCAAAGAGAAGGAATCCATTTGTCCAGATCCTGCTTTATCCTGCACTGGTACAGGGTGATGGTGCCGTGAGCAGCATCGTGAAAGGAATCCGTATGCTGGAAGAGAAGCAGGTGGATGTCATGATCGTCGGAAGAGGCGGAGGAAGCATTGAAGATCTGTGGGCATTCAATGAGGAGGCTGTTGCACGTGCGATTTTTGACTGTCGCGTTCCGGTGATCTCTGCAGTCGGACATGAGACAGATACAACGATTGCCGATTATGTGGCAGACTTAAGAGCACCGACACCGTCAGCGGCGGCAGAGCTTGCAGTGTATGAATATTCTGAAGTGAAAGAACAGATTCTTAATTGTGAGAGTTTACTTCGAAGAGCAATAAATCAGAAGCTGCTAAACGAGCGTATGCATTTGGAACACAGCAGATTGAAACTTCAGACACTCCATCCAAGACAGAAACTCAATGAGAAGAGACAAAGAACGGTTGACGCTGAGAATACACTGCGCTCGCTTATGGAGTGGCATCTGACAAAAGAAAAGCACAGACTCGCACTTTGTGCAGAACGGATGAAGGGATTGTCTCCACTTGAGAAATTAAGTCAGGGATATTCTTATGTCTGCAATGCACAAGGACAGAATATAAAGAAAACAGATCAGGTAAGAGAAGGAGATTTGTTGCAGATTTATGTAACGGATGGACAGATTGAGACTTACGTTACAGACACTGTAAAACTAGAAGGGGAAAGAGGACAAAGTTCCCATAAACAGTAACCGGGAGGAAATGATGAAAGACACGAAGAAGATAGAACAGGCTGCAAGTCTTGAGGAGTTATTTGAGAGACTGGATCGCGTCATTGGCGGACTGGAAGGAGAGGAACTTTCTCTTGAAGATTCTTTTAATTTATATCAGGAAGGCATGGAACTTGTGAAGTGTTGTAATCGTACAATTAACGATGTGGAAAAGAAAGTTCTTGCCTTGGATGAGAATGGAGAGAGTCATGAATTTTAAAGAAGAACAGAAAGAAAAAGTAGAAAAAATTGAAGCGATACTCAGAGAATATCTTCCGGAAGCAAACGGATATCAGAGTGTGATCATGGAAGCAATGGAATACAGTCTGATGGCAGGAGGTAAGCGCCTTCGCCCAATGCTGATGATGGAAACATACCGTCTGTTTGGTGGAGAGACAGAAGTGATTTATCCGTTTATGGCAGCAATGGAGATGATCCATACCTATTCACTGGTTCATGATGATCTCCCGGCAATGGATAATGATGAGTATCGTAGAGGAAGAAAGACGACACATATCGTTTATGGAGAGGATATGGGAATCCTTGCGGGTGATGCACTTTTAAACTATGCATTTGAGACAGCATGCAAGGCATTTGAGCAATTTCCGGAGGAAAGCCTTAGAATCGGACAAGCGATGAGAGTTCTGGCAAGAAAGGCCGGAATCTATGGTATGATCGGTGGACAGGTTGTAGATGTGAAAGAATCCGGACATCAGATTGATGAGGAAGTTCTTGATTTTATTTTCAGACTGAAGACAGGTGCACTGATCGAGTCTGCTATGATGATTGGAGCAATCCTTGCGGGAGCATCAAAAGAAGATGTAAAGAGTATGCAGAAAGTCGCAGGAAAGATCGGAATGGCATTCCAGATCCAGGACGATATTCTGGATGTGACAAGCACGACAGAGCAGCTGGGCAAGCCGGTACATAGTGATGAGAAGAATGAAAAGACAACATATGTAACACTTAAAGGAATCGAACAGGCTCATAAAGAGGTGGAACGTATGACAGAAGAAGCAATCGATGAACTGAAAAAGTTCCCTGCCGGGGATAATTTCCTTGAGCAGCTTTTGAAATCTCTTGTATATAGAGAAAAATAAGATTGTCGGTGAGGAGGAACTTATGGCACTTGAAAAGATTCAAAAGGCCAACGACATAAAAGAACTGACAGAGGAAGAGCTGAAAGAATTATCGGATGAGATCCGGCGGTTTCTGATCGAAAAGATCAGTGTGACCGGAGGACATCTGGCATCCAATCTCGGAGTTGTTGAGCTTACGATGGCATTGCATAAAGTACTTCATTTCCCAGAGGATAAACTGATCTGGGATGTGGGACATCAGTCTTATACACACAAGCTTCTGACAGGAAGAAAAGAAGGATTTGATGATCTTAGAAAATACGGAGGAATGAGTGGATTCCCTAAGAGAAAAGAAAGCAAATGTGATGCATTTGATACAGGACACAGTTCAACTTCAATCTCAGCAGGGCTTGGTTATGTGGCCGCAAGAGAGCTTCAACAGGAGCATTATAACGTTGTATCTGTAATCGGAGATGGTTCTATGACCGGCGGTATGGCATATGAAGCATTGAATAACGCTTCCAGATTGAAAAGTAATTTTATCATTGTACTCAATGATAATACGATGTCCATTTCCAAGAATGTTGGTGGTATGTCAAATTACCTGAATGGGCTTCGGACGACACAGGCATACTCAGACCTGAAGAGAGGTGTCGAAGATACGATCAAGAGGATTCCCGGCAGGGGAGAACGGATCGTCCATCAGGTGAAGAAGACGAAGAGCGGGATCAAACAATTATTTGTTCCGGGAATGTTTTTTGAGGATATGGGAATCACATATCTAGGTCCTGTAGACGGACATGATCTGAAGACATTAACAAAGACATTGAATGAAGCAAAACGGGTAAATCATGCAGTTCTTGTACATGTTGTGACGAAGAAGGGAAAAGGTTATCTTCCGGCAGAGACGAATCCGTCAAAATTCCATGGAACGGGACCTTTTGATGTGACAACAGGAGAAACGATCGGAGGGTCGGGGAAGGATTCTTATACAGATATTTTTTCCAAAGTGCTTGCAGATATCGGAAAGAAGGACGAGAAGGTTGTAGCCATTACTGCAGCGATGGCAGACGGAACCGGACTTTCCAGATTCGCAAAGCTATTTCCGGAAAGATTCTTTGATGTAGGAATTGCAGAAGAGCATGCGATGACATTTGCAGCAGGACTTGCTGCTGGGGGAATAAAGCCTGTTTTTGCGGTGTATTCATCTTTCTTACAGAGAGCGTTTGACCAGACGATTCATGATGTCTGTCTTCAGAATCTGCCGGTTGTGATCGCAGTAGACCGCGCAGGTCTTGTTGGAAGTGACGGAGAGACACATCAGGGAGTCTTTGATTTATCATTTTTATCATTGATCCCGAATCTTTCAATCCTGTCACCAAAGAACCGTTGGGAGATGGCGGATATGGTGCGCTTTGCAGTAGATTTCCAGTATCCGATTGCACTTCGTTATCCAAGAGGAGAAGCATATGAAGGACTGAAGGAATTCCGTGCTCCGATCGAATATGGAAAGAGCGAACTTCTATATGAAGAGAGTGAGATCGCGGTAATGTTTGTCGGACATATGTCTTTCCTTGCAGAACAGGTGCGTGAGGATCTTAAGGCAGCAGGGTATCAGTGTAGTCTGATCAATGCAAGATTTGTGAAACCTCTGGATACAGAAAGGATCCGGAAGATTTCAGAAAATCACAGGATCCTTGTGACAATCGAGGAAAATGTGCTTACAGGTGGATTTGGTGAGCAGGTAGAAGATTTTGTGATGCGTGAGGGTATCCCATTGAAAGTCCGCACAATCGGTATTTCAGATGATTATGTTGAACATGGAAATGTAGATGTCTTAAGAAAAGAAGTTGGTCTCGACAGAGAGAGTATTGTAAAAAAGGTCATTGCAGATGATCGGAGAATAAAGGAAGAAAAGTAACATGAAAGAACGTTTGGATGTATTGCTCGTAAAGAGAAATCTGGCGGATTCCAGAGAAAAAGCAAAAGCAATTATTATGTCAGGAAATGTATTTGTAGAAGGTCAGAGAGAAGATAAGGCCGGAACAACATTTCCAGAGGAGGTAAATATTGAGGTACGCGGACATGTTCTCCCCTATGTGAGCCGTGGAGGTCTTAAGCTTGAGAAAGCAATGAAAGAATTCCATGTGACAGTAGATGGAAAGGTCTGTACAGATGTTGGATCTTCCACTGGCGGATTCACAGACTGTATGCTTCAGAATGGAGCAAAGAAAGTATTTGCCATCGATGTGGGAAGAGGACAGCTGGATTGGAAGCTGCGTCAGGATCCGAGAGTGGTATGTATGGAGAAGACGAATATCCGTTATGTGACTCCGGAAGATCTTGGAGAACCTGTTGATTTTTCGTCGATTGATGTTTCGTTTATCTCTCTCACAAAAGTGCTTGGTGCAATCAGAGCGTATCTGACAGATGATGGAGAGATTGTAGCATTGATCAAACCACAGTTTGAAGCAGGACGTGAGAAGGTTGGAAAGAAAGGTGTTGTGCGAGAAAAGAGTACACATCATGAAGTAATCGAGAAAGTGACAGAATTTGCGGTATCAATCGGATTTTCTGTACTTGAGATCACATTCTCTCCAATCAAGGGACCAGAAGGAAATATCGAATACCTTGTACATTTGAAGAAATGTCCGGAAGAGGAAGCAAAGATTGAGACAAAGGAACTGGATCAGGTAGTGGATGAAGCATTCGCTGCTCTGGCAAAGTAAAAAGGTGATGGTATGGAATCTTTTTATATCATAACAAATCAATTAAAAGACAGAGATTATTCTGTTACGATTGAGATAAAAGATTATATTGAGAGAAAAGGCAAATATGTTATTCTTGCACAAAAGGACGAGGAAGGATTTATTGTTCCGGGAACGATTCCGGAGAACGTTGATTGCGGACTGGTTTTAGGTGGGGATGGAACCCTGATCCGTGCAATACGTGACCTTGAAGGAAATAAACTTCCGCTTCTTGGAATCAATATCGGAACGTTGGGATATTTGGCAGATGTAGAATTGAAAGATTATAAATCTGCGATTGACAGACTTTGCGAGGAAGAGCCTAAAGTTGAGAAACGTATGATGTTGGAGGGGACAATGTCATCCGGTGAAAAAGATCTGGCGGTAAATGATATCGTTCTGACAAGAGAAGGGAATCTTCGTATTGTTCAGTTTAATGTATATGTGAATGGGACATTGTTGAATACATATCAGGCAGACGGTGTGATCATCTGTACACCGACGGGAAGTACAGGATATAATCTTTCCGCAGGTGGGCCGGTGGTAGAGCCAACAGCAAGCCTGATAGTTATCACTCCAATCTGTTCCCATGCACTTAACACAAGCAGTGTGGTGCTTTCAGCAGAGGATGATGTTGAAGTTGAGATTTGCGAGGGCCGTTATGGAAGGCAGGAGAAAGTAGCTTTATGTTATGACGGCGCTGTACAGAGACAATTGGTTAGCGGAGACAGAGTGAAGATCAGAAAATCAGATGCCAAAGCGCATCTTGTAAAATTAAGTGAAGAAAGTTTTATGATAACAATGCGCGAGAAGATGAAAGGAAATTGATACTATGAAAGTGAGCCGACATGCAAAGATAATTGAATTGATCAGTCAGTATGACATAGAGACGCAGGAGGAACTGGCAGAATATCTGAATAATGCCGGCTTCAAGGTCACACAGGCAACTGTCTCCAGAGATATCAGAGATCTGAAGCTGACAAAGTTGTCTGTAAACGGTGGGCGTCAGAAGTATATTGTCCATAGACAGGAAGATGACGGAATGAACGAAAAATATATCCGTGTGCTTCGTGACGGATTTGTTTCCATGGATATGGCACAGAATATCCTTGTGATCAAAACAGTTGCCGGAATGGCAATGGCGGTTGCTGCTGCAGTAGATGCAATGAAATGGAATGAAGTGGTCGGATGTATTGCGGGAGATGACACGATCATGTGTGCAATTCGTACAGTTGAAGATACAGCTGTAGTAATGGAGAATATAAGGAAATTGGTTTCAAGGAAAGCATAGGTGATATATGTTACAGAATCTGTATGTGAAAAATCTTGCTTTGATTGATGAAACAGAAGTAGAGTTTGGGGAAGGATTGAATATTCTGACCGGTGAAACCGGAGCAGGAAAGTCAATCCTTCTTGGCTCTGTTACGCTTGCACTGGGTGGAAAATACAATGCACAGATGCTTCGAAACGGGGCAAAAAGCGGATTGGTAGAACTTACTTTTCACATCAAAGAAGAAAAGATTTTAAAGAAGCTGGAGGCCTTGGACATTTATCCGGAAGACGGATATCTGACATTGAGCCGCCGCCTTTTAGAAGGCCGAAGTGTCAGTAAGATTAACGGTGAGACAGTGAATATGAGCGTCCTTAAAGATGTAGCCAGTCTTTTGATCGATATTCATGGACAGCATGATAATCAGACATTGCTTCATCGAAAGAATCATTTAACACTGCTTGATCTTTATGGGAAAGAACAGACGGATCCGTTAAAAGAAAAAATGGCTTCCTGCTATCAGGAATGGAAGGCAGTATGTAAGAAGGTGGAACAATCTTCGCTGGATGAAGAGAGCCGAAGAAGAGAACTTTCTCTTGCTGAATTTGAAGTGAATGAGATTGAAGAAGCAGCTCTTAAAGAAGGTGAAGATGAACTTTTAGAAGAACAGTATCGCAAGATGACAGATAGCAGAAAACTCACAGAAGGAGTTGCAGAAGCGTATCAGTATACTGCAGAGGACGAACGTGGAAATGCAAGTGATTACTTAAGCCGTGCAATCCGAAGTCTTCAGGAAGCAGCATCTTTTGATGAAAAGGGAAGCCAGCTCTACGATCAGATCGTGGAGATCGATAGTCTGCTGAATGATTTCAACCGGGATCTGGCAGAATATGCAAAGAGTTTTGAATATTCGGAAGAAGAGTTTTCAGAAGTTGAGTCCCGCCTGAATGAAGTGAATCATTTAAAGGCAAAATATGGAAACACTGTCAGTGATATCCTTGCATATTGTGAGGAAAAAAGACAGAGACTATCGGAACTGGAAGATTACGATTCTTTTATGCAGGAACTTTTGGAGAAACAGAAAAAAGCAGAAAAGCAGATGGAAAAGGCTGCGATGGAACTGCATGAAGTGCGTGAACAAAACGCAGTTAAATTTGCCGAGGAAATTGTTCATCAGATGTCGGAACTGAATTTCCTGGATGCACGTTTTGAAATTCGTTTGACAGAAGCAAAAAGTTATTCTGCACAAGGAAAAGATGATGCAGAGTTTTATCTGTCGGTTAATCCGGGAGAACCTGTGCGTCCACTGGGGGATGTCGCATCCGGAGGAGAACTATCCCGTATTATGCTTGCAATCAAGACCGTACTTGCAGATGAAGAAGATACACCGACTTTGATATTTGATGAGATTGATAGTGGAATATCAGGAATCACAGCAGGTCGTGTCGGAGAGAGACTGCAGTTGATTGGAAAGAGCCGTCAGGTAATTTGTATTACACATCTTTCACAGATCGCAGCGGCAGCAGATATTCATTTTTGCATTCATAAAGAGGCAGCAGATAATTCTGTGAGAACACAGATCGAGAGACTTGATCAAGAAGACTCTGTTGCAGAGCTTGCAAGACTTCTTGGGGGAGCAAATGTGACAGATGGAATCATAGACAGTGCCAGAGAAATGAAGGAACTGGCAAAAAGAGAAAAATAATACCAGTGTGAAAAGAAGAAGATCCACACATACTAAGAGCAGATGCAAACAGCATCTGCTTTTAATATTTGCAAGAGAGGAGTGTGGATCATGAAAGAACGCAGGAAAAGGAATATGAGCAGGACAGGTCTGTTGTTTATGTTCTGCTTAGTGATGTTATGTGGCTGTGCACAGATTACAGGATTTATGGAAAATACGGAAGTCAGTGGCCGGGAAGTGGAAAGTCTGGCTGCGGAAAAGGAAGACGATACGGTTCTGCTTGGAGGAATGCCGGTTGGAATTTATATGGAAACGGATGGTGTACTGGTTTTAGACACGGAGAAAATGACGGGGATGGATGGAAAGGAATATACACCTGCACAGGGCGTAGTGAGTTCCGGTGATTATATTACGGAAGTGAATCACCAGAAGATTGAGGGGAAAAAACAGTTGATGGATCTGGTGGAACATCTAGATGGAGAGAAGGTCCTTCTGACAGTCAGACGTGAAAATACGATATTAGAAAAGAAATTGACTCCTGTGCAGATTTCAAAAGGAAATTATCGCCTTGGAATCTGGGTAAGAGATAATGTACAGGGGCTTGGGACAATCACATTTTTGACAAAAAATAACAGGTTCGCAGCACTGGGACATGGTATTCATGATATTGATACAAGTACACTTCTTACGATCAAAAGAGGAACGCTTTATAGAACCAGTATTCAGAAAGTGCAAAAGGGAAGCAAAGGGAATCCCGGAACAATGGAAGGGATTATTGTTTATAATCGGTTTCATCAGCTTGGAGTGATTGAGAAAAATACGGATGCGGGTATTTATGGAGAATTAAATTCAGACAGAAGCTGGATAGGAGAGGAAGTTCCGATACAGGTAGCAAAAAAAGAGGAAATAAAGACAGGAGAGGCAAGGATTCGCTGCTACATTGATGGTGAGGTGAAAGAATACACAATCTGTATAACACAAATTGACAAAGAATCCGATCAGGTGAACAAAGGAATGGTAATTCAGGTGACAGATACGGAATTGCTGGAAAAGACAGGGGGCATTATTCAGGGGATGAGCGGGAGTCCCATTATTCAGAATGGAAAACTAATCGGAGCTGTGACACATGTGTTTGTACAGGATTCGACAAAAGGATACGGTATTTTTATTGAAAATATGTTGAAAGAGGAAGAATCGTGAAAAGGGTCGAAAAGGATGTCGAAATACTACTGCAAGATTTTCTTGAATACGACAAAAAAGCTGGAATATAATACACGAGTGGTGTAACAAGACAAACGTTCTCAGAAAAAGGAGAGAAGAAGATGGAACATTTGAAAATAGCCATTGCTGATGATAACCAGAAAATTTTGGATCTTTTGGATCGTGTGATTGGGATGGAAAAAGACATGAATCTGGTCGGAAAGGCGAAAAATGGTGAAGAGATGTGTCAGATCATCAAAGATAAACAGCCAGATGTTGTTCTTCTCGACCTGATTATGCCGAAAATGGATGGATTGACGGTCATGGATCGGATCAATCATGACAAAACTGTCAGCAAGCATCCGTATTTTATCGTAATCACAGCAGTTGGGCAAGAAAAGATTACAGAAGATGCTTTTAATAAAGGTGCAAATTACTATATGATGAAACCGTTTCAAAATGAGATGTTGTTAGAACGAATCCGAAGTGCGGGGCGGATGTCACACGGTATGGAAACAAGAAGCTCTGAGGCGGTATCTGATAACAGAGGAGAAAGTCTGGAGACACGAGTGACAAATATGCTGCATGAGATTGGAATACCGGCTCATATTAAGGGGTATCATTATCTGAGAGATGCGATTATGATGGCGGTAGATGATATGGATGTGCTCAATGCAATCACAAAGATCCTGTATCCAACCGTTGCAAAGAAGTATCAGACAACATCAAGCAGAGTAGAACGTGCGATCCGACATGCGATTGAAGTGGCATGGAGCAGAGGAAAGCTGGACACTCTGGATGAACTTTTTGGGTATACAGTAAGCAATGGAAAAGGAAAACCGACAAATTCTGAATTTATTGCTCTGATCGCAGATACAATACAATTGGAATACAGGCATGGAAAATAAGAAGTAAAATACAATGAGAAATCCTTTGCATTATGATAAAAATGCGGTATAATATTTTATAAGTAATTGCTGAAAGAGGGCAAGTGAAAGTGGAGGATCTAAGTATGAAAAACATTTTGTTCGCTTCATCAGAATGTGTACCATTTATAAAGACCGGGGGTCTTGCTGACGTTGTAGGTTCACTTCCAAAAGATTTTGATAAAGAGAAATATGACTGCCGTGTAGTTTTACCTAAGTACATGTGTATGAAACAGGAGTGGGTAGAGCGCCTGGAGTATATCACAAACTTCTACATGGATTTTGCAGGAGAGGATCGCTATGTCGGAATCTTTAAGACAGAATTAAACGGAGTTACTTTTTATTTTATTGATAATGAATTTTATTTTTCGGGATTTGCTCCATATGATGGAGATCCGAAGTGGAATATTGAAAAATTCTCTTTCTTCTGTAAGGCAGTTTTAAGTATTCTTCCGGTTATTGGGTTCCGTCCGGATCTGATTCACTGTCATGACTGGCAGACAGGTCTGATTCCGGTATATCTGGATAATTTCCGTTTCTTTGGAGAATATTACAGAGGAATCAAGACAGTTATGACAATACATAACCTGAAGTTCCAGGGGGTATGGGATACAAAGACTGTACAGGGAATCACAGGACTTCCGGATTATTATTTCGTTCCGGATAAGCTTGAGGCATACAAAGATGCTAATATGCTCAAAGGCGGTATTGTTTATGCAGATAAGGTGACAACAGTAAGCCACAGCTATGCAGAAGAGATCAAGACACCGTTCTATGGAGAAGGTCTTGACGGACTGATGGCAGCAAGATCAAATGATCTTTGCGGTATTGTGAATGGTCTGGATTACAATGACTGGAATCCGGATACAGATTATAGAATCGCAAAGACATTTAACGTTGAGAATTTCCGAAAAAACAAACCGGTGAATAAGGCCGCTCTTCAGGAAGAACTTGGACTGGATAAAGACAATCATGTAATGTTGATCGGAATCGTTTCCCGTCTGACAGACCAGAAAGGATTTGATCTGATCGATTATATGATGGATGAGATGTGTCAGGATGCAGTGCAGATTGCAGTACTTGGAACAGGAGATCCGAAATATGAGAATATGTTCCGTCACTTTGCATGGAAGTATGCAGGAAAGGTTTCAGCGAATATTTTCTATTCCGATGATCTTTCTCACAGACTTTATGCCGGATGTGATGCATTCCTTATGCCATCCTTATTCGAGCCATGCGGACTCAGCCAGCTGATGAGTCTGAGATACGGAACACTTCCGATCGTTCGTGAGACAGGAGGATTGAAAGATACTGTAGAACCGTACAATGAGTTTGAGAAGACAGGTACAGGATTCAGTTTCTCTAATTATAATGCACATGAGATGTTGAACACTGTACGTTATGCAGAAAGAATCTATTATGATAAGAAACGTGACTGGAACAAGATGATCGAGCGTGCGATGGCTCAGGATTTCTCATGGATGAATTCTGCAAGACAGTATGAAGATCTGTACAGAAGTCTGATCGGAGAATAAGAATTATAAGAAGTAACAAAGAAGTAATACAAGAGTAACACAAGAGCAAGGAGTAACAGACCCGATGAAAATTATTGACAAACTGAACCAGAAAGGCATCCACATTTCTTTTGAGGTGTTTCCGCCGAAGACAGATGCAGGATTTGACAAAGTATTATCAGCAACAGATGAGATTGCCAAACTGAACCCATCTTATATCAGCGTAACCTATGGAGCCGGTGGCGGAACAAGCAAGAACACAGCGAAGATCGCATCCCATATTAAGGATGATCTCGGAGTGATGAGTCTTGCACATCTGACATGTGCTTCATCCACAAAAGAAGAAGTTGGAGAGGTAATTGAAAACCTGAAGGCTCATGGAATCGAGAATATTCTCGCTTTACGAGGAGATATTCCGGAAGGCATGACATTCCCTGATGGAGATCGATTCCATTATGCTTATGAACTGGTACAGGAGATCAAGAAACATGGGGATTTCTGTATTGGTGCAGCATGTTATCCGGAAGGACATGTGGAGCAGGAGCACAAAGAAGATGATATCCGTTATCTGAAACAGAAAGTAGACAGTGGAGTTGATTTCCTTACAACGCAGATGTTTTTTGATAATGATATCCACTACAACTTCCTTTACAGAATCAGAGAAGCAGGGATCACAGTTCCGGTTCTTCCGGGAATCATGCCGATTACCAGTGCTGCTCAGATGAAGCGAAGCCAGGAACTTTCCGGAACAGTATTTCCGAGAAGATTTCTTGCAATATTAGATCGCTTCGGAAGTTCTCCGGAGGCGATGAAGCAGGCGGGAATTGCTTATGCGACAGATCAGATTATTGACCTTCTTGCGAACGGTGTGAATAATATTCATATTTATTCTATGAATAAGCCAGAGATCGCAATTGCGATTATGAATAATCTTTCCGAGATTATCAAGTGTTAAGAAAGTGAATGACCAGATGATAGAGACAGAGAAGAGAGTACGTGAAGCAGTTCGTTATCTGGGATTTGGAAAAAATGAGGCAGATGAACGAACCTTGGAACTGATCCAACAGTCTTTCAAAGACCTGGAACAGGAAGCAGGGCCTAAGTCCATCTGCCAAATTTTTGATCTGAATCATACAGATGACGGAAGATTGGTTATTGGACAGATGGAGATTCGAAGTAAGAGCCTGAGTAGAAATCTGAAAGGATGCCGTCAGGTTGTTCTTTTTGGAGCAACACTTGGCGCCGGAGTTGACCGGCTGATGCGCAGGATTTCTTTGACAGATATGGCAAGAGCAGTTATTTTGCAGTCTTGTGCAGCAGCAATGTTAGAAGAATATTGTGATGAGTGTCAGAAGAAGATTGCGGCAGAACTTGAAGAAGAACATTTGTATTTAAGACCGAGATTCAGTCCCGGATATGGAGATTTTGATATCTGTTATCAGGAACCAGTCGTACGAATGTTGAATTGTGCAAAGACAATCGGGTTGACTTTGACAGACAGCTTTATGATGACACCAACAAAGTCGGTAACAGCAGTAATTGGAATCAGTACACAGAAGGACAGATGTCCAATCTCAGGATGTGAGGTCTGTACAAAAAAAGATTGTGAATACCGACGATAAGCAAGAGATAAGAGAGGAAGGATTGATACAAGAAGATGATACGAGAACGCCTGGGAAAAGAGTTATTATATTTTGACGGCGGAATGGGAACCTTGCTTCAGGCAAAGGGACTTCAGCCGGGAGAGTTACCGGAGACGTGGAACGTTACACATGCGGATGAGATCAAAAACATTCACAAACAATATATTTCAGCAGGAAGTGATATTGTACTTGCAAACACATTTGGAGCGAATGCATTGAAATTCCATTGCGATGATTTTCCATTGGAAGAAATTATCCGTCTTGCGATCAGGCATGTGAAGGATGCGGCTGAAGAGGCAAGTGGTGGAAGAAGAATCTACACAGCACTGGATGTCGGACCGACAGGAAAGCTTTTAAAACCGATGGGGGATCTGGATTTCGAGACAGCATATGAGACATTCAAAGAAGTTATGATCCTCGGAGAGAAAGCCGGTGCGGATCTGATCCATATTGAGACCATGAGTGACACTTATGAACTGAAGGCAGCAGTGCTTGCAGCGAAAGAGAATACATCTCTTCCGGTTTTCGCTACGACGATTTTTGACGAGCGTGGTAAGCTTCTGACCGGAGCAGATGTTCCGTCTGTTGTGGCAATGCTTGAAGGATTAAGGATCGATGCCCTTGGAATCAACTGTGGAATGGGACCAGAGCAGATGCTGCCGATCCTGGAGCAGATCATGAAGTACTCCTCTGTGCCTGTGATCGTCAAACCGAATGCAGGTCTTCCTAAGCAGAAAGACGGAGAAACTTATTACGATGTTTCTCCGGAAGAATTTGCTTCTGTTATGCGTCATGTTGTTGATCTTGGGGCAGTTGTGATCGGGGGATGCTGCGGAACAACTCCTGCACATATTGCAGAGATGGTGAAGCAGTGTAAAGACATTCCGGTGAAGCCGATTGAGAAGAAAAGTTATACTGTAGTATCTTCTTATGGACAGAGTGTGTTCCTTGGAACCGGATCAAAGATTATTGGTGAGCGTATTAATCCAACCGGAAAGAAACGCTTTAAACAGGCGCTTAAGGAACATGATCTTGATTATATTTTAAAAGAAGGAATTGCACAGCAGGATAACGGTGCACATATTCTGGATGTTAACGTAGGACTTCCGGATATTGACGAGCCGACATTGATGAAGGAAGTTGTTCAGGAACTTCAGAGTGTGACGAATCTTCCGCTTCAGATTGATACGGTTGATACGGTTGCGATGGAGAATGCACTTCGCATTTACAATGGTAAGGCGATGGTCAATTCAGTCAGTGGAAAGCAGGAGTCAATGGATGCAGTGTTTCCACTGATCCGGAAGTATGGCGGTGTTGTGATCGGCCTGGCACTTGATGAAGACGGAATCCCGGCAACAGCCGAGGGACGTGTACAGATTGCGAAGAAGATTATCGCAGAGGCAGCAAAATACGGTATCGAGAAGAAAGATATTGTAATTGATGCCCTGGCAATGACGATCAGTTCAGAACCGGAAGGAGCAAAGGTGACACTTGAGACACTTCGCAGACTTCGTGACGAAGTTGGTGTGTGTACTGTGCTTGGTGTATCAAATATTTCTTTCGGTCTCCCAAGCAGACCGATTGTAAACTCCATCTTTTATACGATGGCAATGCAGAATGGTCTGAGCGTTGGAATTATCAATCCGAACTCAGAGGATATGATGAAGGCATGGTATGCATACCATGCGTTAATGAATCTGGACAGCAACTGTGAGAATTATATTAATAAATATGCACAGCAGCCGGGAACAGCTCCGGCAGCAGTAACAGGTTCAGCTCACAAGATGACACTGAAAAGTGCAATTGAAAGAGGGCTTCGTGAAGAGGCGAACAGCATTACATCTGAGATGATTCAGGAGAAAGATGGTCTGGAGATCATTAACGAAGAGCTGATCCCGGCACTGAATACGGTAGGTGAAGGATTTGAGAAGGGAACAGTCTTTTTGCCTCAGCTGCTGATGAGTGCTGAAGCGGCCAAGACAGCATTTGCGGTGCTTAAAGAGAAAATGGATAGCAGCGGAGAAGTTCAGGAGAAGAAAGGAAAGATCATTCTTGCTACAGTAAAAGGGGATATCCATGATATCGGTAAAAATATCGTGAAGGTTCTGCTTGAAAACTATAGCTTTGATGTGATCGATCTTGGAAAGGATGTTCCGCCGGAGACAATTGTTGACACAGTACTTGAACAGGATATTCATCTGGTAGGATTAAGTGCTTTGATGACAACAACTGTCGTAAGTATGGAAGAGACGATCAGACAGCTTAGAGAGAAAGCTCCGCATTGTCTTGTGATGGTAGGAGGCGCTGTACTGAATCAGGACTACGCAGATATGATAGGAGCTGATTTCTATGGCAAAGATGCCATGCAGTCGGTTCATTATGCACAGAGAGTTTTTGGAACTGAAGAATAGGAGGAGATCAAAAATGAGAGGATTACAGACACCGGTTCGTGCAATTCGAAGACAGGTATTTACAGAAGTTGCCAAGCTTGGATTTAAAGCAAATGCAGAGACATTGGTAGCAGATATGGAAGCAATTCCATATGAAATCGTAGGAGAAGATTCAGAAGTAAAATACCGTGAGAGCATTTATCGTGCAAGAGCAGTCGTAAGAGAAAGACTTCGTCTTGCGATGGGACTTTCCCTTCGTCCGGAGAATAAGCCGGTCCATTTGACAGCGGGAGTTGAGGCCAGTAATATTTCTGAGAAATATTATGAGCCGCCGCTGATGCAGGTGATTCCGTCTGGATGCGAGAGCTGTGAGGAGAATAAATACGAGGTAAGTAATATGTGCAAGGGATGTCTTGCACATCCGTGTCAGGAAGTTTGTCCGAGAGGTGCTATTTCCATGGTGAATGGAAAGTCATTTATCGATCAGGATAAATGTATCAAGTGTGGAAAATGTAAATCTGTCTGTCCATACGATGCAATTGCCAAGAAAGAACGTCCTTGCAAGAAAGCATGTGGAGTGAATGCAATTACATCGGATAAATTAGGACGTGCTTATATTGATGCTGACAAATGTGTTTCCTGCGGAATGTGTATGGTAAGCTGCCCGTTTGGTGCGATTTCTGATAAGTCTCAGATCTTCCAGCTGGCTCGTGCACTTTCAGAAGGAGAAGAGATTGTGGCTGAGGTAGCACCGGCATTTGTTGGTCAGTTTGGAACGAATATTAATGTGAGAAATTTCAAGGCAGCTCTTGAAGAACTCGGATTTTCAGAGACATATGAGGTTGCTCTTGGAGCGGATATCGGAGCAATTGCGGAAGCACATCATTATGTGAATAAAGTGACAACCGGAGAACTTCCATTTCTTCTGACATCCTGTTGTCCATCCTGGGCAATGCTTGCAAAGAAGTTCTTCCCGGATCTGATCGATCAGATCTCACAGGAACTGACTCCGATGGTTGCAACAGCACGAACAATCAAACAGGAACATCCGAATGCAAAGGTTGTATTTATCGGACCTTGTGCAGCGAAGAAGCTGGAAGCTTCCAGACGTACTGTGAGAAGTGATGTGGATTTCGTTGTTACATTTGAAGAATTGCAGGCAATGTTTGATGCGAAGGGAATTGATCTGACAGCTTATGAGGCAGAGTCTTCTTTCCATGATGCAACAGGAGCCGGACGTGGATACGCCTGTGCAGGAGGAGTTGCAAAGGCAATCGAAGAATGTATTAACGAGTATTACCCTGGAACGCAGGTTAATATTGAGCATGCGGAAGGTCTGGCAGAATGTAAGAAGATCCTGACACTTGCCAAAGCCGGAAGAATGAACGGATGTCTGATCGAGGGTATGGGATGTCCTGGCGGATGTATTGCAGGAGCTGGAACGAATATTCCAATCCCGACTGCGAAGAAGGATGTCGCAGCTTATGTCAAAAACTCAAGCAGAGCACTTCCACCGAAAGAACTGGAAGAAATTGAACTGAAATAAGTAAATATAAGGATAATAACCGGCCTCCGCTTTACAAACGGAGGCTGTTGTGGTATATTACAGAATAGGCTTTTTATGAGCGAAAGAGGAGGATGGATGTATGCAGCCATACGGAGTAAACCAATTAAGAAAAATGTTTTTGGAGTTCTTTGAGAGCAAGGGACATCTTGCAATGAAGAGCTTTTCTTTAGTACCACATAATGATAAGAGTCTTCTCCTGATCAATTCAGGAATGGCTCCGCTGAAACCATATTTCACAGGACAGGAGATCCCGCCGAGAAGAAGAGTGACAACATGTCAGAAATGTATTCGTACAGGAGATATCGAGAATGTCGGTAAGACAGCACGTCACGGTACATTCTTTGAGATGCTTGGAAACTTCTCTTTTGGAGATTATTTCAAGAATGAAGCAATCGAGTGGTCCTGGGAGTTCCTTACAGAAGTTGTGGGACTTGATCCGAACAGATTATATCCTTCTGTATATGAAGATGATGATGAAGCGTTCGAAATCTGGAATAAGAAGATGGGAATTCCGGCAGAACGTATCTTCCGTTTTGGTAAGGAAGATAACTTCTGGGAGCACGGTTCAGGTCCATGTGGTCCGTGTTCTGAGATTTACTATGACCGTGGAGAAAAATACGGATGTGGAAAACCGGGATGTACAGTAGGGTGTGAGTGTGACCGTTACATGGAGATCTGGAATAACGTATTCAGCCAGTTCAACAATGACGGACACGGCAACTATACAGACCTGATCCAGAAGAACATTGATACAGGTATGGGACTTGAGCGTCTTGCCTGTATCGTACAGGATGTAGATTCCATGTTTGATATTGATACAATGAAAGCACTGAGAGATCATGTATGTAACCTCTCCGGCAAGCAGTACGGAATAGATCATGAGACAGATGTTTCTCTGCGTGTTGTTACAGACCATATTCGTTCCGTAACATTTATGGTTTCTGATGGTATCTTACCTTCTAACAGTGGTCGTGGATATGTTCTCCGCCGTCTGTTAAGACGTGCATGCCGTCACGGAAAGCTGCTCGGAATTGACGGAGCATTCCTTGTAAAGCTTGCAACAACTGTAATTGAAGGTTCCAAGGATGGATATCCGGAGCTGGAAGAGAAGAAAGAGTTTATCTTTAATGTAATTGCGAAAGAAGAAGCGAACTTCAATAAGACAATCGATCAGGGACTTGCAATCCTTGCAGATATGGAAGCTGAGATGGAGAAGAATGGAGAGAAAGTTCTTTCCGGAGAGAATGCATTTAAGCTTTATGATACTTATGGATTCCCAATCGATCTGACAAGTGAGATCCTGGAAGAAAAGGGGCTGACTTATGACGAGGAAGGATTCAAGAAAGCACAGGAAGAACAGCGTGCGAAATCAGAAGGAACATTCGGAACTCATTCTTATACAGGAAAAGAAGTTTCTGTATACGATCAGCTGGATGCAGCACTTGAGACAGAATTTGTCGGATATGATAATCTGACATTTGATTCCAAGGTTACAGCTCTTACAACAGAGACAGAAGTTGTTGATGCACTTTCTGACGGAGAAAAGGGAACAATCATCGTTGAGCAGACTCCATTCTATGCAACAATGGGTGGACAGGAAGCTGATAAAGGTGTGATCCGTACAGCCGACGGAGAGTTTGTTGTAGAAGATTGTATTCACCTTGCAGGAACAAAGGTTGGACATGTAGGACATGTTGTAAAAGGAATGATCAAGATTGGTGATGCGGTAACTCTTGAAGTTGACGCAAAGAACCGTGCACTTACAGAAAGAAACCACAGTGCAACACATCTGCTTCAGAAAGCACTTCGTACAGTACTTGGAAGCCATGTAGAGCAGGCAGGATCTTTTGTAAATGCAGACAGACTTCGTTTCGACTTTACACATTTCTCAGCAGTAACACCTGAGGAACTGAAGAAGGTTGAAAAAATTGTGAATGAGCAGATCACAAATGCCCTCGCAGTTGTGACAAAGAACCTTCCAATCGAGGAAGCAAGAAAGACAGGAGCACAGGCTCTGTTTGGTGAGAAATACGGTGATGTTGTACGTGTCGTAGATATGAGCGGATTCTCCGTTGAATTCTGTGGTGGTACACATGTTAAGAATACATCAGAGATCACAGCACTGAAGATTATTTCTGAGAGTGGTGTAGCAGCAGGTGTTCGTCGTATTGAAGCCCTGACATCTGAAGGACTTATGAACTACTATGCTGAGATGGAGCGTCTTCTCAAAGAAGCAGCACAGCTTGTAAAAGCAACTCCGGAGAATCTTGCAGAGAAGATCACACATCTTCAGGCAGAGAACAAGTCTCTGAAGGGAGAAGTTGAGAGTCTTAAGAGCAAGATGGCTCAGAGCGCAGCAGGAGACATCCTTGACCAGGTGAAAGAAGTAAAAGGTGTGAAGCTTCTTGCAGCACAGCTTGACGGTGTTGATATGAATGGACTTCGTGACCTTGGAGACCAGCTCAAAGAGAAGCTTGGCGAAGGTGTGGTTGTACTTGCATCAGGAAATGACGGAAAAGTAAGCCTGATGGCTACAGCAACAGACGGAGCAATGAAGCAGGGAGCACATGCCGGAAATCTTGTGAAAGCAATCGCAGGTCTTGTTGGCGGAGGCGGCGGTGGTCGTCCAAACATGGCTCAGGCAGGTGGAAAGAACCCAGCAGGAATCCCGGATGCACTTGCAAAAGCAGAAGAAGCACTGGCTGATCAGATTAAATAAAGTCATTGTAAAGAGAATCTGTCTGTGGCAGATTCTCTTTTGTGTAGAAACGAGAAGAAAGTGTAAAAAAATCGGTAAAAATCATAAAAAGCAGTTGACGTTTTGAAAAAATATGTTATAATAATATCCAGTGCAATAAATATACCCGAACAGTCGTATGATGCACAATACAAGGCTGGAGGGGAGGTTAGGTGTGAGACTATGTCAAATGTAATCGTTAAAGAAAACGAAACGTTAGATAGCGCCTTACGCAGATTCAAGAGAAACTGTGCAAAGGCTGGTATTCAGCAGGAGATTCGTAAGAGAGAGCACTACGAGAAACCAAGCGTTAGACGTAAAAAGAAATCTGAAGCTGCTAGAAAACGTAAATATAACTAATATGTGCAAATGGACAGAGTACTGGAAACAGTACTCTGTTTTTTATATGTTAGGAAAGTTCTTTCCTAACATATAAAAAACGCTCCGCTAGGGATGCGCACTGCGGCGTACAAGGTAGGTGTCGCAAGCGACCGCCGCAGGCGCAAGAATGTGCCGAGGCACATTCTTTGTTCATATTTCCTATCTGTTTACTCGACATATAACCTTAAATATGCTGAAAATTGCAATTTGATACATTAGTTCATGCAGTTTTATCAACTTAAAGTGATAAAACTTTAAAATAATGCAATTAATGATTGACAATCTTTCATTTAGCTTATAAAATAAACGAGTAGACAACGGTGTCTGAGGTAACAGATTGCTTGTCAGTCTGTTTTTTCTTTTAGAAAAGACATCCGTTGACGAAAGATACAATAGTATCAGGGAGATAGGAATCCCAATCTATTTATTCTAGGAGGTAATTAAGATGTCATACGTTGATGAAGTGATTGATTTAGTTGTAAAGAAGAATCCTGCAGAGCCGGAATTCCATCAGGCAGTAAAAGAGGTGTTGGAGTCTCTTCGTGTTGTGATTGAAGCAAATGAAGAAAAATTCCGTAAAGATGCTCTTCTTGAGAGACTGGTAGAGCCTGAGAGACAGTTTAAGTTCCGTGTACCGTGGGTAGATGACAAGGGTCAGGTACAGGTTAACACAGGATACCGTGTACAGTTCAACAGTGCGATTGGACCGTACAAGGGAGGTCTTCGTCTTCATCCATCTGTAAACCTTGGTATTATCAAATTCCTCGGTTTCGAGCAGATTTTCAAAAACTCCCTTACAGGACTTCCAATCGGTGGAGGTAAAGGGGGATCTGATTTCGATCCTAAGGGAAAATCTGACAGAGAAGTTATGGCATTCTGCCAGAGCTTTATGACAGAGCTTTGCAAATATATTGGTGCTGATACTGATGTTCCAGCAGGAGATATCGGTACAGGCGCAAGAGAGATCGGATATATGTTCGGACAGTACAAGAGAATCCGTGGATTATATGAAGGAGTTCTTACAGGAAAAGGACTTTCCTATGGTGGATCTCTTGCCCGTACAGAAGCTACAGGATATGGACTTCTGTATCTGACAGATGAGCTTCTGAAACTCAATGGTATCGAACTTGCAGGTAAGACAGTTGCTGTTTCCGGTGCTGGTAACGTTGCAATCTACGCAATCCAGAAAGCACAGCAGCTTGGTGCTAAGGTTGTTACAGCAAGTGATTCTACAGGATGGGTATATGATCCGGACGGAATCGATGTAGCAGCTCTCAAAGAGATCAAAGAAGTAAAACGTGCAAGACTGACAGAGTACAAGAACTACCGTCCGAATTCAGAGTATCACGAAGGAAGAGGAGTATGGAATGTTAAAGTTGACATCGCTCTTCCATGTGCTACACAGAATGAGCTTCACCTTGAAGATGCAAAAGCACTTGTTGCAAACGGATGTATTGCAGTATGTGAAGGTGCTAACATGCCTACAACTCTCGAAGCTACAGAGTATCTGCAGGAGAATGGTGTTATCTTTGCACCTGGTAAAGCAGCTAACGCCGGTGGAGTTGCAACATCTGCACTTGAGATGTCCCAGAACAGCGAGCGTCTGAGCTGGACATTCGAAGAAGTAGATGCTAAACTTAAAAACATCATGGTTAACATCTGCCACAACATGGTTGATGCAGCTGAGAGATACGGATTCAAGGGCAACTACGTTGTAGGTGCTAACATTGCCGGATTTGAGAAGGTTGTAGATGCTATGACAGCTCAGGGAATCGTTTAGGATTTAAGAAAATAGATTGAGATTTTCATTTGATCGATTGATAGAATAGAAAGGATACCTTATGGATAGAATGTCTGTAAGGTATTCTTTTTATATATTAGGAAAGTGCTTTCCTAATATGCAAAAAACGCTCCGCGATCTTTTAATGTTAAAATCCTGAAAATATTTCCTAAAAAGAAAATAAAGTTTATTGACATTATCAGGAAAAATGAGTATAGTTTATTTTAATAAAAGGGAGTAACTGGCGCTTTGAGTAGCGTTTGCGAGCCGTCAATACGATGGAAGAAGTCCATCCGGATCGTGATGAAATGGTGAGACTTTTATTGCATGCAAGAAGCGGTGCAATAATTGTCTCTTTTTTTATTCGCACTGCAGATTAATCAGGATTATGGGTCGCACATCGTGTGAACAGTAACCAATAATCAGTTAGGAGGAATGGCAGTGAAAGCATATTATCAATTATCGGGAGAAGAAGTTTTAAGAGAAGTGAATGGCTCGGAAGAACCATTAACAAAAGAACAGATCAGTGAAAATCAAAGGAAATACGGCCCGAATGAACTGACTGAAGGAAAAAAGAAGACAACATTTCAGATTTTTTTGGAGCAATATAAGGATTTTCTGGTGATCATCCTTATTATAGCAGCGATCGCATCAGGATTTATGGGAGATATTGAGAGCGCAGCTGTTATTGTTATCGTGATCACAATGAATGCAATTCTGGGAACTGTGCAGACAGTAAAGGCAGAGTCATCTCTGGCAAGTCTGAAGAAATTATCCGGTCCGGAAGCAAAAGTTCTTCGTGATGGAGTGGTTGTTCCGATTCCGTCTTCAGAAGTTACTGTTGGAGACATTATTATGTTAGAGGCGGGAGACTATATTCCTGCAGATGGACGTATTCTGGAATGTGCAAGCATGAAGGTTGACGAAAGTGCATTGACGGGAGAGAGTCTTGGTGTCGAGAAGACGACAGATGTGATTGAACAGGACGAAGTTCCTCTTGGAGACCGTATTAATATGGTATATTCCGGAAGCTTTCTCACGTATGGAAGAGGTTCTTTTGTAGTTACAGAGATTGGAATGAATACAGAAGTTGGTAAAATTGCAAGTCTTCTGAAGACGACATCTGAGAAGAAGACTCCATTGCAGGTAAACCTGGATCAGTTTGGACAGAAATTATCCATTTTAATTCTTGTATTCTGTGCGATTTTGTTTGGAATCAGTGTTTTCCGTGGTGAGAATATTGGAAATGCCTTTCTTTTTGCAGTTGCTCTTGCCGTTGCAGCAATTCCGGAGGCGTTAAGTTCAATCGTTACGATTGTTCTTTCTTTTGGAACGCAGAAAATGGCGAAAGAACATGCAATTGTTCGAAAACTGCAGGCAGTAGAAGGACTGGGAAGTGTATCCATTATCTGTTCAGATAAAACAGGAACCCTGACACAGAATAAGATGACAGTAGAGCATTATTATGTAGATGGCCAGAGCATTTCCGCAGACAAGATTGATCTCCGGGATCTGTCTCAGAGCAGACTCCTTATCAGCAGTATTCTTTGTAATGACTCTACGAATATTGATGGTGTAGAGATCGGAGACCCGACAGAGACAGCACTGATTAATTTAGGAAGCAGTCTTGGTCTTGACCCGGAAGAAGTCAGAGTAAAGTATCCAAGAGAAAGTGAGAATCCATTCGATAGCGACCGTAAGATGATGGCAACAAAGCATTCATTAAACGGAGTGCCAACGATGATTGTCAAAGGAGCAGTTGATGTTCTTTTGAACCGGACAGACTGGGTTGAGATGAAAGGGGAGACTCATGAGATCACAGAAGGGACAAGAAGAGTAATCGAAGAGCAGAATCAGAAATACTCGAGAGAGGGATTACGAGTTCTTGCATTTGCTTATAAAGAAGTATCAGATGAGACGGAACTTACGCTGGAGGATGAAGATCATCTGATATTCCTGGGGCTGATCGCAATGATGGATCCGCCGAGAGAAGAGTCAAAAGCTGCTGTAGAAGAGTGTAAATGTGCAGGAATCCGTCCGATTATGATTACAGGAGATCATAAGGTGACAGCTGCTGCCATTGCAAAGAGAATTGGAATTCTTGAAAATGAATCCGAAGCCTGTGAGGGTGCAGAGATTGACAAAATGTCCGATGAAGAACTGAAAGACTTTGTGGAAGGGATTTCTGTTTACGCCAGAGTTTCTCCTGAACACAAGATCCGTATTGTGCGTGCATGGCAGGAAAAAGGAAACATTGTATCCATGACAGGAGATGGTGTGAATGACGCTCCGGCACTGAAACAGGCAGACATAGGAGTGGCGATGGGAATTACCGGAAGCGAAGTGTCAAAAGACGCTGCAGCAATGGTTTTGACAGATGACAATTTTGCGACTATTATTAAAGCAGTAGAGAATGGAAGAAATATATATCGCAATATTAAAGCATCCATTCAGTTTCTGCTTTCGGGAAATTTTGGAGCAATCCTGGCAGTGCTTTATGCTTCACTGATGGCACTTCCGGTACCGTTCGCACCGGTTCATCTGTTGTTCATTAATCTGCTGACAGACAGTCTTCCGGCAATTGCTCTTGGATTGGAACCACATTCGAAAAATGTGATGAAAGAAAAGCCACGACCGATAAATGAATCCATTTTAACGAAAGACTTTTTGATCAATATCGGACTGGAAGGATTATCAATCTGTACCATGGTCATGATTGCATTTACAATTGGATACAAAGACGGTAATGCACTACTTGCAAGTACAATGGCATTTGCAACACTTTGCTGTTCAAGATTGTTCCATGGGTTTAACTGTAAATCAAATCGTCCGGTTGTATTTACAAAAAGAGTCTTTAATAATATTTACCTGATCGGTGCTTTTGTAATTGGAATGATTCTGATCACGCTTGTTGTGACTGTCCCTGGACTGCATAACATCTTTAAAGTGCAGACACTGACATTATCGCAGTTACTTACTGTGTATGGTCTTGCAGCATTGAATCTTCCGATTATACAGATGATAAAGGCAGTTCGTGCAAAATTTAGAAAATAGGAGGAACAACAGTATGAAGAAAGTCGAGAAACCAAAGAAGCCATTAATCTTTTACTATTTGATTGCTTTGATTATTCTCGTGCTTCTTAACACATTTCTTTTTCCGAATATTCTAGGAAAGAATAAGGTGAAAGAAGTCGATTATGGAACTTTTCTTACTATGGTCGAGGGAAAAGAAGTATCAAAAGTAGAGTTGAATGGAGACACTATTTATTTTACAGATAATAGCGAGGAACCGAAATATTATGAGACAACAACGTTTGATGATCCAAATCTGGTAAATCGTCTGGAAGATGCGGGATGTGAATTCGGAAGAGTTGCACAGCAGGAGATGAATCCGCTTCTTAGCTTTTTTCTTGTATGGATTTTACCACTTTTGATCTTCTGGGCATTAGGACAGTGGCTTGCAAAGAAGATGATGGCCAAGATGGGTGGAGGTGCAGCAGGAAATCCGTTCATGCAGTTCGGAAAGAGCAATGCGAAGGTTTATGTGGAATCTACAACAGGAATCACTTTCCAGGATGTAGCCGGAGAAGATGAAGCGAAGGAACTGCTGACAGAGATTGTGGATTTTCTTCATAACCCGCAGAAATATACGGAGATCGGTGCAGTATGTCCGAAAGGAGCACTTCTTGTAGGACCTCCGGGAACCGGTAAAACTTTGCTTGCAAAAGCAGTTGCAGGAGAGGCAAATGTACCATTTTTCTCAATCTCCGGTTCAGAATTTGTAGAGATGTTTGTTGGCATGGGAGCTTCTAAAGTACGTGATCTTTTCAAACAGGCGAATGAAAAAGCACCTTGTATTGTATTTATTGATGAGATTGATACAATCGGTAAAAAGAGAGATAACGCAGGATATGGTGGAAATGATGAGCGTGAGCAGACATTGAACCAGTTGCTGACAGAGATGGATGGGTTCGATGCATCTAAGGGTGTTGTGATTCTTGCTGCAACGAACCGACCGGACAGTCTTGATCCGGCACTTCTCCGTCCGGGAAGATTTGACCGCCGTATTCCGGTGGAACTTCCGGATCTTAAAGGGCGTGAAGAGATTCTGAAAGTTCACGCGAAGAAAATAAGACTTGGAGATGACATTGACTTTAATGCAATCGCAAGAGCTGCATCAGGAGCATCAGGAGCAGAGCTTGCAAATATGGTAAATGAAGCGGCACTGCGCGCAGTCAGAGAGAACCGTAAATATGTAACGCAGGCAGATCTTGAAGAAAGTATTGAAACTGTTATCGCCGGATATCAGAAGAAGAATCAGGTACTTTCTTCCAAGGAAAAATTAATTGTTTCTTATCATGAAATCGGTCATGCGTTGGTAGCAGCATTACAGACGAATTCAGCACCGGTTACAAAGATCACGATCATTCCGCGTACATCAGGTGCCTTGGGATATACAATGCAGGTTGAATCAGAAGAACGGAATCTGATGACACAGGAAGAGCTGATCAACAAGATCGCGACACTGACCGGAGGAAGATGCGCAGAAAAACTGATTTTTAATTCTATCACAACAGGCGCATCGAATGATATCGAGCAGGCAACAAAGCTTGCAAGAGCAATGATCACGCGTTATGGAATGAGTGACCGGTTTGGTATGGTTGCTCTTGAGACGCAGAACAATCCATATCTGGGAGGAGACAGCAGTTTAAGTTGTTCCCCACAGACGGCAGCAGATATTGATCAGATGGTTGTAGATACCGTAAAACACGGATATGATACAGCGATGGAACTTTTGGAGAAAAACCAGAAGAAACTTCATGAGCTTGCAAAATACCTGTATGAGAAAGAAACAATTACAGGAGAAGAATTTATGCAGATTTTGACGAGAACGGAGACGTTGGAAGAAGCAGAAGGGAAGTAACAGATGGCAAGAAGCAGAAACAAGAAAACAGAGATTGAAGAAGAAATAGAGAAGCGGATACCGACAACCCGTTACAATCCGGATTATAAAGTCGGATTGACAGCACAGCAGGTGCAGGAGCACAGACTTCATGGCTGGGTAAACAGGGCAGTTGATCCTCCATCGAAGACAACGAAAGAGATTGTACATGAGAATGTATTTACTTACTTTAACTTAATCTTTCTTGTTTTGGCTATTTTGTTATGTCTGGTTGGATCCTTCCGGAATCTGACCTTTCTTCCGGTTATTATTGCAAATACGTTGATCGGTATTATACAGGAAGTGCGTGCCAAAAAAGTGCTGGATAATCTGACCATGCTAAATGCACCAAAAGCGACTGTAGTGCGAGATGGTAAAAGATCGTTGATTGATGCAGAAGAGTTGGTAGTTGATGATATTGTCATATTTAAAGCCGGCGCGCAGGTATGTGCGGATGCACAGGTTTGTGCAGGTGAGGTACAGGTAAATGAATCTCTGCTGACAGGCGAGTCTGATGAGATTACAAAACATGCCGGAGATCAGCTGATGTCAGGAAGTTTTATTATTTCCGGTCAATGTCATGCAAGACTTGATAAAGTCGGTGAAGATTCTTATATTTCAAAGCTTACACTGGAAGCAAAAGAAATGCAGAATGGTGAGCGGTCAGAGATGATCCGCTCGCTGGATAAATTGGTTAAATGCGTTGGTGTGGCAATCATTCCGATTGGAATCATACTCGTTGCACAGTCTCTGGTATTCCAGAATGCATCATTCCATTCAAGTATTACGTCAATGGTAGCGGCTGTGATCGGAATGATCCCAGAGGGACTTTATCTTCTTGCAAGCGTTGCACTTGCTGTCAGTTCAATCCGACTTGCACAGCAGAAAGTATTGCTTCATGATATGAAATGTATAGAGACACTTGCGCGTGTTGATGTACTTTGTGTAGATAAGACTGGTACGATCACAGAAAATACGATGAAAGTACAGGAACTTATTCCAACGGAGCAGTACGATACGGAAAAGATGGGATCTCTTCGTCTTATGGTCGGAGATTTTGTTTCAGCTATGACAAACGATAATATCACAATGGCTGCAATGAAAGAATATTTTACACATTCTTCAGGCGCAAAAGCAATTTCCAAGACAGGATTTTCATCTGCGACAAAGTACAGCAGTGCTACATTTGAAGATAAGACATATGTTCTTGGAGCGCCGGAATTTGTACTTCTGGATGATTACGAGCAACATAAGGAAAAAATCACAGAGCTTGCATCTACAGGTGCCCGTGTTCTTGTATTTGGTACTTATGCAGCGGAGATTGATGGAAAAGCACTGACAGAGCCGGTAACACCGTTGGGCTATATCTTACTTGCGAATCCAATCCGTGAGGCGGCAAAAGAAACATTCCAGTACTTTGCAGAGCAGGGAGTTGAAGTGAAAGTTATTTCCGGAGATAATCCGGTTACAGTTTCCAAAGTTGCAAAAACAGCAGGTATTAAAAATGCTGAGAATTATGTGGATGCATCAAGTCTTGAGACAGAAGAAGATATTAAGAAAGCGATTCTTGAGAAGACAGTGTTTGGACGTGTAACTCCAAACCAGAAACGACAGTTTGTTCAGGCACTTAAAGAGGCTGGGAAAACAGTTGCTATGACAGGAGATGGAGTGAATGATGTGCTTGCTTTGAAGGATGCAGACTGCAGTATTGCAATGGCATCAGGAAGCGAGGCAGCGGCACAGGCTTCTCAAATCGTACTTCTGGAGTCAGATTTCTCTTGTATGCCGCAGGTTGTATTAGAAGGAAGAAGAGTAGTCAATAATATCCAGCGTTCGGCGAGCCTGTTCCTGGTTAAGAATATATTCTCTTTCCTGCTGAGTCTTTTCTCGGTAGTATTTATGTTTACTTATCCACTGGAACCATCACAGGTATCACTGATCAGTATGTTTACGATCGGTATTCCGGCGTTCTTCCTTGCACTTGAGCCGAACAAGAATATCATTAAAGGACATTTCCTGACGAATGTATTCCTGAAAGCACTTCCGGCAGCACTTACAGATGCATTGGCGGTTGGAGCACTGGTTGTTTTTGGAAAGACATTTGGAGTAGGAGAGCAGGATATCTCAACAGCAGCAACGATGCTTTTGGCAATTGTAGGATTTATGATCCTCTATAAGATCAGTGCACCGATGAATAAGCTTCGTGCAGGGATTCTTGGCGGATGTATCGCAGGATTATTATTCTGTAGTATTTATTTGAATCAGCTGTTTGCGATTAGCGGAATGACAACAAAGTGTATCATGCTTTTTGTTGTATTTGCGATCGCAACAGAGCCGGTACTTCGTTATCTTACAATTCTTCTTGGAAAAGGAAGATTCTATTACAGACGTTTGCGCGGAAAAACGTCGTTAGAGGAAGAAGCATAATGTGCAGTGAAAAATAAAAAACAAATGTAATTATTCAGAACGGAAATAAGATAAAAATCAAGCGGCAGCAGGAAATTATTAATCCCTACTGTCGCTTGATTCTGCTTTACTTTTTACATTACATTCTTATAGTTTGCAATCGATTAAGTTGATTATGTAGCTGGTCAATTATTCTGTATAAAGAATCAATCAAAGAAAGTTTCATGCAGTTTACGTACTGCAAGATCTGCATAGGCTTCATCGATCAGAGCAGTGATGCGAATCTCAGATGTAGTAACCATCTCTGTGTTGACATCAATACTTGCGAGTGCACCGAACATCTTCGCAGCAACACCTGAATGAGAACGAATACCGGCACCAATGACAGAAACTTTGGCAACATTTTCATCAGAATCCAGTTTCTTAATGCCAAGATAGTCTTTGTTTTCATTTAACAGATCCAAAGCACGGAGCATGTCCGATTTTGTAACAGTGAAGGATACAGATTTTGTACCGTCTTTACCAAGAGACTGGATCATGACGTCAATGTTCAGTTTATTCTTATCTAAAAGATTTAAAAGACGGAATGTGCTGTTAGGCTCGTTCCCGAGACCGGCAACACGGATTTTGGCTACATTTTTATCGGCTGCCACACCACTGATTAACATTTTTTCCATTTTCGTTTTCTCCCTTACAATTGTTCCTGAATTGTGGTTTAAGCTAGAACATACCAGAAGTTCTACACCGTATTTTTTCGCGATTTCTACACATCTGCTGTGAAGGACTTTCGCACCAAGAGAGGCCATCTCAAGCATCTCATCATAAGTGATCTCCGTCATTTTATGAGCGTTTGGAACAACGCGTGGATCGGCGGTATATACTCCGTCTACATCTGTGTAAATTTCACAGACATCGGCATGGAGTTCAGCAGCAAGAGCAACCGCTGTTGTGTCAGAGCCGCCGCGGCCAAGAGTTGTGATATCTTCATACTTATTGATTCCCTGGAATCCGGTTACGATGACGATCTTGTTCGCATCAAGCTCTTTACGGATACGCTCGGAATCAATTCTCTTGAATCGTGCATTTTGATAATTTGAAGTTGTATGCATTGGAACCTGCCATGCATTCAGTGACACTGCACTGACGCCCATGGAAATCAGAGTCATTGCCATTAAGGATACAGAAACCTGTTCACCGGTTGTGAGAAGCATATCTAATTCCCTGCGGGAAGGCTGCTCTGTGATCTGTTTTGCTGTTGCGATCAGATTATCTGTAGTCTTTCCCATAGCAGACAGGACAACAACAACCTGGCTGCCTTCGCGCTGCTTTGCGATACAGCGGTTTGCTACGTTGCGGATGTGCTCCAAATCGGCCACGGAGCTTCCGCCAAATTTCATTACTGTCAGCATATTTTTATCTCCCTTATATTCTCTGACGAATCTGTGTTGCTGGTAATATATAGTGTGAGCAGTAACAGCAAAAGAGTCAGAGAATTTTTAGTTACTGTTCATAGTGGGTGTGAGCAGCAACTTTATACGTAGATAAGTATAGCAAAAAAAAGAAATAAAATACAGAAGAACGTTTGTTCTATATATACTTGCAGTGGCATAAAGTGTGTGTTATACTGCAAATTAACAGAAAGCAGGTGAATAAAGATGACTCCAAAAGAAGTAATACCAAAAGTGCAGCAGGACCTTTTTGCAATGCAGGATCTAGAATATCGGGATTTTCACGCAAAACTGATGCCAACAGTAGAGAAAGAATCAGTGATAGGAGTGAGAGTTCCTGTACTTCGAACTTATGCAAAGAAATTCGGGAAGACAGAAGAGGCGAAGCAGTTTCTTAAGATTCTGCCACATCAATATTATGAAGAGAATAATCTGCATGGGCTTTTGATCGAGCAGATTAAAGACTATGAACTCTGTATAGAAGAACTGGAGCGCTTTCTGCCCCATATAGATAACTGGGCAACCTGTGATCTTCTGGCAGTCAGAACAGTGAAGAATCATCTGAATTCTTATATCAAAAAGATAGATCGATGGCTGGAATCAGAGCATATATATACGATCCGCTTTGGAATCAATATGCTGATGCGCTATTATCTGGAAGAAGAATTTAAGTTAGAATATCCGGGGAAGGTTGCCGCAATCCGTTCAGAAGAGTATTATGTAAATATGGCCAGGGCATGGTATTTCGCAACAGCACTTGCCAAAAAGTATGATCAGGTTCTTCCATTTCTAGAAGAACAGAAGATGGACGTATGGACACATAATAAGACAATCCAGAAGGCAATCGAAAGCTATCGGATCACGCCGGAACAAAAAGAGTATCTGAGAACTTTGAAGATAAGATAATAATGTTTGTAGGAGGAGAAACAATGGCAGAAAAATTAAGAGTACTTATGATTAATGGAAGTCCAAGAGCAAACGGAAATACTAGTGTAGGACTAAAAGAAATGGAAAAGATTTTTCAGGAAAATGGAGTAGAAGTAGAGACAGTAGTTGTTGGAAATAAACCTGTCCGTGGATGTGTTGCCTGTGGAGGATGTGCTTCCAAGCAAAAATGTGTTTATGATGATGTAGTTAACGAATTGGCTTTGAAATTCGAGAAAGCAGACGGACTGGTTATCGCAAGTCCAGTCTATTATGCATCCGCAAATGCAACATTGATCGCCTGTCTTGACCGCCTGTTCTACAGCACACCATTTGATAAGACTATGAAAGTAGGAGCAAGTGTTGTCTGTGCAAGGCGCGGTGGATGTTCAGCAACATTTGACGAGTTAAACAAATACTTTACAATTTCTGGAATGCCAGTTGCTTCCAGTCAGTATTGGAATAGTATTCATGGAAGAATACCAGGAGAAGCAGAGCAGGATGGAGAAGGAAAGCAGACTATGAGAGCCCTCGCTAGAAACATGACATTTCTTATGAAGAGTATTGCCTTGGGTAAAGAAAAGTTTGGACTTCCGGAGAAAGAAGAACGAATTGCAACACATTTTATTAGGTAAAGAAGAGGAGAATTAAAATGAGTTATGTATCTTTTAATGATGTGATAGAATTAAATGGAATTCTTAAAGATAAAGGTCTGAATTTCCGAATCCATCTCAGGGACACTTGTGGAAGACAATCCTTCTGGATCGAACCACTTGGTAATTGTGCCTGCGAAGGACGATATGATGAGATGTATCAGGTGGTAGAAGAGTATCTCGAAGGAAAAGGATTTTCCGTACAGTACGACGATCAGAAGATGAATTTTGTGGTATAAATTTGTATTTAGCAATAAGAATATTGGCTGGTTCAAAATTTAAATGAATGAAGAAGGGCGTGTTTGGACGGTCTCTTGCAACGATATGCAGGGCCCGTTCCCTCAGCCTTTTGAGGGATTGTAACAAAGAAGCGAGATATGCACCGTGTGTGGTTTGTATCTCGCTTCTTCTAACAATCCGCGCAAAATGTCTTCGTACACTCTTACGCCAAATGCATATCTTATGCAAGAGTCCATCCAAACACTCAGGTTCATCAGATCAGAAATGATTTAAATACAGATTATTCTTATCGAAATGCAAATCAGAAGGGATATGAAAAGGGAACGCTATTGACTAAAATTTACAAATTGGCACAAGTTGTGTCATATAGTCGATAGCGTTCCCTTTTTTACTTCCGTCCAGAATTCTGTATTCATGTGTTGAATTCGTTCCACAGCAATCACTTATGTGCAACAAATCAAAACTTGTATGAAGTCTTTCAGATTCGTCCCGTTAAGCAAACACTTCTGTTTGGAATAAAGAAGCGAGGATGGTGCTACATTGTTGAGGACACATGTAAGGCAGGAGCGTTCCGAATACACCTTGTTCAGTATGTTAGTAAGAGCCAGACAGGCACCACTCACGGTAACTGTTCTGGCTCTTACGTTACATACTTTCAAGGGGATGAGGTAGAGCGGGCCGGTGTCCGATGCAATATAGCATCATCCTTGCGGCCTTATTCACCACCAAATCCTTTGCTTCAATATGGAGAATCAGACAGACAAATACAAATTTATTTTGACTTCACTTCTCTCCACAATTCGTTATACAGCGCCTCATTTTCATCTCCGAGGAAATTAAACGTCTCACAGTTTTTCAACTGATCAATATCAGGGAATGCAATCGTGCTGTTTCTCATGTAGTCATCCTCGATCAATGCCTGCCCGGCAGAGTTAGGGATGGAGTAAGTGATGTATTCAAAATTCATTTTTGCAATATCCGGTCTACAGAGGAAGTTGATGAATTCTTCTGCATGTTCCTTATTCTCTGCATTTTTTGGAATAACCCAGGAATCAATCCAAAGATTAGAACCTTCCTTAGGAATCACGTAATCGAGATTTGGATTCTCCTGCTGGCAGTAGAGTGCTTCGCCGGAATAAATTACTCCGAGAGCTGCTTCATTTCCAATCATTTTATCACGTACCTGGTCGATAACATATGCCTGCACAAGAGGTTTCTGTTCAATCAGCAGATTTTTGGCAGCCTGAAGTTCATCTAAGTCTGTTGAATTTAATGAATAGCCCAGGTATTTTAAAGCGACACCAAAGGCATCTCTTACACTGTCCTGCATAAGGATGCTATCTTTATATTTTTCATCCCACAGAACACCCCAGCTGTCAATTGGTTCATCTACCATTTTCTTGTTATAAAGGATTCCGACAGTCCCCCAAAGATAAGGGATAGAATATTTATTATCAGGATCAAATCCTTTGGCAAGATCCATATATTTCTGATCGATATATTTCAAATTTGGGATGTTGTCATAATTAATCTCTTCCAAAAGATTATTCTCAATCATTCTCTGAATCATATAATCAGATGGACATACGACATCGTATGCAATCGCTCCCGACTGAATTTTTGGATACATGATCTCGTTTGTCTCAAATTCTTCATATACTACATCAATACCGGTTTCTTCTTCAAACATATCAATAACATCAGGATCAATATAATCACCCCAGTTATAAACAATTACCTGGCCTTGTGAGGAGATAACATCGTTCTTTCCATAAATAAAACCACCGATGATAATAAGCACAGCCATAGCAACAGGTACTAGACGTTGGAAGAAAAATCTTCCAAATTTTTGTGCTTTTCCGAAACGCTTTATTTTTACTACTTTTTTCTTTTCGGCAGGTGACATATTGATCAGGATCAAAAGTAACAGCACTGTAACAAACATAATGGTTGAAAGTGCATACATTTCAGGCTTGATTCCTTTACGGACTTCACTGTAAATCTTGGTTGAGAGTGTATCAATACCAGGACCTTTTGTGAAATGCGTGATCACAAAGTCATCCAGAGACATTGTAAAGGAAAGCAGGAAACCGGAGAAAATTCCAGGCATAATATCTGGAAGTACTACTTTGAAGAATGCATAGGCCGGAGAAGCTCCAAGGTCCAGTGCAGCTTCATAAGTTCTACGGTTCGTCTGTTTTAATTTTGGCATTACACTTAAGATGACATAAGGTATGTTGAATGTAATGTGTGCCAAAAGGATTGTTTTGAATCCAAGTGTGAAGCGGAATGCAATGAAGAGAAGCATCAGGGATACTCCTGTTACGATATCGGCATTCAGCATAGGGATGTTTGTAACTCCCATAAAAAGGGTACGCATTCTTGAATTCATTGCCTGCATGCCAAGTGCGGCACAAGTACCGATCAATGTTGCAATCAGTGCAGAGAGCAATGCAATGATCAGTGTTGTGTACAATGCATTCATAATCTCTTTGTTTTGGAAAAGAGACACATACCATTTTCCGGTGAATCCGCCCCATTTGGAACGTGTTTTAGTATTGTTAAAGGAGAGGACCATCAAAGTCACGATCGGTGCATACAGAATAATGCAGATCAGTGCCAGATAGATCTTTTTTGCTATAGTTTTCATTAAAATGCTGTCCCCTCCCCGTTTTTATCATATTTGGCGATCACAGCCATACTTGCGATGATGAAGATCATCAGCACCAGGGATAAACCGGAACCGGTATGCCAGTTGCTTCCCTGTTTGAATTCCTGCTCGATCACGTTTCCAATCAGAAGAATCTTGCTTCCACCGAGAAGGTCGGAAATAACAAAGGTCGTCAGCGCAGGTACGAAGACCATAGTGATACCACTGATAATTCCAGGAATGCTCAAAGGAAAGATGATCTGTGTAAATGTCTGAAATTCATTGGCTCCAAGATCTCTTGCTGCGTAAATGACATCTTTATCAATCTTTGCCAATACATTATAAATAGGAAGCACCATAAAAGGCAGGAAGTTATATACCATACCTAATACAATAGCCCCCGGTGTATTGATGATAGACTGCTGTGGCAGATGGAAGAATGCAAGAATGCTGTTGATCACACCATTTTTTTCAAGCAGTGTCTGCCAGGCGAGTGTACGCAGAAGAAAGTTCATCCACATAGGAAGAATAAAAATCAGTACGATAAGACTTGTCTGGTTCATGTTTTTTTCAGATAAAATCATTGCAAGAGGATATGCAAGAACCAGGCAGATCAGTGTGCTGACCAGGGAAAGCAGCAGTGCAAGTCCGAGTGCTTTCAGATTCTCAGGCGAAGCCATCATTGCAATGTTAGACCAGGTAAAAGTCCCTTCTTTATCTGTCAGACCATAATAAAAGATCATGAGCAGTGGGATAATAATAAATGACACGGACCAGAAAAGATAAGGCCCGGCAAATAATTTTCTATTCTTCAACAGCAGGTGCCTCCTCATCTTCAGATTCTGGTTTTTTCATAATCTGGATGTCAAAAGGATCCACTTTGATTCCGACTTCAGTTCCTACAGGGAACATATCTGTGCTATGTACGAGAAGTTCATAGTTGTTGGCAAGAACTTCCATCTCGTAGTGAACGCCCTTAAAGATCAAGTTTGTTACAATTCCGTCAATAACACCTTCTCCAGGCTTGACAAGATCAATATCTTCCGGACGGATTACAGCATCGACCGGACGGTTATGACCAAATCCTACGTCTACACATTTCCAGACAGCACCGAGCATACGGACAACTTTGTCTTCGAGCATGGTTGCAGCAATAATATTACTGTCTCCGATAAAATCAGCTACGAATGCATTTTGCGGTTCGTTATAAATATCTTCCGGGGTGCCGATCTGCTGGATGTATCCCTGATTCATAACGACAATCGTATCAGACATTGTAAGAGCTTCTTCCTGATCGTGCGTTACATAGACAAATGTAATTCCAAGTTCATTTTTTAATCGGATCAGCTCATATTGCATATCCTGGCGAAGTTTTAAATCCAATGCACCAAGTGGTTCATCAAGAAGAAGAACCTTTGGTTCATTTACAATCGCACGTGCGATTGCGATTCGCTGCTGCTGACCACCACTTAAGGAGTCAGGAGAACGATCCCCGTATCCTTCCAGATTGACAAGCTTTAAGGCATAATGAATCTTATCGCGGATATAGCCTTTAGATTTACCTTTGATCTTCAATCCGAAAGCAATATTTTCTGCAATGGACATATGAGAGAAGAGGGCATATTTCTGGAATACGGTATTCAGCTGACGACGGTTTGGCGGAAGACTGTTGATATTTTTTCCATCAAAAATAATATTACCGGAGTCCGGTGTCTCAAATCCACCGAGAATACGTAATAGTGTTGTTTTTCCACATCCACTAGGACCAAGGAGTGTGAGAAATTCGTTCTCACGGATATAAAGATTTAATTTATCCAGAATTACATTTTCGTCATAGGATTTGGTAATATCTATGATATCGATCAGTTTATTAGACATTTTTATCCTCCGTATATAATTGTTTTATCTGATTCATCCGGCTGACTGCATTACGCAAGAGCAGATCAGCGAGAGTGAGTGCGGTCATTGCTTCCACAACAACAACTGCGCGCGGTACGATGATTGGATCATGACGTCCGTGAATAGACAGTTCGATTTCTTCGCCTGAATTAGTTACAGTGTGCTGCATCTGAGAGATCGAAGGTGTTGGCTTGATCGCAGCTCTTAAGATTAATTGAGAACCATCACTCATGCCACCTAAAGTTCCGCCGGAATGATTCGAAGTTTTCATAACCTGTCCTTGTTGCATGCAGAAAGGATCATTGTTTGTGCTTCCGGTAGAAGAGGCACTTTGAAAGCCATCGCCGATTTCGACACCTTTTACGGCTCCGATAGACATGATTGCCTGTGCAAGTAAAGCGTCCAGTTTATCGAAGACCGGTTCACCGAGACCGGCTGGAAGATGGTCAACACGGCATTCAATCAGACCGCCGCAGGAATCCATCTGCTCCATAAGAGTAGAAACATATTCAGCAGCCTTTTTGGCAGCATTTTTATTCGGCAGATAAAAACTGTTATTTGTAATCTCAGTAAAATCATAATCAGCTTCATCTACAGTGACAGGACCGATGGATTTTGCATAAGTTGTCAGCACAATCCCTAATTCGCCAAGTAATTTTGAAGCAATTGCACCGGCAGCAACACGGCCGATCGTTTCACGGCCGGAAGAACGTCCACCGCCACGGTAATCACGGAAACCATATTTCTGATCAAAGCAGTAATCTGCGTGTCCCGGACGATAAGATGTCGCAATATTCCCATAATCTCTGGAACGCTGATCCTGATTCCGCACGAGAAGAGAAATAGGAGTTCCGGTTGTAGTTCCTTCAAAGACTCCGGACAGAATCTCGACAGAGTCAGATTCATTCCGCTTCGTTGTATATTTACTCTGTCCCGGTTTGCGGCGATCTAAAAATTGTTGAATATCCTGTTCAGATAAAGGGATGCCGGCAGGGCATCCATCTATAACTACACCAACTCCGGGACCGTGGGACTCGCCCCAGGTAGTGACTCGAAATAAAGTGCCAAATGTTGAACCGCTCATAATATATCTAAAACTCCTTTCGTTTGTATCAATAAGGTATACAAAAAGTGCGTATAAAATGCTCTTTTGTATATCATATATCATTCTTTTCCGTATCATACCCCCAGATACGAAACATATTGTTGTGTTTCATAACTGAGGGTACAGTGCAATTATATAGGAAGAAAGAGGTGTACGCAAGTTAAAATGTTGTAGAATTCAACAGAATTTCAAAAATAAATTACAAAAGTATTTCTAAAAGATTTCGTTCGAATTAACAATTCAACATCAGTTTAATTTGTGCGTATTTCATGAAAGTTTGGGGTGTACATTTTGGAAAAAGCGTAATATAATGAAGTCTGAATCAAAAAGAAGTATTAATCCAAAAGACGAGGGTGAGAGTTAGAATGTCTGAAAAGAAAGTAGTTAGAAGACGCAAAGTAAGAAGAAAGAAAAAGCAGAAGACAATTGACAAGAAGATCTGGATGATTATCGGTGGTATTATTGCTGGCCTTGTTATTGTTTATCTTGCAATATCAGTCTTTTTTATGAGTCATTTCTATATTAATACGCAGATTAACGGAAAGAACTTTTCTGGTAAGAATGCGGCGGCGGTAGAGAATTATATTAAAAATCAGGTGGCAGATTATAAACTGACAATTGTAGAACAGAATAATATGACAGATGCAATCGAAGGATCGGATATTTCACTTGTATATAAGGAAAATTCGGATATAGAGGATGCACTGAAGAAACAGAATGCATTTTTGTGGCCACAGGCATTTTTCTTAAAAAGTTCAGCTGAGGTCACAATTGAGGTTGGATATGACGAAGCGGCGTTGGAGTCAAAGATTGAATCCGTACAGGCTCTGAATCAGGAGCAGACAGATCCACAGTCTGCTTATCCAAAGTATGATGGGAACAGTTTTGTTGTTGAACCTGAGGTTTATGGTACGAAAGTAGATGTGGATACATTTACGGCAAAAGTGAAGGATGCGATCACAAACTTCAAGAGCGAATTAAATATGATGGATGAGAAGTGCTATACTATGCCGAAGTATACTTCAGAGTCTCCGGAAGTTCAGAAAGCCTGTGATGCGATGAATAATTATCTGAAAGCCAGCATCACTTATAAGATGACAAACCAGGATGTAGTTGTGAACAAGGATCTGATCTCAGGCTGGGTAACATATGATGATAATATGAATGCAACGCTTGATGAGTCAAAGGTGAAAGAGTGGCTTCGTGAATTTGGAAAGACTTATGATACGGTTGGAACGACAAGAAGTATTACAACTCCGGGAGGAAAAACCGTAGATGTCTCAGGAGGTACTTACGGCTGGTCAGTTGACGAGGCAGCAGAACTGACTGCGCTTGTTGACAGCATTAAGAAAGGTGAGGTTGCTGAGAAAGAACCGGCTTATGCACAGACGGCAGCTACACATGACGCACAGGATTGGGGAACCACTTATCTGGAAGTAGATATCCCGGCTCAGCACATGTGGTATGTGGTTAACGGAGCTGTACAATTAGAGACAGACGTTGTTACAGGACTTCCTACACCGGAGCGAGAGACACCGACAGGAGTTTATTCGATCCTTGAGATGAAGAAGGATAAAGTTCTTACAGGAACAATAGATCCTTCAACAGGAAAGCCAATTTATCAGACGCCGGTAGCATACTGGATGCGTGTGACCTGGACAGGAGTCGGATTCCACGATGCGACATGGAATCCAAGCTTTGGAGGAAGCCGTTATCAGACAAATGGTTCTCATGGATGTATCAATATGCCATTAGACCAGGCGGCAAGTCTTTATGGAATGCTTAGTATGGGAACACCTGTTATAATACATAATTAAAGGAAATGCAAAGATAAATATAGCCTGCCATAACTATTGGCAGGCTTTGATAGTCTGAAAACCAAAAAGAAAAGAAGAGGAAAAAAGCTTATGTATGAACTTTTAAAGAAGGACGGGCGTGCGAAAAGAGGACGCTTTACAACAGTTCACGGAGTAATTGAAACTCCGGTTTTTATGAATGTTGGAACAGCAGCAGCAATCAAAGGAGCAGTATCTACAGATGATCTGAGAGGGATTAAGACGCAGGTGGAGTTGTCTAATACATATCATCTTCATGTTCGTCCGGGAGATGAAGTTGTGAAGAAACTCGGAGGACTTCATAAATTTATGAACTGGGATAAACCGATTCTGACAGATTCCGGCGGATTTCAGGTATTTTCCCTTGCAAAGTTGAGAAAGATCAAGGAAGAAGGAGTTCATTTTAATTCACATATTGATGGTCATAAGATATTTATGGGACCGGAACAGAGCATGCAGATTCAGTCTAATCTTGCATCCACGATTGCAATGGCATTTGATGAGTGCCCGTCCAGTGTGGCAGACAGAAAGTATATGACGAATTCTGTAGAGCGTACGACGCGCTGGCTGAAGCGCTGTAAGGATGAGATGGCAAGACTGAATTCTCTGCCGGATACGATCAATCCACATCAGATGCTGTTTGGAATTAATCAGGGGGGAATTTATGAGGATATCCGAATTGCACATGCACAGCAGATCGCAGAACTGAATCTGGATGGTTATGCAGTGGGTGGACTTGCAGTAGGAGAGAGCCACGAAGAGATGTACCGTATTCTTGATGCAGTGGTTCCGCATCTTCCGGAAAACAAGCCGACTTATCTGATGGGTGTTGGTACACCGGCTAATATTCTGGAGGCAGTAGATCGAGGAGTGGATTTCTTTGACTGTGTATATCCGTCAAGAAACGGACGTCATGGGCATGTATATACAAATCATGGAAAGATGAATCTGTTTAATGCCAAGTATGAACTGGATGACCGTCCGATCGAGGAAGGATGTAACTGTCCGGCATGTAGAAGCTACAGCAGAGCGTACATCAGACATCTTTTGAAAGCAAAAGAGATGCTCGGAATGCGTCTGTGTGTACTTCATAATCTGTATTTCTATAATACAATGATGGAAGAAATCCGTGATGCGATTGATGCAGGGGAATTCCAGGCATACAAGAAGAGAAAATTGGAAGGCATGGAACAGAAATAGTGTTTCTGATTTAACTTTATAGAAAATGTATAAAAATAAACTTAAATATACATGGAATATTAGAAAAACACTTGAATTAGAAGCTGTTTTTGTGTATAGTAGATTTATTGTCTATTAGTACTTAAAAAGTACTGGACAGATAGGTTTAAGAAATAGTCAGGAGGAAATTTCAATGGGAACAGTAGGTATTATTGTTGTTTATGCTGTTATCCTCGGTGGTATGTGGTTTCTTCTGATGCGTCCTCAGAAAAAGGAGCAGAAGAGAATCCAGGCAATGCTCGCTGATATGGAGATTGGAGATACAGCGCTTACTACAAGTGGATTTTATGGTGTTATCATCGATATTACTGATGATGACGTGATTGTTGAGTTCGGTAATAATAAGAATTGCCGTATTCCTATGCAGAAGGCTGCAATTGCTCAGATTGAGAAGCCAGGTGCTGAATAAGAGGAAAAATGAGACCGGAAGGAGTGTGACTCTTTCTGGTCTTTTACTTTATAGAAAATGTGCCTGAAAAAGTGCAATTTTCGATAAAATACAGAGTGCCCTCTATTTTTTCACTCGAAATACTTGAAACAGCGAAAAAAATGCGGTATGATAAAAAAAGATTTTTACATTTTGGAAGGATGAGTTAGATATGGAAATGAAAATTGGAGTAATCAAAGGAGATGGAATCGGTCCTGAGATCGTAGATGAGGCAATGAAGGTGCTGGATCAGACAGCGAAAGTTTATGGTCATTCTATTTCCTACACGCAGCTTCTGATGGGAGGAGCATCAATTGATGTGAACGGGGTGCCGCTTACAGAAGAGACTCTTCAGCTGGCAAAGGACAGTGATGCAGTTCTTATGGGTTCCATTGGTGGTGATGCGAAGACTTCTCCATGGTATCAGCTCGAACCATCAAAACGTCCGGAAGCGGGTCTGTTACAGCTTAGAAAGGGACTTAATCTTTTTGCAAACTTAAGGCCGGCAGTTCTCTACGATGAACTGAAAGGTGCGTGTCCATTGAAGAAAGAGATCGCGGACAGAGGATTTGATCTAATGATCATGCGTGAATTGACAGGCGGTCTTTATTTCGGAAAACGAAGCACAGAAGAGATTGATGGTGTCCTTACCGCAAAAGACGAACTTACTTATAATGAAAATGAAATCCGCAGAATTGCAAAACGTGGTTTTGATATTGCAATGAAGAGAAACAAGAAGGTCACAAGTGTTGACAAAGCGAATGTACTTGACTCTTCCAGACTTTGGAGAAAAGTTGTTGAGGAAGTAGCGAAGGACTATCCGGAAGTTACATTAGAACATATGCTTGTTGACAACTGTGCAATGCAGCTTGTGAAGGATCCGGCACAGTTTGACGTTGTCCTGACAGAGAACATGTTTGGAGATATTTTATCCGATGAAGCAAGTATGGTGACAGGTTCTATCGGAATGCTTGCAAGTGCAAGCCTGAACGATACAAAATTCGGTCTGTATGAACCAAGTGGCGGTTCAGCACCGGATATCGCCGGAAAGGGAATCGCAAACCCGATCGCAACAATTCTTTCAGCAGCAATGATGCTGAGATTTTCATTTGATCTTGATAAAGAGGCAGATGCGATTGAAAATGCTGTTGCAGCAGTATTAAAAGACGGATATCGTACAATCGACATTATGTCTGAAGGAAAAGAACAGATCGGAACAGCCCAGATGGGAGATAAGATCTGCGGATATATTAAGTAATTAGCAGTTGTTACAGAAAGAGAGGATTTTAAAATGAGAAGTGATACAGTTAAAAAAGGAATTCAGCAGGCACCACATCGTTCTCTGTTTAATGCACTGGGACTTACAGAAGAGGAATTAGATCGTCCACTGATCGGTGTTGTAAGTTCTTATAATGAGATTGTACCGGGGCACATGAATCTGGATAAGATCACAGAAGCAGTTAAACTTGGCGTGGCAATGGCCGGAGGAACACCAATCATGGTTCCTGCAATTGCTGTCTGTGATGGTATTGCTATGGGACATATCGGTATGAAATATTCTCTCGTAACAAGAGATCTGATCGCAGATTCTACAGAAGCTCTTGCTATGGCACATCAGTTTGACGGACTTGTAATGATTCCAAACTGTGACAAGAATGTACCGGGACTTCTGATGGCAGCTGCCCGTGTGAATGTACCGACAGTATTTGTAAGCGGCGGACCGATGCTTGCAGGACATGTAAAGGGAAGTAAAACAAGTCTTTCCAGTATGTTTGAGGCAGTAGGTTCTTATGCAGCCGGAAAGATGAATGATGAAGACATTTGCGAATTTGAGAATAAAGCATGTCCGACTTGCGGATCCTGTTCCGGTATGTATACGGCAAACAGTATGAACTGTCTGACAGAGGCTCTTGGTATGGGGCTGAAAGGAAATGGAACAATCCCAGCTGTTTATTCTGCAAGAATCCAGCTTGCAAAGCATGCAGGTATGCAGGTGATGGAGCTTGTAAGAAAGAATATCCGCCCGAGAGATATTATGACAGAAGATGCAATCCTCAATGCACTTACAGTTGATATGGCACTTGGATGCTCTACAAACAGCATGCTTCACCTTCCGGCAATCGCACATGAGATTGGTATGGATTTCGAGATTGATTTTGCAAATGCGATCAGCGAGAAGACTCCAAACCTTTGTCATCTTGCACCGGCGGGTCATACTTATATTGAAGATCTGAACGAAGCAGGCGGAGTTTATGCAGTTATGAATGAGCTGAATAAGAAGGGACTTCTTCACACAGACTGCATGACTGTAACAGGAAAGACAGTAGGAGAGAATATTGCCGGATGCGAGAATAAGAATCCGGAAGTTATCCGTCCAATCGACAACCCATATACTCAGACAGGCGGACTTGCTGTATTGAAAGGAAATCTTGCACCGGACGGAAGTGTTGTAAAACGTTCTGCTGTATGTGATGAGATGCTTGTACATGAAGGACCGGCAAGAATCTTCGAGAGTGATGAAGAAGCGACAGAAGCAATCAAGACAGGAAAGATCAATCCTGGAGATGTTATTGTAATCCGTTACGAGGGACCAAAAGGCGGCCCTGGAATGAGAGAGATGCTCAATCCTACATCTGCGATTGCAGGATACGGACTTGGGTCTACAGTAGCTCTTATCACAGATGGAAGATTCAGCGGAGCATCCAGAGGTGCTTCTATCGGACACGTATCACCGGAGGCAGCAGTTGGCGGACCGATCGCACTGGTAGAAGAGGGAGATATTATCAAGATCAATATTCCGGAACTGAAATTAGAGCTGGATGTATCGGATGAAGAACTGGCAGCAAGAAAAGCAAAATGGCAGCCAAGAGAACCTAAGGTTAAGACAGGATACCTCGCAAGATATGCTTCTATGGTAACATCAGGTAACCGCGGAGCAATTCTCGAAGTACCGAAGGCAAAATAAAATAAAGAACCAGGAGGAGAGTACGTCATGCAGTTAAATGGAGCAGAAATCGTGATCGAATGTCTGAAAGAACAAGGCGTTGACACTGTATTTGGCTATCCGGGTGGAGCAATTTTAAATGTATATGATGAACTTTATAAACACCGTGATGAGATCCGTCACATCCTGACTTCTCATGAGCAGGGGGCAGCACATGCGGCTGACGGATATGCGAGAGCTACAGGAAAAGTGGGGGTCTGCCTTGCAACAAGCGGACCGGGCGCAACAAATCTTGTAACAGGAATCGCAACAGCATATATGGATTCTATACCGATTGTTGCAATTACATGTAATGTCGGTGTACCATTACTTGGAAAAGACAGTTTTCAGGAGATCGACATTGCTGGAGTAACAATGCCAATTACAAAATACAGTTATATCGTTAAAGATGTAACAAAACTTGCAGAAACAATCAGAAAGGCTTTTCGCATTGCTAAGACTGGAAGACCGGGGCCGGTGCTGATCGATATTCCGAAGGATGTTACTGCGAAAGTTACAGAGTATGAGAAGGAATATCCAGGTGTATATAACCGAGAGGTAATCCATTCAGAAGAAGAGGATCTCAAGAAAGCTGTTGAGATGATCAAAGAAGCGCAGAGACCATATATTTTCGTAGGTGGTGGAGCTGTTCTTTCTGAGGCAAGTAAAGAACTTTATGAATTTGCACAGAAGGTAGATGCACCGGTAACGGATTCTCTGATGGGGAAAGGAGCTTTCCCGGGAACTGATGAGAGATATACCGGAATGCTCGGAATGCATGGAACAAAGGCGTCGAACTTTGGAGTAAGTGAATGCGATCTTCTGATCGTAACAGGAGCAAGATTCAGTGACCGTGTAACCGGAAATACTGCAACATTTGCAAAAGATGCGAAGATTCTTCAGATTGACATTGATCCGGCAGAGATGGATAAGAATGTCATGATCGATCTTGGGTTAGTAGGTGATATTAAAGCAGTCCTGAAGAAAATAAATGAGCATCTTCCACAGCAGTCTCATCCGGAATGGATGAATAAGATTAAAGATTACAAGGCGAAATATCCATTAACATATCATAAGGATGTACTTACAGGTCCATTTGCAGTAGAAGAAATTTATCGTCAGACAAATGGAGAAGCAATTATCACAACAGAAGTCGGACAGCATCAGATGTGGGCAGCACAGTATTATAAATATACAAAACCAAGAACACTTTTAACATCAGGTGGTCTTGGAACAATGGGATATGGTCTTGGAGCAGCAATCGGTGCGAAGACAGGATGTCCGGATAAAATTGTTGTAAATATTGCCGGAGACGGATGTTTCCGTATGAATATGAATGAGATCGCAACAGCTGTAAGACATGATGTTCCGATTATCCAGGTTGTAGTTAATAACCATGTACTCGGTATGGTTCGTCAATGGCAGGATCTTTTCTATGATGAAAGATATTCTGCGACAGTTCTCCGTGATGCAGTTGACTATGTGAAGCTTGCAGAAGCGATGGGAGCAGTAGGACTTCGAGCTACAACACAGGAGGAGTTTAAAGAGTGCTTTGCGAAAGCATTGACATGTGGAAAACCGGTTCTGATCGATTGTATGATCGACTGTGATGATAAGGTATGGCCTATGGTTGCGCCGGGAGCACCGATCAGCGAAGCATTTGATGAGCAGGATCTAAAAGCAAAAGAAAACTAAAAATAATAAGTTTCAGCCACATAGTTGTATGGCTGATAAATAAAGGAATATTTTATTTTTATGTGAGAAAATCTGTGAAAACGGAGTTTCTATAGATACACAATAACAGGAGGTAATTAAAAATGAGTAGAGTGTATAATTTTTCAGCGGGACCGGCGGTTCTGCCAGAAGAAGTACTGAAGGAAGCGGCAGCAGAGATGCTGGACTACAAGGGAACAGGAATGTCTGTTATGGAGATGAGTCATCGTTCCAAAGCTTTCGAGGAAATTATCACAGAAGCTGAGCAGGATCTCAGAGATCTGATGAATATTCCGGATAACTATAAAGTACTGTTTCTTCAGGGTGGAGCGTCACAGCAGTTTGCTATGATCCCTATGAACCTGATGAAGAATAAGGTTGCTGATTACATTGTCACAGGACAGTGGGCTAAGAAAGCAGCTAAGGAAGCAGAAAAATATGGAAAGGTAAATGTTGTTGCATCCTCAGCGGATAAGACATTTTCATACATTCCAGACTGCTCCGATCTTCCGATTTCAGAAGATGCAGACTACGTATATATCTGTGAAAACAATACTATTTACGGAACAAAATTTAAAACACTGCCAAACACAAAAGGAAAAGATCTTGTGGCAGATGTCTCCTCCTGTTTTCTTTCCGAACCTGTAGATGTAACAAAATATGCAATGATTTATGGTGGAGTTCAGAAAAATATCGGACCTGCCGGTGTAGTGATCGCAATCATCCGTGAAGATCTGATCACAGAGGATGTTCTCCCGGGAACACCTACAATGCTCACATATAAGACACATGCAGATGCAAAATCTCTTTATAATACACCACCGGCATACGGAATCTATATCTGTGGTAAAGTCTTCAAATGGCTTAAGAAGATGGGCGGACTTGAAGTAATGAAAGAACGCAACGAAAAGAAAGCAAAAGTTCTTTATGATTTCCTTGATCAGAGCAAACTGTTCAAAGGAACTGTTGTCCCGGAAGATCGTTCTCTTATGAATGTACCATTCGTGACAGGCGATGCAGATCTGGATGCAAAATTCGTTAAGGAAGCAAAAGAAGCTGGATTTGAGAATCTGAAAGGACATAGAACTGTAGGCGGAATGCGTGCCAGCATTTACAACGCAATGCCATATGAGGGTGTTGTTGCACTTGTAGACTTTATGAAGAAATTTGAAGAGGAGAATCTGTAAGATGTTTAAATATCATTGCCTGAATCCAATTTCTGCCGTTGGCATGAATAAGTTGGATGAAAATTATGTAAAGACAGAAAATGCGGATGAAGCTGACGTGATTCTTGTCCGCAGTGCAAAAATGCATGAGATGGAATTCGGAAAGAACCTGAAAGCAATCGCTCGTGCGGGAGCCGGAGTGAATAATATTCCGCTTGATAAATGTGCAGAGGAAGGAATTGTTGTATTCAATACACCTGGAGCAAATGCGAATGGTGTAAAAGAACTTGTGATTGCAGGAATGCTTCTCGCAGCCAGAGATGTCGTTGGTGGAATTCAGTGGGTACAGGAATTCGAGGAAGATGGAGATATCGCAAAGATTGCTGAGAAGAAGAAAAAAGCATTTGCAGGAACAGAACTTTCCGGAAAGAAACTTGGTGTGATCGGACTTGGAGCAATCGGAGTTCTTGTTGCGAATGTAGCAACACATCTTGGAATGGAAGTTTATGGATATGATCCATATGTTTCCGTAGATTCTGCATGGAGACTTTCCAGAAGTATCCATCACGCAACAACAGTAGATGAAATCTATAAAGAGTGCGATTATATCACAATCCATGTACCTGCACTTGACAGTACAAAGGGAATGATTGACAAGAATGCAATCAGTCTGATGAAAGAGGGCGTTGTAATTCTGAACTTCGCCAGAGATGTTCTTGTAAATCAGGAAGATATCGTTGATGCACTTGTAGCAGGTAAAGTACACCGTTATGTAACAGATTTCCCAACAAAGGAAATTGTAGGTGTAAAAGGCGCAATTGTAATTCCGCATCTTGGAGCATCTACAGAAGAGTCAGAAGACAACTGTGCACAGATGGCTGTTGCTGAGATCCGTGATTTCCTTGAGAACGGAAATATTACACATTCCGTTAATTATCCGGATTGCAACGTGGGAACAAAAGCTGACGGAGACAGAATTACAATTCTTCACCGTAATGTGCCGAATATGATCGGTCAGTTTACAACACTTCTTGCACAGGAGAATCAGAATATCGCACTTATGACAAATAAGAGCAAGAAGGAATATGCATATACAGTAATTGATGTGGACGGAAGCGTTTCTGATGAAGTTGTAAGTAAACTGGAATCAATCACAGATGTACTTGGTGTGCGTGTGATCAAATAAAAAGTAAATGAAGTGTAATTTGGCTAAGCTGATTTTGAAAGCTAATTTATAACGAAAAGAACAGGGTGGTTTTTCTATGTGAGAGACCACCTTTTTGTATACAATAAGTTGATAAATAAGATATGGCACAAAGCATATAAAAAATGAACAGATAGTATAGAGAAGTATTACACAAAAATGGATACATTTTTAATGCAATGATATCGACATGAAATCATCTTGACAATATTTGTATAATCGTATACAATCATACAAAAAGAGAATAGGAGGAAATCATGGAAGAATATCAGGACCGTTCTCTGGGAGGACGTGTTTTTAAGAGACTCCGTGAAGATATCCTCAAAGGCAGATACAAACAACAGGATGAACTCAGAGAGGCTACCATCGGGAAAGAACTCGGGGTTAGCAGAACTCCAGTAAGGGAAGCGTTAAGACAGCTTGAATTAGAAGGTCTTGTGACGATTGTACCGAATAAGGGTGCTTATGTTACCGGAATCAGCCAGAAGGATATCTGGGATATCTATCAGATGCGTAAGTATCTGGAAGGAATGTGCGCCAGATGGGCGGCGGAATATATTACAGAAGACCAGTTAGAAGAATTAGAAGAGACTATTTTACTTTCAGAATTTCAGATGAAGAAAGAAAATGGATACAATAAAGAACAAGTAACAGGATTAGACGGAAGGTTTCATACGATATTATATGAGGCTTCCGGAAGCAGGATGTTGTGTCATGTTCTTACAGATTTTCACCGATATGTTCAAATGGCAAGAAAGTCCTCGATCAATGTGAAGGCAAGAGCCGAGAAGTCAATTGAGGAGCATAAAGCGATTCTTCAGGCAATCAGGGACAGAAACCCGGATCTGGCAGAACAGCTTGCAAAGGAACATATTGTTCATGTCATGCAGAACCTAAAGAAAATAGAAGAAAAACATAATCAGGAGGAAGCAAAAGATGGAAAAAATTAAGATGACAACACCACTGGTAGAGATGGATGGAGATGAGATGACAAGAATTCTCTGGAAGATGATCAAGGATAATCTTCTTGAGCCATATATTGATCTCAAGACAGAATATTATGATCTCGGCCTGGAACACAGAAACGAGACAGATGACCAGGTAACAGTTGATTCCGCACTCGCAACAAAGAAATACAAAGTTGCCGTAAAATGTGCAACAATCACTCCGAATGCAGCACGTATGGATGAGTATGATCTGAAAGAAATGTGGAAGAGCCCGAACGGAACAATCCGTGCGATCCTTGATGGAACAGTGTTCCGCGCTCCAATCGTTGTAAAAGGAATTGAGCCATGTGTAAAGAACTGGAAGAAACCAATTACAATTGCAAGACATGCTTATGGAGATGTATATAAAGGATCTGAGATGAAGATTCCGGGAGCGGGAAAGGTTGAACTTGTATACACAGCAGAAGATGGAAGCCAGACAAAAGAACTGGTTCATGAGTTTGATGGACCTGGAATCGTACAGGGAATGCATAATATCAATAAATCCATCGAAAGCTTTGCAAGAAGTTGCTTCTCCTACGCTTTGGATACAAAACAGGATCTGTGGTTTGCAACAAAGGATACAATTTCTAAGAAATATGATCATACATTCAAAGATATCTTCCAGGAAATCTTTGATGCAGAATATGCTGATCAGTTCAAAGAAGCAGGAATTGAGTATTTCTACACACTGATCGATGATGCTGTTGCCCGTGTTATGAAATCAGAAGGTGGATATATCTGGGCATGTAAGAACTACGATGGAGATGTAATGAGCGACATGGTATCTTCCGCATTCGGTTCACTTGCTATGATGACATCCGTACTTGTTTCTCCGGACGGATATTATGAATATGAAGCTGCTCATGGAACTGTACAGCGTCACTATTATAAGCACCTGAAAGGTGAAGAGACATCTACAAACTCAGTTGCAACAATCTTCGCATGGACGGGAGCTCTCAGAAAACGCGGCGAGCTGGATGGAAACAAAGAGCTGATGGACTTCGCAGATAAACTTGAGAAAGCAACAATCGACACAATCGAAGCAGGAGAGATGACAAAAGACCTCGCTTTGATCACAACAATCGAGAATCCGACAGTACTCAATAGTGAGGAGTTTATTAAAGCAATAGCGAAGAGACTGTAATTGTTGATCAGGATTCATTTGATTGAAATATATACTTTATGTCGAATGAGGGCGTGAGGAAACAGCTTTATTGCATCAGACACCGGCCCGCTCTACCTCATCCCTTTGAAAGTATGTAACATAAGAGCCAGAACAGTTACCGTGTGTGGTGCCTGTTCTGGCTCTTATTAACATACTGAACAAAGTGTATTCGGAACGCTCCTGCCTTACATGTGTCCTCAACAATAAAGCTGCTTCCTCACTTGTCTATTCATAATAGATAAATGTATCTCATGTGTTATGAATCCGGAAAACAATTACAGATGATTAAGAGAGAAAGAGAAGAGGAAGGTGATCGACAAAGCTCCACCTTCTCCCGGCTGTTAATTCTGTATTTGTCTTCTGGATTCGTTTTGTTTGGGATAAAAACTTCTTCTTTAGATAACGTAGCGGAGGCACGTTCTATGGTTGCTTCATCCACGATTAAGGCATAAGAGCGGTTCCGAATACACTTCGTTCTGTCTGTTAGCTTGGGACAGACACAAACCACACACGGTGAGTGCTCTGTTCCAAGCGTTACAGACATTCGAAGGGATGAGGTGGAGCGGGCCGTGTGGATGAAGCAACCATAGAACGCGCCTCTGCGGATGTTAGTGCAAAAGTGGAAACTTTATTCGGAACAGAAGAATCCAAGCTCGACAAAAACAATGTCCTGTGAAAAAAATGTCAATTTGCGGAAAATATGAATTGAAATTTTAATCGTCCTAGTATATAATACAATAGGCAGAAATTTTGGTTTATTTTAAAATTATTTTATAAGTATGGAGGGCTAAAATATGAGCTACAATGCAACAGAAAACTCAGCAAGCAGACGAATTGCCACACTGCTTGATGAGGGAAGCTTTGTTGAAATTGGCGGAGCTGTTACAGCTAGAAGCACAACTTTCAACTTGCAGGAGAAGGCAGCTCCTTCTGACGGTGTTATCACTGGATATGGAGTGATTGACGGTAACCTGGTTTATGTATACAGCCAGGATGCTGACGTTCTGGGTGGAGCACTCGGAGAGATGCATGCGAAGAAGATCGCAAGAATCTATGATATGGCTATGAAGATGGGAGCACCGGTGATCGGACTGATCGACTGTGCAGGACTCAGACTTCAGGAAGCTACAGATGCACTTGAGGCATTTGGAAGCCTTTATCACAAACAGGCACTTGCATCAGGTGTGATTCCGCAGGTTACAGCAATCTTTGGAATGTGCGGCGGCGGTCTTGCAGTTGTTCCGGGGCTTACAGATTTCACATTTATGGAAGCAAAAGACGGAAAACTTTTCGTTAATTCTCCAAATGCACTGGAAGGAAATGAGATTTCCAAGTGTAACACAGCAAGCGCTGAGTACCAGAGCAAGACAGCAGGTCTTGTAGACGGAATCGGTGCTGAGGCAGAGATCCTCGGACAGATCCGTGATCTTGTATGTATGCTTCCGGCAAACAACGAAGATGATATGTCTTATGAGGAATGCACAGATGACCTGAACCGTATCTGCGCAGACATTGCTAACGCATCAGAAGATACAGCAATCGCACTGGCACAGATTGCTGACAATCAGATTCTTGTTGAGACAAAGAAAGACTATGCAAAAGAGATGGTTACAGGATTTATCCGCCTGAACGGAATGACAGTTGGTGTTGTTGCAAACCGCTCTAAAGTATACAATGCAGAAGCTGAAGTAGAGGCTGAGTTCGACAGCGTTCTTACAGTAGACGGATGCAAGAAAGCAACAGATTTTGTAAACTTCTGTGATGCATTCTCAATCCCGGTTCTTACACTGACAAATGTAACAGGATTTGCTGCTACAGTAGAGTCAGAGAAGAACATGGCAAGCGCAGTTGCAAAACTGACATATGCATTTGCTAACGCTACAGTACCGAAGGTAAATGTAATCGTTGGTAAGGCATTCGGAAGTGCTTACGTTTCTATGAACAGTAAGTCAATTGGTGCAGATCTTGTTTATGCATGGCCAACAGCAGAGATCGGAATGATGGATGCGAAGCTTGCAGCACAGATCATGTACGCAGACGCAGATGCTGAGACTCTTAATGAGAAAGCAGCTGAATACAAAGAACTTCAGTCAAGCCCGAATTCAGCAGCAGCAAGAGGATATGTTGATGCGATCATCGAGCCGGCAGATACAAGAAAATATGTGATCGGAGCATTTGAGATGCTGTTCACAAAGAGAGAGGACCGTCCGGCTAAGAAACACGGAACGGTTTAGTGAGGTGAGGCGAAGTGAAGAAAAAAATCAGTTTATTAGGACTTATCCTCATTCTCGTTCTTAGCTTCACAGGATGTGGTAAGTCTGAGACAACAGAATATGATCAGACAATATTAGAACAGTATGCTGAGTTTGTTGTTCAGAATTTCGAAGCGATGACAACAGAGCAGCTTGACAGCTTTTCTGATATGCGTGATCTTCAGCTTGACACACAGCTTATGAATGCAGGACTTCCGGTTGATGGAGAGGACTTCCTTACAATGATCAGCTCCTGGGAAGCAGCAGAAGAAGAGTGCGGTGCTTATGTTGAACATGGCGACTGGACAATGGAAGTAAAGAACGATGGAGTTTCACTCACATCTGAAGCAAAATATGAAAACAGAGATGCAGACATCGTCTTCAGTTTTGACGAAAAGGGCAACATGGAGAGTATGGATGTTTCTGCTCATTATTCAATAGGAGAAATCCTTGAGAAAGCCGGTCTGAATACGGTACTTGGTATGGGAACTGTATTCGTTGTATTGATTTTCATTTCATTCATTATTTATCTGCTTGGATACATTCCGAAACTTCAGGAGAAGTTGGCAAATAAAGATAAGAAAGTGGAAGAGAAGAAGGAAGCACCTGTACAGGCAGCTCCAGCACCGGTAGCTGCAGCAGAAGATGATGCAGAACTTGTAGCAGTAATCGCAGCAGCAATTGCAGCAGCAGAGGGAACTTCTACAGATGGATTTGTTGTTCGTTCTATTAAGAGAAGAAAATCAAACAGATGGAATTAATCAGGAGGATAATTAGATGAAAAACTATACAATCACAGTAAACGGAAATGTATATGATGTAACAGTAGAAGAGAATGGTGCAGGCGCACCGGCAGCAGCACCGGTTGCAGCACCTAGAGCAGCAGCACCGGCAGCTCCGGCAGCAGCACCGAAAGCGGCAGCAGGCGCTGGAAGCATCCAGGTAAAAGCTGGAGCAGCAGGTAAAGTATTCCAGGTTCCTACATCTGTTGGACAGAAGGTAGAGGCTGGAGATACAGTTATTATCATTGAAGCAATGAAGATGGAGATCCCAGTTGTTGCCCCAGAGGCAGGAACTATTGCCAGCATTGATGTGGCAGTAGGTGATGCTGTTGAATCAGGAGCTGTACTTGCTACATTAAACTAGTAACTGAACCAGGAGGTTTTTACAAATGGAATATATTTCAAATACATTGGGAAACCTCGTAGAACAGACAGCGTTCATGAATCTTACATTTGGTAACCTGATTATGATTGCTGTTGCCTGCGTGTTTCTCTATCTGGCAATTCGCCACGAATTTGAGCCACTGCTTCTTGTTCCAATTGCCTTTGGTATGTTGCTTGTAAATATCTATCCGGATATTATGCTTCATGCTGAGGATGCAGCGAACGGAACTGGTGGACTTCTGTATTACTTTTATCAGCTTGACGAGTGGTCCATCCTTCCTTCTCTGATCTTCCTTGGAGTTGGAGCGATGACAGACTTTGGTCCGCTGATCGCAAACCCGAAGAGTTTTCTGCTTGGTGCAGCAGCTCAGTTCGGTATTTTCGCAGCTTATCTTGGAGCTATGGCTCTTGGATTTTCAGACAAAGCAGCAGCTGCTATCTCCATTATCGGTGGAGCTGACGGCCCGACATCTATCTTCCTTGCAGGTAAACTGCAGCAGACAGCTATCATGGGACCGATCGCCGTAGCAGCATACTCCTATATGTCACTTGTGCCGATCATCCAGCCACCGATCATGAAACTTCTCACAACAGAGAAGGAAAGAAAGGTCAAGATGGATCAGCTTCGCCCGGTTTCTAAGCTTGAGAGAATCCTCTTCCCGGTTATCGTTACAATCGTTGTATGTGTGATTCTTCCTACAACAGCTCCACTTGTTGGTATGTTGATGCTTGGTAACCTGTTCAAAGAGTGTGGAGTTGTAAGACAGCTGACAGAGACAGCTTCCAATGCCCTGATGTACATCGTAGTTATTCTTCTTGGTACATCTGTAGGTGCTACAACAAGTGCTGAAGCATTCCTGAACTGGAATACAATCAAGATCGTTATCCTTGGTCTTATAGCATTTGCATTCGGTACAGCTGCCGGAGTTCTCTTCGGTAAGTTAATGTGCGTCCTTACACATGGTAAGGTTAACCCGCTGATTGGTTCCGCTGGTGTATCTGCGGTTCCTATGGCAGCCCGTGTATCTCAGAAGGTTGGTGCTGAGGCAGATCCTACAAACTTCCTTCTTATGCATGCAATGGGACCGAACGTTGCCGGAGTTATCGGTACTGCAGTAGCAGCCGGAACATTTATGGCTATTTTCGGCGTTAAGTAAATTAGGAGGATAAATAAATGGCAGAAATTGAAAAAAAACCAGTTAAAATAGTAGAAACTATTCTGCGTGATGCACATCAGTCTCTGATTGCTACCAGAATGACAACAGAGCAGATGATGCCAATCGTTGAGAAGATGGACAAGGTTGGATATCATGCTGTAGAGTGCTGGGGTGGAGCAACATTCGATGCTTCCCTCCGTTTCCTGAAAGAAGATCCATGGGAGAGACTTAGAAAGTTCCGTGATGGATTCAAGAATACAAAACTTCAGATGCTGTTCCGTGGACAGAATATCCTTGGATACCGTCCATACGCTGATGATGTTGTAGAGTATTTCGTACAGAAATCTGTGGCAAACGGAATCGATATCATTCGTATTTTCGACTGCCTCAATGACATGAGAAACCTTCAGACAGCTGTAAAAGCTGCTAACAAAGAGAAGGCTCATGCACAGGTTGCAATGTCTTATACACTCGGTGATGCTTACACAATGGAGTACTGGGTAGACCTTGCGAAGAGAATCGAAGATATGGGTGCAAGCTCAATCTGTGTTAAGGATATGGCAGGACTTCTTGTTCCATATAAGACAACAGAGCTTGTTGGTGCATTGAAAGATGCAGTAAATATCCCGATCGAGATGCATACACATTACACATCAGGTGTTGCTTCCATGACATATATGAAGGCTGTTGAGGCAGGAGCTGATATCATCGATACAGCAATGTCTCCATTCGCACTTGGAACATCTCAGCCGGCTACAGAAGTTATGGTTGAGACATTCAAGGGAACACCATACGATACAGGACTTGATCAGAGTCTCCTTGCAGAGATTGCTGACTACTTCCGTCCAATCCGTGACGATGCTCTTGAGAGCGGACTGCTTAATCCAAAGAACCTTGGTGTTAATATCAAGACTCTTCTGTACCAGGTACCGGGAGGAATGCTTTCCAACCTGACATCTCAGCTGAAAGAGCAGGGAGCAGAAGATAAGTTCTACGAAGTACTTGAAGAGGTACCGCGTGTACGTAAAGATCTTGGTGAGCCACCGCTTGTTACACCATCTTCACAGATCGTTGGAACACAGGCTGTATTCAACGTGCTGATGGGTGAGCGTTATAAGATGATCACAAAAGAGACAAAGGATGTGCTTGCAGGTAAATACGGTAAGACAACAAAACCGGTTGATCCAGAACTTCAGAAGAAGGCTCTTGGAGATGAAGAACCGATCACTTGCCGTCCGGCAGATCTTATCCCGGATGAGCTTGATACACTTCGTAAAGAGTGTGCACAGTGGATCCAGCAGGATGAGGATGTACTGACATATGCATTGTTCCCACAGGTTGCTGTTGACTTCTTCAAATACAGACAGGCTCAGCAGACAAAAGTAGATGCTACAGTAGCAGATACAGAGAACGGATCTTATCCGGTATAATCCTGACTGATTTAGTTAGATTATGAATTGAATAGAAAGACCAGAAGATAACAGATTGAAAGATTTGTGTTTTCTGGTCTTTTTCATTTGTAAGGAAATTTATTTGGTGGTATCATAGATGTGTACAATTTTGAATAATCAAGTTTTTTGTAATATGAGTTTGATTGTTGGAATATATGGAGGCAGATATGAGTGTTTTAGACAGAATAGAGCGATTACGAAATGTAATGGAACAGCAGAAAATAGACTGCTATATCATCCCTACAGATGACTATCATCACAGTGAATACGTCGGTGATTATTTTAAATTCCGCGAATATATAACGGGCTTTACAGGATCAGCAGGTACCGCAGTTTTTACAAAGGATAAAGCGGGACTCTGGACAGATGGAAGATATTTTATTCAGGCAGAAGCTCAGTTGAAGGGGAGCGGGATCACGCTCTATAAATTAGGAGAATCTGATGTTCCAACGATAGAAGAATTTTTAAAAAGTGAGCTGAAAGAAGGGGATGTTCTGGGATTTGATGGTCGTACAGTGACTTATGCACAAGGAAAACGATATTGTCATATCGCAGACGAGAATGGCGCATCATTGAAATACAGCTTAGATTTTGCACAGAATATCTGGAAGGAAAGACCTGAAATGTCTATGGAATCTGTATTTTCTCTAGCAGATGAATATACAGGTGAAAAAATTGGATCCAAATTAGAACGAATCAGAGAAATTATGAAAGAAAATGGATGCAATGCACATGTTTTATCGAGTCTTGATGATATTGCATGGCTTTTAAATATAAGAGGAAATGATATTGCATATTGTCCACTTGTTCTTTCTTACGCAATCGTTTATAATAATTCAGTTGAGCTGTTTGCTGACATTAGAAAATTCTCTGACGATATTATAAATTTGTTAGCAGAAAATCAAGTGAAGATTTATCCGTATGAGGATATTTATCGCAAAGTTTCAGAAATGACATCGGAAGATAAGCTTCTTCTGGATTCTGCAATCATGAATTATAGTCTTTATCAGGCCATTTCCAAAGAGACGGTGATTGTTGATAAGCAGAACCCGGAAATCCTGATGAAGTCAGTTAAAAATGAAACACAGGCAGAGAATTTGAGAAAAGCGCATTTGAAGGATGCTGTTGCACATACAAAGTTTATGTACTGGTTAAAGAAGAATATTGGCAGAGTGGAGATTACAGAGTTGTCTGCTTCTGCCAGGCTGGAAGGATTACGTGCAGAGCAGGAGCATTTCCTCGGACCAAGTTTTGGCCCGATCAGTGCATATGGAGAACATGGGGCAATTGTTCATTATAGTGCGGATGAGAAAAGCAATGTCCCTTTAAAAGAAGGAAAGCTTTTCATGACAGATACAGGAGGTCATTACCTGGAAGGGTCTACCGACATTACGCGTACGGTTGCACTTGGAGAAGTGGGGAATATTGAAAAAGAACATTTCACACTGGTTGCAAGAGCAATGCTGCGCTTGGCAAACACTGTATTTCTCTATGGATGCAGTGGTGCGAATCTGGATTGTATTGCAAGAGAGGTCTTTTGGAAAGAAGGATTAAACTTTAATCATGGGACGGGGCATGGTGTTGGTTATTTATTGAATATCCATGAAGGACCGATCAATTTCCGTTGGAAAGAGGGAGAGAGACCGGCTCCGGCATTGGAAGAAAATATGGTGATTACAGATGAACCGGGGATCTATATTGAGGGTTCCCATGGAATTCGTCTGGAAAATGAGTTGCTTGTCAGAAAAACAGTTAAGAATGAGTATGGACAGTTTATGAATTTTGAAATTCTTACTTATGTACCAATTGATCTGGATGCAATCTTGCCGGAGAAAATGAGTACAGAAGAGAAAGAAATGCTGAATCATTATCATAAGCAGGTTTATGAAAAAGTGTCCCCTTACCTTTCAGAGGAAGAACGAATCTGGCTGAAAGAGTACACGCGGGCTGTGAAGTAATCAGCAATGCAGAGGTATGACAGAACTCTTATGTATCTGTTGAAGCTGATGGACGGATAATGAAATATTTAGGGATTAGGAATAGTGTAAAAGAATGGAAACATCAGAACGCAATATTGAAGCGAATATGAATGAGCTGATCGGAAGGATCGAAGCAAAATATGAGAAGATGAGCAAGGGGCAGAAGCGCCTTGCAGAATATGTGAAAGAAAATTATGATAAGGCTGTATTTCTGACAGCGGCGCGTCTTGGAGAGATTGTGGGTGTCAGTGAATCTACGGTTGTACGATTTGCAACCCAGCTTGGATATAGGGGATACCCGGAATTTCAGAAAGCATTGGAAGAACTTGTCCGTAATAAGTTGAATTCAATCCAGCGTATGGAAGTGACCTATGGACGAATTACACAGAGTGAGATCCTTGAAACAGTTCTTCAGTCAGACATTGAGAAAATCAAGATGACCTTGTCTGCAATCGATCATAAGGCATTTAACTGGGCGATTGATACCCTTTTAGAAGCAAAGAGAATTTATGTTGTGGGAATCAGAAGCTGTGCACCACTTGCTTCTTTTATGGGATTTTATCTGAATCTTGTATGCGACAATGTAATTACAGTAAATACAAACAGTTCCAGTGAGATTTTTGAACAGATCATTCGAATCGGGGAAGGAGATGTGATTATAGGAATCAGTTTCCCAAGATATTCGATGAGAACATTGAAAGCATTGGAATTTGCAAGCAATAGAAAGGCAAAAGTAATCACACTTACTGACAGTATCCATTCACCTATGAATCAGTATTCTTCCTGCAATCTGATCGCAAGAAGTGATATGGCATCTATTGTCGATTCACTTGTTGCACCATTGAGTGTGATCAATGCTCTGATTGTTGCAATCTGTATGAAAAAACAGAAAGAAGTTGTCTCGACATTAGAGACTCTGGAGAAAATCTGGGGTGAATATCAGGTTTACAGCGGAGAAGAAAGCAGCCAGGAAGGTGGCAGCGCAGGAACGAACGAGTCTTACAGACAGAATAAAGGAGAAGAATAGAGCATGAGTAATGTGATCGTAGTGGGCGGCGGGGCTGCCGGGATGATGGCGGCAGTTTTTGCTGCAAGAAATGGTCAGAATGTTCAGTTGCTTGAGAAGAATGAAAAGCTTGGGAAAAAGCTTTTCATTACAGGAAAAGGACGCTGCAATATAACGAATGCCGCTGATATAGAAGATTTATTTACGGCGGTGACAAGTAATCCGAAATTTTTATACAGTGGATTTTACAGTTTTACAAATCAGCAGGTGATCGATTTCTTTGAAGAACTTGGTGTGAAGACGAAAATTGAACGTGGAGAACGAGTTTTCCCTGTTTCAGATCATTCTTCTGATGTGATAGCAGCATTTTCAAGAGAGTTAAAATCATTAGGAGTAGCTGTTTCTCTTCACACAGAGGTGAGAGAACTGCTTTGTGAACAGGATAAAGTGTGCGGGGTTTTATTAACTAATGGAAAGAAAATGAAGGCAGATGCTGTGATCGTTGCGACAGGCGGTATTTCCTATCCTTCCACAGGTTCCACAGGCGATGGATATCGTTTCGCGAGAGAAACAGGGCATAGAGTGACAGAACTTTTGCCATCACTTGTGCCAATGGAAGTCAGACAATGGTATGCGAAAGAATTGCAGGGATTATCTCTTCGAAATATAGAAATCCGTATCACAGATGGGAAGAAAAAACTCTACGAAGAATTCGGAGAGATGCTTTTTACACATTATGGTGTAACAGGACCGGTTATTCTGAGCGCGAGTAGTGTGGTGGGAAAAACTTTAAGAAAAAAAGAACTTACACTTCATATAGACTTAAAACCGGCATTGAGTGAGGAACAACTTGATAAAAGAATCCTCAGAGAGTTTGATGCAAACCATAATAAACAGTATAAAAATTCAATCGATTCACTCTTTCCGGCAAAATTAAAGCCCATTATGATAGAACTCTCGGAGATTGAACCTGAGAAAAAAGTGAATGAGATTACAAAAGAAGAACGACAGAGACTGGTTCATCTGATCAAGGATTTTACAATGACATTGACAGGGCTTCGCAGTTATAATGAAGCAATCATTACAAAAGGCGGAGTATCTGTAAAGGAGATCGATCCGGGAACAATGGAATCAAAAAAAATGAAAGGATTATATTTCGCCGGAGAGGTGCTTGATCTTGATGCAGTGACCGGAGGATATAATCTTCAGATTGCGTGGTCAACAGGGTATCTTGCCGGAATTAACGCAGGATGTGATTGAAATTTTACTGGGGAATTTCTGAATCCTGTGACAGGAAGAATAGATGTTACTGTTAGATTTGAAAATGGAATGTAGAAAGAAAAGATGGAGGAATAAAAATGGGATATAATGTAGCAATCGATGGACCGGCAGGGGCAGGGAAAAGTACAATTGCAAAGCAGGTTGCAAAAGAAAACGGATATATTTATGTAGATACCGGCGCAATGTACCGTGGATTGGCCATTCACTTTCTGAATCTTGGAATTGATCCAAAAGATACAGAAAAGATTATAGAGGCCTGCAAAGATGTGGAAGTAACGATTGGTTATGAAAGCGGAATCCAGCAGATCTATGTAAATGGAGAGAATGTTACAGCAAAGCTTCGTACAGAAGAAGTTGGAAATATGGCTTCTATGACATCTGCGATTCCGGAAGTCAGAGGAAAACTCCTGGAACTTCAGAGAACGCTTGCAAGAGAGAAGGATGTGATCATGGATGGAAGAGACATTGGTACCCATGTGCTTCCAGATGCAGATGTAAAAATCTATCTTACAGCAAGCGTAGAAATCAGAGCAAAGAGAAGATATAAAGAGCTTGTTGAAAAGGGAGTACAGTGCGATCTGAAAGAGATAGAGAAAGATATTGAAGAAAGAGACTACCGTGATATGACAAGAAAGATCGCGCCACTGAAAAAAGCAGAGGATGCGATACTTGTTGACAGTTCAGATATGACACTGAAAGAAGTTGTAAACACGATTTCCAGATATTGTCATAGATAAATTTGCAGGAGTTGGATAGAATGAAAGTAATAAAGGCGAAATCAGCTGGATTTTGTTTCGGCGTTAAGCGTGCAGTGGATACAGTTTACGAACAGGTGAAAGAGAATCAGAATCTTCCGATCTATACGTATGGTCCGATTATCCATAATGAAGAAGTGGTGAAAGATCTGGAGCAGAAAGGTGTGATCGTCCTTCGCAGCGAAGAGGAGCTGGATACACTGGAAAGGGGAACTGTTATTATCCGCTCTCACGGGGTGGCAAAAGATGTGTATGACAGATTGGAAAGTAAGAAAATCCAGATTGTAGATGCTACGTGTCCATTTGTTAAGAAGATCCATAATATCGTGCAGAAACACAGTGAGATGGGCGAGAATATTATTATCATTGGAAATCCGGAACATCCGGAGGTTCAGGGAATTAAGGGCTGGGCAGGAGACCATGTAGAGGTCTTTCAGACAAAGGAAGAAGCAGAAAATTATTCTTGTGAGCAGGGAAAAAAGATTTGTATCGTTGCCCAGACGACATTTAATTACAATAAATTTAAAGAATTAGTTGAAATTCTTGAAAAAAAGAGTTATGATGTAAGTGTTTTAAATACAATCTGTAATGCTACGAAGGAGCGCCAGACAGAAGCGCAGAGCATAGCAGAGACGGTGGATGCTATGATCGTTATTGGTGACAAACATAGTTCCAATACCCAGAAGTTATTTGAAATATGCCGCAAAGCATGTAACAATACGTACTATATACAGACACTTGGCGATTTGGATTTGAATCAATTAGGGTCAGTGGAAACGGTAGGTATTACAGCAGGGGCATCCACGCCCAACAATATAATTGAGGAGGTTCAAAATAATGTCAGAATTATCTTTTGAACAGATGTTAGAAGAGTCATTTAAAACAATTCACAATGGAGAGGTTGTCGAAGGTACAGTAATCGACGTGAAACCGGATGAGATTATCCTGAACATTGGATATAAAGCAGACGGTATCATCACAAAGAGCGAATATTCCAACGATCAGTCTCTTGACCTTACAACAGTTGTATCCGTAGGTGATACAATGACAGTTAAGGTACTGAAAGTAAATGACGGAGAGGGTCAGGTTCTTCTTACATATAAGAGACTGGCTGCAGAAAAAGGAAATGAGAGACTGCGCGAAGCATATGAAAACCACGAAGTGCTGAAAGCTACAGTTACACAGATTCTTGGCGGCGGTATTTGTACAACAGTTGATGAAGTAAGAGTATTTATCCCGGCAAGCCTTGTTTCCGATTCTTATGAGAAAGATCTCAGCAAGTATGAAGGAAAGGAAATCGAATTCGTAATCAGCGAGTTCAACCCGAGAAGAAACCGTGTGATCGGTGATAGAAGACAGCTTCTTGTAGCAGAGCGTGCTGAGAAGCAGAAAGAGCTGTTCGCGAAACTCAATGTTGGTGATACAGTAGAAGGAACTGTTAAGAATGTAACAGATTTCGGAGCATTCGTTGACCTTGGTGGTGTTGACGGACTTCTTCACATCTCAGAGATGTCATGGGGAAGAGTTGACAATCCGAAGAAAGTATTCCATGTAGGAGATACACTGAAAGTTCTTGTAAAAGACATTCATGATACAAAGATTGCGCTCAGCCTGAAATTCCCAGAGACAAATCCATGGGTAAATGCAGCAGAAGATTTCGCTGTAGGTACAGTAGTTACAGGAAAAGTTGCACGTATGACAGACTTTGGTGCATTCGTAGAACTTGCACCGGGAGTTGACGCACTTCTTCATGTATCCCAGATTTCAAGAGCTCATGTTGAGAAACCATCTGATGTTCTTGCAATCGGACAGGAAATCACAGCTAAGATCGTTGATCTTAACGAAGCAGAGAAGAAGATCAGCCTGAGCATGAAAGCTCTTGAGGCTGACAACGCTGAAGCGACAGAGGAATAAGATATAAATTATTTTTTAGAAGAACCTGCCATTGGCAGGTTCTTTTTCTGTTAAAAATTCGACAAGATGTATAGCGAAAGATACAAGAATTATTACATATTTGCTAGATTTTCAGAGTGCATTCTAGTAAAATAAATATTACAAAATTAAAATATTATTGTTGTAATGACAATGATAAAAGAAAGGAAGGAAATGAGATGGGGTTTTTGACATTTAAAGGCGGAATCCATCCAGATGATGGAAAACGTTTTTCAAAGGATCAGCCAATCAGACCTGTAGTACCTCAGGGTGAACTGGTCTATCCACTTTCACAGCATATAGGAGCACCGGCTAAACCGGTAGTTAAAAAAGGCGATTGTGTGCTGAAAGGACAGTTGATTGCTGAAGCGGGAGGATTTGTATCTTCTCCGATCTATTCATCTGTCTCCGGTAAAGTGAAAGGATTGGAACAACGTTTTAATCCAACTGGATCCCAGGTGGAGTGCATTGTTGTAGAAAACGATGGAGAGTATAAGGAAGTTGAATATGAACCGGTAAAGCCTTTGGAAGAGATGACAAGGGAAGAAATCATTAATAAGATTGGAGATGCCGGAATCGTAGGAATGGGCGGTGCAGGATTCCCTACAAAGGTAAAGCTTTCTCCGAAGGAACCGGATAAGATAGAATATATTATTGCAAACTGTGCTGAGTGTGAACCTTATATCACTGCAGATTACAGAAGAATGCTCGAGTATACAGAAGATCTTGTCAGCGGAATGAAGGTCATCCTTTCTTTATTCCCAAATGCAAGAGGTGTTTTTGCTGTAGAGGATAACAAGAAAGATTGTATTGAAAAGTTACAGAAAGCAGTTGCCGGCGAACCAAGAATTGATGTGAAAGCATTGATGACAAAATATCCACAGGGGGCAGAACGTCAGTTGATCTATGCAGTGACAAAACGAGCAATCAATTCTACCATGCTTCCGGCAGATGCAGGATGTATTGTTGATAACGTGGAGACTTTGATTGGAATCCACAATGCGGTAATCAAAGGGAAACCGTTGATGGAACGTGTTGTTACAGTGAGCGGCGATGCCGTCGAAAAACCAGGAAACTTTATGGCTCCTTTTGGAATAAACCACAGAGAGCTGGTTGAGGCAGCAGGAGGTTTGAAAGCGGAACCGCAGAAACTGATCTCCGGAGGACCGATGATGGGATTTGCCATGGTGACAATGGATGCACCGGTTACAAAGACTTCTTCCTCTATTCTGCTTTTTAAAGAAGACGTTGTGGCAAAGAGTCTTGAGACTGCATGTATTAACTGTGGAAGATGTGTGGAGATCTGTCCAAGCAGAATTATTCCATCCAGACTTGCAGACTTTTCAAAGAGAAAAGATGAGGCATCTTTTGTTGCATGGAATGGATTGGAATGTGTGGAATGTGGTTCCTGCAGTTATGTCTGTCCGGCGAAACGTCAGCTGAAACAGGCAATTGGTTCAATGCGTAAGACAGCATTGGCGAATAGAAAGAAGAAATAAGAGAGGTTGAAGTAAAGTGAACGAGAAATATAACGTATCTTCTTCGCCGCATATCCGTGATAAAGTGACAAGCAGCAACATTATGCTTTATGTTGTGATCGCACTTCTTCCGGCTACATTTTTCGGAATCTGGAATTTCCGTCATGAGAATGCCTGGATTCTTGTAGTTGTTACAACGGCAGCGGCTGTTTTATCTGAGTATCTTTATGAAAAATTAATGCATAAGCCAATTACGATCAATGATTTCAGTGCGGTTGTAACAGGACTTCTGCTCGCATTGAATCTTCCTCCGACACTCCCGTGGTGGATGGGTGTGCTTGGTGCAGTATTTGCCATCATTGTTGTGAAACAGTTGTTTGGAGGACTTGGACAGAACTTCATGAACCCTGCATTGGGAGCACGTTGTTTTCTGCTGATCTGTTTTGCAGGAAAGATGACTTATTTTGTTTACGACGGAGTGACAGGACCGACTCCTCTGGCAGAACTGAAAGCAGGAGAAACAGTGAATACATTGTCTATGCTTCTCGGAAATATCAGAGGAACAATCGGAGAGACTTCTGTAGTTGCAATTATGATCGGTGCAATGTTCCTGATTCTTATGGGTGTAATTGATCTTAGAATTCCTGGAACTTACATTGTGACATTTGTGATTTTTATCACATTGTTTGGAGGACATGGATTCGATCCTCAGTACATCACAGCGCATCTTTGTGGTGGTGGTCTGATGCTTGGAGCATGGTTTATGGCAACAGATTATGTAACATCTCCGATCACGAGCAAAGGAAAGATCCTTTTTGGAATCTGTCTTGGATGTCTGACAGGTCTGTTCCGTCTTTTTGGTGGATCAGCAGAAGGTGTTTCCTATGCGATCATCATCAGTAACCTTTTAGTTCCGTTGATCGAGAAGGTTACTCTTCCAAAACCATTTGGTAAAGGAGGAGAAAAGTAATGAATAAAATTGTTAAAAACACGTTGATTCTGACAGCAATCACTGTTGTTGCAGGTCTCCTTCTCGGAGTTGTATATGGTGTGACAAAAGATCCGATCGCGAAAGCACAGGAGGAGGCAAAACAGGAAGCATTTCGTTCTGTTCTTTCAGATGCAGAGACATTTGAATCGGATACAGAATTTGATGCTGATGCAGCTTCTGCTCTTCTGAAAGAAAATGGATACACTTCAGATGATATTTCTGAGGTGGCTGAGGGAAAAGACTCTTCCGGCGAGACAGTTGGTTATGTTGTAAATGTTACATCACATGAAGGATACGGCGGAGACATTGATATTTCTGTAGGTATCAGGGAAGATGGAACAGTAACAGGTATTGAGATGCTCAGTATCAGTGAGACAGCAGGTCTTGGAATGAAAGCTAAGGAAGCAGATTTCAAAGATCAGTTTAAAGATAAGAATGTAGAAAAGTTTACATATACAAAGACAGGAGAGTCAGGAGATGACATGATCGACGCCATCAGTGGTGCTACGATCACAACCAATGCTGTGACAAATGCAGTAGACTCTGCACTTGTATATTTTCAAAATGAGTTAGGAGGCGGAAGTAATGAATAAATGTACAGAACGGCTGTATAACGGCCTTGTAAAAGAAAATCCGACCTTCGTTCTTATGCTTGGTATGTGTCCTACACTTGCGGTTACAACATCTGCGATCAACGGTGTTGGTATGGGACTTTCTACAACAGTTGTATTGATCATGTCTAACATGTTGATTTCTATGTTGAGAAAGATTATTCCGGATTCTGTCAGAATGCCGGCATTCATCGTTATTGTTGCTTCTTTCGTAACAATTGTACAGTTCCTGATGGAAGGATTCGTTCCAAGCCTTTATGATTCACTTGGACTTTATATTCCTCTGATCGTTGTAAACTGTATCATCCTCGGAAGAGCAGAGAGTTATGCTTCAAAGAATCCGGTTCTTCCTTCTATCTTTGATGGAATCGGTATGGGACTTGGATTTACTGTTGGTCTTACAGCAATCGGTATTGTCAGAGAACTGATCGGTGCAGGTAAGATCTTTGATATCCGTGTTATGCCGGAATCTTACGAGCCACTGACAATCTTCATCCTTGCACCGGGAGCATTCTTTGTCCTTGCTGGTCTTGTTGCTTTACAGAATAAAGTAAAGAACAATATGGCAAAGAAAGGAAAGAAGGTTCCGGAGACAGTCGGATGCGGAGAAGGCTGTGCAAGCTGCGGGAATGCTTCATCCTGCAGTGGAAAGATCTTCCCGACAGGCGAAGAAGACGCAAAGAACGAATAAAGGAGGGGACAGAAAGTGAAAGAATTATTATTAATTGCAGTTGGTTCAGCATTTGTAAATAATGTTGTCCTGAGCCAGTTTCTTGGTATATGTCCGTTCCTCGGTGTATCCAAGAATGTGAAGACTGCTGCCGGAATGGGCGGAGCGGTTGTATTCGTTATTACGATCGCATCTTTTGTAACTGGATTGATCTATAAGTTTATTCTCGGAAATCCAAATATCATGGGAGGAGAATTATCTTACCTGAATACGATTGTATTTATTCTTGTTATCGCAGCACTTGTACAGTTTGTAGAGATGTTCTTAAAGAAAGCGATGCCATCATTATACAATGCGCTCGGTGTATATCTTCCGCTGATCACAACGAACTGTGCAGTTCTCGGAGTAGCACTGACAAACGTACAGAATGGCTACTATGATGACATGAGTGCAGGTATGGGGCTTCTCACAGGTGTCGTAAATGGATTTGCTACAGCTGTCGGATTCCTTGTATCAATTGTGCTGATGGCCGGAATTCGCGAGAAGATTGAATACAATGATATCAGTGAGTCATTTCAGGGGACTCCGATCGTGCTTGTTACAGCAGGACTGATGGCAATTGCATTTTTCGGATTCTCGGGATTAATTTAGGAGGAAAAACAAATGAGTATGACAGGAATTATTTTGGCGGCAGTAGTCGTCGGTGGAACCGGTTTATTCATCGGTATTTTCCTTGGAATCGCAGGTAAGAAGTTTGCTGTAAAAGTAGATGAACGTGAAGAAGCGATTTTAGGCGTTCTCCCGGGAAATAACTGTGGTGGATGCGGTTATGCAGGCTGTTCAGGACTTGCAGCTGCAATCGTAAAAGGTGAAGCAGAAGTCAGTGGATGTCCGGTTGGTGGGGCACCTGTTGCTGCAAAGATCGGTGATATCATGGGTGTTGCAGCAGGCACACAGGAGAGACAGACCGCTTTTGTAAAATGTGCCGGAACCTGTGAAAAAGCAAGCTTGGATTATGACTACACAGGTATTCAGGATTGTACGATGGCAAGCATGATGCAGAATGGAGGAGCAAAGGGATGTAATTCAGGATGTCTTGGATTCGGTTCTTGTGTTGCTGCCTGTCCGTTTGATGCAATTCATGTAGTAGATGGAATTGCTGTTGTTGATAAAGAAGCATGTAAAGCATGTGGAAAATGTATTGCAGCATGTCCAAAACACCTGATCGAGCTGATTCCATATGAGCAGAAGACATTTGTACGCTGTAATTCCAATGCAAAAGGAAAAGTACAGCTGGCAATCTGTCAGGCAGGATGTATCGGATGTCGCATTTGTGAGAAGAACTGTGAAGCAGGAGCGATTACTGTAACGAATTTCCTTGCACATATCGATGCAGATAAATGTACAGAGTGTGGTGTTTGTGTAGAAAAATGCCCGAGAAAGATTATTACGTTACGTTAATAATACGACAGGATCTTATTGAAAAAAGAAGTCAAAAAAGGAAGCTGAAGATTTAAAACGATCAGCTTCCTTTTCTTTAATTATTAATATCAGTGATTAAATCGACAGAGTCACTGCTTTTATAAATCGTATTGTCATCAGTAATAAATACAGCCTCTATATTATCCATACTTCGGATAAGTTTTAATCCTTCATCCAGTCCAAGTGCATAACAGGTTGTGCTTAAGGCGTCCCCGTCAACCGATTTGTCAGAGATGATCGTGACCTGGTTTAAGTTATTTTCTATTGGATATCCTGTAGAAGGGTCAAGGATATGATGGTAAATCTTTCCGTCTTTCTTAAAGTATCGTTCGTAATTTCCGGAAGATACGATGGACTTATCAGATACCGGAAGAACAGCCATCACTGTCCCGTCTTCTGCAAATGGTTTCTGGATACCGATCCGGAAGTTGGAACCATCCGTTTTTCCACCGAGTGTCAGTATGTTACCACCGAGATTGATATAGGCATGTTCTATTCCTTCTTCTACAAGATAATTCTTTACCTGATCTGCAATATAGCCTTTGGCGATACCACCCAGATCAATCTTTGCATAAGGATCTGACATGGTTACCGTTGTTCCGTTGACCTCTATAGTTTTATAATTGATATGAGTAACTGCTTCGGACAGCTGCTCTGCGTCAGGGATGCTATGATCCGCATTATCGTGAAAATTCCAAAGATCACTGGCAGAAGCGATTGTGATATCAAATTTTCCTCCGGAAAGATCCCCATAATATTTTCCCAGTTCAATTAAATCAGCAGTTTCTTTCGATACAGAAACGGAGGCACCTTGTGCCTGATTGATCTGACTGATTTCACTGGAATCGATCGTAGGACTTAAGAGTTGTTCATATTTCTCACAGATATCTTTGCAGTCATCCATGATCTTAGAATCTGCTCCCCAGACTTCAATCTTAACAACGGTGTCGAAATAGGTTCCTGTCATAGAAAGCGACTGTGACTGATCTTTTGTGGAACATCCGGCCAGCAGAAAAGAAAATGTAAGGAAACAAGCCAGTATTTTTTTGTGTTTCATAAAATCTCCGTTCTTAATATAAATGAATGATGTGTTTATTATAACGAGGTTTGAATAAAAATACAATCGAACATGTGGTTGCATTCAAAATATGGTTGTGCTATGATGAATTAGCAAAACCATTATGGAAGAAAGATGGTGCGGAATGAAGAAGAATGACTGGATACTTGCAGCAGCTATTTTTTTTGTAGCTGTTTTAACGTTTGGTTTACAGCTCTTAAAAACTACAGATGAATACAGTGAAGTAGAGATTCAGGTAAATGGCGAGTTGTATGGAAGATACCGTTTGGAACAGGATCAGGAAATTGATGTAAATGATAAGAATAAAGTACTCATAAAGGACGGAAAGGTTCGTATGGAAGATGCTGACTGTCCGGATCAGATTTGTGTAAACCACAGAGCAATTTCAAGAGACGGGGAAAGTATAATCTGTCTGCCGAATCAGACTGTAGTAACGATCCGTGGTGGAGAAGAACCGGAGGTGGATGAGATTGCGCGGTAGAAAAGTAGCGATATTTGGCGTATTTACAGCATTAGCATTGATTTTTAGCTATGTGGAACTTTTGATTCCGATTAATTTCGGAATACCGGGAGCAAAACTTGGTCTGGCGAATCTTATGACAGTTCTTGTTCTGTACAAGATGGGGATAAAAGAGGCACTGGCACTTTCCGTGACAAGGATTATTTTATCGGGCTTCATGTTCGGAAATCTGTTTGGTATTCTATATAGTTTATCAGGAGGACTTTTGAGTTTCCTTGTTATGGTTCTCCTTAAGAAATCAGACAGGTTCAGTGTTGCCGGAGTCAGTATTGGCGGAGGTACAGCACATAATATCGGGCAGCTTCTTGTTGCAATGGTTGTTGTACAGACATATCAGGTGGGGTATTATCTGCCGGTTTTGTTAGTGGCAGGAGAAGTGACCGGGCTGCTGATCGGACTTGTGGCAAAAGAAGTTTTAAAAAGGATCCAGGGAATTTCTCTGGTATAATTATTATGGAAGCGTTGCGGTTTTGGTGCAGCGGGAAAAGGATAGAGGAAGATGATATCATATATTAGAGGTGAACTGGCAGCAGTCCAGGAGCAGAAAGCGATTGTGGAAGCGGGTGGAATCGGATACGGAATTTATATGTCGCAGCAGACATTATCCATGCTTCCGGCAGTTGGGGAAGAAGTGAAAATTCATACATATCTCAACGTGCGTGAGGATGCAATGCAATTATATGGATTTCTAACAGGCGAAGATCTTCAGGTTTTCAGACTGTTGATCGGTGTCAGCGGGATCGGACCGAAAGCCGGGTTGAATATTCTTTCCTGCCTTTCTCCGGATGAACTTCGTTTTGCCGTGCTGGCCGGAGATGTAAAAACAATTTCATCAGCTCCTGGAATTGGGAAGAAGACCGCGGAAAAGCTGATTCTGGAGTTGAAAGATAAGATGAGCATTGAGGATGTTCTGGAACAGGCAGCACATGGCAGTGAACAGTCAAAAGAAATTGAGGCGACAGATACCGGAATGCAGGCGGAAGCGGTACAGGCACTGACAGCACTTGGGTATGGAAGTGCAGAGAGTTTACGTGCAGTGAAGAAGGTATCTGTTGATTGTGCGAGTGTAGAAGATCTTTTGAGAGAAGCGTTAAAGAATCTGCTCTGATCAGTTACAAAATTTGAAGTAAAGAGTTATGAAATGAGAGGTCGGTTATGGCGAAGAGAATTATAACGACAGAGAATCTGGAAGAAGACAGTAAGATAGAGGGACAGTTAAGGCCGCAGCTTTTATCAGAATATATCGGACAGGAGAAAGCAAAGAAGACACTTAGTGTTTATATAGAAGCAGCGAAAGCAAGGGGCGAAGCACTGGATCATGTGCTGTTTTACGGACCGCCGGGGCTTGGTAAGACAACACTGGCAGGAATCATAGCGAATGAGATGGGTGTAAATATGAAGATTACTTCAGGACCGGCAATAGAGAAACCAGGCGAGATGGCTGCAATTCTGAATGGTCTGCAGGAACATGACGTATTATTCGTGGATGAGATTCACAGACTTAACCGTCAGGTGGAAGAAGTGCTTTACCCGGCAATGGAAGATTATGCGATCGACATTATGATCGGAAAGGGACCGGGAGCAAGGTCTGTTCGTCTGAATCTTCCAAAGTTTACACTGGTTGGGGCAACAACAAGAGCAGGAATGCTTACAGCACCGCTCAGAGACCGTTTTGGTGTAGTGCATCATTTGGAGTTATATAATGAAGAAGAGTTGAAGACAATCATTCTGCGTTCTGCACATGTTCTAGGTGTAGAGATTGAAGAAGAAGGTGCTATGGAACTTGCCAGAAGATCAAGGGGAACACCGCGACTTGCGAACCGTCTGCTGAAAAGAGTGCGTGACTTTGCACAGGTTAAATATGATGGTGTGATCACAAAAGAAGTAGCAAATTATGCATTGGATCTTCTTGACGTGGATAAATTCGGATTAGATCATATTGATCGTAACATTCTGATCACAATGATTGAGAAGTTCCAGGGAGGACCGGTAGGACTTGAGACACTTGCCGCATCGATTTCAGAAGATGCAGGCACATTAGAAGATGTTTACGAACCGTATTTGTTGAAAAATGGATTCATTCAGAGGACTCCAAGAGGTCGTGTTGTAACAGAATTAGCTTACCAACATCTTGGAATTCCGAGAGAAGTATAGAAATTCTGAAAAAATAGTTGGTTTTTGAGGATAAATAGTCTATAATAGAAGAATAGAAACTCGAGGAGGAAGCTATGAGTTCAGCAAAACATTTTACAGAAGTATTAATCGGAGGAAAAGTCTATACTCTCAGTGGCTTTGAAGGAGAAGAGTATCTGCAGAAAGTATCTTCCTATCTTAATCATAAAATCACAGAATGTACGAACAGTGAAGGATACAGAAAACAGAGTGCAGACACAAGGAATGTCCTTCTTGCACTTAATATTGCAGATGATTATTTTAAAGCAAAGAAACAGGGAGACTCCCTGGAAAGCGATATCGAGCTCAAGGATAAAGAGATGTATGATCTGAAGCATGAATTGATTTCAGCCCAGATCAAACTTGAGAATGCTGAGAAAGAGCTTGCAAAGATGAAAGAAGAGAATAATGACCTTCAGATGCAGATTGTTAAGCTCGAGACAGAGATGAAAAACCGAAGAAGGTAAATGAGAAAAGCTGTCACTTTGGCAGCCTTTTTCATTTACGCGAACAACGAGCCAAAGTCCGTGCTTGCACGAGACCTTGGCGACTGTCGCGATAACTTGAGAAACTCGCGGAGCGTGTTTCTCATAGTTTACGCGAATTATGTGAACATAACAATAAAGAGAAGGATAATGACAGAAGAATGAGAAAAGACCGACAGGTGGAGATTCTGGCTCCGGCGGGATCCTTTGCATGTTTTCAGGCAGCAATGAATGCAGGTGCAGATGCCGTTTATGCGGCAGGAGCACGTTTTGGAGCAAGAGCATATGCAAACAATTTTACACAGGATGAGCTGATTGAAGCAATTGAGCGTGCTCATATTTATGGGAAGAAGTTTTATCTTACAGTAAATACATTATTAAAAGATCATGAGATTGCAGAACTGTATGATTATCTGGCACCATTATATGAGAAAGGTTTGGATGCGGTGATCGTTCAGGATACGGGTGTATTCCAATTTATCAGAAGCAATTTTCCGGATCTTGATATCCATGCGAGTACACAGATGACAATCACTGGTGCGGCAGGAGCGAAGTTTTTAGAGAGTCAGGGGGCGGCAAGAGTTGTCCCGGCAAGAGAGCTTTCGTTGGAAGAAGTTCGACAGATTCATGAAACAACGGACCTTGAAGTAGAGTGTTTTGTTCATGGAGCACTTTGCTATTGTTACTCCGGACAGTGTCTGATGAGTAGTGTGATCGGCGGTCGAAGTGGAAATCGTGGTCAATGTGCACAGCCATGCAGACTTCCTTATACAGTAGATGGTCAGAAGAAATATTTTCTTAGCCTGAAGGATATCTGTACGTTGGAATTAATTCCGGAACTGGTTGAAGCCGGGATTGACTCATTTAAGATAGAAGGACGCATGAAGAAACCGGAATATGTGGCAGCAGTAACAGCTATGTATCGGAAATATGTGGATTTATATTTGAAAAAAGGGAAAAGTGGTTATGCGGTGAAACCGGAAGACCGCGAAAACCTGATGGATCTTTATAATCGCGGTGATTCAGATACCGGATATTATAAGCAGCATAATGGAAGAGAAATGCTGGCACTGGATCGTCCGAATCATGCCGGAGTAGCAGCAGCCAGATGTCTGTCGCAAAATGGACGTGAGGTCACAGCTCAGGCTTTGACAGATCTGCATGCACATGATGTTCTTGAAATCGGTAGCGGGAAAGATAATTATACACTTGGCAAGAAGATCACAAAGGGAGAAAAGTTACGTTTTCTTGTGCCGAAGGGGATGCGTTTCAAAGAAGGCTTTGTTTTTAGAAGAATCCGAAATGAAGAACTGATTGAGAGTCTGGATCAGAAATACAGGAAAGAAGACCGGCAGGAGGAGATTTATGGATTTTTGAGTCTTCAGGTTGGATATCCGGCATCTTTTACGGTCTGCTGCAGGGAATTTTCTTATACAGCATATACAGAACATGCAGTTGAACGTGCACAGAAGCGCCCATTGGAGGAAGAGAGAATTCGCACACAGCTTGCGAAGACAGGTGGTACGCTATTTTTCCTGAAAGATCTGGAAATATCTATGGATCAGGATGCATTTCTTCCGATGCAGCAGCTGAATAGTTTAAGAAGAGCAGCACTGGATGGATTGAGAAGAGAGATCGCAACTGCTTTTTACAGGGAATGTAATCCTTCAACGACACAGGTAGAAACATTTAAAGAAGAGACAGGAAATGGAAATCTGAACAGATATTCTGTGTTTATTGAAACAGAGGAACAGTTAGAGACCGTGTTCAGCTTTTTGAATCAGAAAGAGGAACTTTATGGACAGGGAACTCAAAGGATTGGCCGGATTGCATTAGATTTCCGGTTGTTTGGCACAGGTTTTTCAGACACACATGTCAGAGAGAGGATTGATTTTTGGAGAAAAAGCGGAGTTGAATTGTATCTGGTATTTCCACATATTTTCAGAGAGAATGCGCAGGAATGGTTTGGAAGACAATTTGAAAACTTTAATCAATTGCCAATTGACGGCGTTGTTATTCGAAATTTTGAAGCTTTCTTTTTCTTAAAAGAAAGAGGATTTGACAAAAAGATTATATTAGACCATAATCTATATATCTTTAATCAGTATGGCAAAGAATTTTGGAAACAGCAAAAAGTTGAGGATTTTACAGCTCCGTTGGAGCTTAACAGCAGAGAACTAAGAGAACTTGATATCAGAAACGGTGAACTTCTTGTTTACGGAAGAATTCCGGTTATGGTATCTGCACAGTGTATTGAGAGAACAACTTCAGGCTGTTCTAAGAAACCGGGAGTACGAGTGCTTCAAGACAGAAGAGACGAAAAATTCTTTGCGCGTAACTATTGTGATCTCTGTTATAATGTGATTTATACGGAAAATCCGATCAATCTAAGACAGGAATGGGACAGAGTGAAGGAATTGTATCCAAAGATGCGCCGTATCCAGTTTACTCTGGAAGATAAAGAACAGACAGAAACAGTTCTGAATACATTTTTTGTAACAGATGAAAAAACTGTTGCCAGAGGAAAAGAAGATACAGATTTTACAACAGGACATTTCAACAGAGGAATTATTTGAAGCAGGTGAAATATGGCTAATATTATTATTCAGGTATCAAAATACCTTATCATCATCTTGATGGCGGCATATACTTTTTCCTGTTTTTCAATCTTTACGAGAAGTTATGAAGATGAGGAAAACAAAGTATTGATCCGTCAGGATGTACTTCTATTTATGATACAGATCACTGCATTTATTGCAATGTATTTTGCAACGCAGGATCTGAGGATGATGTTCATATATGGTGCACTGGCAGTGATTGTGATGGCAGTCATCTTATTATACAATCTGATCTACCCGAATGTTTCGAGACTGGTTGTCAATAATATGTGTATGTTGATCACAGCGGGAATGATCATGATCACAAGGCTTTCCACACAGAGTAAGTCTCCTTATGGAATTGCAATCCGTCAGCTGGTATTTGTTGTTGTTGGTATTGTTTTTGGTCTTATTGTTCCGGTTCTGATCCGGAAGATGACTTTCCTGGAGAACTGGACTTATATCTATGCAGCAGTTGGAGGAGCAGCACTTCTCATCGTTGCATTGTTTGCGGCAACACTTGGAGGAGCAAAGCTGAGTTTCAATATTGGACCTGTGAGTCTGCAGCCTTCTGAGTTTGTTAAGATTCTGTTTGTATTTTTTGTGGCAGCAAGCCTGAATAAATCGACAGAATTTAAGAATGTTGTTGTTACGACTGCGATAGCGGCAGCACATGTTCTGATTCTTGTATTGTCAACAGATCTGGGAGCTGCATTAATCTATTTTATTGTGTATCTGGTTATGCTATATGTTGCGACAAGACAGCCGTTATATGCAATTGCAGGTGTGGCAGCAGGGTGTGGAGCTGCAGTGATTGGATATCATCTGTTTTCCCACATTAAGGTCAGAGTTGCGGCATGGCAGGATCCGTTTGCAGCTTATAGCGAAGGGGGGTATCAGATTGCCCAGTCGTTGTTTGCGATTGGAAGTGGCGGCTGGTTTGGAACAGGGTTATTCCGTGGTCAGCCGGATACGATTCCAGTTGCAGAGACGGATCTGATCTTCTCTGCAATGACAGAAGAAATGGGACTGATTTTTACACTGTGTCTGATCCTTGTATGCGTCAGCTGTTATGTGATGTTTTTGAATATTGCGATGGAATTGCGTAATTTCTTCTATAAATTAGTAGCACTTGGTCTGGGAACCTGCTATATTTTTCAGGTATTTCTGCAGATCGGAGGAGTGACAAAGTTCATTCCGTTAACCGGAGTAACACTTCCATTCGTCAGTTATGGTGGAAGTTCTCTGTTAAGTACGATGATCATGTTTGGGATTATTCAGGGGCTCTACATTGTCAGAGAAGATGAAGAAGCAGAAGAAGAGCATCAGATTGAGATGCAGCGCGCAAGACAGAGAAACCGCAGCAGGCAGAATGAAAGACGCCGCCAGAGCAGTTCGAATGCAAAATCAGGAAGATCCCGTCAGGATGGACGTGACAGACGAAGAGAATATGATGGAGATAACAGAGACAGAGCAAGACAAAGAGAAAGGGATTTAAGAAATGAATCGGGAAGAACGACCGGTAAGAAAACAACAAAAAGCAGACCGAGATTCGAGGATGTCCCGGAACAGCGGCCGCAAAGACAGCGGAGAACGCGTTCGGAACAAAGAGTTCGCTAGAGTCACTTACTTTTTCGTGATTCTCTTTATCGCGTTGATGGGATATCTTGTATATTTTATGGTCGTGCGGGCAAAACTTGTAGTGAACAGTCCATATAATCAAAGACAGGATGCTTATGCAGATACGATTATACGAGGAAGCATTGTTGATAAGAATGGAAATGTGCTTGCACAGACAGTCGTTGGGGATGATGGATCAGAGACGAGAGAGTATCCTTATGGAGAAGTGTTTGCTCATGCGATCGGATACAGTAATTCCAAGCTTGGAACTACGGGTCTGGAATCGGTAGAGAATTTTGAGCTTCTGACATCAAATGCATTCTTTCTTGAAAAACTGCAGAATGAATTCAGTGAAAAGAAGAATCGAGGAGATACAGTTGTAACAACATTGGATGCAAATCTGCAGCAGGCGGCTTATGATGCGCTTGGATCAAACAAAGGTGCGGCAATCGTAATGGAGGCGAGTACGGGAAAGATTCTCGCCATGGTTTCCAAACCGGCATATGATCCGAATAATATTTTAAGTGACTGGTCAGAATTGAATTCAGATGAAGAAAACAGTCCGCTGTTGAATCGTGTGACACAAGGATCTTATGCTCCAGGATCGACGTTTAAAGTGGTTACAACACTTGCTTTTATGCGTCAGAACAGTGATTATCCGAATTATACATATGATTGTAATGGAGAGATTTCACAGGGAGATATTACAATTCACTGCTTTAATGGAAATGCACATGGCTCAGAGGATCTGAGAAGTTCCTTTGCAAATTCCTGTAATTCATCTTTTGCCAATATTGGTCTTGGCCTGGATCTGACGCAATACCGTCAGACGGCGGAAGATTTATTGTTCAATAAATCTCTTCCGGGTGTACTGAATACAGCGAAGAGCTCTTTTGCACTGGATCAGAATTCCAGTGAGGGAGAAGTAATGATGACGGCAATGGGACAGGGAAAGACAACCGTAAGTCCATATCATATGGCACTGATTGCCGAGGCAGTGGCGAACGGTGGAACCATGATGCAGCCATATCTTGTGGAAAGTGTGACGAATTATACTGGCTCCCAGATACGAAAGAATGTTCCGAAAAGTTATAAGAAGGTCATGACATCGGATGAAGCTGCACAATTGAAAGAGTATATGACAGCTGTTGTAGAGGAAGGAACAGGATCTGTCTTAAAAGGAAGATCCTATACTGCTGCAGGAAAAACAGGAACAGCAGAGTACAGTATGTCAGATGGAGAAAAGACACATTCCTGGTTTATGGGATTTACAAATGTGGATAATCCAGATCTGGTAATCAGTGTGATCACAGAAGGTTCGGATGGAAGTTCCAGCGGAAAAGCAGTGGCAATCGCCGGGGATATTTTAGACGCCTATTACAACTAATGGGAGGAGAAAAGATGCAGACAAAATTTTTCTGTGATTTATATGTCAGCGAAGGCTGGGAAAAGAAAAAACTGAAATTAATAAAAAAATTGCAGAAAAATAAACTGCAGCCTTCTGTCTATGTAATTACGCTTTCACAGGGAAAGCAGAATCATTTAGAATATTATTCGTCGCTTCTTTTAAAGCAACATATATTTGACAATGCATCTTTATTTATTGTCGGAATTGCGAATGGGTATGATGGCGCATTGAGTCTGATCGAAAGGATTGTGGAAGAAGCATATGAGAAGACGGGAGAGGTAAACTTGAGAAAGTTCCTTTTGGATCGTCAGGAAGAGTTTGAGAAAAAGGAGATTCGAAGCGTATGATACATATCCTGTTTCTTATACTGAAAATAATTGGATGGATTCTTCTTTTTTTGCTCGTAATTTTACTCTTACTGATTTTGACAATCTTGTTTTATCCGGTGAAATACAGATTTTCTGCAAAAGGGGAGAATACACTTGATACCCTTGTGGCATATGGAAAGGTCAGTTGGCTGTTTCATCTGATTTCCGGATCAGCGTCTTATGAACATGGAGAATTAAAATGGAAGCTTCGTCTTGCCTGGAAGAAATTTGACAGTTCGGAAGAGGAACAAAAGGAAACGTCAGAGAAGCTGGTGGTTCCTGAGCCGTTGGAAAAAGAATCTTTGGAAGGTAAGAAGACGGAAGTAAAGAATAATCCACCGGAAAAAGATGTGAAAATTGAGAAAGCATCAGAAAAAGAGCCAGAGATAAAAAAAGAGTCAGAGACAGAAAAGACGAAAGTTCAAGAGGAGCGCAGGCCCGAAAACGTACAGACGGAATCTAAATTGAAAAAAATCAAATATACATTTCAGAAACTCTGTGGTACTATAAAAAAAGCAGGAGAGAAAAAAGAATTTCTGACCGCTTTTTTAACTTATGAGAAACATCAACGGGCATTCGAGGCAGTGAAGAAAGAACTCTGCCATCTGTTACATGTTCTGAAGCCTAAAAAGCTTCAGGCGAATGTTACATTTGGATTCAGTGATCCTTCCTGGACAGGATATATGTTAGCTTTTCTGGGGAGTATTTACGGACTGATTGGTGAGTATGTTCAGATTCAGCCGGATTTTGAAGAACGAAAGTTGGAGGGAAATGCATCTGCAGAAGGGAAGATCCGGGTTATTTACTTTGCTGTTCCTGCATGGAAACTGTTCTGGAATAAAGATGTGAAGATTACCTACAAACACATTAGAAAATATATAAAATGAGAGGAGTCAGGATTATGGCAGACGGAAACAAATTTAAAGAAACAGTAGAATCACTCTTTCAGGGAATGGATAGCGTTGTTTCATCAAAGACAGTTGTCGGAGATGCGATCCATATCAATGGAACAATCATTCTTCCATTGGTAGATGTCTCTTTTGGTATTGGAGCAGGTTCTTTTAACGCTGAAAAGAAAGACAGAGCAGGCGGTGGAATCGGTGGAAAGATCACACCGAGTGCTGTGATCGTTATTCAGGATGGAAAGACGAAACTTGTGAATATCAAGAATCAGGATACAATTACAAAACTTTTGGATATGGTACCTGATGTGGTAGACCGTTTTACATCAAAAGATGAAAAATTAACAGAAGAAGATGTAGCAGATATTCTGGATGCAGAATAAAATAGTTACTAGAATATAGAAAATATTGGGAGCAGTATTGTGAAGAAAGTTTTTGGATTTGCATTGTTTTGGTTTGCAGCAGGAATGATCGTCATGATGCTGCTTTCTGATGTCTTATGGGGAACTGTGATCGCAATTACCGGTATTGTACTGGCATATTGTTTGTTCTGCAGATAAAAAAAGAACTTTATCCGAAGAAACAGATAAAGTTCTTTATACCGTGTCATATTGAATCATCAAACGAGAATTAAGCACGCTCAACGAGTCCTGATCTCAGGCAAGAAGTACAAACGTACATTTTCTGAGAACCGCCCTCTGTCTTAACTCTTACAGACTTCACATTTGATTTCCACATTTTTGGTGATCTTCTATGAGAGTGGCTTACATTGTTTCCAAAATGAGCACCCTTTTCACAAATAGCACATTTAGCCATGACTGCACCTCCTAACAATCTAAACTGGTCTTTTAGACTCATAACAATGATATTCTATCAGAAACTTTCGAGTAATGCAAGTGTTATTTTAAAAAAATCAAAACTGTATTGTAAAAAACAAAAAGTAATAGTATAATAGTCATGTTATATATGGAAAGAACCTATAGAATTGGAGGGAATATATGATGAAGGGAAGTATGAGTACAGATCTTGGAATCATTACAATCAATCCTGAAGTCATTGCAAAATATGCAGGCTCAATGGCAATTGAGTGCTTTGGCATAGTAGGAATGGCAGCAGTTAATATGAAAGATGGCCTTGTGCATCTTTTGAAAAGAGAAAGCCTGACAAGGGGAATTCATGTTGAGATCACAGAAGATAATGTAATTACGCTTGATTTTCATGTGATCGTTTCCTATGGAGTGAATATTCTTTCAGTTTCTGACAACCTTATGAATAATGTAAAATATAAGGTAGAAGAATTTACTGGTATGAAAGTAGATAAGATCAACATCTTCGTTGAAGGTGTCAGAGTGATAGATTAAGGAGGAACAATTGTGGCTGTTAAAACGATAAACACCGAATTGCTTCAGAAGATGTTTCTTGCGGGAGCAGCGAATCTTGAGGCAAAGAAGGAGTTCATTAATGAATTGAACGTATTTCCGGTGCCGGATGGTGATACAGGAACAAATATGACACTGACGATCCTGTCAGCGGCAAAAGAAGTAAAGGCGCTGGAGAATCCTGATATGGTGGCGATTGCAAAAGCAATTTCTTCAGGCTCTCTTCGTGGAGCAAGAGGTAACTCCGGAGTTATCTTATCCCAGCTTCTTCGTGGCTTTACAAAGGAGATCAGGGAACATAAAGAGATTGACACAATTACACTTGCGAAGGCATGTGAACGTGCAACTGCAACTGCTTATAAGGCTGTTATGAAGCCGAAGGAAGGAACAATTCTTACTGTAGCAAAGGGAGCATCCCAGAAAGCGGCAGAGCTTGCAGAGACAACAGAAGATCTGGATACATTTATTTCAGAAGTGATCAACTATGCGCAGGAAGTTCTTGAAAAGACACCGGAGATGCTTCCGGTATTAAAAGAAGCAGGCGTAGTAGATTCCGGTGGACAGGGACTTCTGGAAGTGATGCGTGGTGCATACGATGCATTCCAGGGAAAAGAGATTGATTATTCTGCAATCGAGGCAAGTGCCGGCACAAAGATGGTGAAGCCTTCTGAACAGGCAGAAACAGAGATTAAGTTCGGATATTGTACAGAGTTTATCATCATGCTGGAAAAAGAATTCACAGCGAAAGATGAGACAGAGTTCAAAGCATATCTGGAGTCTATCGGAGATTCTATCGTATGTGTAGCGGATGATGATATTGTTAAGATTCACGTGCACACGAATGATCCGGGACTTGCAATCCAAAGAGCGCTGACATACGGACAGCTCTCACGTATGAAGATTGATAATATGAGAGAAGAGCATCAGGAGAGATTGATCAAAGATGCGGAGAAGCTGGCTGCACAGCAGGCTGAAGCGAAAAAGGCGGAGCCGCGCAAAGAAGTCGGATTTATTGCAGTTTCTATCGGAGAAGGAATGAATGAGATTTTCCGTGAGCTTGGTGCTGACTACATTATTGAAGGCGGTCAGACAATGAATCCAAGTACAGAAGACATGCTCAATGCAATCGATCAGGTGAACGCAGAACATATCTTTATCCTTCCGAACAACAAGAACATTATTCTTGCTGCCAATCAGGCGCAGACACTGACAGAGGATAAGGATATTATTGTTGTGCCTTCCAAGACAGTTCCGCAGGGAATTACTGCGATCATTAACTATATGCCGGATGCAGACGCACAGACGAATCTGGAAGCAATGATCGAAGGAATTGGAAATGTGAAGACAGGACAGGTTACTTATGCAGTCCGTGATACACACATTGATGATAAAGAAATTCATGAGGGAGATATCATGGGAATCGGAGACAGTGGAATTCTTGCTGTCGGACAGTCTGTGGAAGAGACAACAAAAGAGATGCTTGCACAGCTGGTGGATGAAGACACAGAGCTGATCAGCCTGTATTATGGTCAGGATGTACAGGAGGAGAGTGCAGAGAACTTTGCACAGGAGATTGAAGATTTATATCCGGATGTAGATGTTGATGTACATTCCGGTGGACAGCCAATCTACTATTATGTACTTTCTGTTGAATAAGGAGAACTGTCAGTAAAGAGACAGAACAGCAGTACTGTATTAAAATCAGGAACAGACCGGGACATTTGGGAAAAGTGTTCCGGTTATTTTGTTTAGGAGACAGACATAAATGAGTAAAAAAGCAGGAGTTGGAACAATCAAAGGTGTGGGCGAAAAAACGGAGAAGCTCTTCGAAAAAATCGGAGTTTACACAGTGGATGACCTGATTCATTATTATCCGAGAGGGTATGAGATTTTTGGAGAACCGGTTCCGATCAGTGAAGTGGAGGAAGGCAAAGTCTGCACGATCTGCGGCAGTGTTTTTGGGCGTGTACAGGTTTCTCCTGGAAAAGGAAGACAGATCACGACTGCATATTTAAAGGATCTGACAGGAACAATAAAGGTAATCTGGTTTCGAATGCCGTTTTTAAGAAATACACTTGGGCGAAAAGGAGCAGTTGTTCTCCGCGGCAGGGTTGTGAAGAAAAGAGATTCCCTTGTGATGGAACATCCGGAGATTTACGATCCGGCAGTCCGTTATCAGGAAAAGATCAACACCATGCAGCCTGTTTATGGATTGACAGCAGGTCTGACAAACAATGCAGTAATCAAAGCACTACGTCAGGCATTAGAACAGGTGCGGGAACAGGATGACTTTCTTCCGGATGAATTTACGAAGAAATATCATTTCCGGCCTTATGAACAATCTGTGCGGGAGATGCATTTCCCGGAGAATAAAGAAGCATTTCTTGCGGCAAGACAACGATTCGTTTTTGAGGAATTTCTTGTTTTTATTCTTTCTCTGCGCCAGATTAAAAATACACAGGACAGGATGAAGAACGGATTCTATTTTGAAGATCAGCCTCAAATCAGCGAATTCCTGAGACAACTGCCGTATGAACTGACGGCTGCGCAGCTGCGGGTATGGGATGATATGCAGAAAGACATGAAAAGTCAATATGTCATGTCCAGACTTGTTCAGGGAGATGTTGGATCAGGTAAAACAATCGTAGCAGTTCTTGGATTACTGTTTGCAGGATTGAACGGCTATCAGGGAGCGTTAATGGCACCGACAGAGGTACTTGCAAGACAGCATTTTGAAAATATCAAAGACATGTTGGAACAGTATCAGATCCCACTGCGGGCAGAACTTTTGACCGGATCTATGAAAGCAAAAGAAAAGAGAGAAGCTTATGCCCGGATTGAGAGTGGGGAATCATCAATTATTATAGGAACACACGCATTGATCCAGGAGAAAGCAATCTATCACAATCTGGCACTTGTGGTGACGGATGAACAGCATCGTTTTGGCGTAAAACAAAGAGAAATGCTTGCAGGTAAAGGAAACCTGCCACACATTCTCGTAATGAGTGCGACACCGATTCCGAGAACACTTGGAATTATTCTTTATGGTGATCTGGATATTTCTGTGATCGATGAGCTCCCGAAGAACCGTCTTCCGATCAAAAACTGTGTTGTGGATACAGGATACCGTCCGAAGGCCTATGAATTCATAAGAAAACAGGTGGCACAAGGACGTCAGTGCTATGTGATCTGTCCAATGGTTGAAGAAAGTGAAGCAATGGAAGCGGAAAATGTTATCGATTATTGCGAGATGCTTTCAGAAACGTTGGGAGATTCAATCAATGTCAGCTTTTTGCATGGAAAGATGAAGGAAAAAGAGAAAGATGAAGTGATGAATGCATTTGGAAAAAATGAAATCCAGGTGCTTGTTTCAACAACAGTTGTTGAAGTGGGAATTGATGTGCCGAATGCGACAGTAATCATGATCGAAAATGCAGAGCGTTTCGGGCTGGCGCAGCTTCATCAGTTGAGAGGAAGGGTTGGTCGTGGAAAGTATCAGTCCTATTGCATTTTCATGACAGCATCGAAATCAAAAGAAACGAAGGAACGGTTAGATATCCTGAATCATTCAAATGATGGTTTCTTTATTGCAAGTGAAGATCTCCGACTGCGTGGCCCGGGGGATCTTTTTGGAATCCGGCAGAGTGGCGTGCTTGATTTTAAAGTTGCCGATGTATTTCAAGATGCAAAGCTGCTTCAAAACGCAAGTGAAGAGGCAGACAGACTTCTTCTGGACGATCCGGAACTGGAATTCCCTGAGCATTGCAAATTGAAAGAACATTTACGGATAAAACTGGATGAGATCATGCTGGAAACAACATTGTGATGTTTGCGGATTACAGCAATTGTACAGCAATGGAGCAATTCGGCTGCATCAGTGATTGCCAGAAGTTACCAGTTTAAAATTAATTTTCCTCCACATACTAACAGCGTAACAAAGCTAAATAGTAAAGTTACAAAATGCAAAAGGAGGAAAAAGATCATGGCAAGTCGTTCATCTAACAAAACAGCAGTACCTGAGGCGAAAGGAGCTATGAACAAGTTCAAGTACGAAGTAGCATCCGAGTTGGGAGTTCCGTTAACAGACGGCTACAATGGAGACCTCACATCAAAACAGAATGGTTCTGTCGGCGGTTATATGGTTAAAAAGATGATTGAACAGCAGGAGAAGCAGATGGCAGAAAAGTAACAGGCGAAGAAAAATCGTCTGCAGAAGCGGTCTGCATCAGACAGAAAAGCGGTTCAAAAACTGTCATGTACAGTAAAAAGAACACAAGAAATGAAAAAGAGAAAAGCACTCGGCATTGACCCGGGTGCTTTTTTCTGCTAAAATTCACCATAGTTAATGACAGGAGGTGTCGATATTTGAGAGTAATTGCAGGAAGCGCAAGAAGCCTAAAACTGAAGACTCTTGAGGGGATAGAGACAAGACCGACAACGGACCGGATCAAAGAGACTTTGTTTAATATGATAAGTCCGCAGATGTATGACTGTATTTTCCTTGATTTGTTTGCAGGAAGTGGCGGAATCGGAATAGAGGCTCTCAGCAGGGGAGCAAAAGAAGCAGTATTTGTAGAGAAAAATCCTAAGGCGATGGAATGTGTCAAGGAGAATTTGAAATTCACACGTCTGGAGAAGAAGGGACTTACACTGACAAAGGATGTGATGAACGCATTATATCAGTTGGAAGGTGAAAAAGTTTTTGACTTTGTATTCATGGATCCACCGTATAATATGGGATTTGAGAAAAGAGTTCTGGAATACCTTGCAGGATCGGATCTGATCTATGAAGATACGGTGATCATCGTAGAAGCTTCGTTAGATACAGATTTTGGATATCTTCCAGAACTGGGATATTCTTTGATCAAAGAGAAGAGATATAAGACAAACAAGCATGTATTTATTGAGAAAGCCGGAAAGGAAGAAGTATGTTAAAAGCAATTTATCCGGGAAGTTTTGACCCCGTTACCCGTGGACATTATGATATCATTTGCAGATCTTGTAAAATCGTAGACAAATTAATTGTCGGAGTACTGAATAATAAAGCAAAAATGCCGTTGTTTTCTGTAGAAGAACGTGTTAAAATGTTAAAGGAAGTGACGAAAGATCTGCCGAATGTTGAGATTATACCATTTGATGGATTGCTGGTAGACTTTGCGGAACAGATAGGTGCAGATGTGGTTATCAGGGGATTACGTGCGATTACCGATTTTGAATATGAGCTGCAGATGTCGCAGACGAATCAGAGGATGAAGCCTGATATAGAGACCATGTTTCTGACAACAAGTATAGAATATTCTTACTTAAGTTCGACTACAGTGCGGGAGATTGCCGCTTTTGGGGGAGACGTATCACAGTTTGTGCCGGAAGCCGTCGAGATCGCACTCAGAGAAAAGATGAAAGAAAAAAGGAGAGTGTAACAATGAGCAGCCGTATTGAACAGATCATTGAAGAAATTGAAGAATATATAGACAGAGATTGTAAGTTTCAGCCGTTGTCTACAACAAAGATTATTGTAAATAAGGAACATCTGGATGAGTTACTTCGCGAACTTCGTATGAAGACACCGGATGAGATCAAACGTTATCAGAAGATTATTGCGAACAGAGATGCGATTCTTGCTGATGCAAAGGCAAAAGCAGATGCAATGATCGAGGAAGCACAGGTTCAGACAACAGAGCTTGTCAGTGAGCATGAGATCATGCAGCAGGCATATGCTCAGGCAAATGAGATCGTAACTCAGGCAACAGCACAGGCACAGGAGATTCTTGATAACGCAACAATGGATGCAAATACAATCCGTGTTGGTGCGATCCAGTATACAGATGATCTTCTTGCAAATGCAGAAAGCATTATCGGACATACTTTGGATAGTTATACAACAAAGTATGACGGATTGATCAATTCTTTACAGGAGTGCTACGATACAGTCCGCTCTAACCGTTCAGAACTTGAAGTTCCATCCGATGACGGATATTATGATGAGAATGGACAGGGAGACCTGAAGTAGTCATTACATTGTATTATAAAAATTTCAGATAGAGAAATGTCAAAAGACTGACTGCCAGTGCGGCGGTCAGTTTTTGTATTATATAAGAAGAGAGTTTAAGTCCTGTACCGGCAATCATGGATTGTGTCTGGGCGACGGAACACCATCCACCAAAAGAAGTAAGTGCGAGAAGCAACGGATAAAGAACCTGGGGGTGGGAAAGACTTTGAGATAGGAGAAGAATTCCGTTTGTCATTTCAAGAGAAGATTTTAGGAGAAGAAAACCAGGTGAACGAATCGGCAGAAGTTCCAATAATGCAAGAAGTACAGAAAAGATCATCAGGTAACCTCCGACTTTTACAAGCGTTTCTGAACTGTTCAGGATACAAGATTCTAACACGGAAAAATTCATTTTGTGCGTCAGTGGTTTTGAAAAAATGGAATTCTCCTGTGTGAAAACTTCGGACATTTCCGGGAAAATCCAATCTTTATTTTTGATGAAATGTCTTAGAATCCGTTGAAGAAAGCTTAAGAGGATCATAGTTCCGAAAAGAAGCAGTAAAGCGGGAATGCAGAAAGCTTTCTGATGAATTGTATTTAAAACAAGAAAAGTAATAATGAAAGATGGACTTGCATTATTACAGAAGGACAGCAGGTAAGAAGCTTCTTCAAGAGAAATTTTTCCTTGAAGAAGAAGGTCGGCAATGATTTTTGCGCCCATTGGATAACCGCATAAAAAGCCGGACAGAACGGCGAAACTTCCATAGAAAGAAGTTCCAAAAAGCAGATGGAAAGGACGGAAAAGCAGACGGGAGACAACAGCAGCACCATCTGTTTTCAACAAAAGTCCTGTGACAATAAGATAAGGAAAAAGGGTCGGTATCAGAATCTGATACCAGAGAAGCAGGCCATCACAAGCTCCCTGGAATACAGTTTCAGGAAAGAGGAGCATTGTAAAAAACAGTGAAAGCAGTATGAGAGCCAGAAGCATAGGAAACCTCCTTTTACAAAAATATTCTATGAAAAGAAAAAAGAAACTATACCGGAGCTATGGAAATATGATATAGTTAAATGTAAAGTATTTTGATCTTGATATTGCAAAGGAGCAAACAATAAATATGAATTTACCAAAAGTATTTGAAGAGAAAATGAAGGATCTTCTTGGTTCTGAATATGAAGCATATACGGCATGTTATGATGAACCGCGTCACTATGGTCTGCGCGTGAACACAGCGAAGATTTCTGTGGAAGATTTCCTGAAGATCGCACCTTGGCCGTTAGAGCCGGTTCCGTGGATCCATAATGGATTCTATTATGACGGAGATAATATCCAGCCGTCGAAACATCCATATTATTTCGCAGGACTTTATTATCTGCAGGAGCCAAGTGCCATGACACCGGCAGATCGTCTTCCGGTAGAGCCGGGAGACCGTGTGCTTGATGTCTGTGCAGCACCTGGAGGCAAGGCCACAGAACTTGGGGCAAAGCTTGGAGGAACCGGTGTACTGGCTGCGAATGATCTGAGCAGTTCCAGAGCGAAGGGACTTTTGAAGAATCTTGAATTATTTGGAATCGGAAACGTGCTCATCTTAAGTGAAGAGCCTGGAAAGCTTGTTTCTTATTTCCCAGAGTATTTTGATAAGATTTTGATTGACGCACCTTGTTCCGGGGAAGGCATGTTCCGTAAAGAGAAAAAGATGGTGAAAGCATGGGAAGAACACGGACCGGAGTTTTTTTCAAAGATCCAGAGAAGCATTGTGACACAGGCAGCTCAGATGCTGCGCCCGGGTGGAATGCTGCTTTATTCCACCTGTACATTTTCACCGGAAGAGAATGAACAGACGATTGAATATCTGCTTCAGGAATATCCGGAATTTAAGATCTGTGAGATGGAAGGTTACGAAGGATTTGCAGATGGAATGCCGCAGGTGACAGAAAGCAAGAATCCGGAACTTGAAAAGACGGTTCGTATTTTCCCTCATCGTATGAAGGGAGAAGGACATTTCCTCGCACTTCTTCAAAAGGGTGAAAAACAGGAAGAAGGAAAGAGACTTCCGGAGAGTGGGAAGAACAAGAAGCTTCCGGAAGAATTGGAAGAATTTCTTGGTCATATTGATCGAAAATTCGATTCCTCTCGCATGGATCTGCGTGGAGAGAAAGTATATTATATGCCGGAAGGACTTCCGACACTTCGTGGAATCCGTTTCTTAAGAACAGGCCTACTGATGGGTGAACTGAAGAAGAATCGTTTTGAGCCGAGTCAGGCACTGGCGATGAATCTGAAAAAGGAAGAATATGATCAGGTGATCGATCTTCCATTAGAAGACGAACGCGTTATGAAATATCTGAAAGGCGAGACTTTGGATGTGGAGGATCTTGTGAAGCCGAAAGACAAGGGATGGTATCTGATCTGTGTGGATGGATATCCGCTTGGCTTTGGAAAGCTTGTGAATCAGATGCTTAAGAATAAGTACCTTCCGGGATGGCGGTGGAACTCATGAAACTGAGACTGGATAAATATCTGGCAGACATGGGAATCGGAACACGTACAGAAGTGAAGAAAGCAATCACAAAAGGACAGGTTCGAGTTAATGAAGAGACGGTAAAACGTCCGGAAATCAAGATTGACACAGAAAAAGATCATGTGTTTTATCAGGGACAGATGGTTGCTTATGCAGAATATGAATATTACATGTTAAATAAGCCAGCCGGGGTGGTTTCTGCAACGGAAGATAAAAATGACAGTATTGTATTAGATTTGATTGATGAAAAGCAGAGAAAGGATCTCTTTCCTGTCGGAAGATTAGATAAAGACACAGAGGGACTTTTACTGATCACAAATGATGGCGAACTTGCACATCAGCTTTTGTCACCGAAGAAGCATGTAGATAAAGTCTATTTCGCCAGAATCGATGGAAAAGTTACGGAAGAAGATGTGAGAAGATTTGCAGAAGGACTTGAAATCGGGGAAGAGAAACCGACACTTCCGGCTCATCTGGAAATTCTGAAAAGTGAAGAGATTTCCGAAATCCGACTGACGATCAGAGAGGGAAAGTTTCATCAGGTGAAACGAATGTTCCATGCAGTCGGAAAAGAGGTTATTTATCTGAAACGCCTGCAGATGGGAAGCCTTGTACTTGATCCGCGGCTTGCATTAGGAGAATATCGAGAATTAACAGGACAGGAACTGGAAGCATTGCGTGACTGTTCATTATTACGTTAAACAGGGAGAAAGCATGAAAGGAAATTTTTTACCAATTACCAGAGAAGAGATGAAAGAGAGAGGATGGGATCAGGTAGATTTTGTCTATGTATCAGGAGATGCCTATGTCGATCATCCATCTTTTGGTCACGCAATCATTACACGTCTTCTGGAATCCAGAGGATATCGTGTTGGGATCATTGCACAGCCGGACTGGCGTAAGCCGGAGAGCGTGCAGGTGTTCGGAGAACCAAGACTTGGATTTCTTGTCTCTGCAGGAAATATGGATTCTATGGTAAATCATTATTCTGTATCCAAAAAGAGAAGAAAGACAGACGCCTATACACCGGGCGGCGAGATGGGAAAACGACCGGATTATGCCTGCGTAGTATATGGAAATCTGATTCGTCAGACTTATAAAAAGACACCGATCATTCTGGGCGGTATCGAAGCAAGTCTTCGAAGAATGGCACACTATGATTACTGGTCAGACAAGCTGAAACGTTCTGTACTGCTCGATTCGGGTGCAGATGTGATTTCTTATGGAATGGGAGAACATTCGATCATAGAGCTTGCAGAAGCACTGGATGCCGGGATACCGGTTGAGGATATCACGTATATAGCCGGTACGGTTGTAAAAGCAAAATCATTAGACAGTATTTATGATGCGGAAATCCTTCCGTCCTTTGAAGACCTCAAAGCGGACAAGATGAATTATGCCCGCAGCTTTTACACACAGTATCTGAATACGGATGCATTTAACGGAAAACGTCTTGTAGAACCATATTCTGATCATCTGTATGTAGTACAGAATCCACCGGCAGCACCACTGACACAGATGGAGATGGATGATGTTTACTCTCTTCCTTATCAGAGGACTTACCATCCGTCTTACGAGGCAAAAGGCGGAGTTCCTGCAATCAAGGAGATTAAATTCAGTCTGATCAGCAACAGAGGATGTTTTGGAGGATGCAGTTTTTGCGCATTGACGTTCCATCAGGGAAGAATTGTCCAGGTAAGAAGTCATGAATCTCTGATTGAAGAAGCAAAAGAAATTACAAAAGATAAGGACTTTAAAGGATATATTCATGATGTTGGCGGTCCGACAGCAAATTTCCGGCATCCATCCTGCAAAAAGCAGATGGAGCATGGCGTTTGTAAAACGCGTCAGTGTCTGTTCCCGTCTCCGTGTAAGAATCTGGACGCAGATCACAGAGATTATGTCAGTCTGTTGAGAAAGTTGAGAGATATTCCAAAAGTTAAGAAGGTGTTTATCCGTTCAGGAATCCGCTTTGATTATCTGCTCGCAGATAAGAAGCAGGAGTTTTTAAGAGAGTTGTGTGAATATCATGTCAGTGGACAGTTGAAGGTAGCACCGGAGCATGTGGCAGGGCCTGTCCTGTCTCTGATGGGAAAACCGGAGCACAAAGTCTATGAAGAGTTTACAAGACAGTTTTATAAGATGAATGAGAAAATCGGGAAAGAACAGTATCTGGTTCCGTATCTGATGTCCTCCCACCCTGGTTCTACTCTGAAGGAAGCGGTAGAACTTGCAGAGTACTGTCGTGATCTTGGCTATATGCCGGAGCAGGTGCAGGATTTCTATCCGACACCATCAACTCTTTCCACCTGTATGTATTATACCGGGGTAGATCCGAGAACGATGCAGAAGGTTTATGTTCCGAAGAGTCCGCATGAGAAGGCAATGCAGAGAGCGTTGATCCAATATCGTAATCCGGAGCTGTATGATCTGGTGATTGAAGCACTTCATAAAGCAGGAAGATCTGATCTGATCGGATTCGGACCGAAATGTCTTGTGAGACCGAGACAGATGCGTGGTTCAGGAAATGATAAAAAAGCCGGCAGAAATGAACCGAAAAAAGGCTCAAAAGGTTCAAATGGTCAGAGAAGACAAAACAATTCTGAACACAGAGGCAGAGTTGAAGGGAAGAATAAGAAGAAATCTATCAGAAATGTTCATTCTAAGAAGAATAGAAAATAGGTACATTTAAGTATCTGACAGACAGGATTCAAGAAAGGAAGCAGGATGAAAATTGCAATCGTAACCGGAGCATCTTCGGGAATGGGAAGAGAATTTGTACGTCAGCTTGGATATTTTTATAAAAATCTGGATGAGATCTGGGTGATTGCCAGGCGCAAAGAGCGTCTGGAAGCGCTTGCGAAAGAAAGCAGAGTTCCTCTTCGGATTTTTGCAGGTGACCTTCAGAAGAAAAAGGTATATAAGGAATTGAGAGATGCACTTGAGAAAGAACAGCCGGATTTACGAATGCTTGTGAATTCAGCAGGATTTGGCAAGTCAGGAAGTGTAGAAGAGATTTTGTCTGAAAAATTCCGGATCCAGACAGATATGGTGGATGTAAACTGCCGGTCTCTTACAAGAATGACATTGCTGTGTCTGCCATTTCTGCGTGCTGGCAGCAGGATCGTCAATCTTGCGTCCGCATCTGCATTTTGTCCACAACCGTATTTCTCAGTATATGCGGCAACGAAGTCCTATGTCTTAAGCTTCTCCAGATCATTGGGAGAAGAACTGAGAAAAAAAGGAATTGTCGTCACAGCAGTCTGCCCGGGTCCGGTTGATACAGAGTTTTTCAAGTTTTCCGGGAAACCGCAGAATATCTTGAAGAAACTGACAATGGCGAAGGCAGACAGAGTGGTTCATCAGGCGTTGAAGGACTGCAGATCCGGGAAATCAGTCTCCGTTTATGGAATCCCAATGAAATTAACTTACTTTGGAACAAAACTGCTGCCGCATGGATTTCTCGTGCGTATGCAGCAAATATGAATTTAGAATAGGATGAAAAATGAAGAAAATACAAAAAGGAAAACCAGGTTATTTGAATTATAAAAGAAAAGTGGAGATTTTAAGAACGGTTATTTATTTTGTAATCGTTCTGGCAATTTTTGCTCTTGGTTACTGGCAGACACATACGAGGCTGAATCTTCTGACAGTTGTTGCTATCCTTGGATGTCTTCCGGCATCAAAGGCACTTGTAGGTGTGATTGCACGTTATCCATATCAATCAATTGAACTGTCACAGGCGAAGGAAATCGCAGGAAAATCAAAACATTTAACAGTTTGTTATGATCTTATAATTACAAGCAAAGAGCATATCATGCCAACAGACTGTATCGTAATTTCAGGACATAACATTTACGGATACACACATTATGAAAAAGTAAATACAGATGAACTTGGAAAGCATATCAAGACAATCCTTGCGCAGAATCAGTACACAGGTTTTACTGTTAAGATCTTAAATCAGTATACACCGTTTTTGGCCCGCGTGGAGGGACTTGAAAATATTGCTGTAGTAGAGCAGGAAGATACGAAAGCAAGAGAACAGGAAATCCGTAATCTTATTCTGAATATATCAATGTAAAGAGGAAAAGACGATGAGAGAGATCAGCATCCAGAAAAATGAGGCAGGACAGCGCATGGATAAATTCCTTGCAAAGTATCTCAATAAAGCGCCAAAAAGTTTTTTCTATAAGATGATGAGAAAAAAGAATATTACCCTGAATGGAAAAAAAGCAGTTGGAAATGAACAGCTGAAACAGGGGGATGTGATTAAGTTATTTCTTGCGGAAGAGACGATTGAGAACTTTATCGATCATTCACAGTTTTCGAAGAAAAAAGCGTCCTCTGCAAGAAAACAGACAGCGGGAAAGAAGGTACAGTTAGATATCTTATATGAAGATGAGGCTGCTGTATTTATCAATAAACCGGTCGGAATGCTCTCCCAGAAGGCATCCCCGACGGATACTTCTCTTGTGGAGTATTTTATTGATTATCTGTTGGAAAATGGGAAAATCACGGAAGAAGAACTGCATACATTTCATCCATCTGTCTGTAACCGTTTAGACAGAAATACAAGCGGAATCGTGGCAGCAGGAAAAACACTGCAGGCATTACAGGGATTAAGCGAGATGTTCCGTGACCGTACACTTAAAAAATATTATCTTTGCCTGGTAAAAGGGCAGGTAAAAGAGAATCAGAGGATTCATGGTTATCTCGTCAAGAATGAAAAGACAAATAAAGTTACGGTGAGTCAGAAAAAGCCGGCTGAACAGACAAAAGATGGGAAAGAAGCATCAGCGATCGATACCGAATACAAGGTGCTTGCACGAAATAGAGAAACAACACTTCTTGAAGTGCATCTGATCACCGGTAAGACACACCAGATCCGTGCACATCTGGCATCCATTGGGCATCCGATCGCAGGGGATTACAAATACGGGAACCGGTCATTTAACGATGCTTTGAAAAAGGAATACGGACTTCGTTCCCAGCTTCTGCATGCTTACCGTTTGGAATTCCCGGAGAACTGCGAGGGAGATATCAAACAGCTTTCAGGAAAGATCATCAAAGCACCTGTCCCGGCCTTATTTGAACAAATCTGTAAAGCGCAGGGAGTGATGTGAGATGGCAACATGGAACTCGAGAGGACTTAGAGGTTCGACACTGGAGGAATTTATCAATCATTCGAATGAAAGATACAGTGAGATGGGACTTGCACTGATGCAGAAAATCCCGACACCGATCACTCCGGTACGTATGGATAAAGACCACAGACAGATCACACTTGCGTATTTCGACAAAGCAAGTACGGTAGACTATATCGGAGCAGTGCAGGGAATCCCGGTCTGTTTTGATGCAAAAGAGTGTAATGTAGATACCTTCCCACTTCAGAATGTACATGAGCATCAGATGGACTTTATGGAAAAGTTTGAACGGCAGGGTGGGATTGCTTTTTTTCTGATCTATTATACAGCAAGAAATGAGCTTTATTATATGCAGTATACACAGATCCGTAAGTTCTGGGACCGCGCGCAGAGTGGGGGACGCAAGAGTGTCCGGCTGGAAGAATTAGATCCTGAATGGTTTTTTCAACTGAAAAATGGCTATTTTGTGCCGTATCTGGATTTAATTCAGAAAGATTTGGAAACGAGGGATTGACAGAATCCTACAAAGTCCGTATAATTACAAACAGGTTTTAACGTGGTAGCACACTAAAGTGAAAAACCGAGAAAAGACAGGAAGGTGAACGAGACATGGAGCAGAAGTTACATACCCCGGAAGGCGTTCGGGATATTTATAATAGAGAATGTGCCATTAAGCTGGCATTGCAGAAAAAACTGAATACTGTATTGCATTTATATGGATATCAGGACATACAGACACCGACATTTGAATATTTTGATGTATTCCGCAAGGAGATCGGTTCGACATCGATTAGAGATCTTTATAAATTCTTTGACAGAGAGGGGAATATTCTAGCATTGCGCCCGGATATTACACCGTCCATTGCAAGAGCAGTGGCAACACTGTTTGAGACAGAGAATTTTCCGATCCGTCTGTGTTATGCCGGAAATACATTTATCAATCATTCCAGCTATCGTGGACGCCTGAAAGAAAATACGCAGCTTGGTGCAGAGCTGATTGGTGTAGATTCTATCGAGGCAGATGCAGAAATGCTTGCAATGGTTGTGGATGGACTTAAGAAAACAGGCCTGAAAGAATTCCAGGTAAGTATCGGACATGTTGATTTTATTCAGAGTCTTTTCGAGGCAACGAATCTGGAAGACGAACAAAAAGAAGAGATCCGTACATTGATTGCGAACAGAAACTTCTTTGGTGTGGAAGAGATTCTCGATCATTATGAGATTGCCGATCAGGTGAAAGAAGCGTTCCATCAGCTCCCGGAACTGACAGGTGGACCGGAGATCCTTGCAGATGCAGGACGCATTGCTCCGGGTGAAGCAGCAAGACTTGCGGTAGAACGTCTTCGCCAGATTTATGATCTGCTGAAGATTTACGGAGTAGAGGATCATGTAACTTTTGATCTGAGCATGAGCGGAAGTTATGGATATTATACAGGAATCATTTTCCGTGCCTATACTTATGGTACCGGAGATGCAGTTGTACGTGGAGGACGTTACGACCACCTTCTTGAGAAGTTTGGAAAGAAGACACCGTCGATCGGATTCGCAATCATTCTGGATGAACTTATGAGTGCACTGGATCGTCAGAAGATCAAAGTAGAGACAGGACACCGTAATCTGCTTGTTTATACGGATGCAACGGAACAGTGGGCAATTTCTCTTGCGAGGTCATTTCGTGCAAAAGGAAAAAATGTCGAGATGATGAAGAGAAACTCCTGGGATGAAAGAGAGACTTTTGAAGCGTATGGAAAGCGTTCTTCTGTTGCAAGTATGCTTTACTTAAGAGAGGACCGGAAGATTGAAGTGATCAATCTTCAGACAGGAGAAGAGAAGCTGGTCAATACAAAAAAGAAAACAAAGCAGCAATAAAGGAGCAGATCAATGAGATATTTAACATTTGCCCTTACAAAGGGAAGACTTGCAAAGAAGACACTGGAGATGCTGGAGCGTCTTGGAATCACATGCGAGGAAATGAAAGATAAGGATTCCAGAAAGCTGATTTTTGTAAATGAAGAACTGGGATTGAAATTCTTTCTCGCAAAAGGACCGGATGTGCCGACTTATGTAGAGTACGGAGCAGCAGATATTGGAGTTGTCGGAAAAGATACGATTATCGAAGAGGGACGTAAAGTCCATGAAGTCCTGGATCTTGGATTCGGAAAATGTAGGATGTGTGTGTGTGGATATGAAGAGGCAGCAGAAAAACTGAAACATCATGAACTGATCCGTGTGGCAACGAAATACCCGAATATCGCGAAAGATTATTTCTACAACAAGAAACATCAGACAGTAGAAATTGTGAAATTAAACGGTTCGATCGAGCTTGCACCGATCGTTGGCTTATCTGAAGTCATCGTAGATATCGTAGAAACCGGTTCTACATTGAAAGAAAACGGACTGGTCGTACTTGAAGAAGTGTGTCCGTTGTCAGCACGAATGATCGTCAATCCGGTCAGTATGCGAATGGAAAATGACAGGATCAAAGAGTTGATCACTAATTTAAGAAATCTTCTGAGGGAGGAATAGACAAATGCGTATAGAGAAACTGAATGAGAACACGAAGAAGAATCTTCTGGATGATCTTTTAAAGAGAAGCCCGAATAACTATGGAAAATTCGAGGCAAGTGTTCAGGAAATCCTGAATGCAGTGAAAGAAAAAGGAGACGAAGCTGTATTTGATTATACAGAGAAATTTGACGGAGTCAGACTGGACGCAGAGCATCTTCTTGTAACGGAAGAAGAGATCGCAGAAGCATATGAGCAGGTAGATGATGAACTGATCGCTATTATCAGAAAAGCACTGGTGAATATCAGAGACTATCACCAGAAACAGATGCAGTACAGCTGGTTTGACAGTAAACCGGACGGAACAATTCTTGGACAGAAAGTGACAGCACTCCAAAGAGTCGGTGTTTATGTTCCTGGCGGAAAAGCAGCTTACCCATCTTCTGTACTTATGAATATCATGCCGGCGAAGGTTGCAGGTGTAGATGAGATCATCATGGTAACACCTCCAGGAAAAGATGGAAAGGTAACTCCGACAACACTGGTTGCGGCAAAAGAAGCCGGTGCAGATAAAGTTTACAAGGTTGGTGGAGCTCAGGCAATTGCAGCACTTGCATATGGAACAGAGTCTATTCCGAAGGTAGATAAGATCGTAGGACCTGGAAATATCTACGTAGCTCTTGCTAAGAAAGCGGTTTATGGATTCGTAAGCATTGACTCAATCGCAGGACCAAGTGAGATCCTTGTTCTTGCTGATGAGACGGCAAATCCACGTTTCGTGGCAGCAGATCTTCTGTCTCAGGCAGAGCATGATGAGATGGCATCTGCAATTCTGGTTACAACAAGTATGGAACTTGCAGAGAAAGTATCTGCACAGACAGATGCATTTGTAAAAGAGCTTTCCAGAGGCGAGATCATTCAGAAATCCCTGGATAATTATGGACATATTCTCGTTGCAGAGACAATGGAGGATGCAATCGATGCAGCAAATTCTATTGCTTCCGAACATCTTGAGATCGTGACAGCGAATCCGTTTGAGGTGATGACAAAGATCCGTAATGCCGGAGCTATTTTCATCGGAGAATATTCCAGTGAGCCGCTCGGAGATTATTTTGCAGGACCGAACCATGTCCTTCCGACAAACGGAACAGCAAAATTCTTCTCACCGCTATCTGTAGATGATTTTATTAAAAAATCAAGCATTATTTCTTACTCAAGAAATGCACTTGAGAAGATCCACACAGATATCGAGAAATTTGCAGAGGCAGAACATCTGACAGCACATGCAAATTCAATCAAAGTAAGATTTGAAAAATAAGAGAAAAGGAGCTGTGAGTGTGATGCAGAACAGAATCGGAAGCTGCAAAAGAAAGACAAAAGAGACAGATATTGAACTGACGATCAATCTGGATGGACAGGGAAAGAATCAGATTGATACAGGAATTCCGTTTTTTGATCATATGCTGGATGGATTTGCAAGACATGGATTATTTGATTTAAATGTTAAGGTGCGTGGGGATCTTGAAGTGGATTCCCATCACACGATCGAAGATACAGGAATCGTACTGGGACAGGCAATCGCACAGGCACTTGGAGATAAGGCCGGAATTAAGCGATACGGATATTTTGTACTGCCAATGGATGAGGTTCTTGCTCTTGGAGCAGTTGACCTTTCCGGCAGACCGTATCTGAACTTTCAGGCAGATTTTACAGTACCGGTGCTTGGAACAATGGATACAGAGATGGTGCGTGAATTTTTCTATGCAGTTTCCTATAGTGCTGCAATGAACCTGCACCTTAAGATCCTTGATGCAGGGAATAATCATCATATGGCAGAGGCTTTATTTAAAGCATTCGGAAAGGCTCTGGATATGGCGGTATCAGAAGAGCCAAGAATAAAAGAAGTATGGTCTACAAAGGGAAGCCTTTAACGGCGTGACAGAAGGAGTAAGAAGGAATTATGTATAAAAGACTAACCCCTTGTATTTTTATAGAAAGAGGGAAAGCGGTGCAGTGGTTCGATGACAGAACTGTGATCGCAGATGATGTAATGGAACTTGCACGCCACTACAATGAAAGAGGAGCGGATGAACTGATCATTTTCGATCTGTCAGACTCAGATGAAGAACATGATGAGACGATCAACCTCCTCAAACAGATCAACCGTGCAATCAGTATTCCAATGGTTGTCGGAGGAAACATCAGACGTGCAGAAGATGTGAAGAAGATTCTTTATGCCGGAGCGAAACGTGCAATGCTGAATTTCTCAAAAGCACTTTCCATTGAATTAATCGAGGAAGTATCCAAGCGTTTTGGAAAAGAGAGAATCGCTGTATCATTAAATGATTTCGATGCATTGTTTAAACAGCAGCATCTGATCGAAGCATATAGTACAGAGATGATATTTATGCATCGCCTGGATCTGAATTCTGTTGTAAATGTTACAGAAACGCAGTGTGTTGTTGTCACGGATACGATGGATGAAAACGAGATCCTTAATATTTTAAAGAGTGATGGTGTAAAAGGTGTATCAGGAAGATTCATCAGTCGTCTGGATATGGACTTTAACAAATTTAAAGAAGTTTGTGCAGAAAATGGAATTCAAATGACTTCCTTTGAAAGCCAGATGGATTTCGGTGAGTTTAAATTGAATTCAGACGGATTAATTCCAGTGATTGTTCAGGATTATAAGACAAATGAAGTCTTAATGATGGCATATATGAACGAGGAAGCATTTGAGCATACTGTGAAAACCGGGCGCATGACTTACTATAGCAGAAGCAGAAAATGCCAGTGGATCAAAGGTGAGACATCCGGGCATTTCCAGTATGTGAAATCTCTTGCAATCGACTGTGACAGAGATACGATGCTTGCAAAGGTAGAACAGATCGGAGCAGCATGCCATACGGGAAACCGCTCCTGTTTCTATACAACAATTGTTGGAAATGATTACGATGCCAAGAATCCGGTTCAGATTTTTGAATCCGTATATCAGACAATTGCGGATAGAAAAGAGAATCCAAAAGAAGGTTCCTATACGAACTATCTTTTTGAAAAAGGTCTGGATAAGATCCTGAAAAAGATTGGAGAAGAGGCGACAGAAGTTGTGATTGCTGCAAAAAATCCAAATGTCGAGGAAGTGAAGTATGAATTATCTGATTTCCTTTATCATGCAATGGTTCTCATGGTAGAAAAAGGGATTACCTGGGAAGACATTACAGGAGAACTGGCTGACCGGTAGAAAACGCTGTATCAGATTTTCCTGGAAGAATAAAGCAGAAGAAACTTTCATAAACTAGAAAAAAGAAGATGGAGAGGATCTTTCGTGCAGGAAAAAGAATCAGAAGTCCGTAGGCGTAGATTGTGGGAAGAAAATCGCAGACGACAGCGGAATACCGGTATGATAACACCGGCAATTCATCCAAGATATGGTCGTTTATATCGGGAATTATATCCGGATGGTCTGGAGCAAAGTGCAGGAAATGGAGCAGAAGATCTGGATAAGAAAGAAAATAGCAGAGGAAGCTTTACTACCAGATTGATCCTATCCACTTTTCTGTTTCTTGTGTTTCTTTATGTCAGTCAGAACAGTGTAGAACTTCAAGGGATAAGCAGCCATGAGATTATAGAGAAGATTCAGGAAAACCATGATATTTTCTTGATAGACTAAAAGTGTAATCTTGACACGGAAACAGTAGGTTGATAAAATATTATTGACGTTTATTTTATAGTATATGAGAGGCGTTGATTGGATTCAGCGCCTTTTTCATTGCATGAGAAGGAGGAAATGAGAGATGATTAAAGTATGGATAGCCGGCTCAAACGGCCAGATCGGCCGGGCGCTGAACGACATTCTGGATCCATTAGAGATCGAAGTGCTGAATACGGATTTGGATGATCTGGATATTACAAACACAGAGGAAGTTCTTAACTTCGGTATTGTGAACCGTCCGGATGTGATTATCAACTGCTGCGGTGTTACAGACACCGATCTGTGCGAAAAAGAACCGGAACATGCTTACCGGGTAAATGCACTTGGAGCAAGAAACTTAAGTATCGTCGCAAGAAAGAATGGCGCAAAGATCGTCCAGCTTTCAACAGATGATGTATTTGACGGGCAGAGCAAGAAACCGTATACAGAATTTGATGATACGAATCCACTGACTGTTTATGGAGCATCCAAAAGAGCCGGTGAGAATTATGTGAAAGAATTCACACACAAGCATTTCATTATCCGCAGTAACTGGGTTTACGGAAAAGGTGGAAATAACTTTGTTAACCGTGTGCTCGAAATGGCAGAACAGGGAAAAACACTTTCTGTAGCAGGAGATCAGTTTGGTTCCCCGACAAGTGCCAAAGATCTCGCAAGAATGATCCTGTATCTGATCAGTACGAATGAATATGGTACTTATCATGTAACTTGCAGTGGAGTCTGCAATCGTTACGAATTTGCTCAGGAGATCTTGAGATTGTCAGGGAAAAATGTTGAATTAAAGGCAGTTCCGACAGAACAGTCAGACCTTTCTTCTGTCAGACCACCGTATGCGGTATTGGACAACTTCATTCTCCGTATTATTGATATGTATGATATGCCGGATTGGAAAGAGTCATTAGAAGAGTATATGAAAGAAAGAACGGAGAATTAGAATGAAAAATAAGAATGTGAAAGATGAAAAGAAAGAGAAGAAAATTGGTCTGACGACCAAGATTTTCATTGCTCTGCTTTTAGGTGCTGTTTTTGGAATTGTACTTTGTTATCTGATTCCAGACAGCAAGGTAAAAAATGATATTATTGTAGAAGGAATCCTCTATGTGATCGGACAGGGATTCATCCGTCTGATGAAGATGCTTGTTGTACCGCTTGTATTTTGTTCCCTTGTGTGCGGAAGTATGGCAATCGGAGATACGAAGAAGCTCGGAACAGTAGGTGTCAGAACATTGGTATTCTACCTCGCAACAACAGCTCTTGCTGTAACAGTTGCTTTATCAGTTGGTAATCTGATCAATCCGGGTATCGGACTTGATATGAGTGCAATTAAGACAAGTGCGTCCACAGTTGAGACAATGGAAGCAACTTCCCTGACAGATACAATCCTAAATATCATTCCGGACAACCCGATCAATTCCCTGGCAAGTGGAACAATGCTTCAGGTTATCGTATTTGCGCTGATCATTGGTGTTATCCTTGCGAAGATGGGTGAACGTGCAGAGACAGTTGCGAACTTCTTCAGCCAGTTCAATGATATTATGATGGAAATGACAATGATGATCATGAGCCTTGCACCAATCGGTGTATTCTGCCTGATCAGCCGTACTTTTGCTACAATCGGATTCAGTGCATTTGTTCCGCTGGCAAAATACATGATCGCAGTACTTTTGGCACTTGCGATCCAGTGTCTGGGAGTATATCAGATTCTGTTAAAGATTTTCACAGGACTGAACCCGATCCGCTTCATCAAGAAATTCTTCCCGGTTATGGCATTTGCATTCTCTACAGCGACATCAAATGCGACAATCCCGCTTTCTATTGAAACACTTTCTAAGAAAGTCGGAGTTTCCAAGAAGATTTCTTCCTTTACGATTCCGCTTGGAGCAACAATCAACATGGATGGTACTTCCATCATGCAGGGTGTTGCAGTTGTGTTCGCAGCACAGGCGTTTGGAATCCATTTGAGCATGGCAGACTATATTACAGTTATCGGAACAGCAACACTGGCATCTGTCGGAACAGCCGGAGTACCAAGTGTTGGTCTGGTTACACTGACAATGGTATTTAACTCTGTCGGACTTCCGGTTGAGGCAATCGGACTGATCATGGGTATTGACCGTATCCTTGATATGACAAGAACAGCTGTTAATATCACAGGTGATGCTGTATGTACAACAATCGTTGCACATCAGAATAAAGCTCTGGATAAGAAAGTCTTTTATGAGACGGAGTAAAAGTGAATAGATAGTACATGTATTGTCTATGGTATAGAATGATATAAGTGAAACCCCTGGTTTACGTCTGGAAGGATGTGAAACAGGGGTTTTATGATACGGTTGATTAGTGCATAAGAAGCGATGGAATGTATAATAAAAGCAGGTTGGAGGGGATTAATGAAATGAGGTGTAATATATGTGGACAGAAAGAGAAAGAGTAATAACTAATTTTGATGAAGCAATTGAGTATATTGAATCAAAAGAATGCTTTCACGATTACAGATTGGGGAATATTGATATTGGTGAAAATTGCATTAAGATAATGATTGAGGAAGATACAGGGAATGAGCATAATAACAATGCACATATATGGGATTTTTCTTTTCATCAGACATCAAATTTGAAAGTTGTAATGGATTGTGTTTTAACGCCATATATTGATGAAGTTTCAATAGAAAATCAAGAGATGGTCTTTAGTTTGACCAATGGATGTATAATATTTCAAGCAGAAGACATTTCGTTAGGAATCCCGTAGGTATAATTACAGCGTGGTGCAAGCTGAGAAAACTCTGTTTGCTTTTGTAAGATGATTGTGTATAGTAATCACAAATAAAATAATAGCCAAACTAGGATACAAAACCATGTTTGACTATTATCTGGTAGTTTGCGAAAACTAAAGAATCACCGTGTACCGGACGGTATGCACGACGGTGTGATAGGACGGTAAATAAAATAATTATTTACCGTCCTACCCGGTTGTATTGCATATGTCAGTGAAATGATATCACTAAAATTAATAAAAAACATAAACAAATAACATTAAATAAATTGAAATAATAGAACATATGTGCTATTATGTATGGGAAAAAATACTTTGTTTGTTAAAAAGGTTTGGGTAAAAAATGATTGATAATAATGTAAATGAAAAGTGGATAAGCATAGATGATGCGGCAGAATACCTTGGTGTAAAACCAGTTACAATAAGGGATTGGATAAGAAAAGGAAAAGATATCCCGGCGCATAAAATAGGAAAACAGTGGAAATTCAAGTGTTCTGAATTAGATGCTTGGGTTAAAAGTGGCCATAGTGCTGAATAATTAATGATAATGAAACGAGGATTAGATAATGGCATATAAAGTACTGGATTTATTTTCAGGAGCTGGAGGACTTTCGAGAGGTTTTTATGACGCGGGATATGATGTGGTTTTGGGAGTTGATTTTGATGAAGCTGCGCTTAAAACTTTTAAGGAAAATCACGGAAAAGCAGAAGCAATGAAATTAGATCTGTTTGATCATAGTAATATTGATGTGATCATTAATTTTCTTGAAGAAAAAGATATTAAGTTAGATGTTCTTGTTGGAGGTCCACCTTGTCAGGGATTTTCAGTAGCTGGACCAAGAGACATGAATGACAAAAGAAATACTTTATATACTGCGATGGTGAAATTAGCAGAACAAGTTAAACCACAAGCAGTAGTATTGGAAAATGTTCCAGGAATGGTACAAACTAATGGAGGGATTGGAGCCAAACGAGTTGTGGAGGATTTTGCTAAGATTGGTTACAGAATGGTTCCTAAATTGTTATATGCTCCGGATTATGGAATTCCTCAGATGAGGAAAAGGGTATTTTTTGTAGGACTTAGAGATTCTCATGAGGATTTTAAGTTCCCGGAACCAACAGTTGGTAAAAATGATTATGTTACTTGTGAGGAAGCTATTGGAGATCTTCCGTCATTACAAACTGATGAAGGTGACATAATATACGGAGAAGAAATCCAAGATTATTTGTATCCAATTCAGAATGATTATCAAAAAAGAATGAGAGCGAATTCTGAAAAGGTACGAAATCATATTGGTAGTATTCCAATTGAAAAAACTAAATTTATGATTTCTTTAGTTCCAGAAGGGAAAAATTACAAGGCACTGCCAGAAGAATATCAGGGAATATATAAATATCATGAAGCTCTTACAAGATATCATAGCAAGAAGCCTTCAAATACGATAAATACTGGACATCGTTCACATTTTCATTATAAATGGAATAGAATACCAACAGTAAGAGAAAGTGCACGACTTCAGAGCTTTCCAGATGATTTTATATTTTATGGGAATAAGTCAGAGCAATATAGACAGGTTGGAAATGCAGTACCGCCGATACTTGGACAGGTAGTAGCTGATGCATTGTTGCCTTATTTGAAGGATGGAGAATAATATGATTAAATATAAATTTATAGATTTGTTTGCTGGATGTGGCGGACTTGAAGATGGTTTTCTCCAGTCTGGAATGTATATAGATGTTGCAGCAGTCGAATGGTTAAAACCTCAGGTGAATACGTTGATTCAACGTCTTAAAACAAAATGGCAAATAGCAGATGCCTCGGATCGAGTAATGCATTTCGATATACAGAGGGAAGAAGAACTCTTTAAAGGTTGGAAAGATGAGGAATTTGGAAGAGGAAAAGGTCTTGATTATTTTATAAATGAGGCTGATGGAATCGATGTGATTATTGGCGGACCACCTTGTCAGGCATATTCGGTGGCTGGGCGAGTGCGTGATGAAAATGGTATGCGTGACGATTATAGAAATTATTTGTTTGAACACTATCTGAATGTTGTGAATAGATACAGACCGAAAGCATTTGTTTTTGAAAATGTTCCAGGGATTTTAAGCGCAGCTCCGAATGGAAAACCAATTACAGATTTAATAAGAAAAGGATTCAGAGATATAGGATATGATATTATTGATGATCTTAGAGTAGCAAAAGTAAACGCCAGTGATTATGGTGTACCACAAAATAGAGAGAGAATGATAATTGTTGGTGTAGATGCAGAGCGATATGATAATACACAGCAAATACTGAGTAGATTCTATGGTGAAATATTGCCAGAGTATAAAGTAAGTAGAAAAATAACTGTTCGTGAAGCAATAGGTGATCTGCCTGCTTGTAGACCGTTTTATGATGAGGAACATCATAAAAAGCGTAAATCTCATGATATTCCGGAAACAAATATTACATGGCATAAACCCAGATATCATAATTTGAGAGATATGGATACTTTTAAAATACTTGCATTGGATATTGAAACTGGTCGCCGTGAATATGACAGTAAGAAGATAAGTGAATTATATGAAAAAAAGGTTGGTTCGAAATCTCCGATTCATAGATATCATGTTCTTGAACCTGATTTGCCGAGCACAACAATAATTGCTCATCTTTATAAAGATGGTAATAGGTTTATTCATTATGATTCAAGCCAGAGCAGATCTATTACTGTAAGAGAAGCAGCAAGGTTGCAGTCGTTCGATGATGATTTTGATTTTGTTGGTTCACAAGGAAATGCATATCAAATGATTGGTAATGCGGTTCCTCCTCAGTTAGCAAAGAGAGTAGCACTTGCACTGAGTAAAATGTTAGATGAAATAGAATAAGGTGATGATTTATGACAGTAAAAACTGAAGACTTACTGTCTGAAATTACGGAGGCACTTTATCAGAAAAAGGCGGTTTTACTCACCGGAAGTACAGGAGTGGGAAAAACCTACCTTGCCAAAAGAATTTCAGAACAGTTATCTAAAAGTGAATACAGTTGCTTTCCATCGAGTGAAGATCAACGCGTAAATGTTGAAATTATTTCTTGTCACAATAGCGTTACATATGAGGATGTAGTTGGAGGAATATCTGCTGATACTGAATCAGGGAAAATGACTTTTGAATATAAAGACAAAATTCTTCTTGAAACAGTCATTAAAGCTGCTGAGGATTACAAAAAAGGCAAAGGATCCAAGTATGTCCTGATTATGGATGATCTGCAAAGAAATGACGTTTCGACCCTTGTAGGGGATGCGATAAATGCAATTGGATCTGAAGGGAAGGAAACTAAGCTTTATCTGAATTCAGGATCCGTAATTATGGTTCCGCCTAATTTTTATGTGATTGGAACGTATAATTCTACTGAAGTAGGAGCAATAGCTCTTTCGAGTGATTTGATGAGAAAATTTTATGTCAGGGAGATTCTTTCTGATATTGAATATATTACAGAAGATTCAGAAGCAGAAAATGCTGTTTACTATGACAAGGTGCGAAGTCTGGTATTTAACTATCTGGATATGCAGTATAGGATTAGCACATACGATCAGAACAGATACTTTCTTGGACATGGCTATTTCAGCGGAGATAATGTTGCGTTAAAAATTAGATATCAGTTGATTCCGATTTTAAAACAATATATTTCAGAGGGAATCCTTGATAGAGCTGCCAGTGAATCTGTTCGGCTTCTGGAAGCAGCATGTATTAAAACGAAGACAGCAACTCCAAAGATTTCAAAGAAAAGCAGTTTCAGTGAATATAAGAATGGAGTTACAGCTACAAGGTTCATAGCTGAGGATTCGACAAGAAAATGTAGTTCCGTTCCAATAGAAAATTTAGTTGGCAGAATCATAGATCAAAAATTACTCTCTGATGACCAGATCAAAAATGCAATCTTATTTAACAAGAAGGTTTGTTACCGTGAGGTTGAGGTAGGTGGTGTTACGTACCTGGCAACGCTCATAGCAAACAATATCCAACACAATAAGATCCGTAGAAGTGGTAAGTCAGATGGAAGATGCCTTTATAATGGTGGAACAATTTTGGTGGATGATTCGGAACATTATTTTACAGGTGGATTTCATCCGAAAGATTATGTGAAAGCAGCGTGCTGGGAAAATACGGAGAGCTATAAGCTAGGAGAGTCGTTTGGTGGAAACCTTGTTTTGTTTAGAATTGTATGGCAATACTATCAGGCTTTAATAAACGCATATTCACAGTATTTAAAGAATACCAGTTCAGATGAAGATAAGAAAAAATTGCTTGAATATATAAAAAATGAGTGGGAGTCATTCCTAAGCGATTTTAAGAAAATTGAGCCAAAGAGCGTTAATAAAACTGGAAGAACTGATAGTGATTGGAAACAGGAAGAAGCTGGATACAATCAAGAAGCAAATGAGAAAGTCCGAAAACGCATAGCAAAGCTGAGTGTACTTTGGAGTAATCCAGGGGACGTAATAACCGTAGAAGATGGTTCTAAAATAATACTGGAAGGAGTAGATAACGAGATGAGTGATTCAATCTATAAGGAATATCAGGAAGCGATGGAGACGCTTGGAATTAAACAGATGATTCTTCAAGGTCCTCCGGGAACTTCTAAAACATATTCTGCAAAAGCATTTTTGAAATATATGGCGCATAATTGTTCTGATGAGGAGTTAGCCGACATTCAGATTGCGGATTATTTTAATGAGGATAAATACTGTGCAAAGCTATTTAAGGGTAAAGGAGAGCCTGATGTTGCGTGGGATATAGTTCAGTTCCATCCATCTTATGGATATGAGGATTTTATCAGAGGAATTAAAGTATCTACAAAGCCTGGATCAGATACAATACTTTACGAGACAGTCAACAAGGTTTTGGGTAATATAGCTGAACTTGCAAAAAAACACAAGAAGACTAAATTTTTCTTGATTATTGATGAAATTAACCGTGCAAATCTTGCAACAGTATTTGGTGAGCTGATATATGGACTGGAATATAGAACTGAACCAGTTGCGACACCATACTCTGTAAATAATAATAACAGGATTAGCATGCCAGATAATCTTTATATAATCGGAACCATGAACACTGCTGATAAGTCTATTGGAGGAATAGATTATGCTATCAGACGTAGATTCCTTTTCTTTGAACAGTTACCGGATGTGAAGGTTATTAAAACATACAAGTCTGAAAAAGGAACTACACAAGAGGAACTCAATGAGCAGGCAAGTAAGCTCTTTGAATATGTAGAAAAGGTATTTGAAGAAGATTATCTTAGTCCGGAATATAGAAAAGAGGACGTACAGATCGGACACACATATTTTCTTGTGGATAGTAAGGATAAGCTGATGAAACGATTTGAGTATCAGATTATACCTATTCTCAAAGAGTATTATAAAGACGGCATTATCAGCTTTGATGTCAGCGATGCTACAGATGGATTCAATGGTTTCTTGAATTGTATTGCTGGAAAGATAAATATGACATCACAGAGAGAGGTTATAGAAAAGATATTTAATGATCTTATTGCATAGGTGGGAGTGGTTATATGAATGGATGGCAAGAGCCAAATGACGGAAAGCGTATATATCTTATAACTGACAACACCAAAATGGACGGATTTACCGATTATATCAAACCAGAGGATATTGAGCATTTATATGTTACATACAGCGAATCGAGAGTGAATCTGGGAATTCACTATTATCGAAATAGTCTTTATTCGTCGAATCTGGTTGGAATATGTAGAATAAAATCTGTTGATGATGAGACATTGTATGATGCTGAGGGAAACGAGCTTCTGATAAAGGTTGTTCCAAGGTTTAATGTTACTGTTGTGGAACTGCTAAATTATATAAGGGATGACGATGAGTTTGACCGGTACATGGCTCCGCAGACAATTAGTAACAGGCATAAAGAAAAGGATATTGAGGCAATTGACAGAAATGAGATTTTCTATTTTTTCGAGAATGAGAAACCATTAAAAGTCGATGACGGTATTTCTTCGGAGAACAGTATCATTACAGTGACAGTGTTTCTTACTTTGCTTAGATTGCTATGTAGAAGACCTCTAATGGGCAGAATGCTGAAAGAAGAGGAAAATCTTACAGGAAAAGTTAAAGGAAAAATTGTTATTGAGAAAAACATCCGGTCAAATACCATGCATGGTAGAAATGACAGGTTTTATTGTCAGTACTTACGTTTTTCAGATGATATTATAGAGAACCAAATATTAAAAGCTGCATTGAGAAAGGCTAAAAGATTTATTGTTGATTATTTTGGAGATTACAGCAAGGATAATAACAATTATGCGAGCATGATATCTTATTGTTCCAATGCACTTAGACATATCTCAGATATACAGTGTAGCGGTACGGCTTGCAATGGTTTGAAGTTTTCTGGATGTTACACATATTATAAGCCAGTTATGGCAATGGCCCGAATGGTTTTGGATGATATTTCAGTTGAATCAAACGGTGAGATTAGCACAACTGGATATATTGTTCCATATGCCATATCAATGGAGAAACTATTTGAGGTATATGTTCGTGCTTATCTTAAAAAGAATGGAATTGAGTCATATAGAAGCAAGAGTGATAAGGGCATAAGGTTGGAAAAATATGATAATAAGACGGATGTGTTTATGGAAGAGGAAGGTCTTTCTAATCCTGGAAAATACATATCCGGATCCATCAAGCCAGACTTGATTCTTACTGATCGAGAGAGCGGAGAGACAGTTGTCTTTGATGTTAAGTATAAGGACTATACGAATGGTGATTCAAGAAATGACCGGTTGCAGTTACTAGCGTACAGTATGATGATGAATGCAAATAATGTTGGAATAATTCTGCCAGCACAGGCTGAAATGGAAATCTTTGACGCAAGAAGAATTAATTCAATGGAAAATAGAACTGTTAAATATCATCAGATGCTTTTAGGGATGATGAAAGATAATCCCACTATAGCTAATTATATTAAAGACAATACTTTTGAGAAGAAGGATTAGACATGACGGATGTTTTAACCCCTGAACAGCGTCGGAAAAATATGCAACATATCAAATCAAATGATACAAAAATTGAGGTGTTGCTCCGAAAAGCTTTATGGAAAAAAGGATATCGATATAGAAAAAACTATAAAGCTTTGCCAGGTAAACCAGATATTGTTTTAACTAAGTATAAGATTGCAATTTTCTGTGATGGTGAGTTTTTCCATGGGAAAGATTGGGAAGTGTTGAAACCGCGATTAGAGAAAAGCAATAACAGTAAGTTTTGGATTAGTAAAATAGCGAGAAATCGAGAACGGGATGAAGAAGTTAATAAGAAACTGGTGTTTATGGGATGGACTGTTATACGTTTTTGGGGAAAAGATATAAGAAAAAATGTAGATAAATGTGTCAATGTAATTGAAGAAACTATTTTTGAAATCAAATTGGAAAGAGATGAAGAAATTGATTTTAATGATAACCTTGATCTATAAATTCGGTTGTAGATATGAAGAGGTATTATTTGATGAAATATAATGGTATAGAATATTTGTTTGATATAGATAAAGTTACAGATATATGGATTTCTTTTGCAGACAATATTGCCTTAAATGAAAACAAAGAGATATCGGTGAACGTAATGAAAGCAAATGGTAAGCGCAAGCCAATTTCAAGAGATTTTCCCTCTGGAAATAAGATAGTATGTATACTTGAACGTGTTGAAGATGGTTTGAATTACTTGAATTCTTATGAATTAAAGCAGGATTTTACATATAATAATGCTTTTAATTTTATAGAGTTTTTAAATTGTATATATACTATTATTCATTGTATCGATGAACTGGCAAAGATTTTTCAAGTTAAAACAGGGGAGATTACTTCCGCATACGACTGCTTTTCACAATTTGATTACGGAGAAGGATGCGATAAAGAAGTATTTGAATATATCAGATCATTATGTGCGGTGCATCCTGCGGAAACAAGTCGTCATCCAACAGTACATAAATGGGAACAGTTTGATTGCTGTTCAAGAATTGTATGGGACAAGAGCATAGTTGATGAACGAGATTTGACAGCGGTGGTATATACTTCTGAGAGTATTGGCGATCCAGTTTATGTAGGAATAAGAGTTGAACCATTTATAAAATATCTTTATAAATGGTTAGCATTGTTTGATCCTATAAAAGTTGCTGTAGATTCTTTTGCTGATAAGGAAAAAATAAGGTTTAGAAAAGAAATTATTCAAAGATCGGATCAATTTGATAGTTATGTGGATTATATAGATAACTTGAAAAAAGAGTATCAAAGACGAATCGGAACATCTCACATAGAGTATTTTGATTATTATAGGCTTGCGTTTGAAGTGGTATTTGATGATGAAGAAATAGAAAAAAAGAAAAAGTATTATCAACATGCAGTGAAGTATATGTTCTGGCATTTACATAGACAATTGCAGGAAATGGAAGAACGAAAGTATACTGGAATAAAGGATTTAGCTGAAAATGATTATACGACACTATTCTATGAATTATATATGCCTATAGAGGGAAATAGCAGATTTTCTAATGATAGGGGGGCTTTTAAGTATATAGATAATTTGAATAGTTCGGTTGGCTATGATGTAGTCTATGCAAGACAAGTTCTTGAAGATTTAAAACCTTTGGTTAATGACTATATTAAATTTACTAATGATGAACCGAAGGAACATTCACGTTTAATATTTCAAATTGCAACATATTTAGATGCATTACATCAAAACGGATATATAAATAGTAGTATACCAAACTTATTCCTGTTTAGAGAGATTAGTTTGTTGTTGGAAGATAAAAATAGATATACAGAAAAATGTGGCTAGATAAAATAGGAGAGGCACCCGTCATATAGGTGCTTGCAATAGAAGGGTGTTTACATGAGACAGGCGTTTGGAAAGAAAATGGAGAAAGGCTGTATGCAGCAGGAATTCCGCTAAGTGGACTTATTACAAACAGAGAAGATACTTACACATATCTGTATAGTAAACTGAATGGAAAATGCTGTGATAATTCTTCTGGACAAGTATATGAAATTGTGAAGAACCTTCAAAAAGGAATCTATGTAGCTTCCTGTATAATTTAAAGTGTAGAGAGTAAATGATTTTACAAAAATAGATACCTAAGTTAAACTGTCATTGCTGACCGGCTAGTTAGCAAATGACAGAATAAGGAAGGTATCTACAAATGAATTCTACACAAAATAAGAAGATTGAGCAAGTAAAAGAAACAACAATGATTGTTGGCATTGATGTTGGCTGTGAAAAGCATTATTTCAGAGCTTTTAACTGGAGAGGCATCGAACTTACCAGAAAGCCTGTAGCGTTTTCAAACTCTATGGAGGGATTCAACAGCTTTTACAATACGATTGTGGAACTGATGCAGAAAAGTGGACTTGAAGAGGTACTGGTAGGAATAGAGCCAACCGGTCATTACTGGTTTGATCTTGGGCAGTTCATGGGTGAAAAGAACATAAAGTTTGTGATGGTAAATCCGCACCATGTGCATAAGACCAAAGAGTTAGATGACAACAGTCCATCTAAAAATGACAGAAAAGATCCCCGCGTTATTGCAGGACTTGTAAGGGATGGACGGTATTTTTATTCATATATGCCGACAGGTGTATATGCAGAACTGCGGAATGCGTCAAACCGCCGGTTTGTGCTTGTAGAAGAACAGACAAGGGCTAAGAACCGTCTGCAGAAATGGATTGCAGTGTATTTCCAAGAATATAAGGGAGTTTATACACACATAGATGCCAAAGGAGGACTGCTGGTATTAAAAGAAGCACCAACTCCTGAGGAAATAGTAAAGCTTGGAGAGAAAGACATCATAAAGATATGGAAAGATGCCAAACTTCGGGGAAACGGGCATAAAAAAGGCAATGAATATCCTGAATACGGCAATGAGAAGCATAGGATTAAAAGCAGGCCTTACAGAAGCATGGATGGAGATACAGGATCTGATAGAGGATTATGAACTCCAGACAAAACGCTTTGAATGGGTCAATGATCTGATTAAAGAACTGTGCCAGCAGATCAGGTATGCGGATAAGCTGCTTGAAATAAAAGGTATAGGAATAACAACAGTAGCTGGTTTCATAGCAGAAGTCGGTGATATCACGCGCTTCGATAGCACGAAAGAACTTCAGAAACTTGCAGGATTGGAACTGGTGGCAGATAGCTCCGGGTAAGCACAACGGAAAGACAAAGATAAGCAAAAGAGGGCGCAAGCGTCTCAGATATCTTCTTTTTGAGGCTGCGATATCGGTGGTGGGAAAGAATAAAGAATTCAAAGAAATCTACAGGTATTATACCACCAGGGAAAAGAATCCATTAAAAAAGATGCAGTCGCTGATAGCAATAGCATGTAAACTGATAAGAGTATTCTATGTGATTCTTGTCAAGGGAATCAGCTATGATTCATCAAAGATGTTGAAAGATATCCAGCATCCTGGAGATCAGTTAAAGGCAGCGTAACAGAGTAATAAAGAACAACCATAATGATTACAGGAAGCGTCCACCGAAAGGTGCTGTAATCGAAGTGTTTGGATCAGTAATGAAAGTACAAAGAATGAGCTGGTAGCCGGCAGGGATTTTTACCAGAGAGCATGACCCTGATAAGTAGCTAAGCTGGCACCCTGGTTATGGACAGGCAGAACGAAGGAAGTGAGGACCCACCGTAAGGCGGATGATCCTGTTGGACATGAGAGGTGAGCTGCCATATAGGGATGGGTACACATCGAGGCCATTTAGAACGAATAGTGATGACGTTTTAGTTGGTACACCCGTTATTACTATATATCTGCCCTGTATGAGGTAAAGATCACTCCATAACCTTAGTTCTATTCAATGATAGGTATCAAAAAGTATTGAATTTATTAAAAAAAACACTTGATTATATGGAGAGGTAAAGAGAAAAGTCGGTCATCATAATGAAGTTTGATGAATTATTTGAACATAGAAGTCTGGTGGCTTCAAAGTTAAAAGATTGTATTAGAGATATGGGGTATACAAAAGTGTCCTTCGCAGAAAAAGCTGATATTTCACGACCATCTCTTGATAAGCTACTGAATGGTAGTATATATAGACAGTAAGAGTTCCTTTGATCGTCATCTGCAGAAAATATTAAAATTGCTCAATATGACAGTAGAAGATTTAATGTTGTATCATTCAACTGCCTCAAAGCTTTTGACAGCAACAGTTTATTCACAGAACGTACCAATGATTCATGAAATGAACGGTACAGCAAAGAAGCAGTATAATTTACTCCTTGATGTGATCGATTCATGTGCAATTTATTATTAAAGTTGCGTATGGTCTGCTAGACTGCAGTTTTGCGTTAATCGAAATGTTTACAGCATGGCATGAGATATACAATTTGATATTTGATAAAAAGTATCGTTTGATTATTTTATTGAAACCGACAACATACTGGAAGAGAGAAATAGTGGTATAATTCTATTATTAATAGATTTTAAGGACAACATAAAATGGAGAAAAGTAAGAAGAAAAAAATATATAAAAAGATAGATGTGGTCAAATTTTATAAAAGCATTGTTGATCAGGACAGGGCATCCGTTGTTATATGCAATCTTAAACATGAGATTATTTACATGAATCCGGCAGCTGTTATCAGCTATGCGAAGCGAGGCGGCGATAAACTTATTGGAAGAAGTCTGTTAGATTGTCATAATCCGGAATCAAGGGATAGAATACAGCAGGTAGTGGACTGGTTTGCAGTAGATGAAAGCCATAATATCGTTTATACTTTTCACAATGAGAAACAGAATAAGGATGTTTATATGGTGGCACTCAGAGATGAGGGAAAGTTGATAGGATATTATGAGAAACATGAATATCGAAATGCAGAGACTATGAAACAATACGATTTGTGGTGATGGAGCAGGCAGAAAGGAAAATAAATGAGAAAAGCAATCGTATATGCATCTGTACATCATGGAAATACAGAAAAATTAGTAAAAAACATAGCAGAAGAGTGCCAAGTTGATTTGATTGATGCTGTAAAACAACCAGATGCAGATCTGAGTAGTTATGATATGATTGGGTTTGCATCAGGAATCTATTTTTCAAAATTTCATCAGTCGATATTGGAATTTGCAGAGAAGAATCTATCGGACGATAAAAAGGTATTTCTGATCTGTACTTATGGTGGAAGTGCGAATTACAAATCCATAGAGCAGATTTTGGACAAGAAGCGTTCTAAAGTGATAGGAAAATTCGGATGCAAGGGCTATGACACATTTGGTCCATTTAAACTGGTGGGTGGTATTGCCAAAGGGCATCCAGATGAAGAAGATATGAAAAACGCAGTGGAGTTTGTAAAAGTATTATGAAGATGCGTATTATTGGGAGAGCCTTATGTTCATCAGATAAGGGGAGCAGATAATCTTATCGGTCCGCCATTTGAGATTCTTTCAGACAAAGCAGTTAAGTATTATGAAAAACTGAAGGATAAGGGCGAGAATGTGTATATAGATTCTCTTACCTATGAGCAGTTTATGGTGCTTGGTGATGCGGAATTAAGCAGAAGATTCTCCATGCAGGATGAAGCAGAGCAGAAAGCAAGGATAGACAGGGAGCAGGCAAATGAGCTTGAGTATGTTGATGAATCACAGAAGTCAGATGCTGCAGAAAGTGCTAACGCTTCTAGTGAGGATGAGTTCATATCGGAAGAAGCATTAAATGATATAGCATAGGCATAGGAAATGTGGTATACTGTGCCTATGTAAAAAAGAATGTGTTTTACAAATCGGAAGTTGGAGGATACACGCATGAAAATTGTAATCATTAATGGAAGTGCCAGAAAAGGAAACACGCTGACAGCAATCAATGCATTTATAAAAGGAGCATCAGAAAAGAATGAAATTGAAATCATTGAACCTGACAAACTCAACATTGCACCATGCAAGGGATGTGGTGTCTGTCAATGCTCTAAGGGATGCGTCGATAAGGATGATACAAATCCTACAATTGATAAAATTGCTGCCGCAGATATGATTCTTTTTGCTACACCAGTTTATTGGTGGGGAATGTCAGCACAATTGAAACTTATCATTGATAAGTGCTACTGCCGTGGATTGCAGTTAAAAAATAAAAAAGTCGGCACGATTGTTGTAGGCGGTTCTCCCGTAGACAGTATCCAGTATGAGCTGATTGATAAGCAGTTTGACTGTATGGCAAAATATCTTTCATGGGATATGCTTTTCAAAAAATCATATTACGCAACAGCCAGAGATGAACTTGAAAAAAACAAGGATTCCATGAACGAACTTGAGGGGATCGGAAAAAATTTATAAAGCACGTTCCAAATTCAAGTTTGTCTGACTCACAACAATTTAATAGCAAACAAATACAAGCACTTTAGCCAATATGGTTAAGGTGCTTTTTTTCTGCTTGCACCTTGAAAGGAGGTAGTTGAAGCATACCACATCGGGGAAAGCCCGATTTAATCATTACAACAGGCATTGCCTGATCATAATATAGATCAATCGTAACTATTCAGTACAGAAATATGCGGTACCGCATATTTCGTAAGAAAACGTATATTATGTAGGAGCAAGCGCCCATCAGCGAAGCTGATTCTAATGCGCTTGCGGCTCGCAACTGTGAAGGTACTGAACAGTTACGAGTAACTTTTAACAGCCAGTTAGGGATTTATGATATTGTGGATTTTAGAACTTGTTTCTTATCTTTCGGTACTCTCTTGGAGAATATCCTTTCAGCTTGTGGAAAAGCCGGCTGAAATAAAGCTGATTATCATACCCGACGATTTTAGAAATTTCATTGATGGAATAGGTTGTTGTTTCAAGTAACATCTGGGCATTGTTAATTCGGATTCCCACAATAAACTGCATTGGTGTAGAACCTGTGTATTTTTTGAAGTTTCGGATAAACCAGCTGACACTCATTCCACGTGAGGCAGCATAATCATCTATGCTAATATTCTGGTTATAATTTTCACTGAAAAAGGTAACTGCGTTATCCATCTCGTGATCCAGGTATTCATTTTTCGAGATATGTTCCCTGGTCAGTTCCCGATGAAAGATGATAAGAAGATGACGGAGCAGAAGGACAAGCATTTCCTCATAATTATCTTGGCAACGCTGAAGCTCGATGATAATACGCTTGAAAATCTGTTCGTATTCCACAGAGGTTCCGACCTGAAATACACGCTCTTTATCCGGGAATCCATATTGCCGTAGGATATTTTTTACATTGTTGCCTGTGAAATGAATCCAGTATACTTCTGTCTTATCTTTTCCATAATATTCATATTTCTGAAGTTCCTTCGGTCTGTACAGTACAATATTACCGGCGGGGACAATCGTTTCGTTATCCACATTGTCAAAATGAAAATGCCCACAACCAGCAGTGATATAGATAATCTGATAATCCGGGCGTCCCCTTGGACGGTAGGTTGGTAACTTTGGATGGCTGGAAAGGCGGTAAGTACCGCAACTTCCTACAACCAGTGGGCGACTTTTGTCTTTGAAATCCATATGGGAGTGGTTTAGATAACCGGTATTCATATACATATGGTAGCACCTCTTTTCCTTTTTTGTTATTGTATCATTTAGTGCATATTTTGTCTAATCCAATTCATAGACATGTTTTGCAGATTAGGATAAGATATATATAGCAAAACAGAGAAGCGTAAACATAAAAGTAAAAGACAAGGTTTGCTGTGGAAAAACAAAGTGCAAAAAAATGTATATGTATTAAAGGAGAGTTATTTATGATTGTACCACGTTATTATGAGGATTTAAGCGTACTGCATGAAAATACAATGCCAGCCAGAGCCTATTTTATTCCGGCATCCAAAAGAATGGATAACCTGGTGGAGCACAGGGAAGAGTCAGACCGAATGCAGTTATTGAACGGAACTTGGAAGTTCCAGTATTTTAACAGTATCTATGATGTTCAGGAACCCTTCTTTGAGAAAGATTATGATACAGAAAATTTTGATGAGATTCAGGTTCCGAGTGTATGGCAGATGGCAGGATATGACACACATCAGTATACAAACATCAGGTATCCGTTCCCATTTGATCCACCGTATGTACCACAGGATATTCCATGTGGAACATATGCACATACCTTTGTTTATCACAAAGATGAAAATGCACCAAAAGCTTTCTTGAATTTTGAAGGAGTAGACAGTTGCTTTTATGTATGGATCAATGGCTCTTATGTAGGGTATAGCCAGGTTTCTCATATGACCAGTGAGTTTGATATCACCGACCTCCTTCGGGACGGAGAGAACAGCATAGCGGTTCTGGTCATGAAGTGGTGTGATGGTTCCTATTTGGAAGATCAGGACAAATTCCGTATGAGTGGTATTTTCCGGGATGTGTACATTTTGAAACGCCCAAAACAGGCAATCAGTGATTATCATATTAAAACAAGAATTGAGGATATGCTTGCAAAAGTAGAAATTGAAATGAAATTCTACTCTCCGTTAAATGTAAAAATTTCGATTGAAGATAGAAACGGAGCAGTTGTAGCACTAGGAAGTATTGCTGAAGAAGGAACAGCTGTATTAGAAATCGCAAGTCCGGAACTTTGGAATACAGAAAATCCATATCTATATAAACTGATTCTTGAAACAGAGAATGAAGTAATTGTAGATCACATTGCATTAAGAAAGATAGAGATTAAAGACCAGGTTATTTATTTAAATGGACAGAAGATTAAATTCCGTGGTGTCAATCGACATGATTCTGATCCGGTTACTGGATTTACAATCAATTTGGAACAGATTACAACCGATCTTACGTTAATGAAGCAGCATAATTTTAATGCGATCCGTTCCAGCCACTATCCGAACGCACCATTTTTCTATGAAATGTGTGACAAGTATGGATTCATGGTAATAGATGAAGCAGATATTGAAGCTCATGGTCCATTTATGATCTACAGAAAAGAAGACACTGATTACAATCGGTTCAAACGATGGAATGAGAAGATTGCAGATGATCCGGTATGGGAAGAGGCAATCGTTGATCGAGTAAAACTCATGGTGGAACGTGACAAAAACCGTTTCTGTATTGTTATGTGGTCAATGGGAAATGAGAGTGCTTATGGCTGCAACTTTGAAAAAGCACTGGAATGGACAAAGAATTTTGATCCAGACCGTATCACACAATATGAGAGTGCAAGATATCGTAATTATGATGAAACATATGATTACAGCAATCTGGATGTGTACAGCCGGATGTACCCAGCGCTTTCCGAAATTCAGGAATATTTGGATAAAGATGGAAGCAAACCATTCCTTTTGGTAGAGTACTGTCACAGCATGGGAAACGGACCTGGAGATTTTGAAGATTACTTCCAGATGATTCAGGATAATGATAAAATGTGCGGCGGCTTTGTCTGGGAATGGTGTGACCATGCGATTGCTCATGGAACTGCTGAGAATGGAAAGACTATATATGCTTATGGGGGCGACCATGGCGAAGAAATTCATGATGGTAACTTCTGTATGGATGGATTAGTATATCCGGACAGAACGGTACATACAGGACTTTTGGAATACAAGAATGTTTATCGTCCGGCAAGAGTTATTTCCTATAACAAAGAAAGCGGAGAACTGGTGCTTCATAACTACATGGATTTTGATGACTTGAAAGATTATGTGAAGATTAGTTATGAGCTGACACAGGATGGTCTTGTGATCAGCAAAGGCATACTTCCGGAGTTTTCTGTGGCACCACACGGGGAAGGAAAAACAAACCTGAAGATCAATGTTCCAGAGAATGGGAAATGTTATTTAAAACTTATTTACCATCTGAAAAAAGAATTGCCACTGTTGGATGAAGACCATATTCTTGGATTTGATGAAATTGAGGTAAGTAAAGAGGATACAAAATGTAAACTTGCAGAGAAATGGATACCAAAAACAGTAGTGGACTCTGAATTACAGGTAAATGAAAATGATACACAGATTCATATCAAGGGGCGTGAATTTGCTTATACCATAGACAAACGTACTGCACTCTTTACAGAGATGAAATTCGCAGGGCGGGAATACTTGAACCATCCGATGGAATTAAATATTTGGAGAGCTCCAACAGATAACGATATGTACATCAAGTCTGAATGGAAGAAAGCCCACTATGATAAGGCTTACACAAGAGCCTATACGACAGAGGTTGTGCAGGGAAAACATGGTGTGAAGATTACAAGCCATGCTTCCGTTGTGGCAGAGACAGTACAGAAGATACTTGATGTGACGATTACATGGAAAATAGAAGCTGCTGGAAAGATTGATGCAGATATTGCAGTAACAAAAGACGATGAATTCCCGGATCTTCCGAGATTTGGTGTGAGGATGTTCCTGGATAAAAAACTTTCAGCTGCACGATACTTTGGAATGGGACCACAGGAAAGCTATTGTGACAAACATCAGGCTGCGAGCCACGGTTTGTATCAGGCAAATGTAGATGATTTGCATGAGGATTATATTCGCCCACAGGAAAATGGAAGCCATTATGATTGTGAATATGTAGAGCTTAACAACAGCCGGTATGGAATTGTGGTCTCTGCGGAAAATGCCTTCTCATTCAATGCTTCTTATTATACGCAGGAAGAACTTGAGGAGAAAACGCATAATTATGAATTAATAGAATCAGATAGTGTAGTATTCTGTGTTGACTACGCATTAAATGGCATTGGTTCTAATAGTTGTGGTCCAGTTGTATTGGAGCAGTACCGATTTGATGATGTATTATTCCGGTTTCAGTTTACACTGATACCGTATGTAAAGGGATAATAAAGTTTCATGTAACCCGTAAACAAGGAAAGAGAGTCTGATTGTTATGTAAAGTCCGGATATACAGAGCAATCAGACAAAAACAGAGAAAAAACTAGAATTAGACATCATACTCTGTTAGACATCTTGAAATTCTAAGTGCGATGAAGATGAGGAGCAAAGAAATTCGATGGAAGAAAAAAAGTATTTGAAATGGTATAACAAAATTGGATATGGATCAGGTGATATTGCAGGTAATGTAGTCTATGCGTTCCTGACATCTTTTATGATGGTCTATTTGACGGATTCAGTAGGACTTGCTGCAGGTGTCGTAGGTACCCTGATTGCCGTATCAAAACTATTTGATGGTTTTACGGATATATTTTTTGGATCAATGATTGACAAAACACACAGTAAAATGGGAAAAGCGAAACCCTGGATGCTATATGGATATATTGGTTGTGCCATTACGCTGATCTGCTGTTTTGCAGTACCAGTCAGCCTGGGAACAACGGCTAAATATGCGTGGTTCTTTATCTCTTACACACTGTTAAATGGTGTGTTTTATACAGCAAACAATATTGCTTATTCAGCACTTACGTCATTGATTACAAAGAACAGCAAAGAGCGTGTGCAGATGGGATCTTACCGTTTTATTTTTGCGTTTTCAACAAGTCTTCTGATTCAGGCAATTACAGTTGGATTTGTAGATAAATGTGGTGGAGATGCTGCAGCATGGAGAACGGTTGCTATTATCTATGCAATCATTGGTCTTGTCGTAAATACGATTTCAGCACTTTCTGTTAAGGAACTTCCTGAGGAAGAACTTAACGAAGGAGAAGTAAAGGATGATAATGAAAAGTACGGAATGGTACAGGCATTCAAGCTTCTTGTTAAAAACAAATATTACATGATGATTTGTGGAACATATATTTTACAGCAGTTATATGGTGCCATGATTGGAGCCGGCATTTATTACATGACATGGGTACTGAAAAATAAGAATTTGTTTGGACAATTTGCATGGGCAGTAAATATTCCACTAATCATTGCCCTGATTTTCACACCGACATTAGTTGGTAAGTGGAAAGGTATGTACAAACTGAACTTAAGAGGTTATGTCTTAGCAGTCATCGGTAGAGCACTTGTTGTTGTTGCAGGATATATGGGCAGTGTTCCGCTGATGATGGCATTTACAGCTCTTGCAGCCTTAGGTCAGGGACCATGGCAGGGAGATATGAATGCAGTTATCGCATCCTGCTCTGAGTACACTTATCTTACACAGGGAAAGAGAATTGACGGAACGATGTACTCTTGTACTTCTCTTGGCGTAAAAATCGGTGGAGGTATTGGAACCGCTGTTGTTGGATGGCTGCTTGAGTTCAGCGGATATATCGGAACAAATGCAACTCAGCCGCAGTCTGCACTTGATATGATGCAGTTTATGTATCTTTGGCTTCCGTTAATCTTTGATGTATTGATTATGTTTGTACTTTCAAGAATGAATGTAGAAGATGCAAATAAAAAACTGAAAGCAGAAAAAGGAATTGTTACAGATGAAGTAACAGATGCATCAGACATAAATTAGAATTAACAGGAGAAAGCATTGTCTAGTCATTGTTCGATGAGACAGTGCTTTTTTCTATATATAGACAAACGTTGCAAAGGGGAGTGTTTCATGCAGTTAAAATATGTTGACACAAAAGAGGAGATCATAGCAATAAATAGGAAGTCAAAACATATTGAACCACATCTTCATAATGCACTGGAGATTGTTTGTGTAACAAGTGGAGCATTAGAACTTGGTGTCGGACAGGAACTATACCATATGGAAAAAGGAGATATAGGCTTTGTATTTCCAGATGTTATTCATCACTATCAGGTACTGACACCCGGTGTAAATAAAGCGACTTATCTGATTGCATCGCCATTTACGATAGCCAAATTTGCAGATATCATGCAATCCATGGCTCCTGAATACCCAATCATCAAAGCGGAAAAGGTTGAACCGGAGATATATAGGGTTATAAATGCAATTTTAGAGACAGAACAGTCGGATATTACTGTTGCACAGGCATATCTTCAAATTGTGTTGGCACGCTGCATAGGAAAATTAAATTTGGTAGAAAAGAGTAATGTGGGGAGCAACGATCTTATTTACCAGACAGTTTCCTATATATCAGCAAATTTTAAGAAGAAATTTTCGCTGGAAGAGATGGCAAAAGATCTGGGGGTGAGCAAATATGTTTTATCCAGACTCTTTTCCAAAACATTCCATAGAAACTTTAATCAATATCTTAACGATGCAAGGCTGAGCTATGCATGCCAGCGTTTGGAAAATACGAGTGATTCTATTACAAATATTTGTCTGGATAGTGGATTTGAAAGTCAGAGAACATTTAACCGAGTATTTAAAGAAAGATATAAAATATCACCGAGCGACTACCGGAGTACATGTCTGAAAGATATGACTGTAACAAGCTTAGCAAGTTAACAATTACATAAAAAGAGAAAATAGGTTGCTTTTTTTATCGTCAAAAGATATGATGTTAAAAGTAGCATTTACAATTTTGTAATATAAATGCATAAGTACAAAATACAAGGAGAAATCCATGAGAAAACTAGCATTAGATGATGATATTTTATTAGAAATTGAGAAACCTGCCCGTTACATCGGCGGAGAGGTGAATGCGGTGATGAAGAACGTGGAAGACATCGACGTACGCTTTGCGATGTGTTTCCCGGATGTCTATGAGATCGGTATGTCTCATTTGGGGATTCAGATTCTTTACGATATGTTCAACCGCAGAGAGGATGTGTGGTGTGAGAGAGTTTACTCTCCATGGCATGATCTGGATAAAGTTATGAGAGAACAGAAGATTCCGCTTTTTGCACTGGAGTCCCAGGATCCAATTAAGGATTTTGATTTCCTCGGAATCACAATTCAGTTTGAGATGTGTTATACGAACATTCTGCAGATCCTTGATCTGAGTCAGATACCACTGCATGCAAAGGACAGAACTTTAGACGATCCATTTGTGATTGGTGGTGGTCCGTGCACATACAATCCGGAGCCGATTGCAGAGTTCTTTGATATCTTTTATATCGGAGAAGGAGAAACAGCTTATGATGAGCTGCTTGACGCTTATAAGGAATGGAAAGGTTCAGGAAAGAGCCGCCGGGAGTTCTTAGAACGTGCAGCGCAGATCGAGGGTCTGTATGTTCCGATTTTTTATGATGCTGAATATAATGAAGACGGCACTTTGAAATCATTTACACCGAATAATGAATATGCATCGGCTGTAGTTAAGAAGCAGATCGTTATGGATGTAACAGATGCACCGTATCCGATGAAACCGGTTGTTCCTTTTATCAAAGTAACGCAGGACAGAGTTGTTCTTGAGATCCAGAGAGGATGTATCCGTGGGTGTCGTTTCTGCCAGGCAGGAATGCTTTACCGTCCGGTCAGGGAAAGAAATGTTGAGCGATTGAAACAGTATGCGCATGATATGCTGCAGAATACCGGTCATGAGGAGATTTCTCTTAGTTCATTAAGTTCCAGTGATTATTCTGAATTGAAAGAACTGGTAACATATCTGATCGATGAGTTTAAGAATAAGGGAATTAATATTTCTCTTCCGTCTCTTCGAATCGATGCTTTCTCTCTTGATGTAATGAGTAAGGTTCAGGATATCCGCAAGAGCAGTCTGACATTTGCACCGGAAGCCGGATCGCAGAGAATGCGTGACGTGATCAATAAGGGACTGACAGAAGACGTGATCTTAAACGGAGCAGGCGAGGCTTTCGAAGGTGGCTGGACGAAGGTAAAACTTTACTTTATGCTTGGACTTCCGACTGAGACTGAGGAAGATATGAAGGAAATCGCGCATCTGGCAGAAAAGGTTGCCCGCAGATATTATGAGATTCCAAAAGACCAGAGACATGGAAAATGTCAGATCACGGCAAGTTCTTCTTTCTTTGTACCGAAGCCGTTCACACCGTTCCAGTGGGCTCCGATGTGCAAAGCGGAAGAATATATGAGACGTGCACATCTAGTGAATGATGAATTTAAAGAACAGTTAAACCGTAAGAGCCTGAAATATAACTGGCATGATGCGGAAGTTACGGTTCTGGAAGGTATTATGGCCAGAGGTGACCGTAAGATCAGCAAGGCGATCGAGGAGGCATATCGGCTGGGATGTCTGTTTGATTCCTGGACAGAGAGTTTCCACAATGAACTTTGGATGCAGGCATTTGAGAACACGGGTGTTGATATTGATTTTTACAATCTGCGTGAGCGTGGAGAAGATGAATTGTTCCCGTGGGATTTCATCGATATCGGTGTGACAAGAAAGTTCTTGCGCAGAGAATGGAATCGTGCAATGGAAGAAAAAGTAACTCCGAACTGCCGTATGCAGTGTTCCGGATGTGGTGCAGCGAAATTTGGAGGAGGTGTCTGTTATGAAGGCAAGAATTAAATTTAGAAAATATGGTTCTCTCCGATTCATCGGACATCTTGATGTGATGCGTTTCTTCCAGAAAGTGATGCGTCGCGCGGATATTCCGATTGCATTTTCAGGAGGATATAGTCCACATATGATCATGTCATTTGCTAACCCGCTTGGAATCGGACTGACAAGTGACGGAGAATATTTTGATATTGAATTAACAGAAGCAGTCAACAGTGCAGATGCAGTCAGAAGGATGAATGAAGCCTGTCAGATCGAGGGAATCGAGATCGTAAGTATCCGCAGAATTGCTGAGGAAAAGAAAATGACAGGAATGACAATCCTTGCGGGAGCAGATTATCTGACATCTGTGAGAAAGGGAGCATTTCCGGAGGGTTGGAAAGAACGATTTTCAGAATTTATGGAACAGCCGGAGATCCGGATCGTAAAGCAGACGAAACGAAGCGAGAAGGAAGTTGACATTAAACCATTGATCTATGCATGGGAACTGCGAGGCGATTCTGTTTACCTGAAAGTGGCAGCAGGAAGTGTAGAGAATCTGAAACCGGATCTTGTGATGGAAGCATTTTGTCAGTTCCTTGGAATTGAACCGGACAGCGTGAAATTCCAGCATCACAGACTGGAAATGTATACAGATCGCAGTGAAGATGGATCCCTGATTCCATTAGAGGCAATGGGTGTTGATATGACAGGCGATGAGGAATGAGAAGAAACAGATGAAACGAAAAGTTTTGATAGAGAAAAAAGAAAATCATGTGTGGACCTTTTTTCTGGAAGAGGATCAGATTGCTGAGATTCACTGTGCAAAGTCCGACGAACAGGAAAAGGTGCATCAGATTGGCGATATATATGTCGCCAAAGTGCAGAATATCGTACAGAATATAGGGGCAGCTTTTCTTGAGATCGAACCTGGCGTTAATTGTTATTTTGATTTAAGAGATGCACAGAATGCATTTTTCACGCATAAGATTGGGAAGAAGCCACTTTGCATCGGTGATGAACTGGTAGTTCAGATCAGCAGGGAAGCTGTAAAGACAAAGGTTCCGACAGTGACCGGTAATATCAGTCTGACAGGCAGATATGCCGTTTTGACGCATGGTAATACAAGAATAGGTGTATCTTCTAAAATTTCAAAAAAAGACAGGGAAGCCTATAAGGAGCGCCTTCAGGAATATCAGAATGACCAGTATGGTCTTATAATCAGAACAAATGCAAAAGATGCTGCATTCGAAGATGTCCTTACAGAGATTGAACAGCTGAAAGCGGAATATGAACATCTTTTAAAATATGCTGCTTTCAGAGTGTGTTTCTCATGCCTGAAATCTGCTCCACCGTCCTATATTACAGATCTGAAAAATGTCTATATGGATGGCATGGAAGAAATTCTTGTGAATGATGCAGAAATATATGAAAAGATTTGCAGCTATTTCAAGAAAGAAATGCCGGAGAATCTGGAACTGGTTCATTTCCATGATGACAGTGGTTATCCACTTGGAAAGATTTATAGTACAGAAACAGCGGTTGAACATGCCTTAGCAGAAAGAGTCTGGCTGAAACATGGAGGATATCTGGTGATCCAGGTAACAGAGGCGCTTACCGTGATAGACGTAAATTCCGGGAAAAACGTCCGTAAAAAGGGTGATGATGAGTCTACATTGAAGATGAATCTGGAGGCAGCGAAGGAAACAGCCAGACAGATACGTCTTCGTAATCTGTCTGGAATCATTCTGATTGATTTTATAAATCAGGATGAGGAAAAGAATGAGGAAACTTTATTAAAAGAATTCCGATATTTTCTTGCGAAAGATCCGATCCAGACAACATTAGTTGATATTACGGCACTTGGACTTGCTGAGGTGACGAGAAAGAAAGTGCGTAAGCCGTTGCATGAAGCAGTAAGAGAGATAGAATAGCAGATGCATTTGCAGGCAGAGACAACAGAGGAGATGCTAATATAATGAGTAAGAAAGAACTGAAAACAAATGCAATGAGAATCTTGGACAGGAACAAGATCCCATATGAATATGAAACCTATGAATGTGATGAATTTGTCGATGGAATCACAACAGCAGATAAAATCGGTCTTCCGCATGAACAGGTATATAAGACGCTTGTGACGGTTGGAAAAACAGGCGGGCATTATGTGTTTGTTATTCCGATTGCGGCGGAGCTTGATCTGAAAAAGGCTGCGAAGTCAGTCGGGGAAAAATCAGTAGAAATGCTCCATGTGAAGGATATTACTGCGGTGACCGGTTATGTGCGTGGAGGCTGTACGGCAATCGGAATGAAGAAGCAATTTCCGACTGTGATCGATTCCAGTGCACAGCATCAGGAATACATTTATGTAAGTGGCGGGAAGATTGGAATGCAGATCAAATTGAAACCGGATGATCTGAAAAAGGCTGCACGGGCGGAATATGGAGAGATCACGTTTTAATTGATTATTATTAATGTTTATAAGAAATTCCTATAAGTTTTCTTATTTAAAAGTTTACAAGAACTGTGGAACACTGTATAATAATGAACCGATAATGCAGAAAGCAGTATTGTTACTGTTCACGGGAAACTTGAAACAGCAACGCAGAATTACATTGGAGGAATAGCAAGAATGAAGAAAGTAGTAAAGTTCGGCGGAAGTTCTCTTGCGAGCGCAGAACAGTTTAAAAAAGTTGGAAATATTATCCGTGCAGAAGAATCAAGAAGATATGTTGTACCATCTGCTCCGGGAAAGCGTTTTTCAGCTGATACAAAGGTAACAGATATGCTCTATGGCTGCTATGCGGCTGCTGAGAATGGTGAAGATTTCACAGAGAAGCTTGCAGCAATTAAAGATAGATATCAGGAAATTATTGATGGACTCGGTTTAAAGTTCTCCCTGGATGAGGATTTTGAAGTGATCCGCAAGAACTTTTCTGAAAAAGCAGGAAGCAATTATGCAGCATCCAGAGGAGAATTCCTGAATGGTAAGATTATGGCTGCATATCTTGGATTTGAATTTATTGATGCAGCAGAGGTTGTTCGTTTTGATGAGAATGGAGATTTCCAGTCCGAGATCACAAATGAAATTATGTCTGCACGACTTGAAAAGGCTAAGAATGCTGTTATCCCGGGATTCTACGGAGCAACAGAGGAAGGACGTGTAGTTACATTTTCAAGAGGTGGTTCTGATATCACAGGTTCTCTTGTGGCTCGTGCAGTCAATGCAGATCTTTATGAGAACTGGACGGATGTATCAGGATTCCTGATTGCAGATCCAAGAATCGTAAAAGGATCAAAATCAATTGAGACAATTACATATAAAGAGCTTCGTGAGCTTTCTTACATGGGCGCAAGTGTCCTTCATGAAGATGCGATCTTCCCGGTAAGAAGAGCAGGAATCCCGATCAATATCCGTAATACAAATGCACCGGCAGACAAAGGAACACTTATCGTAGAAGCAACATGCTGTCAGCCGAAGTACACAATTACAGGAATCGCCGGAACAGATGGATTCGCTGCAATCACAATTGAAAAAGCGATGATGAACTCAGAAGTTGGTTTCTGTCGTAAAGTACTTCAGGTATTTGAAGACAATGGTGTTTCTATCGAGCACATGCCATCTGGAATTGATACAATGACAATCTTTGTCCACAAAGATAAGTTTGAAGAGAAAGAACAGCAGATTCTTGCAGGAATTCACAAAGCGGTAGATCCGGATCACATTGAGCTTGAGTCTGATCTTGCACTGATCGCGATCGTAGGTCGTGGAATGAAGTCTACAAGAGGAACAGCAGGAAGAATCTTCTCTGCACTTGCTCACGCACACATTAATGTCAAGATGATCGACCAGGGATCCAGTGAGCTTAATATCATCGTTGGTGTACGTCATGATGATTTTAAAAATGCGATCAAAGCATTGTATGAGATTTTCGTACTGACACAGATTTAAAACCAAGAAAGGCTGAAAAGAGATGAATATTTTATTTTTTCTGAAACCGAAGAGTGAGGTTGCTTTTATTTATGATTACAGCACATTACGTCAGGTTTTGGAAACAATGGAATTTCATAAATATGCATCCATTCCAATGCTGAATAAGGCAGGGGAATATGTCGGAACAATGACAGAAGGAGATATCCTCTGGGGAATCAAGAAGTATACGAATCTGAACCTGAAAGACGCAGAGACAATTTTTATCCAGGATTTTCCAAGAAAAGCAGATTATGAGGCTGTATCGGCAGATGCTGACATGGAGGATCTTCTTCAGAAAGCGATGAATCAGAATTTTGTTCCGGTTGTGGATGACCAGAAGAAATTCATTGGAATCATAACAAGAAAAAGTATTATTGAATACTGTTATGAAAAAATAAAAAAATTAGATGAACCCTATTGACAAATCTAAATTTGCAAGTTAATATATATGAGTATGCCGCACAACGAGGTATTTAAGTTCTGATTTCAGACACCATAGTTGGCGAGTAATGATAATAGGAGGTGCCATATGTACGCGATTATAGCAACAGGTGGTAAACAGTACAAAGTAGCTGAAGGCGATATCATTAGAGTAGAGAAACTTGGGGTAGAAGCTGGTGAGACTTATACATTTGACCAGGTACTTGCAGTTAACAACGACAAGATGGTTGTTGGTAACCCGACAGTTGAAGGTGCAACAGTTACAGCTTCTGTAATCGGTGACGGTAAAGCTAAGAAAGTTATCGTTTACAAGTATAAGAGAAAATCTGGATACCATAAGAAAAACGGTCACAGACAGCAGTACACAGAAGTAAAGATCGAAAAGATCAACGCTTAATCTGTTTCTGATGATTAGGGTAACCATTTATAAGACCGAACGGCAGGAATATGTTGGGTTTGATATGGAAGGTCATGCGGGATATGCAGAGGCCGGTGAAGACATTGTCTGTGCCGGAGTATCCGCTCTCGTGATCAATGCGCTGAATTCAATTGAGCGTTTTACAGATGATGAGACAAGCTGCGTTTCGGATGAAGATACCGGAAGTATTGAGTTTCGTTTTGACGGAACACCATCACATGATGCCACATTATTGCTGGATTCCATGATTCTTGGTCTGGAAGAGATAGAAGACAGCAATGACTACGAGAAATATATCGACATAATTTTCAAGGAGGTGTAATTACCATGATGAAAATGAATCTTCAGTTTTTCGCTCATAAAAAAGGAGTTGGTTCTACAAAGAACGGTCGTGACTCCGAGGCAAAGAGACTGGGCGCTAAAAGAGCAGACGGACAGTTTGTAAAAGCTGGTAACATTCTTTACAGACAGCGTGGAACAAAGATCCATCCAGGACTTAACGTAGGACGCGGTGGAGATGACACTCTGTTTGCACTTGTAGACGGTGTAGTAAGATTTGAAAGAAAAGGAAGAGATAAGAAACAGGTTTCTATCTATCCAGTAGCTGAGTAATCAGTTTTGGCTGGAAAGTTCCGACGGAATCTTTTCACTCGCATACATGGCAAAAGGAAGCCTCAGACGTTTTTTAAGGTCTGAGGCTTTTTCTTTCAAAGAAATCTTTTATTGTCAGATGATAAAGAAATTTACGCATATATGATGTGAATAAAGATACAGAAACAGTTGTTGATACAAATTAAGAGGAGAATAATATGTTTGCAGACAGAGCTAAGATATTGATCCGTTCCGGTAAAGGCGGAGACGGTCACTGCAGCTTCCGCAGAGAACTGTATGTACCAAACGGCGGACCGGACGGTGGAGACGGTGGACACGGCGGAGACCTGATCTTCGAAGTAGATGAAGGGCTGAATACTCTTGTTGACTACAGACATAAGAGAAAATTTGCTGCCGAAGATGGGGAACAGGGCGGAAAGCGCCGCTGTCACGGTAAGGACGGAAAAGACCTTGTTCTTCGTGTGCCGGAAGGTACAGTAATTAAAGAATCTGTTACAGGAAAAGTTATCGCTGATATGTCCGGAGAGAACAGACGTCAGGTTGTCTTAAAAGGCGGCCGAGGCGGGCTTGGAAATCAGCATTTTGCTACTTCTACCATGCAGGTTCCGAAGTATGCACAGCCAGGACAGCCGGCAAGAGAGCTGGAAGTGAATCTGGAATTGAAGGTGATCGCAGATGTTGGTCTGATCGGTTTCCCGAACGTTGGTAAATCTACATTGCTTTCCCGTGTTACAAATGCGGAACCGAAAATTGCGAACTATCATTTCACAACATTGAATCCGAATCTCGGTGTTGTCGATCTGGATGGAGCAAAGGGATTCGTTATGGCTGATATCCCGGGACTAATCGAGGGTGCATCCGAAGGTGTTGGTCTTGGACATGAGTTCCTTCGCCATATCGAGAGAACAAAGTTAATGATCCATGTTGTTGATGCAGCCGGAACAGAAGGACGTGATCCGGTTGATGATATTCATAAGATCAATGCAGAGCTTGCTGCTTACAATCCGGAAATTGCGGAACGTCCGCAGGTAATCGCAGCAAACAAGACGGATCTGATCTATGATCCGGAAGATGATCCGGTTCAGCGCTTGAAAGATGAATTTGAGCCAAAGGGAATCAAAGTATTTCCTATCTCCGGAGCTACAGGAAAAGGAATCTCCGATCTTCTCTACTACGTAAGTAACGAGCTTCAGAAGCTGGATCAGAAACCGGTAGTATTCGAGCAGGAATACTTCCCGGATGATGAACTGATCTATGAAGATCTTCCTTATACGGTAGAACAGGCAGATGGAATGTATGTAGTTGAAGGTCCGAAGATTGAGAAAATGCTTGGATATACGAATCTTGATTCAGAGAAGGGATTTGCATTCTTCCAGAAGTTCCTGAAAGATTCAGGTATTCTTGCAGATCTTGAGAGAGCTGGCATCCAGGAAGGTGACACAGTTAGAATGTACGGACTTCAGTTTGATTATTATAAATAAGGAGAATATTATGACTACAAAACAGAGAGCCTATTTAAAAGGACTTGCGATGACAATGGATCCGATTTTCCAGGTTGGAAAAGCAAGCATGAATCCGGGGCTTACGGAGGCAATTGCCGAGGCACTGGAAGCACGTGAGCTGATCAAGATCAGTGTTTTAAAGAACTGCATGGATGATCCGAGAGAAATCGCAGAGACACTTGCAGAGAGAACACAGTCTCAGGTTGTTCAGGTAATCGGAAAGAAAATCGTTCTTTACAAAGAAGGAAAAGACGATAAAAAGAAAATTCAGCTTCCAAAATAATTATTTTTTCAGCTTCTGAGTTATTATATGATTCGGAAGCTGAATTTGAATATAGGAAACTCGCAGAGCGTGTTTTCCATAGTAGAAAAGGAACGGTTACAGACAATGAAGATTGGTATTATGGGTGGTACATTTGAGCCGATTCATATCGGTCATCTTCTTCTTGGTGAGTTTGCTTATGAAGATTTTGGACTTGATGAGATCTGGTTTTTACCGAATGGAAATCCTCCACACAAAGAGACACTCGATACAGAAGAAGCAATGCATCACAGGATCGAGATGGTTCGTCTTGCAATAAAAAGTAATCCGAATTTCTCATTGAATCTTTCAGAAGCGGATACGAAGAAGCATTCTTATACGTATCAGACAATGAGGCATTTTAACGAGATCTACCCAAACGATGAATTTTATTTTATTCTCGGAGCGGATTCTCTGTTTGCTTTTGAAGAGTGGAAAGATTTCAGAAAAATTTTTACGACCTGTACGATTCTTGCAGCAATGCGTGACGACAAAGATGCTTCAGCAATGAAGGGACAGATACGATATCTCACGGAAGCATACGGAGCGCATATAGAACTGCTTCGCGCACCGTTGGTAGAGATTTCCTCCACTACAATAAGAGAAAGGACAGCAAAGGGACTCAGTGTGCGTTATATGGTGCCTGATGTTGTCGCGGATTATATCAAAGAAAAGAATCTATATATTTAAAGCATATTTTATCTGCACTTGTCAAAATGGCGGTGTGGAGTGAACAGTAACCAGAGAGGAGATAGAACACGATTATGAAAGAAGCTTTCATTGACATTAGAAAACAACTGGAAAAAAAGCTGAAAAAAGATCGTTTTGAACATACAATCGGAGTTATGTATACAGCAGCATCTCTTGCAATGCGTTATCATGAAGATATCGATGATGCTATGATGGCAGGACTTCTGCATGATTGTGGAAAGTATGGTTCTGCGCAGGAACAGGTTGAGAGATGTCAAAAACACGGTATTCTGCTTACACAATCAGAACTTGAGATGCCGGCATTGGTCCATGCGAAACTGGGAGCATATTTCGCGGAGAAAGAGTATGGTGTGACCAATAAAGGCGTTTTAAGTGCAATTACATGGCATACAACAGGACGACCTGAGATGACAATGCTTGAGAAGATTATTTATATTGCTGATTATATTGAACCGAACAGAAAGATAATTCCTGGTCTTCAGGAGATCCGTGAAACTGTGTTTGTCGATATTGACCACGCAATCTGTCTTTGTGCAGGGAATACGGTTAATTATCTGCGTAAGAATGGTAAGCCGGTAGATCCGATGAGCATTGAAACTTATCAATATTATAGCGACAAAGGAGAATAAAAGATGAATCAGTCAAAAGAAATGGCAAAGCTGGCATATACAGCCCTCAGTGATAAAAAAGGAGAAGATATCCAGATCATCGATATCTCAGGCGTGTCTGTACTTGCAGATTATTTCCTGATCGTAAATGGAAACAGTGACAGTCAGGTGAATGCTCTTGTGGACAATGTGGAGGAAGAATTGCATAAAGCAGGATATTCTCTGGTACAGAGAGAAGGAAATGCATCCGGAAGATGGGTGTTACTTGATTTTGGTGATATTATTGTACACGTCTTTGATCGTGAGAACAGACAGTTCTACAATTTGGAGAGAATCTGGAAAGATGGACATCATGTGTCTGTTGAAGATCTTGAAGCATAAATAGTGAGAGTTATAAAAAAACTGGCAGAAGAGTAGTGGAGTACTACATTCTGCCAGTTTTTTATACTTTGAGTTCTAATTAAAAATCCTATATCCAGTAATGAGATTTAATACATACGGATAACACCGATTACCTTACCCAGGATAGTGACATCTGTAAGAATGATCGGATCATATGCATCATTTTCCGGCTGCAGGCGGATAATACCTTCTTCACGATAGAAAGTCTTGACTGTAGCGCCATCTTCAATCAGTGCAACTACCTGTTCCCCATTTTCAGCAGATGGAGTCTGCTCAACAATAACATAATCCCCACTCAGAATTCCTGCATTGATCATACTTTCACCTTGTACTTGAAGCATAAATGTCTGCTTATTTGGCATATATTCTACAGGAATAGGAAAATAATCTTCAATATTCTGTTCTGCAAGAAGCGGTTCGCCGGCAGCGACACGGCCTATGATCGGAATATTCACCATCTCTCTTCTTGTCAGGTTGAAATTATCATCCAGAATCTCAATTGCACGAGGCTTGGTAGGGTCTCTTCTTATGTAACCATTCTTTTCCAGCGTCTCCAGATGCGAATGAACGGAAGAGGTAGACTTTAAATTCACAGCCTCACAGATCTCACGAACTGCCGGTGGAAAGCCTCTTGTTAAAATCTGGTCTTTTATATATTCTAAAATCTCTTTTTGCTTAGGAGTAATATTCCCTTCTGACATATTGTTCCCTCCGAATCTACTATAATCATAAGAACATAATAACACAGCATTTTTTAGAAAGCAAACATTTGTTGCGAAAATATGTTCGGTTTTATGAAGTAAAATGCTTGACAAACATTTGTTCGAACGATATAATGAAAACATAAAAGAACAGATGTTCGATGGATAGCAATAACAGAAGATAGGTATACAGTAAGCGAAAAGAGAGGAAAAGGATTATGAAAAAGTATTCAGGAAATCATTCAGTAAATTCAAAGAAGAAACAAGGTGTTATTCGTCATTCCGGTTTGGTAATATGCAGTATTCTTTTTATTCTCTGTAGCTGTATGTACTTTGGAATGTTCCGAGTTTCGGCAAAGGAAATAGATCAACAGAGAACCTCAGATGCTATTGAGATCTGTTACACAAGCAGATTAATTGAACCAGGTGACAGCCTTTGGAGCATTGCAGAAGAAACAATTACAGACAGATACGGCTCCGTAAGCGAATATGTAGAAGCACTTAAGGTGATGAATCATCTTGATTCGGATACGATTCATGCAGGTCAATACCTGATGATCGCTTACGAAAAATTATAAATGGTATCAATATACACCCTATGTATTGATATATACACTCCCTGAATCCGAAGAAGATTGCTATCTGCTTTCCAGAAATAGCGCTTTAAATAGCAGCAGATAGTCTCTTCGGATTTTATTAACAGAAATAAATCTATACGACAAATACCGATTTTTCCAAAAGATATAGACGAAAAACAGTACTTATGTTAAAATATATAAGAAATATGGGGTTTTCAGTACATTTGAATCTATAAAGGAGCTTTTAATATGGCAGAAACTTCTAACAGAAAAACATATCATGAACAGACATATATAGATAACACATTACGTCTCAGAGAGATCCTTAAGACATTGCCTCCATTTGCAAAGGATTATTTTCGTGCGGTGGAACCAACGACATCTGCGCGGACCAGGATTTCTTATGCCTATGATATCCGTGTTTTCTTTCATTTCCTTATGGAGAATAATCCGGTTTATAAAAATTATACAATCGAACAATTTGAGGTACATGATCTGGAACGCCTGGAGCCTGTAGATATTGAGGAATACCAGGAATATCTGAAGGTCTATAAGAATGACGAAGAAAAATGTATCACGAACACAGAAAAGGGACTTGCAAGAAAGATGTCTGCGCTTCGCAGCTTTTATGGATATTATTTTAAACGGCAAATTATCAGCAAGAACCCTACGTTGCTTGTAGAGATGCCTAAGCTGCATGAGAAAGCGATCATACGGCTCGATACGGATGAAATCGCAATGCTTCTGGATTATGTTGATCATGGAGGGGATAATCTTACAGGTCAGCGGAAAGCATATTTTGAAAAGACAAAAAATCGAGATCTGGCAATTCTGACGCTTCTGCTTGGAACAGGAATCCGTGTATCAGAATGTGTTGGACTGGATCTCCAGGATATTGATTTTAAGAATAACGGAATTACTGTAACACGAAAAGGTGGGAATCAGATGGTTGTGTATTTCGGTGAAGAGGTTGAGAATGCATTAAAGACGTATCTTTACACGACCAGGAAGCAAGCTATACCACTCTCCGGTCATGAAAACGCACTGTTCTTGTCTACCCAGCGAAAACGTATGGGCGTTCAGGCAGTTGAAAATATGGTAAAGAAGTACGCCAGGGAGGTCACTCCGAATAAGAAGATAACTCCACATAAACTGCGCAGCACTTACGGAACAGCACTTTATAAAGAAACCGGAGACATTTATCTTGTCGCAGATGTTCTGGGGCATAAAGATGTCAATACAACAAAGAAACATTATGCAGCGATTGATGAAGACCGACGCCGTCAGGCGGCAGGTGCTGTAAAGCTTCGTGAAGTATAGAAAGTAAAAAGAATAAGAATAAGAATAGATAAAAAGGATACAGAAAGAATGCACTACTGCTCTTCTGTATCCTTTGCACTATACATTTTAATAAATAAGATTAAACAATATTTCTGGCTTCTTTTTCAATACTTTCTTTTAAAAGAATATACTGTTCAATTGCTTTTGCTGTACCTTGTACTCCGAGTTCAGAACTGTTTAAGCAAAGCTCATAGCTGGCTGCCTCGCCCCACTTCTTGTTTGTATAATAATTGTAATAGCTTGCTCTCTTTTTATCCGTCTTATTGATCAGATCTTTTGCTTTCGCATCCGTAAGATCAAGTCTTGTTGCTACACGACGAATACGATCTTCCATATCTGCACGAATGAAGATGCTGACAACATTTGGATAGGATTCAAGTGCATAATCTGCACAACGGCCTACCAGGACACATGGTCCCTCATCTGCAATCTTTTTAATTGCATCAAACTGTGCAAGAAAAACTTTGTGATTGATAGGCATCTCCGTGTATGTGTTGCCGGCATATCCCATAGAATATGTATCCATCACAAGAGAATATAGAAAACTGTTCGTTGGCTTTTCGTCATGAGTCTCAAATAATTCCTCACAGATACCACTTTCTTTTGCTGCACGTGCAAGCATTTCTTTGTCGTATAATTTAATTCCAAATGCTTCGGCAACGAAATGTCCGATCTCTTTTCCACCACTTCCGTACTGACGTCCGATTGTTATAATAGTATTTGTCTTCATAATAAGTCACACTCCTTTTCAAGTCTATGCGAAATCTTATGTATATTATAACCAAAAAGATGAAAAAAGACAATGTCAATTCACTATTTCCTATACTTAGTTTTGTTTTCTTAATTTATTTAATAAATCTTTAAAATAGTCTGGCAAAGGTGCGTCAAATTCTATATATTCTCCTGTAGATGGATGAGTGATACCAAGGATTTTTGCATGCAAAGTCTGTCCCTGGAGTTTATAAGGACATTTTGCAGGACCATAAATCTCATCGCCCAGAATTGGATGTCCGATACTGGACATATGAACACGGATCTGATGTGTCCGACCGGTTTCAAGCTGGCACTCAATGTAGGTAAAATTACCAAATCTTTCCAATACACGGTAATGAGTGACTGCATGTCGCCCATTTGGTGCTTTTGTACTCATCTTCTTACGATCTGTAGGGTGCCGACCAATCGGAGCGTTTACAGTGCCTGTATCCTCCTTCAGATTGCCATGTACGATAGCGTGATACTTTCTTGTGATAGAATGTTCTTTTAATTGTTCTGCAAGAATCTGATGGGCTTTATCGTTTTTACAGATCAGAAGGGAACCGGTTGTATTCATGTCAATCCGATGGACGATTCCCGGACGGATTACACCATTGATTCCCGACAGGTTTTCTCCACAGTGATATAGAACCGCATTGACCAGCGTATGGCTGTAATGTCCCGGTGCAGGATGTACAACCATTCCTTTTGGTTTGTTAACGACGAGAATGTCATCATCTTCATAGAGAATATCCAGAGGAATATTTTCAGGCTGAATATCAAGTGGTTCCGGGTCAGGGATCTGAAGAATGATAGTATCCCCTGTTGTTAACTTGTAATTCGCTTTAACCGGTAATTGATTTACAAGAATTTTTTTTTCTTTAATTAATTTCTGGATATAAGAACGGGAAAGGCTCTCTATTCTCCCGTCAAGGAATTTATCGATCCTTTCCCCTGTAATATCCGCATTAAAATGAAGTTCTTCCATAAGCTTTCAGAATCCTTCCTGTTGTGCGTTTTTATCTGTTCTTAAAATTTAAAAACTCAAAATCGTTATCGTCCTTATAATAAAACAAAATGAGAACAATAAATAAAATACATGCAATTACAACATAGCAGTCTGCAACATTAAAGATTGGAAAATCAATCAGTCGGAAATAGAAAAAGTCAACAACATAATCAAGTTTCACACGATCGATCATATTTCCCACAGCTCCGGATGCAAGCAGTACAGCACAGATACGCAGTGGTCTGTAATGTGGTGTAAATGGCATCTTCTGGTACAGATACAAAATAACAGCAAGTATAAAAATACCTCCGACCACAAACACAATCTGTCGATTCTGCATAATACCAAATGCAGCTCCGCGGTTCTCAAGATAGCGAAGTTCAAAAACTCCGGAAATCAAAGAGAAAGACTCGAGACGGCGTAAAATAGTAGATGCAAGATATTTGGTCCATTGGTCAAGTGCTAATGTGAGCAGAAACCCAATGGCAGCGAAAAGATAACTCTTTGTCTTTGTTTTTGTATTATTCATGAGTCGATAAGCTCCTCTTTTCTAAGCTTTTTAGATTATACATATTTCTGAATAGTTACACTGATCCGATTCTTTTTAGTGATTTTCCCCGCTTCCTCAAAACGGAACTTACCTAATCCGCGTACAGAGATAAGATCCCCTTCTTTTACCTGATATCCATTGCTTGTAATCAATTTGCCGTTTACAAAGACCTTTGCGCCTTCAATGAGTCCGGACAGTTTACTTCTGGAAGAAGAAAATGCAAGTGGAAGTAGACTGTCTAAGCGAACAGATGAAACAGTTCCTTTTATCTGCTGGAAATCAGGTGTGTAGTTTATCATATCTAAGTTGATGACAGAACTATCTATAACAGTGTGGCGAACCCGGGTTAAGTCTTCTGTTACAACAGATACAAGGTCCTTATTGATAAAAAGAAGTGCTGAATCTTCTGTCACAAGAATATCTCCGGTTTTTGAACGGTCAATCCCAAGATTTAATATGGAACCAAGAAAATCCCTGTGAGTCAGGTCTTCGGAAAATCTTTTATTTTTTGGTTCTATTTTCACGGCACAAAACGGATAATCAATCTCTTTCGGAGTAATATCAGATACCCCATAACGCAAAGAAAGAGCCTCAGGGATAAATGCAGCCATCTGACGCTCCGCCATATCATACCCGCCAAAGAGAACATATCTTGAATAAAGCTTGTTCTTTGGCAGGGTATGCAGGATATTCTGATCATTCAGGTTAAGAAAATCCGAATATGTAACAATCTCACGTTCAAAAGCAATTCTGGAAAGTTCAATAAATCTGTGTTCCAAAAGCTTTGTTTCTTTTTTCTGATTTTCTTTTATCATAATAATTCTAAAATCCAGTTCCTATAGTTGAAGTTAAATTCTAATATCTTCCACGAACACTTGGTGTTTCCATAGATCCACTGAGAAGATCCTGAAGATCACCGGAAATATCAACATTTGTAGGTGTAACAAGGAAGATATAGCTGGAAATCTTCTGAAGGTTTCCGCTGATCGCAAATGCTGCTCCGGAAATAAAATCAATAATTCGCTGTGCAATCTCAAGATCCATACCTTCTAAGTTAAGGATTACAGTACGGCCTGCAAGTAATGTCTCTGTGATCTCACGGGAATCATCTACTGAAGTTGGTTTTACAACGCATACTTCCATGTTTCCGCCGTGTTTTGCAGCAGGACGCATTGGTGTAACCTTGCTGGAAGCAGAAGGCTGAAACGTCTTATCTTCATCAGCATCAAAGTCATTGAAAGATTCCTCTTTATTATTCTTCTTACCGAAGAAAGAACGACGCGGTTTTTCCTCAAAATCACCGTCATCTGCAAAATCATCATCATCATAAAATTCATCGTCATCATAATCGTCATCATTTAACTTCATGATGTCAAGAAATTTATCAAATACACCCATTTTTACACTCCTATCTTGTCCCCTTTTTCAGGTGGCGCTCTTTTTTATTCATACGATCCAACGAAAAAATGATACTATTCAATTACTGTTCAAAAATATTGTAAACAGTAACTCATTCATCAGGTTAATAAATTAAGTCAGATATTATAGTTCCTTGCACCAAAGATACCAGTTCCAACTCGAACCATAGTTGCTCCCTCTTCTATGGCAACCTCGTAATCATTGGTCATTCCCATTGAAAGTATGTTCACATAAACATTATCAATGTTTTTCTCATTAATGTCAACAGATAATTTATGTAAATTTGCGAAAATTTGACGATTTTCTTCCGGGTTATCGACAAAAGGTGCAATTGTCATCAGTCCGCAGACCTTGATATGTTCGAAATTTGCAATCTTTTCAATAAACGGGAGAACTTCTTCTGTTTTAAGTCCAAACTTACTTTCTTCCTGAGCAACATTTACTTCAATTAAAATATTAGCTGTAAGATTATGTTTTGCAGCTTCCTTTTCAATTGTCTCTGCAAGCTTGACAGAATCGACAGAGTGGATCAGATCTACTTTATCAATAATATATTTTACCTTATTGGTCTGCAGATGTCCGATCATGTGCCAGTGGATATCATCAGGAAGTGCATCGTATTTGGCTGTGATTTCCTGCACTTTATTCTCACCAAACACACGGACACCGAGATCGTAAGCTTCCTGAAGCATTTCTACCGGTTTTGTCTTACTTACGGCGATCAATGTAACTTCTTCCCGCTTGCGTCCGGCACGGTCACAGGCTGCCTGAATCTTTGCATCTACTTCTTTTAACTGTGTTTCTAGCATAAGTTATCTCTCCTTTTTTAAATTTGATTATCCTCTTTTTAATTTTGTATCCAATTTTCAAAGGACTACAAAATCAAATCACTGAAATACAACATCATCAGAGGAAACACCGGCTCCGTTTTGTACGATATGATCGTAATTAGAAAGTCCGTAAGAATCTCCTTCCTGAACAATGTAATATTCGTCGCTTTCACATAAAATGGATACTTTTTTGAAAATAGCGTATCCTTTATTGATATTGTAGACTCCCTTTAATGGCTTTTGGGTATCAATCGTATAAGTATCAGAAGAATCCGGTTTTACAATCACTGTTCCGGATTTCAGCTGATCTCGACTTAAATAAACTTCTCCATCATCGGAGGTATCATAGATATCAACAGCCTGAAATGAGGCAGTTCCTTTTGAATCCAAAACCATAACACCTTCTAAAGAGCTGTTACCTCCATTTGTAATGTAATCATGAGGAATTACAAAGAACTGCTCTTCTACTACGGCAGATTTTGGAATCTTCAGGCCACACTCATCTTCTAAGATAAGTTCTATGTTCAGAAAACGCTCTGATGCATAACGAATCATAGAGTTGTCAAAGGTCAGAACACCATAGAAATTCCCATCTCGTTCAAGAACAGAGAAAGCGGACCACATCTTTTCACTGTCTTTATCTATGCGAACCTGCACATTCTGTAAATTAGATTTCTGAAATTCTTTTGCGGTGTCTTCTTTTAAAGGTATCACTACGTACCAGTTTTCACTGGTAATCAAGCGGTAAGCCGGTGAACCGGAAGATATCTTCATCTGATCGGTAAGCTCAGTTACTTTATAATTTGTTTTATTAAAATTATCTGCTGTAAAATTGTCAACAGTTAAGGACTCTAAACCATCAATCGTATAGGAAACAATTCCATCCTGTCCGGCAGAAGCGGTTGTGACAGTTTGTCCGCTGCTCTCAATTACAGATGCAAGCTGCGCAGTTTTAGTTGTGCGGTATGCATTTTGCAATGTATTTTGCAGCTCATTCTTTAAGGTATAGATACTTGAAAAGTTGGAATTGTCATAGTTTTCATTGAATGTCTGAAGTTGTGTCACAAGTCCTGATTGAACATCAGGACTAAGATCTGCAGTTGAAGATGATTCCGTAGATGAATCATCAAAATTCAAAGCATTCTTTGAAATTGCATAAACAGGTGCGCCATATTTGACTTTGCTGTTCCCATTCTGATAATAATTAATGTAGCCGTCTGATTCTGCATTTACAGTTGTTTCCTGGCGGATGATCAATCCGGTATAGGTATTATCCTTCACAATACTGCCCTCCCGCACTTCATAAATAGAAGGCTTATCTTCTAAAAGATATGCGGTAATAGTAACAATAAGATAAATAAATACAACTGCAAACAGAAACATTCCAATATTAAATTCTTTTTTTGCCTTATATCTTTTTATATTTACAGACTTGTTTTTTTTCTTTGCCAAGATAAAAATATTACCTCCTGTCATTTCTGCTTTAACTTTGTTAGTATATCATTTTTTTGTGTATATTTCCAGCCTTTCAGGGGAAGAATACATATTAATAAATCAAAAGAGCGTTACTGAAAACAGGAAACGGTAAAGGAGAATATTACATGAAATAAGATAGAAAAAAACCATGCGGACAGATTAAAAATGAAAGCTTCTAATTTGTTGCTCTGTGCCACATGGCTTTTTCGTATCGGTTATTCTTTATTCTGTTTTAGTTGTTTCTCCAGCCTCAAGAAGCCGGTTCATCTCCTGGTAAAGAAAACTCTTATCTTCAGCCCCCATAATAATGGAAATATAAGGATTCTTTTCCAGATCTTCGCTATAAAGGATCACACAGCATCCTGCTTCATCTGTGGTACCGGTCTTACCGCCAAATACACGAATCCCTTCAGGGGCATTGATCTTCCCTGAGGAATAATAGTTGGTTGGGACTACATCAAATGTTCTTGTTGTACCATCTGCTCCGGTAAGATTCATTGTATAAGAATCCATGGAAATAATGTCCATAAATCTCTGATCCTGAATGCAGGCATTAAAGATCAGATACAGGTCATATGCTGTTGTATAGTGGTTTTCATTATGAAGTCCGTGAGGATTCACGAAATGACTGCCAGTGGCACCAAGAGCTTTCGCTTCTGAGTTCATAAGCTCAGCAAAAGCTTCTACACTTCCGGAAATATGTTCAGCGATAGCAACACCACAATCATTACCTGAACGAAGTAAAAGACCACATAATAAATCATAAAGTGTCACTGTATCACCAGGCTGCAGGTTGCAGACTACTTCATCAGAGGCAAAGCTTGAAACACTGTCAGAAACAGTTACAATGTCATCCATATTACCGTACTTAAAAGCAAGGTATGCAGTCATAAGCTTTGTTGTACTTGCAGGATATAATTTATCATAAAGTTTATATCCATATTCAACTGTTTTATCATTTAGATTGAATAATCCTGCGGCATGAAGAGAATCCTCATCATCAAATCCAGTGAGAGCCACATCATCAGCAGCGACGCATAAATCATCGGCAAACAAACTTCCTTGGTATAAATTGGAGTTATAAGTGGCTGTCTCATATGTCCGGACAGGATCACCACCATATTCTTTGTAATACCAGACTCCGCCGACAGCTCCGGACAATACAACAATAAGACATATGACAGGAATAAGTATGCGGCTGACAGAATGCCGTTGCTTTCTTCGTCTTCTCTTCTTTTTGTATGGTTTACTCATATTATCGATACATCTCCCGCCAGTCAAGGTCGCCTCTGTCAAGAGCAAGGATCAATGCTTCAGCAGTTGCGATATTTGTTGCGATCGGAATGTTATAAATATCACAAAGCTTAACAATGTCATTAACATCCGGTTCATGTGAGTGAGGTGTCAGTGGATCACGGAAGAAAATCAAAAGATCCATCTGATTGTGTTCAATCTGTGAGCCGAGTTGCTGTTTTCCTCCGAGATGTCCAGCAAGATATTTGTGAATGCTTAAGTTTGTTACATTCTCGACCAGTATACCGGTGGTTTCTGTTGCATATAAATTATGCTTACTGAGTATCCCACGGTATGCAATGCAGAAATTCTGCATCAATTTTTTCTTCGCATCATGCGCTACTAATCCGATATTCATAGTGGTATCCTCTCTTTACTGATATTTATTAGGCTGTAAGCCTACATTTAATACAAAACCGATTCCCATGAAAAAACATACTACGGAAGTCAGTCCATAACTGACAAATGGGAGGGACAAGCCTGTATTTGGAAAAATCATTGTAGCTACACTGACGTTAATAAAGCTCTGGATTCCAATCAGTGAAGCAACACCTCCGCAAATGATCCGCCCTCCTGTATCTTTGGCCTTCAAACCAATCAAGATACACTCTATCACAATTAATAATAACAAAATTATGACTCCACAACAACCCACAAATCCTAATTCTTCACCAATTATTGCAAAAATAAAGTCTGTTTGCGGCTCAGATACGAAATTTCCGTTCTTAACGGATGTTGTTGCGTCATTATCATACCCTTTTCCGGTCAGCTGTCCGGACCCAATTGCCATAACGGAATTTAACTGCTGGTAAGATTCGTCGTCGGCATACTTTTCAGGTTCCAGCCATGCAAGGATACGTTCCTGCTGATAGTCTTTTAAGAACGGCTGGTTTGGCTGTATTGCAACAACAAGCAGTATAATGATCGTCGGTATTGTGATTACAAGAACGGTTCCAATGAGTTTGTAGCTTAATCCTCCAAGGTAAAGAAGGACAGCAAACAATGCGGCAATACAAATTGTTGTAGACAAGTTTGGCTGCTTGTAAATCAATGCAAGTGATGGAAGGATTAAAGCAATTGCCTGAATAATCGTTTTGGGTTCTTTAATTTTTTGCTCTCGTTCCATTAAGAATTTTGCAAAGAACAGAATCATAAGGATTTTTGTAAGGTCGGAAGGTTGGAATTGTGTAAATCCAAGGTTCAGCCATCTTCTCGCGCCATTTACTCTTGTTCCAAAAAGCAAAACAGCCAGGAGCATAACAATATTCAGAGCATAAAGCGGCCAATATAGGTTTAAAATCCATTTATAATCAATGAAAGAGATAATAAACATAACAATCAGACCAAGACAAACGCCCATAATCTGACGATTCATTAAATCAGGTCTTGCACTTCGGACCATAAGGATTCCGACCAGTGAAATCAGAGTGACCAGAAAAACCAGACTGATTTTATAATCTCTAATATTATAACGCTGTTTCAAATTAGTAAAAAATGATTTCAATGTTTTTCTCCTGTATATTTTATATGTATATCCGTGCGTGTTATTTTGACATCAAATTGTTCCGGGGAGATTTCTATGTATTTAGAAATCGTCTGATATAAATCCGATGTCAGAAATTCTATCATATCGGGTGTACATTGAATTCTGTCAGTAATTAGCAAATTTCGCAACCTGTCTTTTGCAATTGTAACAGAAGGTACACTCATAATGTGACCTCCTAGTTCTTATGAAAAAGACTGGAGAGTTTACTGCGAAGTCCGGGTTTATGATTAAAATCGGAAATCGGGACTTCTTCTCCTAACAGACGTCTACAGATATTCTGGTAACATTTTCCGGCTAAGGAATCTTCGCCGACTACCGGTTCTCCCTGATTGGTTGCAACAACAACAGACTCATCATCCGGGATGACTCCGAGCAGATCAATCGCTAGAATCTCTGTGACATCTTCTACAGACATCATATCACCTCTGCGAACCATGTCAACGCGCAGACGATTGATCAGAAGTTCATTTTTCCGGATTCCGGAAGCTTCAAGTAATCCAATAATTCTGTCAGCATCACGAATTGAGGAAACTTCAGGTGTTGTAACAACAATGGAACGCTGTGCGCCTGCAATTGCATTTTTAAAGCCCTGTTCAATTCCTGCCGGACAATCTAAAAGAATGAAGTCATAATCATCTTTTAGTTCGTCAATCAGTTTTTTCATCTGTTCCGGTGATACGCTTGTCTTATCTTTTGTCTGGGCAGATGGGAGCAGGTACAGATTTTCAAATCGCGTATCTTTGATCACTGCCTGTTTCAGACGACATTTGCTTTCAATGACGTCAACAAGATTGTAGACAATGCGATTTTCAAGTCCAAGAACAACATCCAGATTTCGAAGTCCGAGATCTGTATCAATTACAAGAACTTTTTTTCCTGCTGAAGACAGACCAATTCCAATATTCGCTGTTGTTGTTGTTTTTCCAACACCGCCCTTTCCCGATGTAATGACGATTACTTCACCCATGTTGAATATTCCTCCTATTTCCCATGCTTATGTCTTTCCAAAGATTTATTCTATCAGTGGATCAAGGTAAATTCTTTTTCCGTCAACAACTGCAATTTGCGGTCCGTTGATGGAAAGGCTGTCCTGATAGATCAGTTGACGTTTTGCTTCAATATCTCCGATTACAAGTCGCTGTGGCTGCATGGAGAGAGCAATGATAAAAGCATTCCTGTCACCGGCAGCTCCCGCATGAACAGATCCATAGAGAGTACCGAGAATGATAATATTTCCTTTTGCAACTACTTTAGCTCCGAATTCAACATCTCCTAAGATCACAATGCTGGATTCGGATTCAAGAAGCTGTCTTCGCTTTAATGTTCCGCGATAGAATTGTCCATCTGATTTTTCACGTTCAGATAAACACTGTGCTACCGCTCTTTTGTAGATCAGTTCCTTGCGTTCATCATGATCAATGATACAGATAATCTCAAGGTTTGTCGTCTGCGTAATAACCTGTATTAACTGCTCCTCTTCGCTGATGGAAAGTGTCCTTCCGCTAAATGAAACTGCCATCTTTGCATTCTTGAAAAAATCAGCAGATTGTCGGAATTTCTCTTCTACAGCTTTTAAAAGATCCGGGAATGGGAGTTTGGCATTAAGCCGCAGCTCTATACCGGAATGACTGCTTTTTATTGTTACCAGTTCACTCATGATCCCATCCCCTTTCGTTATCTTAATTAATCACCGGCTCCTGCAGTTCCTAAAGAAGAAGCATATCCTTGAAGCAGTTCATCGGCGGATTCTGGATTGAAGTACACTTTTGTGATATCTCTTCCAATTTCAGCTGCATAGGTAGACGCATATCCATTTGCAATGCGGACAGCAATTGAAATTTCAGGTGAATCTGCCGGCGCATAACCGACAAACAGAACATTATCTGCATGTATCTTACTATACTGGGCAGTTCCGGTTTTTCCTCCCATGGAAATATCCATTCCGGCGAAGGTAGAGCTGCTTTTCACCATGCTTTCCATTCCATTGTGTACCAGATCCCATGTACTTGAGCTGATCTCATCCATCTGATTTACAACTTCCGGAGTATAATCTTTGATCAGTTTTCCATTCGAATCGGTTGTTTTATCAATGAGAGAAAGACTGTAAACAGTTCCTCTGTTTGCAACAGCTGTCACATAACGGTTGATCTGGCTGACAGTATAGTTGTTGGTACCCTGTCCGATGGCAGATCGTACAGAGTCAGAATCAGAAATCTGAGGTTGTGATTCAGGAATTTCGATTCCTGACGTCTGGTCAAAGCCAAACATTTTTGCATATTTTGCCAGTTTTTCAAGACCGGTATCACTGTCATAGTTACCATTCGAGTCTTGTCCAAGACGATAACCAACTTCATAGAAGAAATCATTACAGGAATGCTGCAGTGCACCTACTACATTCAGACTTCCATGAGCACTTGGATAAATCCAGCATTTTGGACTTGGTGTGATCTTGTCAAATACACCTGAACAACTGATATAGGAGTTTCCGTTAATTACCCCTTCTGTCAGACCGGCTACAGAAGAAAGCATTTTATAAGTAGAACCTGGTGCTGTCTTCTCCTGGGTCGCTCTGTTGTAGAAGGTACGTGACATACCCATGCTCAACTTCACATAATAAGAACGATCCATTACGTTTGAGAGACGATTATTGTCATATCCAGGGTAAGAAACACATGCTAAAACTTCTCCGGTATTTGGATTTGTTACAACTGCACCAGCAGAACATGGCTCAAGTGCCAGTTCACCAGGTGTAAGTTCAAGGTTTTCCAGCTTGCTCTTGATCCAGGAAAAAGCATTTGTCTTTCCGTTGAGTAATCCGTTATATGTCGAGTCATCCATAGGAAGAATACCCTGTTCATATACGATAGCACAAACTTGTTCACCAGTAACACTACCTGATTTTATAAGATATTTGTAGAGAAGTTTGTCGAAATTACTGTCATCTGCTAAATATTCTTTTAAATATTTTAAAATCTCCTGATAAATCTCTTCTGAACTGGAATAAGAACTGCTTCCAAGTTTGGAAGTATCGATCCAGTTTTTAGAAATCGCATAGTTCAGGTAAGTATATAAATTGATTGTCTCATCTTTTGCCCATGCAATATAAGTAGCATCATTCTTATCAATCTGATCTGACATAAGGATGCCTGTATCCTTTGTCAGCAGGGTATCACAGATGTAATCCATATATGCTTTCATTTCATTGGAAAGATCTGTATATGCGCTGGCCTGTGAGTTCTGAAGTTCTGATTCGAGCTCGGAAATCGTCGCCGTCTTCTTTTCCTGAAAAATGGAATAAACCTGCTGCTCGGCAGTTTTTGCATCACTGCTTGAAAAGTGTCCAAAATCGATGACGGAATTTCCAATCAGATTATAATATGCATCACTGACCGGGATGATCAGATTCTTAGAGTCATCTACACTGGATGTATCGTATTCCAGAACATTCTGTAGTTTGGATAAAACAATTCCGGCAATCTTCTCTTCCAAAAGTTTATAAGTACTTTCCTGAAGATTTTTATCAATCGTCAGATATACATCATTTCCGGCTTCAGGATCTTTCCGGCTGACAGTATCAGTTACACGTCCGAGGTTATCTACATACACGGTTTTTTCACCTTTTGTGCCCTGAAGGACATTGTCCATGCTTTGTTCAATGCCGGCCTTTCCTACAATATCAGACAGAGAGTACTTTTTCTTTTCATCCTTGTCCAGCGCATCATATTCATCCTGGGAAATCTGTCCGGTATATCCGATAATAGATGCAAAATACATTCCATCGGTATATTTTCGGATAGAATCTTCTGAAATGTCAACACCGGTAAGAACGTCCTTATTCTCCATAATTGCTGCTGCTGTTTCGTCACTTACATCGGATGCAAGAACTGTATCAATATACTGCTGATATGCATTTAATGCCATTGCATAACGCATGTTGATGATCTTTAAAATATAAGCAGGCTCTAATGTGCTGTCATCAAGGCCATATCCATATTTTTCATCGGTACAAAGATAATGAATGATATCTGCTGCACTTTGGTTCTGTTGCTTTTCTGTAAGCTCATCTATTGTTCTTTTTCCATAGACATCTGCAATAAAACGGAGCTTCTGGGTATCGCTTGACTGTGTAAACTGATAGGTTCCGGAGGAATCCAGGATGATACCAAAACTTGAAACAACAGAATCTCCATTTGATTCTACGATAGAAAGAACCTGATCCAGGATTTTATTTAATGCCGCATTTTTTTCAGAACGTTTATCTGTTGTGATGGAGTTTTCAACGGTTGACAGATTAATTGTCACGGAATAAGCCAGCTGGTTATAAGCCAGTAGATTTCCATTACGGTCATAAATATTTCCGCGTGTTGCTGCAACGGATGTCGTCCGGCGGATAGAATATTCGTAGTTTTCAAGATAATCAGACCCTTTTACGATCTGAAGATAGAATAATCTTCCGATCAGGATGGAAGAACTGACACAAAATATAATGATCAAAGTAACGAGTCTTGACTGCATCAGGTAAGCTCCGGCTTCTTTCAGACGGTCTAAAATATTTCTAAACAAATTTACTTGCACTCCTTTTTTCTTCTGCTTCAAGTTTGTGGTTAATAAATAAAATCAGTGGGTATAATCCCAGTGTGATCACGATTGTGTAAATCAGTTCAGGAACGATGATGCGGTTGAGATAATATAAAAAGTTAAAATCACTTCGCAACATGAACATGAGCAAATAAATGATGATACCGTAGAGAAATTCGCTGACAGAAATCAAAAATAACGGCAGCTTGATATCTTCATCAAAATAAAGCTGTTCAAATAATCCGTTTACAAAACCGATTACCAGGTAAAGTAATGCATAAAATCCCAAAATTGTACCAAACTGAATATCTGTGATAAGGCCGGCAAAGAAACCGACCAGCATTCCTTCTTTCTGCCCACGCATAAAACCAAAGGATGCTGTGACAATCAGAATCAGGTTAGGTTTAATTCCGGCAAGTTCCAGATGATTGAATAAGGTACACTGGAGCAGATATGCTGCAAGTACGATCAGTACAGTTACAGCAACTCTTTTAAATTTCATTAATTTCATGAGTATTCACTCCTATTCGCTCTGATTGGATCCAACCAAATCCGCTTTCGTTGTTGTGATAACAAGAACTTCCTGCAGATTTTTAAAATCTACAGCCGGTGTAATATATCCGGAACGAGTCAGATTGTTAGAGTCGACCGTTACTTCACTGACATATCCGATCAGGATTCCCTGCAGGTATTTATCACTAATATAAGAAGTGACGATCTGGTCTCCGACGGAAACCGTATTATCATTGTTTTCCATCTGACCAAAACGAATCTGGTTATCACTCATAAGTGACAGATCTCCACTTACGATACAACGGTCAGAAGTAGAAAGTACCATTGCACTTACATTACTTGAATCATCAATAATAGAACGGACTTTTGCCCAGGTTGGACCAACTTCTGTGACAATGCCGACAAGACCGCTTCCGGCCATTACGTTCATATCTGCGGCAATACCGTCTTTACTTCCTTTGTCAATGGTAAATGTACTGAACCAGTTTCCGGAATCTTTCCCGATTACATGCGCAGCAGTTTTTTTGTAATCTGCATAGTTCTTGTCCAACTGATATAATTCCTGCAGTCTCTGAAGCTCATAACGTTCTTGCTGCAGATTGTTATTTTCTGTAATCAGAGAGTCAACCTGTTTCTGAAGCTTTGTATTTTCTGCGCGTACCTGTTTCAGAGTTTGAAAATTGTCTTTCATATCTCCCATCCAGCCACCAATCTGATTGATTCCCTGCTGAAGAGGGATAACGGTTACATTTGCAACAACTTTAAATGGACCTCCTACTTTGTCTGAAAAGGAAGATAACAGCATCATAAAAATGCAGAAAACAGAAAGTCCTATAAGTAAATATCTGTTCATAACAGAAGTCTGATTCTTCTTTTTTTTCATATTATCTTAACCACCTATAATCTTCGTCTAACATGGAGTAACTTAATTTTCTATACAAGGTCTTATTCAGTATGATCCTCTGCAGACCTTTGACGGCACAGAGTTCAGGGTCTGTTTTCATGTGAACCGGCAGACCGATACTTTCTTCCAGATAAGTAGAAATCCCTCGCAGATTAGCAAGTCCTCCAGTAATATAAATCCCGTTTTTATTAATATTTCTCCGGACATCGGGAGGCGTACGGTCGAGCATGGAATGAATGGCCTGTACACATTCTCTCAAAGGTTCTTTGATCGCTGCCCGTACAAGACTGATTGGAATGTCAATGTGTGACGGACCGCCGCGCATCATATCTCTGCCGTATACAGTAAGAAAGCTTCCGGTGGACTGGTCAAAAACTCCAAATTCTTTTCGCAGCCGTTCGGCAGTCGGACGTCCAATTATAAAATCTTTAGAATGACGGACAAGATTGGCAATTGCACTATCCAGCTGTTCGCCACCGATCTTAAGCAGACGGTTCATAACAATACCACCGTAGGAAAGAACGGAAAGTTCTGTTGTTCCTCCACCTAAATTGGCGATAAAAGCTCCTGGTTCTTCCAGAACATCAATCCCAAGTCCAAGTCCGTCTGCAAGACCGCGCTCTACAATTCTTACTGATTTTGCTTTCGCTTCAGAATGAAGCACAAGATCATAGAAAGCCTTCTTTTCTACTTCTGTGACATCTGTAGGAACAGCGATCACATATTCTGCCCCACGGATAAACGAACGCTCTTCCTTCAAAAGATCTCCGAGAAGATATTGCATGTCATCAAAACGGGCAATGACACCATTCTTCATCGGAAATATGATCTGTATATTTCCCGGAGCCTTTTCATACATCTCATAAGCATCGTCTCCGACAGAAAAAATATATTTTTTATCTTTCATGGCAATTACATTCTTGGCATGCCATATGCGGTCTTTTTTCTTATCAAAAATCTTGATATCATAAGTTCCAAGATCTAACCCATATACATTCCTGGCCATAAATACACTCCATCCCCTTATCTATTTGCAGATTCTTGAGAAAAGAATCCTTTCTCCCTTAAACTGAAATAACAATTATCTCCAATAATGATGTGATCGAGAAGTTCTATACCGATCAAAACCCCTGCTTCACGGATGCGCCGGGTTGTCAGAAGATCTTCTTTGCTTGGTGTCGGATCTCCACTCGGATGATTATGCAAAAGAATAATGGATACAGCATTCTTCTGCAAAGCTTCCACAAACAGTTCTCGTGGAGAAACAAGTGTGGAATTTATGGTTCCTGTTGAAACATCCATCTCACTGATCAGCCTGGATCTGGTATTCAGAAGCAAAAGCTTCATTACTTCCCGTTTCTTATGCCGAAGATCTTCCATATAATAACGTGCAATACTGTCAGGAGAGGAAAAATCCAATCCCAGTGAGGCTTCTGCTTTCGCCATGCGTCTTGCAAGTTCTGCCAGACAAAGAATCTGGATGGATTTTACCTTTCCGATTCCTTTGATCTTCAGCAGTTGTTCCATAGACCACTGTGGGATGCTGAGAAGTCCTTCAGAGCCAAATGGTGGATGCAGAATCTTCTGGGCAAGCCGAAGCGAATTCTCCCCTTTCGTTCCGGTACGAAGTAAAACAGCTAAAAGTTCCACATCTGTCAGATGTTCTGCACCGTACTGCTCGCATTTTTCATAAGGACGGTCTTCAAGATACATCATTTTGATTGTTTCTGTATTTCTATTTTCCATGTGAATCATATCACTGCGATGACATAATACAACGATTCATTTTAGCACAGTTTCAAAAAAGTGTATAGAGAAGATACCAAAAAACCACAAATTTCATAAATGATTAAGATTTATATTTTTGAATGATTGCCTCGGCGACCTTCATTCCGTCCATCGCTGCGGAAGTGATTCCACCGGCATATCCGGCCCCTTCACCACATGGATAGATCCAGTCACAGGAAGCACAGACAAAGTTCTCATCCCTTTCAATTCTTACAGGGGAAGAAGTTCGGCTCTCCACACCGGATAATAATGCATCATTATCTGCAAATCCATGAATCTTATGATCCATTGCTGTGATTCCATCCTCAAGCGACTGTGCGATCTCTTCTGGAAAGATACCGCGTACATCTCCAAAGACAGAAGCTCCTTTCATGCAAGAATGAACCATACCATAAGAAGTTGTAATCTGATCTTCTTTAAAGTCGCCAAAACGTTGGACAGGAACTTTTCCCTGTCCTGCCTGATAAGCTTTTTCTTCTAAGCTGCGCTGGAAAGAAATTCCGGCAAGCGGATGGTCAGAACCGAAGTCATCCGGAGTAACTGTGACGATCACAGCACTGTTTGCATTTTCTCCGGAACGGTCATGATAGCTCATTCCGTTGACTGCGAGACGATGCTCTTCAGAAGAAGCATTTACAACATATCCACCCGGACACATACAGAAAGTATAGACTCCTCTTCCATTGTCCAAGTTCTCGGTCAGTTTATATGCTGCTGCCGGAAGATCATTTCCCCGATCTCTTCCATATTGAGAATGATCGATCAATGTTTGTGGGTGTTCGATACGGACTCCGACGGCAAATGATTTTGCGCGCATCGGAATCTGATGCTTATAAAGCATTTCAAATGTATCACGGGCGCTGTGACCGATCGCAAAAACGGCTGCTCCGGCAGATACTTCTTCTGCGGAATTCTCTGAGAGGTGAACAAGTTTCAGTGTTTTTGATGTCAGATCAACATCTGTGACCTGTGTATGAAAACAGAATTCACCGCCAAGCGAAATGATCTCCTGACGCATCTGGCTTACAACATCAATCAGAACATCTGTACCGATATGCGGCTTATTTGCATATAAAATATCTTTGTCCGCTCCGAATTTTACGAAAGTTTCAAGAACGAAACGGTTACGTCCTGTCTTATCTTTTACAAGTGTATTTAACTTTCCATCTGAAAATGTACCAGCGCCGCCTTCACCGAACTGGACATTGGAAGAAGGGTCAAGCACACCGGTCTCCCAGAAACGATCCACATCCTTCTTACGTTCTTCTACACAGGCACCACGTTCAAGAACCAAAGGACGGTATCCTTCCAGTGCGAGCAGATAAGCGCAGAATAGTCCGGCAGGACCGCTGCCGATGACAACCGGACGGGCATTCAGAATCTCTGTTCCGTGAGATGGAATCTGGTAATGCTTCTCTTCTACTTTCTGGATGTTTCCTTTACAATGCTTTAAAACAGCATTCTCATTGGAAACAGTGACATCAACCGTATACACATAGAACAACTCCGGTTTTCTGCGTGCGTCTAATGACTGACGGTGAATCCGATAAGTAAAAGAATCCCCTTTCTTTAGATGAAGTGTCTTTTGTATCTTCTTTTCAAGAGCTTCTTCCGTGTGTGGAATCTGCAGTTTCAGCTGATTAATTCGTATCATTTATCTATCCTTTCTTTCAGGAAATCTAATATTAAAATATATCATCCGGATATTGGTTACAAGTTAGCAGCAGGCGATTATGCAGATGCGGCAGACTGTCCGGCAACATAACCGCTTGCCCACGCCCAGGTGAGATTATACCCACCACAGATTGCATCTACATCGATCAGTTCTCCGGCAAAATAAAGCCCTGGAACAAGTCTGGATTCCATCGTTTCCGGATTAATCTGTGTCGTATCAACACCGCCACAGCAGATCTGTGCCTGTTCATAAGAATTTGTCTTAATTACAGGTGATTTGAATTCCTTGATCATCCATGACAGCCTCTGAATATCTGCATCTGTAAAGTCACCGCATAGCTTCTCTTTCTTGATCTTGGTAAATTTCAACCATACAGCGGCCAATTTTTCATGAAACAGGCCGGTAAAGAACTGTTCTGCTGTCTTTTCCGGCTGTCGGTTGGCACGTTCTTTCAGAAGAATTTTCACTTCATCAACCGAATATTCCGGAAGAAAATCCAGCATGGCAACAACTTCCTTCTGCTCATATAATGCTTTCGATGCATAGCGGCTGATCTGAAATACAGGAATACCTGAGATTCCGTAGGCGGTCAATTGAAGTTCACCGGTATCGGCAGCAGTTAATTCACTGTTAACAAACAACGAAACTTTTCCCTGCGCACGCACTCCGGCAATTGCACGGAAATGCTTTCCGGTACAATGTAAAGCACAAAGAGCGGGAAGTACAGGAATTATCTGATGCCCAAGCTGTTTGGCTAAAGCGTATCCGGAACCGTCAGAACCGGTGGAAGGTGCAGCTTTTGAACCATTGCAGAGAATCACTTGATCTACGGTCAATGAACCCTGTGATGTCTGCAAGGAAAATCGTTCATTTGTTTTCTGTATTCCAGTACAGGAGATTCCTGTACGTACATCAACTCCAAGACGGTATACTTCCTGTTCTAATACATCACGGACTGCGCTTGCCTGATCGGAGAATGGATACAGATATCCATTTCTGTCTTTTGGATATATTCCGAGTTCTCGGAAAAAAGTAATGACTTTTTCTGCCGGAAACTGATCTAGTACCCGCGTGATAAAGTCAGGCTGCTCCGAACGATAACAGGAAGCGTCCTGGTAAGTGTTTGTATAATTACACCGGCCATTTCCAGTCACTAATATTTTCTTTCCCAATCTATCATTTTGCTCCAGAAGGAGAACTTTCGCTCCTTTTCTGGCAGCGAAAATGGCGGCCATCATTCCTGATGCACCGCCACCTATAATTGCAATTGTGTTCATTAAAATTCATATCCTCTTACTTTCTTAGCAGATTACATCTGTCTGAATTTTAACATAACAATTCATTCAACTCAACTGAATTTTCGATAGAATTCTCTCGAAAAATTATTTTACAGAAGTTCTCTCACACGCTCGATAGAAAGAACGCCTGCATCAATAACGCTCTGCAGCGATTTGAGAATACCAAGCTTTGCATGATACCATGTGAGTCCACCCTGGAAATAAACAGCATACGGTGGTTTTACCGGTCCATCAGCACTCAGTTCAATCGAGGAACCCTGAACGAAAGCACCAGCTGCCATGATTACATCGCTGTCATATCCCGGCATTGCCCATGGTTCCGGGCTTACATAACTGTCTACCGGAGCAGCTGCCTGAATTCCCTTACAGAATGCAATAACACCTTCTGCTGATCCAAGTGTAACCGCCTGGATGATATCATGACGGGATTCAGAACCGTTCGGAATTACCGGATATCCTAAAGCTTCGTAGATATTTGCTGCAAAAGTAGCACCCTTTAAAGCACCGCATACAACAGTTGGTGCAAGGAAGAATCCCTGATAGAAGGACTGTGTAACACCAAGTGTAGCACCGACTTCTTTCCCGAGTCCCGGAGAAGTCAGACGATAAGCACAGTTTTCGATCAGATCAGCTCTTCCGGCAATATATCCGCCGATTGGGGCAAGTCCGCCACCCGGATTTTTGATCAGAGAACCGACGATCATGTCTGCACCGACATCACTTGGCTCGATACGCTCAACGAATTCACCGTAACAGTTATCTACCATACAGATGACATCCGGGCGACGCTCTTTGATAAATGCAATCAGTTCGCCGATTTTTTCTACAGAGTAGCTTGGGCGTGTCTGGTATCCTTTGGAACGCTGGATCGTTGCCAGTTTGATTGTTTTATCTTCCAGAGCTTTTTCAATCGCAGGATAATCAAAATATCCATCTTCCAGAAGTTCTACCTGTTTATAGGAGATTCCATATTCTGCAAGAGAGCCGTTAGATGGGCGGATTCCGATTACTTCTTCAAGTGTATCATATGGTTTTCCAACCGGAGATAACAGTGTGTCTCCAGGACGAAGATTCGCTGCGAGCGCAAGCGCAAGCGCATGTGTTCCGCAAGTGATCTGCGGACGTACGAGTGCAGCTTCTGTATGAAAAACAGAGGCATAGACATCCTCTAAAGTATCTCTTCCCTGATCATTGTATCCATATCCGCTTACATAGTTAAAGCATCCTTCACTTACGCGGTTTTCCTGCATGGCATGAATTACTTTTAACTGATTGTATTCAGCGTTTCTGTCAAATTCTTCAAAACGTTCTTTTAGTTTCTCTTCTGTCTTCTGTCCGAATGCCCAGACTTCTTTGCTGATTCCTAGCTGTTCGTAAAGTGTTTCTGTAGTTGGTGTATTCATTTTTCTTCTTCTTTCTTTTTAAGTTTTTTATCGTTTGATTTACATGGCAAAGCTGCATTTTATCTAAATGCAGCCTGATGTCCTAATGAATGATTTCTTTTTCCTTTAAAACAGTGAGCATCTGTTGGATCAGTTGTTCATCTTCTCTTCCAATCTCACTTTTATCAAGCCAGATGACATCTCGTTCTCTTCTAAACCAGGTCAACTGCCGCTTGGCAAAATGTCTTGTGTCTCTCTTAATAATGCGTACGGCTTCTTCCAAAGGATACTCTCCTTCAAAATAACCAAACAGTTCTTTGTATCCAAGTCCCTGCATCGCAACACTTTCTCTTTTAAGTCCGCGCAATCTTAACGCATTGACTTCTTCAAGAAGTCCTTCCTGCATCATCAGATCAACACGTTTATCAATTCGGTCATAGAGAATCTTACGATCATCTGTCAGCACAAAATATGCGGAGTTATAAGCAGATTCTTTCTCACGTTCCGCCTCATTGTGCTCGGAAATCTTCTGTCCGGTCTGCTGATAATATTCCAGCGCGCGGATCACACGTTTTACATTATGAAAATGAATCTGTTCCGCAGATTCCGGGTCTACTTTTTCAAGCATTTCATGAAGATATTCTGCACCCTGGGTTTTTGCAAGTGCTTCTAATTCTTCCCGATAAGCAGTATCGGCATTATTTTCTGTGAAATCAATGTCGTAAAGTAATGCCTGAATATAGAATCCTGTTCCGCCGACAACGATCGGAATATGTCCCCGCTGATAGATTCCTTCCATTGCTTCTTTTGCCATCTGCTGAAAGAGAACAACGTTAAAATCCTCAGACGGATCAAGAACATCTACCAGATGATGCGGCACACCGTCCATCTCTTCCGGACGGATCTTGGCAGAGCCGATGTCCATCTCCCTGTAGACCTGCATAGAGTCAGCAGAAATGATCTCTCCACCGATCGCTTTGGCAAGTCCGATGGAGGCAGCAGTCTTTCCGACAGCGGTTGGGCCGGTCAGAATGACAAGTGGGCGTTTGTTTGTCTGTTCCATCTATATTTCCTCGATTCCATTTATACAATTCGTTTAAATTTCTTTTCCAGATCACGTTTTGTCATGGCAATGATCGTCGGTCGTCCATGCGGACAGTGATATGGATTGTCCAGTGTCAGGAGTTCGCCGATCAGTTTGTCTACTTCCTGTGCAGAAAGACGGTTATTTCCCTTTACAGCAGCCTTACAGGACAAGGATGCAACCTTCTCATCGATCAGCTCCGGTGTCATAGAAGTAGAAAGACCTTCGGTCAGATCATCGATCATCTCCATCAGAAGTTCTTTCTTGGCAATACTGAACAGATTGTCAGGTACTGCACGGACTGCATACTCTTCTCCACCAAAAGGTTCAATCTCGAAACCAATGCGTGAAAAGCGGTCCATATTTTCATTCAGAAGCTGTGCTTCCTGCATGGATAAGCTTAAAATGATCGGAGGACTTAAGTACTGAGAAGTAAATTCTCTGCTTTTCATTTCACGCAAGGTACGCTCATACAAGACGCGTTCATGAGCCGCATGCTGATCAATGATGTAGAGATTATCTTTAAATTCTACGAGCCAGTAGGTGTCAAAGACCTGGCCGATCAATTTATATTCTGCACGGATATCTCTTTTTAAGAAATTTTCTTCAAAGAGATCCATCTGCGTACCGTTTTCTGGTTCTGATTTTGCGTCGGTTATTTCACAATCAGATACTGCATCGGTGTTGGTGGTGGCAGTTTGCATTTCAACAGCTGGTTTGGATTTTTGAACTGCTGCCGCAGTTTCCGGTGCAACTGTCTTATCTGCTGCTTCAACGGCGTATTTGACATGTTCAGCAATTTTGTCTTTCTGTTCATCTGCACGGAAAATCTCTTTCCGGTCTGCAACTTCGGCGGAAGAAGAACGATTATGGTAAGAAAGTACGCGCTCCTTCATCTTACGGATAAAATAATCCTCATCTTGAACATCATCCTTAACCGTTTTCTTGGATTCTTTGATCAATTCCGCAGCTGTTACTTTTTCATTCTCCTTACGCGGACGAAGAAGAAACGGACTGCCGGTATCCTCTTTATTTTTGGTCGAAGCGGATGTGAATGTCTTTTTCACTCGCTCCGGTCTTTCTGCCTTGTTTTCGTTCGATTCCACCGGATCAGGAACTTCTGCTTTCTGGATCAGTTCCGGTTCCAGCAAAGTCCTGTGTACGGCTTCAAAGACGGTATTATAAACCTCCTGCTGCCGTGAGAAGCGAAGTTCCATCTTTGTCGGATGCACATTGATATCTACATTTTCTCCACTCAGATGAAAATGCAGAACTGCAAATGGAAACTTGTGCTGCATCACAAAATCACGATAAGCGTCTTCCACGGATTTGGAGATCATTGCACTTTTGACATAGCGGCCGTTTACGAAGAAATTTTCAAAGTTACGATTTCCACGTGTGATGATCGGCTTGCCGAGAAAACCTGTGATATGGATACCATTTTTCTCATAATCGATCTCAATCAGGTTAGCCGCTACGTCACGGCCATAGACATTGTAGATCACATCTTTCAGTTTTCCATTTCCGGAAGTACGCAGTTTTTCCTGTCCGTTATTTAAAAACTGAAAAGCAACTTCCGGATGAGACAGGGCAAGATGCATTAATAGATCCTGCACATGTCCGGCCTCTGTCATTGGTGTTTTCAAAAATTTTCTTCTCGCAGGAACATTGTAAAATAACTGATGGACGAGGAAAGTTGTCCCGTTTGGCGCACCGGTATCTTCCAAGGATACTTCTTTTCCACCTTCAATGACATAGCGGGTACCAAACTCTGCATCGGCTGTCTTTGTGATCAGTTCCGTCCGGGTGACGGCTGCAATACTTGAAAGCGCCTCTCCACGAAATCCCAAAGACGCGATGTGAGACAGGTCTTCCACTGTCTCAATCTTGCTTGTAGAATGGCGCAGAAAAGCACGCTGCACTTCATCCTGCGGAATGCCACAGCCATTATCTGTAATACGGATGAAGGAAATGCCCCCGTCCTTGATCTCTATTTTTACAGAAGTAGATCCTGCGTCGATCGCATTTTCAACGAGTTCTTTTACAATTGACGCTGGACGCTCAATCACTTCACCTGCGGCAATTTTATCAATTGTGATCTGGTCTAATACATGAATGTGTGGCATATTTCCGCCTTTCCTTTTACCAACGGTTCTTCAGCTTATTCTGTAACCGGTAGATTGTATTTAAAGCATCGATCGGTGTAAGATTTCCGACATCGATATTTTTCAATTCATCAAGTACGTCATCATCTTTTACAGTGTCAAACAGAGACATCTGTGCCATATCGACTTCGTCATATTTTTTTGCCTTACTTTTTTTCTTTGCAGTATGTTCCTTGGCCGCGATCTCACTGACGCGGTTTGTGATATCCTCATCGCTGAGTTCCTCTACGATTTCCTTCGCACGGGAAATGACAAGATCCGGAACGCCGGCAAGTTTTGCAACCTGGATACCATAACTCTTGTCAGCCCCGCCTTTTACGATCTTTCGTAAGAATACGATGTCATCGCCCTTTTCTTTTACAGCAATACAATAGTTGTTGACATTATCAATCTTTCCTTCGAGTTCTGTCAGTTCATGATAATGTGTGGCGAATAAAGTTTTTGCTCCCAACAGTTTGCTGTCGCTGATGTATTCTACAACAGCCCAGGCAATTGACAGACCGTCAAATGTACTTGTTCCGCGTCCGATTTCATCAAGAATGAGAAGACTTTTTGAGGTTGCATTTCTTAAAATATTGGCAACTTCGGTCATCTCAACCATGAATGTACTCTGTCCGGAAGCAAGGTCATCGGATGCTCCGACTCTGGTGAAAATACGGTCGGAAAGACAGATGTTCGCGCTCTCTGCCGGGACAAACGATCCGATCTGAGCCATCAGTGCGATCAATGCAGTCTGACGCATGTAAGTTGATTTACCTGCCATATTCGGACCTGTGATGATTGAAATTCTATGTTTCTTATCATCCAGATAAGTATCATTGGCAATAAACATATCATTTGGAATCATTCGCTCAACGACCGGATGACGGCCTTCTTTGATATCAAGGATTCCTTTTTCATTAATTTTCGGACGGACGTAGTTGTTGCGCTCTGCAACAAGTGCAAGAGAACTGAACGCATCCAGTGCGGCAACTGCTTTGGCAGTTTGCTGGATTCTCTCCACCTGTCCGGCAATCGTTTCACGGACTTCACTATAAAGCTCATATTCCAGTGCATACAGTTTATCTTCCGCACCAAGGATCATGTCCTCAAGCTCTTTGAGCTCCGGTGTGATATAACGCTCAGCATTCGCAAGTGTCTGTTTTCTTGTATAATAATCCGGGACAAGATCCTTGTAAGAATTCGTCACTTCCAGATAATAGCCGAATACTTTGTTGTATTTTATTTTCAGGTTTTTAATGCCTGTCTTTTCTCGTTCATCATTCTCAAGTTTTGCAAGCCAGTCTTTTCCGTCCGATTTCGCCCGGCGAAGCTTATCAACTTCTTCGTTATAACCGTCGCGGATAATATTTCCCTCTTTCATGGCAAGCGGCGGATCCTCACGAATGGCTTTCGTGACGAGCTCGCAGAGATCTTCTAATGCATCCAGATCTTCATAAATCTCTTTCAAAAGCGGTGCCTGCAGATCCTGTAAAATATAGCGGATCGGTGGCAGCATCTCCAGAGAACCTTTGAATGCGGTGAGGTCTCGCGGATTCGCAGAACCGTAAGTGATCTTCGTGATCAGACGCTCCAGATCATAGACCGGAGATAAATATTCTCTGATCTCTTCACGGGCAATGGCCTGATTTTTCAGTTCTTCTACTGCATCCAGTCTGCGGTTGATCTCGGATTTATCGATCAAAGGCTGTTCTACATTTTTGCGAAGCGTACGTGCGCCCATTGCAGTACGTGTTTTGTCAAGAACCCAGAGAAGGGAACCACGCTTCTGCTTTTCACGTAAAGTTTCGCACAGCTCCAGATTTCGACGTGTAGAACTGTCGATCAGCATATATTTTCCTGTGATATATGGTGTAATATGTGTCAGGTTGGAAAGTGAATTTTTCTGTGTCTCAAATAAATAGATCAGAAGTGCTCCGGCACTGATGATTCCACAGTCATAATCAGCAAGTCCAAGCCCTGCAAAATTCTTTACTTTGAAATGCTCAAGCAGCTTATCTTTGCAGACAGCATCATCAAAATACCAGGAATCGAGAGAATAAATCGTGATCCCAAGCTTGTCTCTCATCGCATCCAGATCCATACCGCTCATATAGAACGCTTCGTTGCAGATGATCTCAGACGGACTGAATTTATAAATCTCATCCATAAGACGACTGCTGTCCGGAAGCTCTGTGACAAAATAATCTCCGGTAGAAATATCTGCGATCGCAACTCCATAGCGGTCTGCAATATAGACGATACACATGATGTAATTATTCTTCGTTTCATCTAATGCCTGTGTATCCAGATTCGTTCCGGGTGTAACAATTCTTACAACCTCACGCTTTACGATCCCCTTCGCAGTCTTTGGGTCTTCTACCTGTTCACAGATTGCAACTTTGTATCCCTTCGCAACAAGACGGTTCAAGTAACCTTCTACGGCATGGTATGGGATTCCGCACATCGGGGCACGTTCATCCAGACCACAGCTTTTCCCGGTCAGTGTGATCTCAAGCTCTCGGGATGCAGTCAAGGCATCGTCAAAGAACATTTCGTAGAAATCGCCGAGGCGGTAGAATAAGATACAATCCTTGTACTGCTCTTTCGTCTCGCAATAAATTTTCATCATGGGCGTCAGCTTATCTATGTCAATATTTTCCATCAATTTCTCCTTAGTTTAAGGGTTTTCTAAAAACTCTTTAGAATGTAAGTTCGCAAATCATTCTAACAAATTTTAACATGAATTTCAAGCTGATGTTGAAGATGTTGAGAACGTAGAAATGTATCATTTTGTCGGAGTACCTATATCGCAATGTGCGAAGAGAGCGAACTGAAGAATATTCGTTTAATATTCTTGGGTTCGCTCTCTTCTTTTAATTTGAAAAAATTATTATTTCATTTTTCATAAACAACTTCTAACTGTCCGGCATCCATCTCGCATACCGTATCACACAACCATTCCATTTCCATCACATTGTGTGCAGCTAACAGAATAGTTGTCCCTTTTTCTTTCAATTCAACAAAGAGTTCGCAGACATCCTGTGCGCCTCTTTTATCCAATCCATTGAATGGTTCGTCTAAAATTAATAATTTTGGCCGCTCCATGATCGCCTGTGCAATTCCTAGCCGTTCCCTCATCCCAAGTGAATATTGACCTACTTTCTTTTTAGAAAACGGATCAAGACCAACTCTTGCGATTGCATCCCGGATTTCAGGCTCTCCTATTTTTCTGTTAAGTTGTGCAAGTCGTTTTAAGTTTTCATATCCACTGATATATGGAAGAAATCCCGGACTCTCAATAATCATTCCGGTATTTTCCGGAAAATCAATATCTTTTCCAATTCTTTTTCCATAGACATATACGCTCCCTCTGTCAGGTTGAAGAAAACCGCAGATGCATTTGAACATTACTGTTTTACCAGAGCCATTAAATCCCATGATTCCGTGGATTTTTCCTGCCTCAAAGGTATGACTGATTCCTTTTAATACTTTTTCTTTGCCAAAAGATTTTGTTAGATTTTTAACTTTCACAGCAGCTTTCATAATTTTCCCCTTTCTTATTCCGTCAGGATTCATCAACCTGAGAAAATGTAAAATTATATCGTTTGATACATTTTCTCGAGATGAAAAGCAAAATACATATCACTGCAAGGAATAACAGGATGCTTATTTTTATTTGTGGCAAATAATCATATCCGAAATTATGCATTGGAAATGTTGCGTGATTTAAGGGTGATAACCATCCGCAAAGAATATTTGCCCGATAGGAAAGCCCTCCACCCAGATGAAAAACTTTTTGAAAAATATCCGGAGTCAGAAGAATTCCATAAAGATTTATCAAGAGTGCGCCAACAACGCCTCCGGCTCTTCCCTTCTGTAGATTTAATACAAGCATGACGGAAGTAATAAATAACGAATAGAAAAGCATAAGAAATACAACACAGATTGCACATTTATATGGTGTTGTCATTTCCATTGTCTTTATTGATACAGGAACCGTAAGATGATTATTACTTCCATATCCAATGCTTGCAGCAGTCTGGCTCCATACATTTCCAACGTAAGCCCAGGGACTTGCAATTAGAAGTTCTGTCAGGCAGAGGAAGACGGTATAAAGGCAAGTAGCCAGGATCACATATAGGATCTGACTTGCCATCCATACGCTTCGCTTTGTCCGGATCAGCCAATAGGGTGTCATCTGATTTACAAAAGGCATATCTGCAAATAATAACAGCAGTAAAAGGGATGAAAGCATCACAGACTGCGCATCACCGAAGGTCCAGATCAGTGGCTCGAACATCTGCACCGGTGTCTGGAATGTCTGTACCTGCTCTAAAATCTGATTTGTCAACATCAGACAAAGTACAAACCCTAATGCAAATGTCATCCAGATTCTTGGACTTTTGCCCCAGTCAGAGAAATTTCTTTTTGTTAGAAGAAAGATTTGATGAATGTCCGTTTTAAATTGCGATTTTTTCATGCCACCACTCTCCTTACCACGCATTTACGCAAAGCCAGTGCCAGAAGACTGCTGATCAGAAGCAGAGCCAAAAGACAGAATCCGTTTCCATAATATGCCGGACTTGCCCACTGTTTTGGACTTAAGAAAAAATAATTACGGTAATATCGTTCTTGAAACACTGTTAGTACATAATATAAAATGAATGGGACAGCACAGCTCAGATACTTATTTTTAGTCAAAACTGCTGTCAGTGAACCGCATAAAGACCACAATGCTCCATTTAGAAAAAGTCGGATAAATCCAATTCCTGTGATACTTATTACCTCTGATATATTTTGCAAAGTATTCAGAGTCGGGATATTTCTACAGATAACTATAAAAACAACCAATGCAATTCCTGCCGCTGAAACGGAAATGGCACCACCTGTGAATGCAACTCCAAAACTTTTCATCCAAATATAATTTCTTTTTCCTATTCTGTTAATAAGAAACCATGCATAGCGGCTGTGTAATTCTTCCTGTATATCTGCGGCTGTTGCCAGAGGAACCAACAGTGGAAAGAAAAGCAAGGCTTTTTCTGAAGTGATTGCATAGTTGAAGGTGCATAACCAGGCTTTCCCTTCTGTTGATCCACCGAAAGAGATCAGATGATTTCGATAAGGAAGTGCAACAATCAAAAGAACCGCACACAACGCCAGTACAGAGATATAAAATCTTCGGTTTCCAAAGTCATATTTCAATTCTGTTCTGAAAAGATGTCTTCGTTTCATATTCTATCATCTCCAATAAGAACCTATTCTTCCACCGTCTGTTGCATTCAATACAATGTAGTCGGTCTGATATCCTTCTATTTTTTTTCCGGCTGTTCCAAGTTCGGCAGTTGTATCTTCACTCTCGCTTATAGTGAAAAACCATGCCGGAACCAGCCAGGCATTTTGTGGATTCTTATATGCCGGTATATAAGTATATCCTAGTTCGACAGTTGCAACATCATAACCAAATATCGTCTTGTCCTCAGCAGGCTGACTGGAAGGGTAAAGATATTTCACCTGATCGATCAGGCGGTTTTCTATTTCATCAAATGCAAGGAGTTTTACATTTTCTGTAACTATCTTTTCTTCCTGACTCATACCCTTCCATTTGAAGGAACGGATTCCATCTTCTGTCACTACAATATAAATCTGCTCTACCGGCATGGAAGGTGCATATGCAAATCCACTATCATCTGAATATCCTCCGGATTTATCCTGATTTATTTTTAATCCGGAAACAGAAGGAACGTAAGTAAGCCGATAACCGGTTTTTCCAAGATTTGGATCAGCATTCCATAACGCTTCCTGTTGTTCTAATATAGTGGCTTCCGGATAATCAGACTGTGCATACCAGAGGATTTTGTCTGATGACAACAACTGCATATTTTCGAGGTTCAGATCTTTCAGAACTTTTTCTGCTTCATCTTCTGCTGTCTCTTCTAAGAGAGCGGTTTCTTCCATCTGGTCCTTCAGTGCTTGTAGTTTTTCCATAAAAGATTCTTTTACGCTTCCTGCAGGAACTCCATATTCGGCTGTGAGATTCCCTCTTGCCAGAGAGTTTTCAATGGTTTCCAGTTCGATCCCATTTCCTTCTGACCAGGAGAAGATACTATAATTTCCTGCTTCCGGATCGTAAGTTTCTGCATTGATCGTACCCTTTGCATCTGCACCAACCGTTGCCTGAAAATGAATCTCCATTCCATCCTGCTTTGTGGTATCCGGAAGAATATCATTTCCGTAAGCTTCCAGTGATTTTCTTTTTGCTTCATACGCCGGATCTGTCTTTTTTGATGTGTATTCAATCTGTCCAATTTCCTGCAATGGTGTCTGCTCTGGCGCAAGAGGAAGAACTTCTTCCACTAACTTTTCAAGCCCTGTTAAATCATACTCCACACTGTTGTCAGCATAGAATCCTTCCCTGTTCTTAATCCTATCTAAGAGGTTCTGATAGTATTCTCTGGTAAGTTCCTGCGTCTGATACAAAGTCTCTCCGCCTTCAAAATAGGAAATCAGTCCTTTTAATTGTTCAAGCTCCAGTTTTTTCTGACTGACTTCAATCACCGGAAGATTTCCTGTCGTAACAGATTCTAATTTCTGATCTGCGTGAAAAACTCCGCGGTCATTACTCCATGTTACTGTTGTGTCCCAGTGTTCCGGCAGATCCAGTGTCTGTGTCTCTCCATCTTTCAATGGTTCTGCAATTACATCCTCGCTTAATCCTCCGGCCTTACTGACAACTGCACTCTGGTCAGGTGTCTTCTGACATCCCGTAAGTAACAGACCACAAGTAAGACTGACTGTCAGAATCGATGGTAAAATGATTTTAGTTCTCTTTTTCTTAATTGTCATGGCATCATTCCTCCATTTCCATTCCTGTTTGTGTGATACGAATTTCGTATCCTGAAAATTTGGAACAGGTTTTTTTCTTATATTCAGTTTAATCTTGTGGTGAAAGTACTGCAAGCGGATGGCCTTCAAGTACTGGATTACTGGACATGAGTATTTATAAATCAAAAAATGTTATTGAAACAACAAACATTCCATCTTCCATTTCATAGGCCAGATCTCCATCATATCGTGTAACAATCCGTTCCACACTTTTCAAGCCATATCCATGAAGAGATTTATCCTGCTTCGAAGTCAGAAAAGTATGTCCTGATTTGGCAGGAAGTTTATCGGTTCCATTCTTAATTTCAAGAAACAACATCTGCATATGCTGCTCAATCTTTATACCGATTTTCTTACGTTCTTTATCAGTCACTTTCTCACAGGCTTCCAGGGCATTGTCTAACAGATTCCCAAATAGTGAACAGATCTCTCTTTCTTCCATCGTCAGACTGGATAGTGGTGTTACATCCAATTGGAAATCAATCCCTTTTTGTACTGCCAGGATTCGCTTTTGCCCAAGAATCAGATCCACTACATGATTTCCTGTATAAATCTGTGGATTGATTTTTACGAAATTTCTTCTGATTTCATCTACATAATTTTCCAGCTTTTCATATTCCTGATTTTTTACATATTCACTGATCACAAGATAATGATTCTTTGTATCATGAACGAGTTCTTTGTTCTGCTCGATGGAAGCTCTTATTTCCTCATACTTTTGCTTCTCCATCTCTTCTTTCATCAGAAGAAATGTATTTTGTCCCGTTATGTTTCTGTTTTTCCATATAAGAAATGTCATGACGATGACAAGCACGATCATAGTAAGAAAACTGATGAGACTTCCTTTTAAGACATCCTGAATCACCGGAATTCCGGCTGTGGAGTACAGTAGTCCATACTTTAAAAGTTTCTGATACTCCAAAACGAGTGCTGATAACAGTACACCACATAAAACAAATACCCATTGAAAGGCTTCTATGTCTTTTTTCTTCTTCCAGCTTCTTATTTTGAAAATGATAAAAAAGGAAATAATTAATAACAGGCTTTGTATCACACAAAATACTTCATTTTCATGGTAACGGAAAAATAAAATCTGAGGGTTTTCTGCCTGATTCCCGTAAATAAATGCGAGAAGGTAGTAAATGATATATAAAAATAACATCATTGCTGCTTCATACATAGATGCGATCCCTGTAAGAAGAATCAGTTGCTTTCGATAGGCAAGGAAACTTCCCAAAACCAAAATTAAAATCGTCAACAGGTATCCATAAGCACTAAACACAGATCTTTTGACCCATACAGAAATAATTGTTGAAGTGACGATTAAAACAAAATAGAGAATCCATTTATCTTTCGTTTTCAGAGTCTTTCTGTCTATAACTGTTCCGAATAACAGATAATAGAAAAGGAAGGTTTCAAGAAAATTCAGTCCAATACATATTCCAAGTGTATTCATCGTTACAAATTCCTCCAGTAGAGATTGATTTCTCGCTTTACTTCTGCAAGTCTTGCTTTACTTACTGGTACTTCATATCCTTTTTCGAGATAGATAGTGTCACCGCTTACTCTGCAAATCTGCTTTATATTAACAGCGTATCCACGTTCCACCAGAAGAAATTGTCTACTATTTAACATTTTCAGTGCATTTTCCAAAGAAGTTCGCTCTCTCACAACGCCTTGGGTAGTAACATAATTTACATACTTAGCACCTTTGGATTTATACAGATAAAGAATATCCTTATAAAGCAATTTCACCTGTTCTGTACCGTCTTTTATAATACAGAATTCTTTCTTTTGTTTTTGCAGCTTTTCAATAAGCTGTTCAGCAACTCCGGGAAGACGAAATTCTAGATCCTGTTTCAAAATATACTGATATGCTTCGATCCGATAACTTTCTGCCGCATATTCTTCATAAGATGTGATGAAGACAATGTACATGTCAGGGCAAAGCCTTCGGACCAATTTCCCCAGTTCCACTCCATCCAGCTGTTGCATCTGAATGTCTGTAAATAAAATATCCGCTGCTTCACCCTTCTGAATTTCCTCGAAGAAACTTTCGCCTGATGCATATAGTTTAATCTCTACTTCGTGTTGTTCCTGTATATTTTCCTTTAGATTCTGGAGAATTTGTTCTCTTGTCTGTTCTTCATCATCAACGATTGTAATTTTTATCATAAGTTGAATTCACCTCGCCTCACATAATCAGTATCAGTATAACATACTTCGAACACGCATTCATATTATAGCCATAAAATATATTGGTTTGGGACATAAAAAAACGAAAGGCTCCTTCAGGAGCCTTTCAGACTACGGACTTCACAAGTTTCCGTTTTCATCTAGAAGATATATAGCAAAGATATTTCCAAGTTGCAGAGGATAACTTTCCTTGATAATGCCATCAAATACAATACGAATATGGTCACCGGCATTCAAATCAGGGAGCTCACCACTTTCTACTATATTCGTTGTTACAGAGAATTCTTCATCAACAGGAATACCACTATCAAAGGATTCTGAACATTTTACCTTAATTGATTTTTTCTTTACTTCAAGAACAGTTGCATCAAAATATACTTGTTCTTTTTTCTGACTTGAATTCAAATCTGCTACAGCTCCATCATAGACCATTAATTTTATCGTTTCATTTTCAGGAACATCAACGTATACACCTACAGTACATGCCTTGTTTTGGGATATCTGATACAAGGAACTAACACCGCCCGCTGGAATTTCTGCTGTTCTTTCTTCTTCATCCGGTATTTGTAGATGAACAATAATATTGAAATTATTGCTGTTTTGAAAGGTGAGTATTCCAGTTTGGGAGAATACTTTTTTATCAGAATATGTAACTACATAGTTATTTGATTCAGAGGTTTCTGCGCAAGTAACAGAACAATCCCATTTGTCTTGCTGAGAGGTATCTTGTTTACTATTGAAAGTGACAAACTCATCCCACAATTCATCAAAATTAGCAAACTCATAATACTTTTCATCAACACCGAAATAATTTCCCGGACAGAGTGTAACTACGTCTTTTCCTTGGAAATAAAGCTTATAGTAAGTAACTGCTCCACTTGATAATGCTTGATTTTTATCAACTTCATCACCAAGCTCAACTTGATTCAGCAAATGGACGAACTCCTTCTTTTCCTGATCAGACAATGTATAGGAATAATTTCCATCTTTTCCACCTGTTGTGCCAGAAAGTTCGATTTTATCAATTTCAGACACATCTATAGTTCCAAACTCAATAGCAGAATTGGTGGTATTCTTATGACAGCCGGACAATAGAGTCATCATAATCAGTATGAATGATAGGATTATTTTTGAAACTGTTTTTTTACATTCTGTGTTAAACATTTTTCTGCCTCCTGCTAGTGTACTGCCTCATTGTTCGCTATTTTATCAAGTTTGGCAAAGTATTTTTACCATTTTTCTTTGAATCAATTATAACATGAACAAGTTTGCTTTTCACTTGTTATATGATAAATAAACGAAAAAATGCATGAGTATGATTTTTCGTTTCATACTCATGCATTTTTTCTTACTTACTATCGGATGGGGCATCTGGAGGGGCACTTCCCTGAGGTTTCTCCATGTCTGCGTCAGGCTGTCCGTTCCTTGGTCCGCCTTTCATGTCACCTCTTTCTCCACCATTGCCAGGCATTTCTCCCTGAGCGTTACTTCCATAAACCAGACTATCCATGGTAACGCTCTGCTCTGCTGTTCCGGCTGTTATAGTATAAGTTTCTCCCTGTTGGATTTCCGGGGTGCTTATGATAATGGAAGAATATTGTTTTTCTGCTGTCCAACTAAGAAGTTCAGTACTACTACTGTCAAGGAGTGAAATCTCAGTATTACCTTCCTGTTCATCAATATTTACCATAATAGTGCCCTGCGTTGAGGAAGAATCAAAATTTTGTGCCATACCCGAGGAACCGGATGCTGCAAATATGCCGCCGGTGATCTGGGCACTTTCATTGTAATCTAAGCTTCCATTTCCATCATTTGTAGGACCTGAAACATAGGTTTCTCCACCGGAAACTGTGATGTCTCCGTTGGAATCAATTCCGTCTCCGGAAGTATTTATATGAAGCACACCGCCAGAAATTTGAATATAGGCGCCTTCTGTGGATGCGAACTGGTCGTCTCCGCCCTGGAATCCTTCAGAACTACTACTATCGTTCCCGCCGGCCGCATTGATTCCATCATCAGATGCCAATACACTGATTTCACCGCCCGCAATATCAATACTCAATCCTTCGATACCCTCATAGCTTTGTGTAATGTCTATCTTTCCATCAGAAATAGTCACATTAGAAGCTGCATGAATTCCATCATCTCCTGCTGATATCGTATAAGTACCTCCAGCCAGATAAACGAACCCGGAACTGCTATCATCTTTATTTTGCGCATGTATACCATCTTTACCTGATACAATCGTATAAGTGCCATTGGCAATACGCACGCTGTCTTTTCCGGAAAGTCCGTGACTGGCACTGGTGATTACGTAAGTTCCGCTTGTGAGAACGAGATCATCTTTGGATACAATTCCGTGTCCTTCCTGTGCTGTAACTGTAAGGGTTCCCTTTCCATTCAGGGTCAGGTCTGATTTAGAAAATATAGCTGCATCGATATTATTTTCATCTATGGCAGTATAGGAACTTCCGTTATGCTCTAAGGTATTTTCTGTTCCGAAAGCTGTGGTAACGAATACCTTATCCGCCGAGCGGACATATAATGCAGCAGATTGATTGTTAGAGATGCTTACTCCGTTAAGAACAATCTGAACTTTGTCAGTATCTTCTGCTTCTACAATAACCATTCCGTCAGACAGAGAGCCTGAAAGAATATAGGTTCCTTCGTCTTTGATCGTTATGGTATTTTCCGTAATGGACACGGCATCTGACTCACAGCTGGAACTATTGTCAGCCAGAGAAATAGTGACGCTTTCGGATTCGTCATATCCTACTTCTTTATCACGGTCTGAAAACATATCGGAAGTATCTGTTTCGGTAGCAGAAGAACTTGTCGTAGTAGATGATTCTGTAGTTTGCTGTGTTGTATTTCCAATTTTTGTGTTACAGCCGGATAGCATCAAAGCTCCCATTGTGAGAAATAATATAATTGTTTTTTTTCGCATCAGTCATCGCCTCCTGAATTCTTATAATTCTCCGACTATAGTTTCCTGTCTGCACATCGTAATTTCCAGGTTGCCGTTTCTGCACCGAAGAGCGTCAATCAGTTCTTTTTCTGTTGCAGGATCTTTTAATGTCAAGTTGTAAGTCAGCTTAAACAAGCTTCCCATATTTGTAGTTTTAATCTGCAGAATTTCATAATCTGTTGTATATTTCTTTAAGATCTTGTCAAATACTCCGCTATAGTCCAAATCTTCCGGTATCGTGATATGTAAAGTTTTGTAACGTGCTCCGTGTTTTCTTGTTCCAAAATCCAGACGATTATACAGAAGCATGATACTTCCAAGAATTGCAGCAGATAGCAAAGCATACGCCAGATATCCCATTCCGGCTACTAAACCGGAACACATGGCAAGAAAAATCGCTCCGATTTCTTTCGCAGATCCAGGAACTGAACGGAATCGGACGAGACTGAATGCTCCGGCAACAGCCACACCGGTTCCTACATTTCCATTGACCATCATGATCACTACACAAACCACTGCCGGAAGCAGCGCAAGTGTTGCTACAAAGCTTTTCGTATATTTTGTTCCATACATATAAGTACCGGCTAAGATCAGACCGATCACTAAGGCACATCCCACGCATAATAAGAAGTCAGAAATAGAAATCACACTGATCATATTGGTATCAAAAATTCCCTGAAATAAAGTATTAGCCATTGCTGTATCCTCCTTTTAAAGATTCTGTTAATATACGCTGATAAGCAGAACCATATTTTGAAAATGATGTTTTGTATAAATGCTGTTTCGTAAGTACTTCGCTCATCCAGAGTGGAATTCCTCCGGAAGTTTTAATTTCCATCAGTGTCTGATCATTTCCCAGTAAAGAAAATCCATAGATTTCGCTGCCAAGGGAAAAATCATTTCTCCGATACAAGATATTTTCATCAAAAGTTACACGAAAATCACTGCCGTCCAGAGAATAATAAGCTTCCCGTTCATAGGATAAAAATACGGATGGATGAAGATTTTCATAGTAATCGCGGAAATATTGAATTTCATTTCCAATCTGTGAATGAACCGGTAACGGTTCTCCAGTCTGAAAACTGTCCATAACCTTCTCTTCCGGAAGCTGTAACCTGCGTTTGTATACGACAGATTTATATTTTTTCTTGATTTCTACAAATACCGGATCTGTTTTCTTTACGGGTTTATAACTCCGAATCCGAAGCTTTTCTTTGTACACCGGTTTTTCCAGAGAACGCCGGATCAGCCGAAATGTATCAGTATCAAAATAAATATTTCTTATGACGGTTCTTCCGTAATCATCCAGCTTCATATAAGGCTCCATTGCCAGAAGAATCTGCGCTTTGTCCTGTCTGTTCAGCAGATATTTCAATTCGTAACGCTTAAAAGTCATTTGATAAGCCATCGTTTTCCTCCTGTTTTTTATTTTACATACATAAGATACTCCCGTAACCTTAATTAAACTTAAAAAAATTAAGGCTAGAAAAGAATATGAAAAAAGCCCGTATCAAACGTTATGTTTGTACGAGCTATGTAAATCAGTTATGTTGGAAAAACCACGGTAATCTTTAATGATTTCTCATCTTTTGTTTCTGCGCTTATCTTCCCATGATGGGACTCCACAGTTGCGGTAGCAATGGAAAGTCCCAAACCATATCCTCCGGTCTGAGAATTTCTGGAGGCATCTGTGCGATAAAACCGGTCAAACAAATGAGAGATTTGTTCTTTGGAAATAAATTCTGTTGTATTAAAAACAGACAGATAAATACGATTTTTCTTTTTTTCTAAAGCGAGTGAAAGAGTTCCATTTTCGTTCGTGTATTTTACTGCATTGTCAAGAAGAATTGTTATAAGTCCACGGATTGCTTTCTCATCTCCGTTCATAGAAATCAGTGGTTCAATCTTGCTGTCCAGATTAATTTGATGCACTTTTGCCGGAGCCTGAAAAGTATGGCATACCTCTTCTACGATATCTGACAGTGGAAATTCTATTTTTGTGTCTCTGCTTACACCTTCTTCCATTCGGGAAAGCATAACAAGAGCATTGGTCAGATCGGCAAGCCGGCTTGTCTGTGCTTGTATATCCTGTAGCCATTCGTTTTCACCGAAGTCCATTTCTAAAATCTCTGCATCAGCATCAATAATGGTCAACGGGGTCTTCAATTCATGACCTGCATCTGTAATGAATCGTTTCTGCTTTTCGTAATTATCGGAAAACGGTTTTACGATACGTGCAGACAAACAAACCATTAAAATAAATACAGATAAGAGTCCGACACCGGATACACTAAAGGTTGTAAGCAAAAAGTTGTGAAAATTATTTAATTGTCGTCTGCAATCCAGGAAAATAATGCGTACATTGCCGTTAGACGAATACATACGATATCTGTAATTATCCTGGAATCCTTCTTCTGATTTTTTGTTCCATACTTCGGAAGCATAGTTCACAGCTGTTTCAGTATCAACCGATGCAATCTTTGAAGTATCTGTTAAAATAATCGTTCCATTCGCGTCATACAAAACAGAAAAATATCTGGATTCGTATGGAATTTCTGCCGACATACCATGAGGATCATCTGTTTTCTCTCTTGGTTCCATTCTTGGAAAAGTTCCATCATTTTCCTCTAAGATATCAAGAATCCGGTCAGCATCCGCCACAATCTTCTTATGATTTATAATACCTACAATCCCTCCGATTACAAAAAGGACAAGGAAAAGAGAGACCATAGAAGTAGCGATCAATTTAATACGAAGTTTTTTAATCATGTAAGCTCCTCCAAGGAATATCCGGCATTTCTTGTTGCTTTAATCTGAATGTCTGCGTGGAGGGCTGTTAATTTTTTCCTTAAATACGAAATATACACCCATACTACGTTGATTTCTGTATCACTGTCATATCCCCAGATCTTTTCTAAAAAACGTTCGGAAGGAATCAATTGATGAGGATTGGACATTAAAAGCTCTAACATCTGAAATTCTTTATTCGCGAGTCGGAAACTGCCCTTTGCTGTAGAAAGCTCAAAGGTTGCCTGATCTAACGTAACATTTCCAAAAGTCAGCTTAGATGTTGTCTGTGCTGACTGAGTTCTTGTGATAGCGCGAATTCTTGCTAACAGTTCTTTGGAATGAAAAGGTTTTGTCAAATAGTCGTTCGCTCCGGCATCCAGTCCTTCCACTTTATCATCAACTTCTGATTTTGCTGTCAATAATAGAATCGGAATCAGATTTCCCTTTTTACGGACTTTTTTCAATACTGTGAGTCCATCGACCTTTGGCATCATAATATCTAAAATCACTCCGTCATAATTATCTGTTTCCAAATATTCCAAAGCACTTTGTCCGTCGTAAACAGCGTCTACGGAATAATTATTTCTCTCCAGAATGGCTGTCAGCGCCTTTGATAATGCCTTTTCATCTTCTGCTAATAATAAGCGCATGTGTAGTACCCCATATTTAGTTACTCTCTATCTTTCCCATATAGTAAAATCCTTTACATTCATCAAGATGAACGTCAACCAGCTGACCGATCAGGCTTTCATCCCCCGGGAAATGAACGAGCAGGTTGTTGCTCATACGACCTGTCATCAGGTGATTGTCATGTTCATTGACACACTCTACAAGAACTGTCTGCACGGTTCCTTCATGAATTGCACACTGTTCTGCTGAAATGGTCTGAACCTCATGTAAAAGACGATTGAAACGATCTTTTACAACATCCTTCGGAATCTGATCTCCCATAATGGCAGCAGGTGTTCCGGTACGTTTTGAATAAATAAAAGTAAACGCACTGTCATAGCGCACTTTTCTTACAACATCAAGCGTCTCCTGGAAGTCCTCTTCTGTCTCACCAGGGAAACCGACAATAATATCTGTAGTAAGTGATATATCCGGAACTGCTTTGCGGATCTTTTCAGCAAGTGCAAGATACTGTTCTTTGTCATAATGACGGTTCATGAGTTTCAGGATCCGACTGCTTCCGGACTGAACCGGAAGATGCAGATGTTTACAGATTTTTTTTGATTTACTCATCACTTCAATCAATTCATCTGACAGATCCTTCGGATGTGAAGTCATGAAACGGATTCTTTCAAGTCCTTCAATTTTTTCAATCTCCTGAAGAAGCTGTGCAAATGTCATCGGTTCTTCAAGGTTCTTTCCATAAGAATTGACATTCTGTCCAAGCAGCATGACTTCTACAACACCATCTGCAACAAGACGTTCGATCTCACGGATGATTGCCTTCGGTTCACGGCTTCTTTCACGTCCACGTACATAAGGTACAATACAGTAACTACAGAAGTTGTTGCATCCGAACATGATATTTACACCAGATTTGAATGGATATTTTCTTTCAACCGGAAGATCTTCTACAATCTTGTCTGTATCTTTCCAAATATCAATGACTGTTCTGTCAGACTGTATTGCAGATGTTAAAAGTTCTGCAAATTTGTAAATGTTGTGTGTGCCGAAAATAAGGTCAACAAAGCGGTAGCTCTTTTTTAGTTTCTCAACAACTTCCGGTTCCTGCATCATGCATCCGCAAAGTGCGATCATCTTATGTGGATTCTTTTTCTTAATGGAACCAAGTTGTCCAAGACGTCCATAGACACGAAGGTTTGCGTTTTCACGAACAGTACAGGTATTGTAGATTACAAAATCCGCTTTCTCTTCATCCGTTTCTTCTGCATACCCAACCTTCTCTAAAATACCAAGCAGTTTTTCAGAGTCCCTCGAATTCATCTGACAACCAAATGTCGTCACACACGCAGTTAATGGACGCCCCAGTTTCTCAGACATTTCAGCAACATATTCTTTTGCTTTTTCCATAAAATAATACTGGCGTGCAGGCTCTTCCAACGGAGCATTCTCCACCAGCTTTACATTTTCAATTATCTCTTTCATTCTCATTTCCTTTATACAAACTGATTGCAGGATGCATCATAAGCATAGTCAATCAGATCTAATTTATCTGTAAGTTCTTTTTTATTCACTTCCATCTCTTTACATAACTGATCCAGTGATGGATAAAAATCTCTGAGCTTTGTATTTATGACGCTCAGAAGGATGACAGGATCCTGTGGTAAATTCTGTAACATGATCCTAGTTTCCTTTCTTGTTCATATATTTTTCGCCATACTTCTCACCAAGATTAACAATACTTCCATCTTTTTGTTCCATGTCAATATTGTTCAGCTGGCTTCTTAAGTTTACCCGGATAAGTTCCATATATTCTTTACGAAGAATCTTCTGTTCTTTCGCTTCTTCCGGAGTGAGTCCTTCCGCTTTTGATTTTTTATATAATTCATTGATACGATCAATCTTCTTTTGTTCCATTGTCTATCTCTCTCCTTTTTCTTGTTCCGTTTAATGTTGCGATATTCTTTACTGTTCACTCCCGTGTCAATCACTCCGCTGATTCTGTATTATACACGATTCTGTGCACTTCGTCCACTTTTTTAACTGGAATAATTCTCAAGAAAACCATACAGTTCTTCGGCAGACTTAAGATAGATTCCATTTTTCAGATCCTGTTGTACTTCATCCGGCAGATTATTTACGGATAGGCTGGTTGTTTCGTAAAGGGTTGTCCCATCTTGCAGATAGACCGCAACATATCCATGCAGCTCTTTCAGATAATAGGCATCATCTGAAACAGACTCTCCTTTTGCTGAACTGCGTCTGGTTTGAATAGAATCATTTTTTTCATTTTTTGTCAGTTCTATAGCCTTTTCCTTTTTCAGTAGATTGTTGTAACTAACTTGATAACCTGCAATCAAACATCCGGTAATCAGAAATAAAACAGAAAAAAAGCCAATCATGTATTTTTTCATCGCAAATCGCTCCTTTTTTCATACAGTATTGGCTTTTTTATTTTTTTTATTCTTCTACTTTTACGGCTGGAAGCAGATGGAATTTCTTAGAAATTCTCAGGATACGTCCACCCATTGGAAGATCAAGGATATCATCTTCAGAAAGTGTTCCGATCTTCAACATAACAACCGCATAAACAAGTATTGCTACAAACAGTGAAATGCATACCGGAATTACACGACCGCCGATCAGTGTATCAAACAGTCTGAATACGCCGAAAGTTACAATGCCCATCACTGCTGCTGCAGCGAATGGTTTTCCGAAAGTGCTTACAAAATCGATTTTGAAACCGCTGACTTTTCGAATCTTGAGCAGGTTCAAAATACTCATTGCAAGTGCAAATACAATATTTCCACCCACCAGTGCATAGACGTTCATCTTGAATACAGTCATCATCAGTACAAATGCTACCAGATGAATTCCAAGAGCTGCTGCAGCATTCTTTGCGGGACTTGTCATGTAGTTTAATCCATGAAGAATGGAATTCGTTACAGAGGAAAGTCCATACAGTACAACAACGATAGCTCCTGCCATCAATAGATGTGCCGGTGTTGCACTGGAGTCATTGTACAGCAGAACCATAATTGGGGAAGCAAGTACGAAATAACCGATACAACTCGGAATAGCAATTACCATTGTAAGACGTAATGTCTGGTTAATCTTACTGTGAACCTGTTTCTTTGTACCTGCTGTAACAACAGCTGTAAGACTTGGCACAAGAGATGTTCCAAGTGCATTTGCAATTGCCATCGGGACATTGATCAGGGTGTCGTATTTACCGGTGTAAATACCCTGAAGAGCCATATATTCTTTCTCTACATAGCCTTGTGACTCCATAACATGATTAAAGATTGTAAGGTCGATAATCTGGTTAATATTATATACAGCGGTACTGAATACAACGGGGATTGCTGTTAAAAGTAATGCTTTCAGAAGGAAAGAATAACTTTCAACATTCTGGGTGCGGTCTCTTTTAAGCTGTTTGCGTATTACATTTTTATATAAAAAAATGACAAACAAAAGAAATAACAATCCAGATAAAGAGCCGACAACCGTTCCAAGTGTACTTCCGGCAGCACCGTAAGCAGGTCCGAGAAGCTCCTCTCCGGATTTTTCTCCTGCTTTTGTTCCGATACCAAAGAGGACACTTGCGCCGACAATACTGATCACGGCATTAAATACCTGCTCAATGATCTGTGAGATAGCTGTTGGAAGCATTGTTCCCATTCCCTGGAAATATCCACGGATAACAGCCATAACTGCAACAATCAGAAGTCCCGGGGCAAGAACCCGCAGTGCGTAAACGCTAAGTGGAGATTTCATTAAATGTGTTGAAATCAGTCCTGCTCCCAAAAAGATTGTCAGCGAGATGAATAATCCAACACCGATTGCAAAAGCAAGAGAACAGATAAATACACGGAATGCATTTCGTCTCTGACGCTTTGCAAGTCGGATCGATACCAGCTTGGATACGGCAGTCGGAAGGCTGAATGATGAAATCATCAGAGCGATTGCATAAACCTGATAGGCATATCCATAAAATCCGTTTCCTTCATCTCCTAAAATATTCGTCAGCGGAATCCTGTAGACTACGCCTATGATTTTTGTAAGTACAGCTGCTGCTGCAAGTATCGAACCCTGGACAATATAATCATCCTTTTTCGTTCGTTTTTTCGTTGTTTGTGCCTCAGTTTCAGACATAACTTCCTCCTAGTGTCCCATTCCTTAAAATCTATTTAATATATGTATCCTATCAGCGGAAAATACCGACTTTTTCCATGATTTCTTTCTGTTTCGCTTCCATGACAACACGCTCTTCATCAACCATGTGATCGTATCCAAATAAGTGAAGCATACTGTGTGCAATCAGGAAAGCATACTCTCTTTTAGGTAAATGTCCATATTCTTCAGCCTGGGATAACACTTTTTCCTTTGAGATAACGATATCACCAAGCATCAATTCTCCGGATTCCGGATTAAAGGCTTCTGCACTTTCTTCATCAATCACGGAAAAATCTCCCGGCTTTTCGTATTCGATCATAGGGAAAGAAAGTACATCTGTTGGGCGGTCAATTCCACGTTGTTCCAGATTCATTTCGTGAATCTGGGCATTCTCAGTCAAAAGAAGATTGATCTCTGCTTCATAAGGACAGTCTGCAAGTTCTAATGCAGCGTCAATAACTAATGCGGCAATCTCTTCTGTATCAAAGTCTAACTTTATATTCCCCTCTTCTTCGATAAAAAGACTCATCCTTTTTTCCTCCTGTTTTCTCTCGGTCTGGACGATTTCTTCTCATAGTCCTCATATGCTTTTACAATTTTCTGAACTAATGGATGTCTTACAACATCTTTGCTTGTCAGCGTACAGATGTTGATCCCTTCCAGATCTTTTACAACCTTTACAGCAACATCAAGTCCGGATATTGTTCCGGATGGAAGATCTTTCTGCGTAGAATCACCTGTAATGACAACTTTGGATCCAAAACCAATTCTTGTTAAGAACATCTTCATCTGGGCCGGCGTTGTATTCTGTGCTTCATCAAGGATAATGAACGCATTATCTAAAGTACGCCCGCGCATATATGCCAGAGGAGCAACCTCAATCAATCCTTTTTCAGAATTCTTAAGAAAACTGTCAGCTCCCATGATCTGATAAAGCGCGTCATATAAAGGTCTTAAATACGGATCAATCTTGCTTTGCAGGTCACCCGGAAGAAATCCAAGCTTCTCTCCGGCTTCAATTGCCGGGCGCGTCAGGATGATTCTGCTTACTTCTTCGCGCTTGAATGCTGTGATTGCCATTGCCATCGCAAGATAGGTCTTTCCTGTTCCGGCAGGTCCGAGACCGAAAGTGATCATTCCATTTCGAATTGCATCAACATATTTTTTCTGACCTAATGTTTTTGGCTTTATAGGTTTTCCCTGAAGTGTATGACAGATCAGATCTTTATCAATAGAAACAAGGGCTTCTTCCTGATCTTCAAATACGAGCGAGATTGCATAGTCTACATTCTGTTCCGTAATTGTATTTCCTCGTTTAGCAAGTTCCACAAGCTGTGTAAGTACACGCTGGGCTTTCTGTGCAGCAATTGTATCTCCTACAATCTTGGTTGCACCGTCACGTGAAATCAATGTGACATGAAAAGTTCTTTCTATTTTCTTTATATAAGTATCAAACTGGCCAAATACATTCATCTCGTATTCAGCCGGAATATCAATGATCAGTTCCGACAGACTCATCCGGTTTGTTCCTTTCTAAAGTTATTCTTTCGGTCTCTGTTTCCTCTTCAATCTGCTGATTCAGATAGAGCGTACCTGAAGCCGTTGCCTTTTCGGCAGATATATATATCTTAACATTTTTTTCATTAATTTGAATACCCTTTTCCTCTAAATCTTTACAAAAATAGCGAAATCGACTGCTTAAAATTGTCTGCATCTCTTTTTTTGTATATTTTATTTTCTTGAAGCCGTATTTTTTTATTGTTTCATGCCCATAAAAAACAGGAAGTGAAAAATTTTCTCCCAGTTTTAACTGATGCTCTATACAAAGTTTTTCAGAAGTGTCAGATATTTTTGGTTTCCATGTTTCTAACCGGACAGATCCAATTTGAATAAATCCGGACTTTTTTGTTTCTTTTGTATATACTTTTTTATTGTGATAACAGGAAATTATATCCAGATAAGAAATCTGTGTATCAGCGAAAATATCTGCATCGGCATGCGTATATTGATATCCGGTAATTTCACCACTGTCATCCAGGATGTCAATCCGTCCAGATACAAGTAAAGTTCCTTTCGTTACAGAATCCCCGATATGTACCTGGGGAATGCCGGTGCGTGTAATTAAATTTGTAATGATTCCATCAGTAGAAGCAATAAGATCAGCAGGTAAAGAATCTGTCTGAGTAGATGAGATGATAGGAAGCGCATCTTCATTTTCTTTTATCTGTATTTTTAACCGGCTACCATCAAGAGAAGCAGATACCCAAACGATATCATTATATTCCTTTCGAAGGGCTTTGACAATCCCCTGACAATCTACATTTTTCTTTTGCATTCCAGGATAAATCCCCTCTTCTTTCAGAAACGTTGTCAAGGTCGTGTCGGTCCATCTTTTATTTCCCTGAAAATGAATATCCCATAGAAATTGCGAGTAACAATCGATTAGAAAAATGCATAGGAAGATGCTGATAAAGAATAGTTTTCTTTTTCGGTAGCGATAAAGAAAAAAAGGAAAGCCATACCGTTTTTTTAGTATGACTTTTGTATGTGTTTTTCTGACATAAGGACGAATCTTTCGAAAATCAGATAAACTCAAGTATAATTCATAATTTGTTCCGATACGGGTCAATCCCCAGAATCGGATGCGGTGATAACAGCAGAGATTCAGAAATCGTTCTGGGGAGTATCCTTTGATCTGAATCTTCACATAACCGGACAAGTAGCGGATCAGGCAATGAATCACCCCGGATTCCTCCCCTCGGTAAATTCTAAAGATGATAATGCTCCAGTTACTTTCATCTCATCATTTGTGTAGTATTGAATCCGGAGTCGTTTTCCCTGGATCCGGATCTGTCCTGCTCGCGTCTGCACACGGATCAGTGTATCTGTGTATTCAATGATGCCCCGATAATTTTCAATGCATAATTCATTTTGTCCTAAAATGGTTATAACAGAAGCATTCTGAATCACATCTTTTGGGAGATCCATTGCGGATACCATCTTTTCTTTGATCTGCTCTCGGTTCATTGAAGTTTTTTATATAAAAATCCTTTGTCATCAGTATATGAATATATCACGATGTCCTATACCAGTTGTTTTCTGTGACAGATCTCTATTTATGATAAGGTTCACCGTTGATGATCCGATAACTTCTGTATATCTGCTCCAACAGAATGACCCTCATCAACTGGTGTGGAAAGGTCATCTTGGAAAAGCTTAATGCATAGTCCGATCTTGCGAGCACTTCTTTGCCCAAACCAATGGATCCGCCAATGATAAATGTGATATGGCTTGTCCCCTGAATTCCAAGTTGATTGATTTTTGCAGAAAGTTCCTCGGAACTAAGAAGTTTTCCGTTAATCTCAAGAGTGATCACATAGGCATCCTCTTTTACATATTTCATAATGCGCTCAGCTTCTTTATCGCGAATTGTATTTTCCACGACATCACTTGCATGGTCAGGTGTCTTTTCATCAGCTACTTCTATAATCTCCAGTTTGCAGTATCGGCTCAATCGCTTGCTGTATTCTGCGATTGCATCTCGCAGATATTTTTCTTTTATCTTTCCTACGGTTATTAATGTAATCTTCATTTTTCTGTTCTTTCTGAATAAATTTTAATCGTGTATGCCTGTTAACTGTTATTTTGATAAGCTGTCAGCAATTTCGTAAACATAGAGTTCGTGAAGAGCTCTTGTTGCGCAAATATATTCCGCCTGATTTTTAAGCGGATTTTCTTTTGCACCGCGAAGTGCGAAAACCTGGTCAAATTCCAGCCCTTTTGCAAGATAAAATGTGGTTACTGTAAGTCCTTTCTTAAATGCGGAACTGTTACGATCTACATAAGATACGTTGATACCACGCAGTTTCAGGAGACGGCTTAAGTCAAAAGCTTCTTCTTCTGTTGTTGTGATCAGGGCAGCAGTTTCAAAGTCTCCCGGACATTTTAAATGACAGACAAGTTCATCAAGCAATTCCGTATCTGTGTTAAATGTCTTTTCTACGACTTCTTTTCCATGGCGGTCCAGTAACTCAAGATCAGATACTCCACTGACTTTTTCCGCATACCGGGCAATTTCCAATGTGTTCCGGTAACTCTTTTTGATCTCAATCGTTCGGATCTCACGTCCAAGTAATTTGGGAAGAAATCTCAATACATCCTGTTGCTTTGTATCCAGTGTCTGTGCACGGTCTCCAAGAATAGTCATTCTACAATGAAACAAGGATTCCAGGATGGTGTATTGCAGATAAGTGTAGTCCTGCATTTCATCAATGACAAGATGCTTAATGTTCTTATGAGTTGAGTTCCCACCGGAAAGACGATATTTAAGATAAAGCATAGGAAATACATCTTCATAAGGGAGCTTTCGTTTTTCGTACGGAACTTCCGGCAACAGATCACAACCACAGTCATCGAGCATCCAATTATAAATGGTGTAAATATCTTTCGTTGTGTACATCTTGTCGAACTTCATCTGAAGCATCTCCTGATCATCCTCTGAAATATTTCTGCCTTTCAGAGTTTCCCAGGAATCAATAAAATAGTCTTTTACAGCATCCATACGTTTCAATAACGGAGTCTCTGTGAATTTATAATAGAACAATTGGATCAAGTCTTCTTCTGTCAATGTCATTCCACGGAACTCAATTTCTTTGAATTCCATCAGACGATCTTCCAGAATCGCAAGGAAACCTTCTATTTCACCAATAAAATCTTTGGATTGTTTCCAGTCAAAACGATTCTGAGCTGATTCATCCGGAAACTTCATCCGACGTTCCAACTGATCATAACGATCCTCACAGTCTGCTGCGACACCTTTTCGAAGCTCTTTGTAGGCGTAGAGATCAAAACTCATCTCACGGATATTCTCTTCTCCTAATTCTGGAAGAATATGTGAGATATAGTCTGCAAATACACTGTTCGGTGAAAGAATCAGTATGTTGGATGATTTCAGAGTGTCGCGTTCATGATATAAAAGATATGCAATTCGGTGTAAAGCAATCGAAGTTTTTCCACTTCCGGCAGCTCCCTGGATTACAAGGATTCGATCTTTCGTATTTCGGATAATTGCATTCTGTTCTTTCTGGATCGTGCGGACGATATTTTTCAATTTTACATCACTGTTTGTTCCAAGTTCTTTTTTCAGAATATCATCATCGATCTTTGTATCACTTTCAAAGGCATAGACAAGTTCACCATTCTGAATCTTAAACTGCCATTTTGAAAGAATCTCTCCATCCAGTCTTCCGGCAGGAGCCTCATAGCTTGCAGGGCCTTTATCATAATCATAAAACAAACTGCTGACCGGAGCTCTCCAGTCGTAGATCAGAGGCTGCATGCCTGTTTTTTCGGCAAAATTTGCAATCCCGATATAAAACGGTTCCGGTTCGTCATCTCCATCATACATAAAATCGACACGTCCGAAAAAAGGTGCATCTAACATTTTCTCAAATCTATGTTTTAATTGCAGCTTCTCATTATTAGCGTTGACCTGATGCAGAAGTGCCTGCTGATTATCATAATCTTCGTAACCATACTCATCCATCTCCGTATAATTTTCCCAGTAATATTCCTGCATGTTATCAATCTCTTTCTGTCCATCAGAGAGAGACTGCCCTATTTCTTCCAGTCGTTTTTGTAACTTTATCTCAACATCTTCAAGGAAGCATCTTCCATCAAATCGATTGTCATTGCTGTTATAATTCGTCATATGTTTTATATTTCCCCCAAAATAGATTTTTGCTTCTTAGGTTTATTGAAATTTGCAAATATTTGGTTTATTATTTTACCATATCTTTGAACAGGTTGTCATCTAATTTGAGCAAAATTGCTGTACGTCACAAAAACTTTTCCGTTGTCTCCCTCAAATTATAACACGACAAATTCATTTTTAATATATTAAAAATATCCTGACAAGCACAGATTTTTCTGCATCCTGTCAGGATATTCTGTTTTCAAATTCCGATTATCTCAAAGAAGCTTACGCCCCTATGTACAATCTTCCTTCTATTATTTATTTCTCAGATATTCATCGATACCTTTGGCACCTGCTTTACCAGCTCCCATAGCAAGGATAACTGTAGCAGCTCCTGTAACAGCATCTCCTCCGGCGAATACACCTTCTTTAGATGTCTGTCCATTCTCTTCCTCTGCAACGATACATTTTCTGCGGTTTGTCTCAAGTCCCTTTGTTGTAGAAGAGATCAGTGGGTTTGGTGATGTACCAAGAGACATGATAACTGTATCAACTTCGATATCATACTCAGATCCTTCAATTTCAACCGGACGTCTTCTTCCGGAAGCATCTGGCTCACCAAGTTCCATCTTGATCACTGTCATGCTTGTGATATTACCGTTCTCGTCAACGTTGATCTTCTTCGGATTTGTAAGAAGATCGAAGATGATTCCTTCTTCTTTTGCATGATGAACTTCTTCAGCTCTTGCAGGAAGCTCTGCTTCACTTCTTCTGTATACTACATGAACTTCTGCGCCAAGACGAAGAGCTGTTCTTGCAGCATCCATAGCTACGTTACCACCACCAACAACAGCTACTTTCTTACCGGCAGCGATCGGTGTATCGTAATCATCACGGAAAGCTTTCATGAGGTTACTTCTTGTCAGGTATTCATTTGCGGAGAATACTTCGTTTGCATTCTCTCCCGGAATTCCCATGAACATTGGAAGCCCGGCACCGGATCCGATGAATACTGCCTCGAATCCTTCTTCTTCCATCAGCTGATCGATTGTTGTGGATTTACCGATAACAACGTTTGTCTCGAATTTAACACCGAGCTCTTTTACTTTCTCGATCTCTTTTGCAACGACTTTCTGTTTTGGAAGACGGAACTCAGGAATACCATATACAAGTACTCCACCGAGCTCATGTAATGCTTCGAATACTGTTACATCATATCCGAGTTTTGCAAGGTCTCCGGCACATGTAAGTCCGGACGGACCAGAACCGATAACGGCTACTTTATGGCCGTTCATAGTCTCAGCACCTTCTGGTTTGATATCGTTCTCAAGTGCATAATCAGCAACGAAACGCTCCAGTTTTCCGATAGAAACAGGCTCACCTTTGATTCCACGGATACATTTTCCCTCACACTGGGATTCCTGCGGGCAAACACGTCCACAGATAGCCGGAAGTGCACTGGATTTACCAATGATCTTGTAAGCTTCTTCAATGTTTCCTTCTTTTACCTGATGGATAAATGCCGGAATGTTGATGGATACAGGACAACCCTGGATACATTTTGCATTCTTACAGTTAAGGCATCTTGTAGCCTCTTCCATTGCTTCTTCTTTGTTATAACCGAGACAAACTTCTTCAAAGTTTGTTGCACGTACTTTTGGATCCTGCTCTCTTACAGGTACTTTTTTCATCATATCAGCCATTATTCGTCACCTCCACAATGTCCGCATCCGCCGTGATGTGTATCGCCTTCCTGAAGCTTCAGCATTGCGCGTCCTTCTTCAGATTTGTACATCTGGCTTCTCTTCATTGCCTGATCAAAGTCAACAAGGTGTCCGTCGAACTCTGGTCCGTCAACGCATGCAAATTTAATCTCATCTCCAACCTGAAGACGGCAGGCACCACACATACCTGTTCCGTCTACCATGATCGGGTTCATGCTGACGATAGTTGGAATCTCAAGTTTCTTTGTTAAGAGACAGACAAATTTCATCATGATCATCGGTCCGATCGCAACGCAGACATCGTATTTATTTCCGTTGTTTACAAGTTCTTCTACCATAGTTGTAACCATTCCTGCGTGTCCGTAGGAACCGTCATCTGTACATGGGTAGTAATTACCTGCAACAGCTTCCATCTGATCTTCAAGGATCAGCATATCTTTTGTCTTAGCACCAACGATAACATCAGCATCGATTCCGTGTGCTTTCAACCATTTTACCTGTGGGTAAACCGGAGCAGCCCCAACTCCACCGGCTACAAACAGCATCTTCTTATTCTTAAGGGACTCAAGGTCTTCATGAACAAACTCAGAAGCGCATCCAAGCGGACCTGTAAAGTCACGGAAACTGTCTCCGGCTTTGAGCTCTCCCATTTTCACTGTAGAAGCTCCAACTTCCTGGAAAACGATTGTGATTGTTCCTGCTTCTCTGTCATAATCACAGATTGTCAGCGGAATACGTTCGCCTTTCTCGTCCATTTTAACGATGACAAACTGACCAGGCTGACAGTGACTTGCTACACGTGGTGCATGAACATTCATCAGATAAATCTTATCAGCCAGTTTTTCAGCTTTTAATATCTTATACATGTTTCTCCTCCTTGTAAATAAATCGACGTTATTGTCTTCAAACATTGTGTAAACAATAACAACTCGCTCTTTGTTAATAATACGACACTTCAGCTATGAATTCAAGTAAAACATACGGGCAGACACACAATTTCATGCATCTACCCGTATTGTTTAAGACAAGTTTACAGCGTTATCTTATTTTATAAGAACACTGAAACCTTTATTAATTTTTGATTTTAGAAATCAACTTCTGTTCCGTAGTATGTACACGTAAGAAGTTTAGCCATAGCAGCCGGATCGATTGCACGTGGGTTAGATCCTGTACAGGCATCTCCTACAGCCAGTTCTGCAATCTTGTCAACTTTTTCTTTGAATTCTTCTTCATTGATTCCGAAGTCTTTCAGAGTCTTAGGAATGTTCAGTCTTACATTGAACTCATCAATCTTCTCAACAAGGCTGTTGATCAGAGCCTGCTCAGATGTTCCGGCAAGTCCCATTCTGCGTGCGATTTCAGCATAACGTTTTGCAGCTACAGCGTCTTTGGCGTTGTATTTGATAACGTATGGAAGGTAAATTGCGTTAGCACATCCGTGCGGAATATGTCCTGTAGAGAATGCAGCACCTGTCTTATGAGCCATTGAATGAACGATACCAAGTAATGCATTAGAGAATGCCATTCCTGCAAGGCACTGTGCATAATGCATCTGCTCTCTTGCAACCATATCACATTTGTAAGATCCTGGCAGATAATCAAGAACCATCTCAATTGCCTGCAGTGCAAGTGGATCTGTGAAAGGTCCGTTCAGTGTGGATACATATGCTTCAATTGCATGTGTAAGAGCATCCATACCTGTATATGCAACCTGTTTAACCGGGAGTCCTGCAACAAGGTCAGGATCAACGATTGCAACATCTGGTGTGATGTTGAAGTCAGCCAGTGGATATTTCACACCAGTCTGATAGTTTGTGATAACTGAGAATGCTGTAACCTCTGTAGCTGTTCCTGAAGTTGTAGGAATTGCTGCAAATTTAGCTTTCTGTCTCAGTTCCGGGAAGCTGAATGGTGTGATCAGGTCTTCAAAGGAGATCTCCGGGTACTCATAGAATGCCCACATAGCTTTCGCTGCATCGATTGGTGATCCACCACCCATAGCAACGATCCAATCCGGCTCGAAAGCACGCATTGCTTCTGCACCTTTCATAACAGTCTCAACTGACGGATCTGGCTCAACACCTTCAAACAGCTGAACTTCCATTCCGCCTTCTTTCAGATAATTAACTGCTTTATCCAGGAATCCCTGACGTTTCATAGAACCGCCACCAACTACAAGAATGGCTTTCTTTCCTTTCAGGTTCTTCAGTTCTTCCAGACATCCTTTTCCATGATAAATGTCTCTTGGTAAGCAAAATCTACTCATAACAAATCTCTCCTTTTTTATGTAGTATTGTTATTTTTTTAACAGATATTATTATAACTCTGTATGCTAAAAAAAGCAACCCTATTTTGGAAAATTTACATAACATTTTCCAAAATCAAGGTTACTTTCTAGTTACTTTACACAGTTTGCTTAATATGTAGTAATATAGTTTCGTGTTGTTACTTCTGTTGCTTTTCCATTTTTATCGTTCACGAGAATTGCTGAAAAAGTTGTTTGTGAATTTTCTGGCATATCAATCGGGTCAGTATATTTCTCAGAGGATGTGGTCGGAGTTGAACCGTCCATCGTGTAGTATGCCGTATATCCATCCGGTACCGTAATCGTGATCTGAGTGGCTGTACTATATTGTCCGGTTGATGGAGAAACTGCCGGAGCGTCTACAAGTGGAAATTCAATGGAATATTTCGCACTGGAAACAGCACTTGGTATTCCCTTTTTATTAACAGCAATTGCACGGATCTCTGTGTCACCTTCGGACTGAAGCAAAACAGCTTCTTTGTATTCTGTACTTGACTCCGTCGGATCAGAACCATCTGTTGTATAATAAATCGTTCCGCCTGTAGCAGATGTTAATGTTACCTGCTGTACTTCATCATAGGTTCCTTCTTTCAAACTAAATTTAGGAGCAGATGAAACATAATCATTCATAGCAGATAATACATTCTTATCTTCACAATCCTGCAGGAGATCGGAAATCTTATTCGGCTGTTCTGTTTTCTCATAGAATTTTACTGCAGCTTTATAGAGATTTACATTCGACGGTTGTGTCTCCAGTGCGTTGAGATAGACGCTCTCTGCACTGTCCAGATCATCCTGGGCAACATAGATATTAGCAAGTCCGGTATAAGCCTCTGCCTTTGATTTATCCTTTATCATTGCTCTGTTAAAATAATTCTCTGCAGAAGTATAGTTACTATTCTGCAGTGCGTCATTCCCTTTTTTGATCATGCCTGTATAGGAATTCTGATATCCGATATAAATTCCGACACCAATCAGAAGAATGAGCAGGAAAAAAACCGTAAGTAATTTTTGGCGTTTTTTTCTGGCAGCTTCTTGTTTTTTGATCTGCTGCAGGCGTCTGCTTCCAGTAGATGTCCGGCGCAGATTCTCTGTTGACTGACGGGCATCCTGATAACGCTTTGCATCTGTTTTCTGACGTTGTCTTTGCGCTCTTTGGCGCCGTAGCTGCTCTCTTCGCTCTTCTCTTACTTTATCCAGTTCCGCCTGGCTTAAGACGCGTGTGGAATTAGGATTCGATCGTTGATTTTGCCGATTTCTGTTTTGTTGGTTTTGGCTCACATTTTGTCTTCGGACTACATCTGCCTGGATCTGACGTGTAGCTCCGGCTACTGAGCCTTTCACTTCGCGTGCGAGTACATCTTCCAGAGGGTTATAATCTGGTACAATCTGTACTTCAGCACCGCATACGGGACAAATCAACTGATCGTCTGGTATATTTGCTCCGCAATGTGTACACCTCATTTACAAGTTCCTCCTACTTACGAACTGTTTCAACACAATTATTCATCAGCATCGCAATTGTCATTGGACCAACACCACCCGGTACCGGCGTGATTGCAGAAGAATGAGGTTCAACATTCGCAAAATCAACATCTCCGCAAAGATGGTTCGCTTCATCACGATGCATTCCTACATCGATGACAACAGCTCCCTCTTTGATATATTCAGATGTGATAAAACGCTCTTTTCCAATTGCAACGATCAGGATATCTGCTCGTTTTGCTACTTCTTTAAGATCTTTTGTTCGGGAATGTGCAACGGTTACAGTTCCATTTTCACGAAGCAAAAGGGCTGCCATTGGTTTACCGACGATATTGCTTCGTCCAATGATCACACATTCTTTTCCTTCAATCGAAATATTGGATCTTTTCAAAAGCTGAATGATTCCGGCCGGAGTACAGGATAAAAATCCTTTTTCTCCGATCCAGAGTCTTCCAACACTTACAGGATGGAATCCATCCACATCCTTATCCGGTGAAATCGTACGGATGATCTTATCTTCATCAATATGATCCGGTACCGGAAGCTGTACAAGAATTCCGTTTACGCTTTCATCCGCATTTAACTTTTCTACTAACTTAATCAGTTCTTCTTCCGAAGTCTCTTCCGGAAGTTCATATGATCTGGATTCTACCCCGATATAGGCGCATGCCTTTTTCTTGTTTCTGACATATACAGAAGAAGCCGGATCACTTCCCACCTGAATAACAGCAAGGCAAATATCAATGCCTTCTGCCTTAAACTGTGCTACTTCTTCTTTCAACTCATCTTTAATCTGCTGAGAGATTAATTTACCATCTATCAACTGTGCCATGTGTATCTCCTTAATTAATTATCTAACTCCATGAAAATAACTGGCATTGCCGGTCAAAAAATACCATGACCGGCAGCCAATCATAAAAAACTTTAGAAAAGTCCGGTGATCTTTCCGTCATCTGTAACGTCGATTCCGTTTGCAGCAGGAACTTTTGGAAGTCCAGGCATTGTCATAACAGCGCCCGTCAGTGCGACAACAAAACCGGCTCCTGCACTTACATATACCTCGCGGATATGAATATCAAAGTTTTCAGGTCTTCCAAGCTTTGTAGCGTCATCTGAAAGAGAATACTGATTCTTTGCCATACAGATCGGGAAAGAACCAAATCCCATAGATTCAATCTTGGCGAGCTGTTTCTCAGCTGCAGGTTCATATACAACATCATGTGCGCCGTAAATCTCCTGTGCGATTGTACGGATCTTGTCTTTCAGAGAAAGCTCATCATTATAAAGCGTATGGAAATCACTTTCTTTTGTCTCAAGTGTTTCAAGAACCTTCTGCGCAAGATCTAAACCGCCTTCTCCGCCTTTCTCCCACACTTCTGAGAGGGCAAACTCGCATCCGCGTTCACGACAGAATTTTTCAATAAATGCATTTTCAGCATCCGTATCTGTTACAAATGAATTCAGTGTAACGATTACCGGTACACCGTATTTCTGAATATTTTCAATATGTTTCTCAAGATTTACAATACCTTTTGCAAGGGCATCCAGGTTCTCTTCTGCAAGGTCAGCCTTCGCAACGCCACCGTTATACTTTAATGCACGTACTGTTGCAACCAAAACTACTGCGTCTGGTTTCAGACCTGCCATACGGCATTTGATATCAAAGAATTTCTCAGCGCCAAGATCTGCACCAAATCCGGCTTCTGTGACAGTGATGTCACTTAACTTCAGAGCCATCTTTGTTGCACGTACACTATTGCAGCCATGTGCAATGTTTGCAAATGGACCGCCATGTACTAAAGCCGGTGTATGCTCAAGTGTCTGGATCAGGTTTGGCTTGATCGCATCTTTCAGAAGTGCAGCCATAGCACCTGTTGCCTGAAGATCATCTGCTGTAACAGGTTCTCCCTTGAAATTGTAAGCAACAATGATTCTTCCAAGTCTGCGTTTAAGATCAGCAAGATCATCTGCAAGACAGAGGATCGCCATGATCTCAGATGCCACTGTAATGACAAAATGATCTTCACGGACCATACCGTCTGTTTTGCGTCCAAGTCCGACAACAATATTTCTGAGAACACGATCATTCATATCGACACAACGTTTCCATACAACCTGTCTTGGATCAATACCAAGTGTATTTCCCTGCTGGATATGATTATCGAGCATTGCTGCAAGAAGGTTGTTTGCTGAAGTGATCGCATGAAAATCTCCTGTAAAATGCAGGTTCAGATCTTCCATAGGAACGACCTGGGCATATCCGCCACCGGCTGCTCCACCTTTGATTCCGAAACATGGTCCGAGAGATGGCTCACGAAGTGCGATCATTGCTTTTTTTCCAAGTTTTGCAAATGCCTGTCCGAGACCTACAGATGTTGTAGTCTTACCCTCTCCGGCCGGAGTAGGATTGATTGCTGTTACAAGTACAAGCTTTCCATCCTCGTTATCTTTGATTCTGTTCCAGAGTTCATCGGAAAGTTTTGCCTTATATTTTCCATAAAATTCAAGTTCATCTTCTGAAATACCGGCCTGTACCGCTACCTCTTTGATGTGTTTCATTTCTGCTTCCTGTGCAATCTGAATATCTGTTTTCATCTTTCCCTCTCCTTTGTATCACTTTTGGTGTTTTTAGATTTTACGAAGTCTGATTCTGCATATATTCTGCAAATTCTTCTTTTGTCATAAGCACTTTTCTTGGTTTTGTTCCTTCCTCCGGACCTACAACACCAGCTTCACATAGCTGATCCATAATTCTGGCAGCACGGTTGAAACCAATCTTGAACATCCTCTGAAGCATACCAATCGATGCTTTTTCCTTGTCGATGATCAGATTCCCTGCATCTGCAAAATAGACATCCCTGCTGTTCTCGCTGTCCTGCTGTCCCGGAAGCATTCCCTGACCCGGAAGATCTGCGCTGCTTGAAATCTGTTCTTCTAGTTCATTACTGTACGAGGTATTTCCGTTCTTGTCAATCAAATAATCAACAACTTTTTGAACTTCTTCGTCCGAAACGAAAGATCCCTGCACCCTGACAGGTTTTGGATATCCGGATGGATAAAAGAGCATGTCTCCCTTTCCCAGGAGCTTTTCGGCACCATTCATGTCGATAATTGTCCTTGAATCGACACCTGATGATACAGAAAAAGCAATTCGGGAAGGCATGTTTGCTTTGATCAATCCGGTAATAACATTTACAGATGGTCTCTGTGTTGCAAGAATCAAATGAAGTCCCGCTGCTCTGGCCAACTGTGCCAGACGACAGATAGCACCTTCTACTTCTCCCGGAGCAACCATCATAAGATCAGCAAGCTCGTCAATGATAATTACAATCTGAGGAAGCTTTTTCTGAATCTCCGGTCCGGTTTCCCCATGCTTGACCTTTTCATTAAAGCCCTTTAAATCACGTACATTGTACTGTGCAAAAAGTTTGTAACGCTTTTCCATCTCAGCAACTGCCCAGTTCAAAGCACCTGCCGCCTTCTTCATATCTGTGACAACCGGAATCATCAGATGTGGAATTCCGTTATATACACTTAGTTCCACAACTTTTGGATCGACAAGGATCAGTTTAACATCATCAGGATCTGCCTTATAAATAACACTCATGATCAGAGTGTTGATGCAGACAGATTTACCGGATCCCGTTGCACCTGCAACAAGAAGATGCGGCATCTTGGCAATGTCAGTCACAACAACCTTTCCGGCAATATCTTTACCAACTGCAAATGAAATTGGCGATTTACTGTTTTTGAACTCTTTTGACTCCAGCAGATCTCCCAGCATAACCGCTGTATTTTCACTGTTCGGAACTTCGATACCGACCGCGGCTTTACCAGGGATTGGAGCTTCAATTCTCAAATCTGCAACTGCAAGATTTAACTTGATATCATCTGCAAGTCCAACAATCCGGCTTACTTTTACGCCCTGTTCCGGTTGAAGTTCATATCTTGTAACAGATGGACCACAGCTTGCGTTTGTTACATGTACTCCAACTCCAAAATTCTGTAGTGTCTGTTCCAGTTTTAAAGCCGTGGCACGAAGGTGTTCATCCGAATCACCGCCGCCTTTCTTCCCCTTCTTTAACAGATTCAGCGGAGGTGTATGATAAACCGGCCGTGGTTTTTGCTCCTGTTCCCGTATGGTCTGTTCTACACTGGCTGTCTCTGCGGCAACTGCCTGCGCGTCTTTTTTGCTGCTTTTTCTGGAATGCTCCTGTTTTATCTCCGGGCTATTTTCAATCATAGGATCCGCAGCCGGATCATGTTCAGAACTCATCTCGTTTTCTTGTCGGGAAGCGGATGTCTGTACCGGTTCAAGGTGCAGTGCATCGTCAAACGGAATCTCTTCCTGTACATCCATTGCCGGTTCTGCTCTGTTAATGACAAAATGATCTTCAAAGGAATCCGTCAGATCTTTTGAATCCGGCTCTTTCTCCGGGACAAGTTCTGTCATTTCAGGTGATTTTGGAGTCCGCCCAAAGCCACCAACAGGTGATTCTTCCTCTGAAAGAAGCGTTGTGGCGAACGTAATACCTGATGCTTTAAGGTCTGTCCGCTTTGTGCGTTTCTTTTTCTCACTTGGAGAAGATGCATCTGCCTGTGAAGTTTCGACTTTTTCTCTTTGCTTCAACGCAAGTGCCTCTTTGCGGGCATCCCGCTCCAGTGTACGGATCTCAGCAGTTTCCTGATGTTTCCGTTTCACTTCCTGGTAAGCTTTCTTTCCATGTCTTCCAAGTGGAGCTAATAAAGAACGTTCTGTTACCAGAATGATACAAATGATTGAGAAAATGATCAAAATAACATAAGTACCTGCTTCTCCAATCAGTGGACATAAAATACTGATCAGAATTCCGCCAAGTAATCCACCCGCATTTTTATCAGCACTGGAATCTTTGTAGTAAGATAAAACAGATGTCCCGGCAGTATATGGATGAAACATCAATTCTAAAATTCCACAAAGGAGAATGACCAGAACAATTGCGGCACCTACTTTTATGTAAGCATGAGGATTTCCTTTATTGGAAATATAAAAAGCAACTGCTCCGAAAAAAACAAATGGAAATAAATATGCCATTGCTCCTACAAGTCCAAATCCTACAGAAGAAATTGCTCCTCCCGCTATGCCACCCATACCAAAATTACTCAGGATAAGAAGGATGCAGATGGCAAGGGAACCCAATAGAAGAATCTCTGAACGGATTTCCTGACTTTGTGCTGTATTTATATGATTTGAAGTTCTTTTTGTCTTACTGCCAGAACTTTTCTTTGTGGAGGCAGAAGCTTTTTTTGCTGTCGATGTTTTCTTAGTTGTTGCATTTTTTGCTGCTTTCGCTGTGTTGTTCGTAGAACTTTTTTTCGTGTTTGTAGATTTTGCAGCCATCTGATTCCCCCTTAATTATTATACCATTGTACTGATTCAATCAAACGATAGATTGAATACATACTATTTCAAGTATAACATCAATTAAAATTCATGTCATTACAAAATTTCTTTGATCAGATGCCATTTTTTTGTTCTATATTTACATTTCCGAAGGTTTTTCCCGTTTTTCATCAATCAATTCATAGAGTTTTTTAAATGCCTGGTGAATGCCTCCGACTTCGTCGATGATCCCTTCTCTTACAGCTTCTTCTCCTTCTAACAGTGTTCCTACATCTTTTACAAGCTGCGTAGGGTTCAACATCAGATCAACAAGACGTTTTTCTGTGATTTTAGAGTGTGCAGCAATAAATCTGGCAATTCTGTCCTGTGTACGTTCCATATTTCTCAGACTCTGTGTCACACCGATAAAAGTACCGTTTGAACGAACCGGATGAACAACCATGGTTCCTGTCGGTACAATAAAGGAATAATCTGCAGAAACAGCAAGAGGACCGCCAATAGAATGACTTCCACCAAGGACAAGAGAAACTGTTGGTTTTCCCAAAGAAGCTATCATTTCCGCAATTGCAAGTCCAGCTTCCACATCTCCACCCAGTGTATTTAATAAAATGAGAACCCCCTCTACTTCATCGCTTTCTTCAGCTTCAGCCAGTTGTGGAAGTAAATGTTCGTACTTTGTTGCTTTTGTATTATTTGATACTGTTTCATGTCCTTCAATTTCACCTATAATTGTCAGAAGACGAATTTTGTAATTCTTTTTATTTTCATTTAACATTAACGCACCAAATTCTTTGATTTCATCTGATTTTTGCTTTTTTTCCTCGCTCATATAAATATGCCTCCTGTTGAAAGTAAATAAATACTATTACTAGAATGCACAGAATACGGGGGAAATATGTATTGTATCCAATTCTGCATATCAATCTCCACAATTTAAGCAAAAGAGCTAACTACTGTTTAAAACCTACAATTCGGATACAAAAAACAGGAGGTATGGATACAAAATCATGGGAATCCATACCTCCTGAATCATATGTTATTTATATTAATCTTCCAGTGCCTGTTCTACATCGGCAATCAGATCTTCAATATTCTCAATTCCAAGACTGAAACGAATCAGATCTGGCTGTACACCTGCTTCCAACAGTTCCTGCTCATTCATCTGTCTGTGTGTATGACTTGCAGGATGAAGTACGCAGCTTCTTGCGTCTGCTACATGAGTTACAATCGCAACCAGTTTCAGTTTGTCCATCATCTTTACTGCTGCTTCTCTTCCACCTTTTAATCCAAAAGTGATAACACCACATGTTCCATCCGGCATATATTTCTGAACGAGGTCATAATCTTTACTTCCCGGAAGTGATGGGCAGTTTACCCATGCCACTTTCTCGTGTCCCTGGAGATACTGTGCCATCTTTACAGCGTTCTCACAATGTCTTGGCATTCTCAAATGAAGACTCTCGAGTCCAAGGTTCAAAAGAAATGCATTCTGTGGAGACTGGATCGATCCAAGATCTCTCATCAGCTGTGATGTTGCTTTTGTTATATAAGCAGCTTTGCCAAACTTTTCTGTGTATACAATTCCGTGATAAGTCTCATCCGGTGTTGTAAGTCCGGCAAACTTGTCTCCGTAAGCAGCCCAGTCAAAGTTACTGCTATCAACGATTGCACCGCCAACACAGGCTGCATGTCCATCCATGTATTTTGTAGTTGAATGAGTAACAATATCTGCACCCCATTCAAAAGGACGACAGTTGATCGGTGTTGCAAATGTATTATCTACGATTAACGGAACATGATGTGTATGTGCAGCTTTTGCAAATTTCTCAAAATCAAAAACAGTCAATGCCGGATTGGCAATCGTCTCTCCAAAAACAGCTTTCGTATTCTCCTGAAATGCCGCATTCAGTTCTTCCTCTGTGCAGTCTGGGTCTACGAAAGTTGCTTTCACACCCATTTTACGGATTGTGTGAGCAAACAGATTGTATGTACCGCCATACAAGGCAGACGCGCATACGATATGATCACCTTCTTCAGCAATATTCATAATCGCATAAAAGTTTGCTGCCTGTCCGGAAGAAGTCAGCATTGCTGCTACTCCCCCCTCCATATCACAGATCTTTGCTGCTACTGCATCATTCGTCGGATTCTGAAGTCTTGTATAAAAATATCCGGACTCTTCAAGATCAAAAAGTCTTCCCATCTGATCACTGCTGGTGTAACGGAATGTTGTGCTTTGTACGATCGGGAGCACACGTGGTTCACCGTTTCCCGGATTGTAACCGGACTGTACACATTTAGTTTCCATCTTGTAATTACTCATCATTGTCCCCCATTTCTTATAACTGATTATTCGTTCCAGTTATGGTATACGTCCTGAACATCATCATCTTCATCAAGAAGATCAAGTGTTTTCTGGATGTTTTTAATATCTTCTTCTTTTGTAAGATCAACATATGTCTGTGGAATCATTGTAACTTCAGCAGAAACCATAGGGATTCCGGCTTCTTCCATCTTCAGACGAACATCACTGAAGTCTTCCGGTGCTGTTAATACTTCGTAGCTGTCTTCTTCTTCGTTAAAGTCTTCAGCACCTGCATCAAGTACAGTCATCATAAGATCATCAGAGTCCATATCGCACTCTTCTTTATCAATAATGATCTGTCCTTTTTCATCGAACATGAAAGATACACATCCAGGTGTTCCTACGTTTCCGCATCCCTTTGTAAATGCATTTCTTACATTGGAAGCTGTACGGTTCTTGTTATCTGTAAGAGTCTTAACGATAATAGCGGTTCCGTTCGGTCCATATCCTTCATATGTAATACGCTCATAGTTATCAGCAGTTCCTTCTCCGGCAGCTTTTTTGATATTTCTCTCGATTGTATCATTCGGCATGTTGTTTGCTTTTGCTTTTGCAATAACATCACGAAGTCTGCTGTTGTTTGTCGGATCAGCACTTCCGCCTTCCTTAACAGCAATTGCAAGTTCACGTCCGATCTTTGTAAAAATCTTTCCTTTCGCTGCATCATTCTTTTCTTTCTTATGCTTGATATTCGCAAATTTAGAATGTCCTGACATATTCTGATTCTCCTTTTCTATTGTATCAATGTATTTTATATAAATTCACTTGCATTTACAGATACACACTAAGTTCTGTAAAGCACTATCCTTATGATTTTACCACGCTTTTTTTGTTCTGTAAAGAATTTGGTTGGATTTATGTAGTAAGATCCAGACTGATTCTTATTGCTTGGTCAATTTTTTTCATTCGTTCCTGATCGATATGACAGACATATTCTCTCAGTCTTTTCTTGTCAATTGTTCGGATCTGTTCCAGCAGAATGACTGAATTTTTCATAATATTATAATCATTTGTACAGATTTCAATATGTGTCGGTAATTTTGCCTTATTCATCTTCGACGTAATTGCGGCACAGATGATGGTTGGACTATGTCTGTTGCCTATGTTATTCTGTATTATAAGTACCGGCCGGATTCCACCTTGTTCGGAACCAACGACAGGACTAAGATCTGCGTAATAAATGTCGCCCCGCTTAATTATCAATTCATTCACACTCCGATATTCCAGTTACTTTTCGTATTTGTTCTCTGATTCTTCTCAGAACCTTTTGTTTTTCTTCTAAGAACATACTAAAGTATCTCCGGTTTTATCGGATGTATGCATATCAACCGGATTCTTTCAATTATTCCGGTTATTCGAAATAATCAATCTGTTTTACGATCGTACCGTTTTTATAATACTCTCTCGGAACACGCTTGCTCAGATCACAGACAAATTCATAATTGAATCTTCCACTCAGATCAGAAAGATCTTCTACACGGATAACGGCGTCATTGTCTTTTCCGACCAGAGTAACCGGATCCATGAATTTTGCTTCCGGAATCTCTGTTACATCTACCATAAACTGATCCATGCAGACTCTTCCTACAATATCTGCACGTTTTCCATGGATAAGAACATATCCTTTATTTGAAAGGGAACGCGGATATCCGTCACCGTATCCGACGGGAATCGTAGCGATCCGCATCTTCTTTGGCGCGACGAAAGTTCCACCGTAACTGATGGAAGTTCCTTTTTCCACATCCTTTACAAAGCTGATATGGCTGATTAATTCCAGTGCCGGTTTCAGGTCAACAGCATCTTTTTTCACTTCATCTGACGGATACATTCCATAAATAGAGATTCCGGCTCTGGCAAGATCATGCTTCATATCTGGAAAATCAATAATTCCGGCACTGTTATCACAATCATAATAGGAGATCTGGACTCCATTTTTTTCTAACTGTTCTTTCATCCAGAGGAATTTTTCATGTTGGGCAAATGTATAAGACTTGTCAAATTCATCTGCCTTTGCAAAGTGTGTGAACATTCCTTCCATTTTAATATTAGGAAGTTTGCTGATTCTGGAAATTGTCTCAACACTCTCTTTGCTTACTTTGAATCCAATTCGTCCCATTCCTGTATCAATTTTTATGTGAAGAAATGCGGTCTTTCCTGACCTTGCGGCAGCATCAGCCATTCCCTTGGCCATCTCTTCTGTATAAACTGCTGCACGGATTTCCTTTTCAACCATTTCTTCATACTCATCAGGAAAAACACAGCCAAGAATCAAGATTGGTTTCTTGATTCCATGTGCTCTTAAAGTTCTTGCTTCTCCCATGCATGCTACAGCGTAACCCCAGATATAAGGCGTTTCCTCAAACATTTCCGCAAGAGGAACTGCTCCGTGTCCGTATGCATCCGTCTTGATAACAGCTATTAAACGTCCCTCCTGACCAATGCGATTTTTCATCTGTTCCATATTATATGCAATTGCGTCCAGATTGATCCGGGCACATACTCTGTTATACTGTTTCATAATTTATCTGCACTCCTTTGCATTCTTCATTGCATCGGCCATACCCTGAATCAGGTCTCTGGCTAATACGCTGTAACTTCCTTTGCTCTTTTTCGCTTCATCTCCACCACAGGCATGTAGGAAAACTCCCACAGTAGTGGCTTCAAATGGTGCCATATGCTGTGCAAGAAGTCCTGCAATCGTTCCGGCGAGAACGTCTCCGGAACCACCTTTTGCCATAGAGTTATTACCAGCGAGATTTACAAATCTCTGCCGATTTGTCTGTGCGACAACAGTACGACTGTCTTTTAACACACAGATTATGGATGATTTTGTATCCGGTCCGGATTGTTTTATGATCTGATCAAGTGCCTGGAAGCGATCTTCCATGATCGTATCAATACTCCATCCGGTCAGCCTTGACATTTCTTTCATATGTGGAGTTAAAATCACAGGTGCACAACATTGATTTAATAACTCTATATTCCTGCTCAGTAAATTAAGTCCATCGGCATCTATGACACATGGACAAGATACATTTTTCAATACATTTTTCAATATCTTTTCGGAAATCTGTCCCATTCCAAGTCCACAGCCAATACAAACCACATCAGCCCAGTCAAGAAGATGAGACAGTTGACTGTCATCATAAGAATCATAGCAGGATATGATTGCCTCCGGAAGAAGTTCCTGCAGTGCCAGACGGTTTTCACTTGCTGTATAAATCTGTACTAGACCGGCACCAACTGTATAGGCAGCACAGGCAGAAAGAAATGCAGCACCAGCCATTCCGGGACTTCCGGTGATCATAAGAACTTTTCCATAACTTCCCTTGTGCGAATTCATCATTCTCGAAGGAAGAAGTTTTCCAAGATCATTTTTGTCAAAGGTATGACAAACATCCAGGCGATTCGAAAAATAGTTCGGATCAATTCCAATCGCAACCGGAATGCTCTCTCCTGTATACGACTTGCCAGGGAAAAGCTCACAGCCTAATTTTACACATGCCATACATACTGTAAGGTCGGCTCGAAATGCTGTCCCAAGAATCTTTCCTGTTGCAGCACAGATCCCGGATGGAATATCAACAGCAACTTTTTCTGCATCCTGAAGATTCATCCAGTCGATCACATCTTTATAATGTCCTGTGATTTCACGGCAGAGTCCAACACCAAATACAGCATCAATTATTACAGTATATTCTTCATCCGGGAATTCTGTGAATACAGAAATCCCCATATTTTCTACAATCTGTTTCTGACATCGACATTCTTCACTTAAAGAAGCTTCTTTCCCTGCAAATAGTACATCTGCATGCTTTCCCTGTTCGGTTAAGAGCCTTGCTACTGCAAATCCGTCTCCACCATTGTTGCCGCTTCCACAAACAATCAGACTTTTTTCTGTGGAAATATTTTTCTTATGCATTGTCTCGACAATCTGAAGTGCTGCACGTTCCATAAGTACAAGGGATGGAATCCCAATTTCATGAATTGTGTGTGCATCAGCTTCACTCATCTGCTTCCCATTTGGAAGATATCTCATGCTTATCGCCTGACCTTTCTATCATTATTAATTCCTTTTAACATGAACAGATGCTGCGAAACCTCTTTTTGTCAGTTGGTCCCACAGCATCCTTGCAGCTTTGCTAGATTCTATTCTTTATCCTGCTGACAAAGGTTGTAAGATAACTTCATCAGTGTGTCAGATAAATGTACGTTCTCAACGACCACATCCTTTGGAAGGGAAAGGTCTGTATGTGCAAAATTCCAGATTCCCTTCACACCGTTATCTACCAGAATATCAGCCACTTCAATTGCTTTTGATTTTGGAAGTGTCAGTGCAGCAATTTCAATGTCATTATTCTTAAGAAAATCTTCCAGTTCATCAACCATACGCACAGGAATCCCCCTGATCGTTACGCCTTCCAGTCGAGGATTCACATCGAAAAGACTTTTCAGAATAAATCCGCTTCTTTCGAAGGAAGCATAGTTTGCCAGTGCCTGTCCTAAATTACCGGCACCAATGATAATAAAATTATGACATCTATCCAATCCTAAAATCTTTCCAATCTCTGTATAAAGATATTTCACATTGTATCCGTACCCCTGCTGGCCGAATCCACCGAAATTATTCAGATCCTGACGTATCTGTGAAGCCGTTACATGCATTTTCTTACTCAGGTCACTGGATGAAATTCTCTCTACGCCAGCCTCCAGCAGATCTCCCAGATATCTGTAGTACCTCGGAAGTCTGGAAATGACTGCACGTGATATCTTTCTCTGTTCCAATTTTTAGCCCTCCACTCTTAAACTACCCTTTATTATATAAAAGAGTTAAAGTTCTGTCAAACTTTTGTTTTGCAAAAACCATTAAAATCCATATATTTTCCTTGTATTTTCGACATTTTTCTATATAATGATAATGTTAGAAGTCAAAAAACGAGGTGAAAATATATGATACTCGCATGTCACAATATAGAAAAAGCGTTTGGGGAACGCGAAATTGTACGAGACGGCTCCTTTCATATTGAAGATCGTGAGAAAGCTGCTCTTGTCGGTGTGAACGGCGCCGGGAAATCAACAATCCTTAAGATGATCATCGGAGAAGAACCTCTTGATGGTGGAGAGGTTATTCTCGCGAAAGGAAAGACACTCGGTTATCTTGCGCAGCGTCAGGATTTAAAATCCGGAAATACCATTTATGAGGAAGTAAAAAGTGCAAAAGCGGATATTTTTGCAATGGAAGTTCAGATTCGTTCCATTGAACATGAACTGAAGCATCTGGAAGGTGAGGAATTGCAGAGCCGCCTGGAGACCTACAATCGTCTACAGTCTGAATTTGATGCAAGAAACGGTTATGCCTGCGAAAGTGAGATTACAGGTGTATTAAAGGGACTTGGGTTTACGGAAGACGATTTTAATAAACAGACAGATACACTTTCAGGAGGTCAGAAGACCCGTGTTTCTCTCGGAAAATTACTGCTTACAAGTCCGGATATCCTCCTGCTTGATGAGCCGACAAACCACCTGGATCTGAATTCCATTGCCTGGCTGGAAACATATCTGATCAATTATTCCGGAGCGGTATTTATCGTCTCCCATGACCGTTATTTCCTGAATCGTGTTGTCACAAAAGTTGTTGAGATTGACAATGCACAGGTTCGCATGTACCTTGGAAATTATAAAGATTATGCAATGAAAAAACAGCAGATCCGAGATGCACAGCTGAAAGAATACATGAATCAGCAGCGTGAGATCAAACATCAGCAGGCTGTTATTGATAAATTAAAGTCTTTCAATCGTGAAAAATCAATCAAACGTGCAGAGAGTCGTGAGAAAATGCTTGACAGGATTACGCCATTGGACAAACCGGTTGACAGTACGAAAGAAATGCATTTTACGCTGGAACCATCGCAGATCAGCGGAAATGATGTTCTTACAGTGGAACATCTCTCAAAGCAATTTGACAATCAGGTTCTCTTCAGTGATATCAGTTTTGAAATCAAACGTGGTGAACATGTCGCTGTGATTGGTGATAACGGAACCGGAAAGACAACACTTTTAAAGATCATTAATCAGGTTATTGCAGCGGATCAGGGCGAATTCACACTTGGATCCAAAGTGACGATTGGTTATTACGACCAGGAACATCACGTACTTCATGATGATAAGACCATTTTTGATGAGATTTCTGATGACTATCCTGATCTTACCAATACACAGATCAGAAATACACTCGCTGCATTCCAGTTTACCGGAGATGAAGTGTTCAAAGAGATTCATACGTTAAGCGGTGGAGAAAAAGGCCGCGTATCGCTTGCCAAACTTATGCTTTCGGAAGCAAATTTTCTAATCCTTGATGAGCCGACCAACCATCTGGATATTACTTCCAAAGAAATTCTGGAAGAAGCATTAAATAACTACAGCGGAACGATACTTTATGTATCCCATGACCGTTATTTTATCAATCAGACCGCCTCCCGGATCCTTGAACTGGTGAATCAGACATTTGTTAATTACATCGGAAACTACGATTATTATCTGGAGAAAAAAGAAGCACTGACACTTGCTTATGCTTCTGGAAATGAAACAAATGCAGAAAATGTATCCAATTCAGGCAATTCTGCTGCATCCACTCCTGCTTCGGATTCAAAATTAAGCTGGCAGGAACAGAAGGAACAGCAGGCACGTGAACGTAAACGTAAAAATGAGTTGAAGAAAACAGAGGAAGAAATTGCAAAACTTGAAGATCGCAACACAGAGATTGACGAAGAACTGACGAAAGAGGAAGTTTATTCGAACTCTATTGAGTGCCAGAAACTTTCAACAGAACGCGCTGCAAATGAAGCAAGATTAGAAGAATTGTATGAATTGTGGGAAGAATTAGCAGAATAATGAATCTGCATAACAGTAATCGCCTGACAGCTACTACTTATGGTAACTGTCAGGCGATTTGTTTTAAGATTACATTTTCAAATTTAGTCCAACTTGAATCGGGATCAAGGTTTGTTTCTATACTGTACCGGTGTGATATTATACAGTTTTTTAAATGTTCTGTTAAAATGCTCTACATTCTGATATCCCACAGATTCTGCAATACTTTCTACAGTTGCACTGCTGCTCTTAAGCATTGCTCTTGCCTTTTTCATACGGATTTCTTTCAGAATATCTCCGAATGTCATTCCTGATTTTTCTTTAATGTATTTTGACAAATATGGTTTTGAAAGGAAGAACTTCTCAGCAAGATCGTCCAATGTAACTTCTTTATAATTTGCGTAAATATAATTTGTAATATCTAATAATCTTTCATCCTTGCATGTCTGGGATCTCTGTACGCTATCCAATTTATTCACTGCAACAACGAGTGCTTCAATAGATGCTTTGATAATATCGGCATCAACTCCGACACCCCAGTAACGCTTCTTGTTGGAAATAACACCGACATAAGCAACAGCTCTGGAAGAAGATCCTTTTGTCAAAGAATGCTCCTCGTAAAATGCAAGTTCAAATTCGATATCAAAATAATGCTTGATCGCATTGCTGACAGCATCCAGACGTCCGTTTCCAACACCTGTGATCTTGCGGTTGCTTCCATTGTGGTGAATCGTTGCTTCTGCGACAATTCCATCTTCTTGTTTAAAGTGGCATTCATCAACACTGAAAATTGGTTTCGCATTGATGTAATGGTCTTCAAAGATATGATATACATTGTCTGGTGTAAGTTCTTCGTGAGCTTTGTCGGAAACATCTTTTACAAGATATCCGACTTCTTCTCTCATCTTTTCCGGTAAGCTGATTCCAAAGCTCTGCTTCAGGATATAGTTTACGCCACCCTTTCCTGACTGGCTGTTAATACGAATTACATCGGAATCGTATCTTCTGCCAACATCCTGTGGATCGATCGGGAGATATGGAACAGTCCATGTCTGACAGTCATGCTTCTCTCTCCAGGTCATACCTTTCGCAATCGCATCCTGATGTGAACCGGAGAATGCTGTAAATACAAGATCTCCTGCATATGGCTGGCGCGGAGAAACTTTCATTCTTGTCACGCGTTCATAGATTTCACAAATGTCACTCATATTAGAGAAATCAAGTTCCGGATTCACACCCTGAGAAAACATATTCATTGCAAGTGTGATAATATCTACGTTACCTGTTCTCTCTCCGTTTCCGAACAATGTTCCTTCAATTTTATCAGCACCGGCAAGGATTCCAAGCTCAGCATCTGAAACCCCTGATCCTCTGTCATTGTGCGGATGCAGAGAAAGAATTACATTCTCTCTGTCGCGCAGATGCTTGTTAAAATACTCTACCTGACTTGCGAATACATGAGGCATAGCATTTTCCACTGTTGTAGGCAGGTTGATGATTGCTTTGTTGTCAGCTGTTGGCTGCCAGATCTCAAGAACTGCGTTGCAGACTTCCAAGGCATAGTCAACTTCTGTTCCCTGAAAACTTTCCGGACTGTACTGGAATGTAAAGTTTCCATCTGTTTCTTCTGCTAACTCTTTCAAAAGTTTTGCACCGTCAATTGCAATCTGTTTTACCTGCTCTTTATCTTTCTTAAATACCTGTTCTCTTTGTGCAACAGATGTTGAATTATATACATGAATAATAGCATGTGGAGCACCTTTGACAGCGTCAAATGTTTTTCTGATAATATGCTCTCTTGCCTGTGTCAGAACCTGGATCGTAACGTCATCCGGAATCATGTTCTGCTCGATCAATGTTCTTAAAAACTGATATTCCGTCTCAGACGCAGCCGGGAATCCAACTTCGATCATCTTGAATCCTACATCCACAAGCAGCTGGAAGAATTCCAACTTTTCATCCAGACTCATCGGCTCGATCAGCGCCTGGTTACCATCTCTCAAGTCAACACTGCACCAGATTGGTGCTTTGTCAATTGAATCTTTCTTTACCCAGTCATAACATGGCTCAGGTGGCATAAAGTAAGTCTTTTCGTATTTCCTCCAGTTTTCCATAATGTGTACCTCTCTTATATTTAATCAATTTAGTTGTTGTTTTTTAACACTCGTTTATATTAGCACAGGAAAGTCTTAGATTGTAGTGACTATTTTAATCACCTCGCTTGATCTTTTTTAATATTTCCTGCTTTTTGGTACGAATTTTGTATAGAAAACAGGTGGAAAATATATTCCACACATTTTTTGAAGGTTCTCTTTTCTGCATTCTGTGTTGTATAGACGGGATATTCACGGATCAATTTGTCATTTAACGTGCAGCGAATCCTGCCGACTTGCATTCCTTTCCTTACAGGAGCATCCAACTGATCAGGAATCTCATAGTCAACAGAAATCGTTTCATCTTCTTTCAATAGGAAAGAAACAGGTGTCAGATTTGCAGTAAGAGAAATCTTGGTTCCGTTTTTACCGGGATAAGCTATCGTATCTGAATGTGCTTTTATCCCATTATTAATAAATATCTGCCGGACAGGTAATTTAATTTCAAATGTCTTATATTGATAATGATCTAAAGCATAAGTCATAAGAGTTCTCATATCGGACCATTTATAACTCTTATTATTTGGCCATCCGCAGGCAAGGAGAGCAACAATAAATGTCCGCTCATCTCTACGCAGCGCACCGACATAACAATATCCGGCATCTGAAGTAAATCCTGTTTTTCCGGAAAGAGCGCCGTCCATCATATTTAAGAATGTATTATGATTATAACAGCTGAACGACCGTTTTCCTTCAACATCTTGAAACTGATAGGTTTCGGTACGCGTGATCGTAAGAAATTCTTCCTGTTTCTTAGAATTCATAATACAATAACGCATGATCCTTGCAAGATCTTCTGCTGTAGTGTGATGGATTCCATTTGAATCTGCTGCATCTAATCCATTTGGTGTGATAAAATAAGTAGAATAACAGCCGATCGTCCGCGCTTTTTGGTTCATCAGATCTGCGAATTTCTCTACACTTCCGGCAACAGCTTCTGCAATTGCAACCCCAGAGTCATTATGTGACTCCAGCATTAAGGAATAAAGAAGATCTTTTAAATAAAACCGTTCTCCTGCAACCATTCCAAGATGTACCTTTGGCTGTGCCGCAGCCTGATCGCTTACTGTAACAATCTGATTTTCTGAATCAATTATGCCGCTCTCTAATGCAAGAATACAAGTCATAATCTTTGTTGTACTTGCCATTGCCCGTTCTTCCTGTCCATTTTTGGAAAATAAAATACGCCCACTGTCTGCATCCATTAAGACGGCAGACAGGGCGTATAATTGTTTTAGCTCATCTGGAACTACCTGACGTTCGTTAGAACTGACATTTATCTTCCAGTTTTGTCCTGCATGATCAGATGTAGTTCCAAAAACATGAACCGGAAAAGAAATTCCAATGATCATGCTGACAATCAGTATGCGAACAAAGAATAAATAGATTCTGAAATACCACTTTTTAAATTCTATCATCAATTGATTTCCTGTTTATATTGGAAGCTCCATTCTTCTTTTAATTTTATGATTCCAATGCAAGTTGTAGAATTCAAAAATCAAATGTCCATACGGATCTTTGCCTCATCCTCTGCTTCTTCTTTGAAATGTTCCAGCTGCTCCGGATTCAATGACGGAAGATCATCAATCGACGGTACACTGAATCTTCTTAAGAATTCTTCCGTCGTGCCGAAAAGAATTGGTCTTCCAGGTGCATCAAGTCTTCCGACTTCTTCTACCAGACCATATTCCACAAGTTTATTTACTGCATGATCAGACTTTACTCCACGGATCTTCTCTACCTCGATCTTAGTGATCGGCTGTTTGTATGCAATGATTGACATTGTCTCAAGAAGAACGTCCGTCAGAGTATATTTCTTTGGCTGCTTTGCCACACGGATCAGATAGTCATACATTTCCTTCTTTGTACACATCTGATAAGACTTGTCCAGTTCAATGATGCGGATTCCTCTGTTCTTTGATTCGTATTTCTTCATCAGATCCTGAAGTAATTCTTCGGTTGTCTGTTCATCCTGTTCGATTGCTTTCGCAATTTTACTTAGTTCAACAGACTCTCCCATTGTAAATAAAATAGCTTCAATTGCAGCCTGAAGTGTTTTTACTCCTGCCATTTACACTACGTCTCCTTTTCTCTCGATCATGATCTCACCACAAATAGATTCTTGTTCAACATAAATTTCACCCAGCTTCATCATTTCAAGAATCGCAAGAAATGTAACAACAACATGCATTTTACTCTTCTGCTTCTGAAGAAGCTGACGGAAACTGAACCGGCGGTGTTCCTGTAAATAATCACGCACATAAAAGAACTTATCTGTGAGTGAAACTTCCTCTTTCTCAATCTTGCCAAATTTACTTCTTACCGGATCCACTTTATCTGTCTGTCGACGCATAACTTCCTGAAAAACTTTCTTTAACTGTACCATTGTCAGATCCCCAAGTAAAAGGTCAAGATCAACTGGCTCTACATATTCCAGAACTTCTTCCGGAATTGTCGGATTCTTATATAAAATCAGATCCGCATCTACCTGGCGGTCTCTGAGCTCATAAGACATGTATTTATACATTTTATACTGTAGTAGCTGTTCAACCAGTTCCTGCCTTGGATCTTCTTCCTCTCCGTCTTCTTTGACTTCTTTTGGAAGAAGCATCTTGCATTTAATATCCAACAACGTCGCTGCCATAACAAGAAATTCACTCATCACATTCAGATCTTCCCGTTGCATCTGACGGATATATTCCATGTACTGATTCGTAATCTCCACAATGGGGATATCGTAAATATCAACTTTATTCTTCTCAATCAGATGAAGGAGCAGATCCAACGGCCCTTCAAATACTTCCAGTTTTACCGGTATTCCCATAATAATCTCCTTTTATCTGCAAAGGGTGATTGCAATCACTTCTGCCGGATTGAACAGTCTCATATTAAATGTATGCGTTCCAAGCCCTTTGCTGACGATGATCGTCTGTTCTCCCTCCACGGTCATCTCTCCTGAATATTTTGGAAAAAGAAATGCCTGCGGAGTGATCACGCCGCCAATTCCCGGCAAGCGTACACATCCTCCATGTAAATGTCCAGACAAAATCAGATCGGAACCCCATTCCTTATAAGCTTCCATATAGGATGGATTGTGGGCAAGCAGAATGTAATAACTGTTGTCTGCGAAATTCTCTGTTGTCTCCTGCTGTTTTTCCTGATTTCCTGTAGTATGCTTTTCTCCCAGGCATCTGCGTACATCTTCAACGGTGACATCCGCCTTGCGGAATTTTTTATTTACAATCAGTGGGAGTTCCAATCCGCTGATATGAATCTGTTGATTTCCCAATAGAATATCGCAACTTTCATTTTCCAGAAAACGAACCCCTTCTGCCTGTAACTTTTTACGATACTCTTCATAACACAAAGAATAGTTTTCCTGATTCTCTTTGATTCTCTGTTCATGATTTCCACTGGCATAATAAACCGGGCAGAGCTGCGGCAGACGACTGACAAAATCCAGTGCCTCTTGGTATCGAACGTCATTTTTTGCTACCAGCATATCTCCGCCAATTAAAATCAGATCCGGCTGTTCTGCTCTTATAGCTTCGAACAATTTATTGTTCTGCTTACCATAAACATGGTTGTGCATATCACTTAAAAAAATAATTCTGTTCACTGAGTCTTTTTCGGCTGTGCAGGTTATCTTTGGTGAATGTACTTCATAATGTGTTACACAAAAAGAATGCTGCTCCCGATACATTTCTGCTAATATAACCGCGCACACAATCGGAAAAAGAACAGTGAAAAAACCTAAGATGCTCATATCGTATGTATCTCGGACATCTCAGCTTCTGCAATCGCCACACCGGAACTTGATCCAATACGGTCTGCACCTGCATAAAACATCTTCCGTGCATCTTCCAGTGTATGAATACCACCGGATGCCTTTACCTTCATGTCAGAGCCAACCGTACGCTTCATAAGAGAAACTGCTTCTACAGTTGCTCCGCCGGTTGAGAAACCGGTAGAAGTTTTTACATAGTCTGCACCTGCATCACGGCTTACAAGACAAGCCTCCTGAATCTCTTCGTCTGTAAGCAGACATGTCTCAAGAATCACCTTTACAATCACGTCATCCCCGGCAGCAGCTACAACCGCACCGATATCTCTTCTTACATAATCCCAGTTTCCACTCTTCAATGCCCCAATATGGATAACCATATCCAGCTCTTCTGCGCCGTCTTTCACTGCTGCTGTTGCTTCTGCAATCTTCGCAGTTGTTGACATTGCTCCTAACGGAAAACCAATCACGGTACATACTTTAATTCCTGTATTTTTCAGAAGAGAGGCACAAAGCGCAACACAACTTGAATTCACACAAACAGAATGAAATCCGTACGTAACTGCTTCCTCACATAATCCACGGATATCTTCCTCTGTTGCATCTGCTCTTAATAATGTATGATCAATACGTTCTGTAATCATTAATTTAATCTGCCTCCTGTATTTTTATATCCATTGCGGGTAGTAAAATTTCATAAAACAGACTAAAAATTATTCTGAGCTACCCGCATTCGTACCCTTTATTATAAAACATTTTCCATGTTCCCGACAAGTGTTATAATAATTTCTTCCAAATCTTTTTTAGATAATCTCCAAAATCTGCCTTTTCCACAGGTGTTGAAGCAATCAGATTTATGGATCCGATTTCTTTCTCGCTTATCCGATAACAAATCCGACCAACTGTGTCCCCTTTTTTCACAGGTGCTTTTACTTCATCTGGAATTTCTATTACTTCTTCGACTTTCGATAAATCGGATCCTTCCGTATCTACATAAGTAAATCCTTCCTCATATTGAATCTTTAGATGATCTTCTTTGCCACCTTTCACCAGAACCTCTGGCAGTTTCTGCTCTTTAGCATTATAAATTTGACATTTCCCAAATCCATAATTCAATAAGGTTACCGCATCCTTAAAACGGCTTTTTGAATCTTCAGCGCCCATAATTACTGCGATCAGATCCACACCATTCTTACTTGCCGTTGCCGATACACAGAACTTTGCCTTTCCGGTGGATCCGGTTTTCAGACCAGTGGCATATTCGTACTGCCGGATCAGCTTATTTGTATTCGTCAGGCCAAATTCCGAAGATCCACGGGCAGTTGTATGCGTGATATTTTCCATCCAGACCGTACAGTAGTCCTTTATCTGCGGATATTTGGTCATCAGTTCCCGCGACATGAGTGCAATGTCTCTGGCACTCATCTCATGGCCATCTGTATCTAATCCGTTACAGTTTACGAAGTTTGTATGTTTCATTCCAAGTCCTTTTGCCCGCTCATTCATTTGTTTTACAAATTCTTGTTCATTACCGCAGATACATTCACTCATAGTTACACATGCATCGTTTGCGCTTGCGACAGAAATGCATTTTAGCAGCGTACCTACTGTCTGGATCTCTCCAGGTTCCAGGAATACTTGAGATCCTCCCATAGAAGCTGCATACTCGGAAGTTGACACTTCATCATCAAGTGATATGGTTCCGTTTTCTAATGCATCAAAGATTAACAACATTGTCATGATCTTTGTAACACTTGCCGGTGGCCGTGCAGTATCTGCATCTTTTTCAAATAAAACCGTTCCCGTAGACATTTCCATAAGAATACCAGACGGCGCACTTATTTCTACTTCTTCCGCGTGGACTACACTTGTCGGAAATGTAATCCTATACAGCAGAAAAACAGTCAGCAGAATCACTGTAAAACCTTTCTTCATCTGCAATTCCCCCATGGACTATTCTTTTACCAGTATAGTAGCGATGGAGGGGAAATATGTCTGGAGAGAATTGACTTTTCAATTTTACAGGCGTATATTAGAAGTACTGTCCATTTTCTGTGATTTCAGAAAGATGGAATCTAATATTAGGAGGTCAAAATGAGCTCACGCACTTATTACGATATCTTAGGTGTATCCAGAGATGCGACTCTGGAAGAAATTACTTCAGCGAAAAATGCATTGGCTAAGGTCTACCATCCGGATGCCAATATGCATAAAGATATAGATACAACTGCTTTTATGCAGGAGATTCTGGAAGCCTACCGGGTTCTTTCCAATCCGGCGAAAAGAAAAGCTTATAATCTGGAAATTTTTGGAGTTACAGACCGTGTTTTTAAGACATTTAAACTTACGCCGGAAGATGAGAAAGAATCCGTTTCTTTCGTGACTTACTGGAATGCAGCAGTGCAGCTCCAGGATATCATTGATCAAAGTGTTCGTGTAATGGAACGTGCTTCCAGGACAAAGACACTCTCTCAAAAATTAATGAAAAAGCTTGGGAAAAACGATCCGGATGAGATGCACCGTGAACGCCAGCTCAGTCGCCTATCCATGCAGGCAATGCGTCAGATTACCACATTGAAAATGGCAGGAATTCCAAGCGAATACTGGAATATAGATGCCATGAACTGGGTACTGGTCCGTTGGGGACAAAGGCAGGATACAGATTTTCGAAATTTGTTCAAACGATATGATATCTACGTGGAGAAACACTATTCCGTTTCTGAGAAGAAAAAACTGCATGCATATAAACGTCAGTTCCATCACAATTTGAAAAAGCTTCTTTCCTATGCATTGGAGGCATAAGAGACAGGGAGAAATATTTCCAGTATATTTATTAGAAGAATGAGGTACATCATGAAAATAAGAGTAGCATTTGTATGTTGGGGGAATATTTGCAGATCAACTTTAAGCGAAAGCGTGTTTACCTATAAGGTAAAAGAAAAAGGGTTGAGTGATCAGTTTGTAATAGACAGTTTTGCGACAAGCACAGAAGAAATCGGGAATCCACCGCATAGAGGTACAGTAAACAAACTAAAAGAAGTTGGAATTCCTTTAGTACCACATCGTGCAAAACAGATTACATTTTCCGATTATGATAATTTCGATTATATCATAGGTATGGATTCGATTAATATAAAATATCTTAACCGCATGCTTAAAGGTGATCCGGATGGTAAAGTTTCTAAACTTTTAGATTACACATCGCGTAAAGGCGCTGATATTGCAGATCCCTGGTATACTGGGAATTTTGACGCAACTTACAGAGATGTAAATGAAGGTTGCGACGCTTTATTGGCTTATATTTTAGAGCAAAAATAATCGAGGGGGCAGATTTTGCTCCCTCTTATCTATTCAACTATCATTTAATATCTAATCCAAATCTGTAAATTTCACTGATCCTGGCCTGTGCCTGTTCAGATTCTTTTTTCTTGATCAGCTCGTTACGGTCACTTAAAATAGCAAGCATTTCATCCACAACTTCTACATCCGGCAAATCAGAATAATGGGATAAATATCCGATCATCCTTGTTGCTGTATAATCGGTATTCAGATTTCTGGTGACAAGATTACATAAATTCTCCGGGTAACCTCGTTCCATCATCAGATTGTAGAGCTGCATGCTGATTTCTGTTCTTGGTTTCATGGGTGTTCTCCTTTGTAAAATCAAAAGCCCCAACAGGGAGCGTATTATTGAAAGGTGTATTGGGTTTTCTTTATCTTATATGCTTACAATTCTTTACGGCCTTTCTAGAAAGGAATATATTGCCGTGGCAGATGAAAAGTACTTTTATCATTATTTTATTTCTCCTTGTTTTGCCCCGGAATGCCCTGTTTTGCAAGGGATTTCGGGGATTTGTGAAATGTGTGTATTGGCTGACATCTTGGCAAAATACGGCAAGATGGAGCAAGTTGTTGCGGGCTGTTAGTAGTAGAAATAGTAGTAAAACGAGGTAGGCTTACTACTAAGGATTTACCTGTAACCTAACATCTCTTTCTACTCTAATCGCTTATTCTCTATAGATATGTAAAATAAGAAGAATTAACAATACAACTATTAATATTATATGATTTGACATCGATATCAGATTTTATCATTTCTAAATCATAATCCGCAAGCAATGTACTTATTTCCAATCCAGTTAACTGCTTTAGATACACAATATTTACCCCATTATTAAGCATTTCATATATTGCCGTTTTCTTATAACTTTCCAGCGGATAAAGTGAAACGTTTTTTGTCCCTGACTTATAAGTTTCTAATAGTTCATACATTTTTAATTTCTTATATAATTTTTGTAATTCTGCTGTAATTGTGCTTGGTGTCACTTTTTTCCCAATTGCATTATATAAGAAAATAAACAACGAGTCTTTTTCAGAATATTTTGCATCATACTGTTTCTCTGCAAAATCTATGCTTTCGATAATATGTGTGCGTACACTTTTAGGTAACTGTATCGAAATCGAATTATGTACTATTGTTCGAACTGTTTCATTCCTTAACTCTCCCACTTTTATTTCTAGCAAATCACTAGGTTTTAGTGGAATTATCAATGATAATTCTATGTACACTCTCGCTATCAGCAAATGGTAGATTTTATCTTGAGACTTACCATGGTCTTTAGAGAAATAATAATCCATTTTATATAATAATTTTTGTAATATATCCATTGGAATAATTTTTTTCTGTGATCCATTTTCAAGTTTATCCAAATATTTTTTTCTAAATTCTGCCGAACCAATATATCCTAATAAATCTCTAAAATTATACTTTTCTCGCATCAAATATTCAAATAAACAGGATAAAGCAGCAATATATGCATTCAAAGTGCTTGATACGCCCATTTTTATCCCTACAAGCGAGTCAAAAAACTGATCAATATCATATAATGATAAATCGAAACATTTATTTAATAGATCCCTCTGCTTTAAATAATCTAAAAAGTTTTTCAGTTCTGTATCATACTGTTGATTTTCTCTTAATAAGTTATTTAACAATCTTGTAAATTCTTTTCCCGTTTCCATTGACTTTCTCCTTTAACTTCTATTTTTTATCACATCCAAACGCTCTATTACTGTTGATGCATTCTCTCCATCTTTTAGTGATTGCATATCATCATGTAAAGACCTATGTGCCAATATATTTAACTCGTCAAACGGAGCTACTTGACAACCGTCCAAATAATTCGCAGTTCGTAAATTTGCCTTTGCCATAACATTCATATTTTTATTAAGTTCTCTCAAATCTATATTAAAATCCCCATATATCTTATTATCATATGAAGGTGAAAAAATTACTGTTCTCTCCATATTCACCAACTTGCCTGTAACCCCTTTTTATATTGGATATTAATATCTATTTTAGGAAATGCACTTGAACAAACTGTCTCGCCCCAAAAAGCAATTCGCCCCTGTGTTGATTCACCTGGATATAGCTCAAATTCCTTGTCAAATAATGCATCAAGATTTAACTCATTCCTATCACCATTATTCTCAATTTTTTTAATTTCTATTGTAATATCATTGGCAACACTTTTCCCTGTATTAGTAATCCTTAAATACAATTCACTCTTCAATTCGAGTAATTTAAATGATAACAATGGTTCTAAGCTTTTTAAATATCGCTTATTATTTTTGTGATTATAATATATAGATACGATAACAGCAACCAAAGATGTACATGCTGCAACAATCGAAATTATAGTTTGTATCGTAATATTCTCCATGCCTATCACTCCTTAAATTATGATTATCTTGACAATTGTTCGTACATATATTATATCGTCATTTTCACTTCTTTTCCATAGAAAAAACGCCCCAGCCTAAGCCGGAGCGTCATCTCTTTTCCATATTAAACTACCTTAAACATCTTCTGCGACATAGGTTTCTCTTTCTTCTGCTCAACCTCCGCCTGTGCTTTCCTAAACTCTTCCATCCGTTTCAATTCTTCCTCAGCGTCATCGAATCCGATATGCGTGTACACATTCATTGTGACTGATATATCCGAATGCCCCATGAGGTACTGCAACGTCTTAGGATTCATTCCAGATTTTGCCATATTGGAGCAATAGGTATGTCGGCATACATGAGGCGTGATATTTGGCAACTGCACCCGGTAGATGTCATTGTATCTGCCGACCATATGATTAAAGCGGTGTTGCCAATGCATTGCAACAAGTGGCATTCCATTATCATCGTAAAATAGAAATCCGCTATAGCCGTCTATAGCTTTCTCCACTTTCGGTGCATTTCTGTCCTCGATGATTGCCTGAAACATCTGTGCCACATCCTCTGTAATCGGCAATACTCTTGTTCCTGCATCCGTTTTTGTAGTTTCTATGATATATCGTATATCCGATGTTCTCTGCAACTGGTGGTCAATATTTACAGTTCTGTTCTCAAGATCAATGTCTTTCAGCGTCAATCCACAAAATTCCGATATTCGCATTCCCGTATGAAAGAGTATGTACACCACTTCATAGTATTTACAGTACACCACATCGTCATGCACAAACTTTAGGAACTTTCTCATCTGGTCTTTGGAAATTGCCTCTCTTGTAACTGCATCATTTACCAACACTCCGGCAAGCTGAAATCCGAATGGATTCTTTACCAGAATGTCATCATCCACTGCCATCTGAAAGGCTGGTCGCAGCACTCCTCGGATGGTATGAATGGAACTGTAGCTTTTGCCATCTTCCTGCTGCAATTTGATAAGGAACAGTTTTGCATCGGATGTTTTCACACTTCGTATCGTCTTTTTGCCAAATGTTTCCTTTGCAAGTAATCTCTGTACTGTAACATATCCCTGTTTTGTGCTTCGCCTTACTCCTGTCTTTGTTTTCAAATATCGGTCTACCAGTTCACAGACAGTCATCTGTCCGTCCACGATATTTACAAGCAAATCCAAATCTGTGTTTACCTGTTTTTCCAACTTTCGAAGGGAAAGGCATGGTTTCTTGCCCTTTGGGAGTTTATCCGTAGGCTCCAGTTTCCAACTATAGACAAAATGTGGTTTTCCATCAATATGATATTTATATTGATATTTTCCGTCTGCTCTTACACTCTCTCCCGGTCTTAATACTCTACGCTTGGAATCTCGCCTTGTCTGTCCTCTTCCTGCCTTTGCCATTATACCCGCCTCCTTAGTTCTGGATGGTTATGCAGATACCTTTCAAAGGCTACACGAAGAATCAGCTTGCGTTCTCCGTAGTATGCCAGAAAATCTTCTCCATCCGTATTATTCAATAAATCATAAAATTTTCTCCGGCTCAGAACAAAATATTCAATTGCCTCAGAAGGATTCAAAATATCCTTTTCTGCTAAACTTGGTCTTGCCATAAAAGTACTTCCTTTCTGCCAAAAGTGGCTGTTTTCAAGGGTTTTCGGAGTCATCCTATGTTCGCTCTTATGCCCTGTAATAGCAACTACTTTTGGCAGATAAAAGGAACTATATTTCTGAAGAATTAAGAATAAATTCTTCGAACTTCGGGCGGATAATGAGGAATCGGTTTCCACAGTACACCGCCACCGTTCCAAGGTTATCCTCTGCAATTCTTTTCAGTTTCTTTATACCAATATTAAAATAAGCTGCTGCCTCCTTGATGGTGAGCATATACTTCTCACTAACAGGAAGCGTTTCATTGCTTTCTGCATTCATAGTATCTCTCCTTCCGACAAGGTGGTCACACAGCTGACTCCTTTGTACTATTTTTCCTTTTTTGTCATTTTTACTCTGATTCTGTGATATTTGCCCCCAGGGGCGGTCTGAATCTCTGTCACCTTTTATGCAGGGCAACGGTGCCGCCCCTTCACGCACAAAAACTGCGAATTTAAACGGGGTATTAACCCCCAATACAGCAAAATACCATACAAAGGGCATACATCCCATTCAAGATGATAGAAATAAAATCAAACAATTCTATGATTATTTCCCTGCATCTGCCATCTGGATAACCTTGATTGCTTCATTTCTTACAATTTTTCCGTCAAGGAACTCAAATGCAAGATATCCAATCTGATCATACAGTACAAATTTTTCCAACAATGTTCTTACCGTCACAGGCTTTCTTCCCACAATCCAGTAATAAGAAAAGTCACCAAATGCAATCGGCTTAGTACCTGTTTCGATATCCGGCATATATTCCGAAATAATAACCTGTTTGCCAAGAATTGTATCATTTGCCTGATTCCACAAATAATTGCAATCGTTATCCTCTGCTTTTCCAAATGACTTCCCAAGCTTTTGTGTCAGATACTTTTCAATATCAAATCCTACGTCATTTACAAAATCCTCATCCAAAGTAACGATAGATGCCAGCTTATAGCTTTCAATCGTTTTTTCATCGAAATCTCCGGCACTTTCATATACCGGGATTGCAGCTCCCTCCGCTACAAATTCTGCCTTATCCTTGCAGTCCTTTGCAAAGATTTTGTAGCCATTTTTGTATGCACGAATAACTGTCGCTATCTTTCTGAAATCAGATTCCTTTTCAATTTCATTCATGACCTTTCCGGCTGCAACAGTCGGTATACTGTAAGTTCCTGTGCTAATATCCCTGCCCTTTGCAAGAATATCCTCTCTCGCCTCTTTGTTTCTCATCGCATTCCAGAACAGAATATCATATTCTTCTCCTCCTTAATTTCTGTCGCACACAGGGCATTTATAAAGTCCAAGTGTATTTAATGTCAGCTGTCTCCCAATCTGTTTCAAATGATTGCCACACTTCGGGCAATGAATTTCATACGCAAATGCCATTTCCTCTGTATGATCATTGCTCGCATGAAGTCTGTACGTTTTCTTTATCTTTCCAGTCTCATCTCGGCTCAGTTCATCCGTCAGATATAAACTGCACATTCTCTGTGCATATTCTTCAGGATAATATGCATTTGACGCATTCAACAATGTTCCTTCCTTATTCAGCTTTGTTAATGGAAACACCATAGTAAAATCCTCCTTCGTTCTATCGTCTGCACTTATCACAGGTGTACAGACCAAGTTTATTTGCATCATGATTCTGAGCCATCTGCCTTAATACTGCACCACACAAAGGACAGTGAATTTCTATGCTGTCAGTAGCATTCTGGCTCATCGGCTCTTTTGAATAAAGCCTGTAATAATTGGAAATAATCTCCGACAGGTACATTCTACTGTTCTGCCGTACTGTTTCCTTATCTGTTGATAAAAACATCGGTACCTTTTCCAGTCCATCTGTATCTCCATCAATCAGAGGATGGTATCTTATCATCTGCATCCACTACACCGCCTTTCCATCTAATTTTGTAAATCTGTCTCTGCAGAAATCCATTGCATCTTCATAAGTAGGGAACACCAGACACGAAAATCCATACTGCACTTTCCATATTGGAAAATTCTTATCCTGCTTCTGAGATACCACCACAGGCAATCCTGCCCTTCCCTGCAATAAATCCCTGCATTCATATCCCTCTCTTGAAAACATCTTCTTATCATAATCTGTCAACTTGAAATCAATTCCATAAAATATTCTGTGTGTCATCTTCTTCTCTTCTTCCTTTTATCTGTAGGTAGCAGTACAGGTAGCAGCAATTCTTATAACTGCTACCCGGCTTATCCCTTGTTTACCAAGGGTTTCCGGCTATTCGGTAGCAGAAGGTAGCAGTTCTCACGGTTTTATAATCACAATTACTCTTTTTATATGCCGTTTTATTTCTGCATTAAACTTTTTATTTTTCAGCTAAGAAGTTAAAAGCTCTGCTACCCATTGCTACCAATATACTCAAAGCCTTGTGTTTACTGACTTTTCATAGGTAGCAGTCTTTAAAATCACTGCTACCCGTACTGCTACCTCTGCTACCCGGCAAGGAACTCTGTTTCCTCATATCCATATTCCTTGGCATAAAGTTCCTTGGTTTCCTCTGTTATCGTGAAATCTTTGTAATAGGTATTACCCTTCTGCCTTGTTGTCACATCAGCAAACGTACCACCAAGATATCCTGCAAGCTGTTCTCTGAACTCTTTTGCAGTTCTGGCATAACCATGATTGTTCTCCCTGCACTAAGCCTGATATACCTTGTATATTCTTCCTGTGGTACAATGTCTGACAATCTTGCCATTCTCCCAAGGACACATACATTCTTCATAAAAAGAAATCACTGTACTGTTTGCACTCTGGTAATCTCTTCTTGCCTCTGCAATGCTATCCGGCTCTGTAAATCGATATCCATTTGCTATAACAGTCTGCAACGCTTTCACAGCTTTTTTCACAATGCCTCTGCGCTCTGCAAACATTTTTTCTAAAAGATGCTTGTCCTGCTGTTCTTTCGGTATCACATTCGGGCAATCCACCACCATGATGCGGTCATATACCCATTTGCCGTCATCTCCTCCGAACTTCGGCAGTCGGTTCATACAAAACCACAGCAATCCATTAAATGTAAATTCAAAAGCCTACTGTCCTTTAAATTCTGCAAAAAGGCTGTCCCCGCCTGTCATTTTCTTGAATGTTTTCAGTTCATCCACAGACAAAAAACTCATATCCGAACTTCCTGCAAGCCTTGTTCCATACACTGCCCCTGTTCCAAACCGGGATTCAATTTCTTTCAGATCAATGCCTATAAAGTTGCCCCTGCCAAGCAGACGCTCCACAAGACTTTTAAGCTGTGACTTTCCTGTATCTCCCTGCCCTACAAGAAATAATGCTTTTTTCATCCGCCAGCCTTTCACATTGGAAATACAGACACCAATAAATTCCATCAGCAACTGCTTTACCATCTCATCTCCGTTAGTAATTGTGTCCATATAAGAATCAAATACAGGTGTATCAATATCCTCATCCGACCATTCACAAGGAAGTTGTATAGTGGAAAGTATATCTGCTGAATGTGGTATCAGTTCTGTATCAGTTGCAGTAATCTTCAAAATTCCATTCTGAAAATTGATGATATCCTCATCTGCATTCAGCGAATCCTGACTTACATATGTAAGGTCTGTGGTAATATGCAAAAGCACCTCATTGACCTTACTCATCTTTACAAGTTCCTCGTCATAATCAGCAATATACTTTTTTATGATTCCAAGCAGCATATTATCTGCATAAAGCCTGTAACATCCACCTTCATATACATATTTCAAAAGTCCCTGTTTACCATTGTCCCGGACTAAAATATATTGCAGATGTTCTCTTACATATTTTGCAAGAAGCGGTACACTCACATATGGTTCTCCTGTCTGTTCATTAAACTTTATGAAATCAGGATGTTCCATTTTTGACCTGTGAAATACACCATTACAGGCTGAAATTCCTGCATTGATTGTGTTTTCCCTGTAATCGTCCCTTTCCCATTTGCTTCGATATAAAGCAGAATTGCGAAACACTTCATCAATCGCATCCGGGTCTGCTCCTGTCCTAAATGCTATCAAAGCACAAAGAGCAGCATCCGCCTCAGACTGGGAACCATATTCACTGAAATCACCTTTATCATAAAGCCGGATGAACTTGTCTCCGTTCTTCTGCTTACGAAGATCACAGACAATATCAAATACTGCCCTATCTTCATCACGCTTTGCACTATACTTCGCTTTCGGCTTTTTCCTCATTTCCTTATCCAAGGTGGTAAGAACCGCCTGTGTACAGTCAGCTATTGGCAGACTGTTAATCATATTTCCTGTAAAAGTGCCATATCGGTTTGTAATATCACCGATATAAAGTTCCAATCCAATATCAGAACGTTTCTGATAATATTCACTGTCCAGCACAAATTTCTTCCTTCTGTCATCAAAATGTACTGGAAGTTTTGTAATATCACACTGACCAATAATATGAATCCCTTTGCCACTTGGAGATACTTCTGCATAGGAAGAAAACCGAGATAACATAAGCTGTGCAAATGGATCTGAAATATCCTTATGGTCTATATCTAATAAGAAGAAGCCTTTCGGAATCTTCAAGCCAAGCCCCAATGCCCGAAACTGATTTCTGGCTGATTCTGCATCATCAAAAGATACCCATGTACCATTATGTGCATCATCTGTTCCTGTAGCTCCTCCGTTTGCTGCGAATGGAACTTTGGTAACTTTCCCATTCTTGCCGGGTTTTGCTGACCATAAAAACCACAGATTTTTATCCTTTAATTCATCCACTGTCATATCTCCCATCCTGCTCACCTCCTCCTTTTCTGCAATTCTATTTAATGGTTAATAGACGTTCTTACAAGCCATTCTTTATAAGCTTCAATCGGAATCAGAATTCTTGCTCCGATTCGTATTGTCGGAAATCCCGGTGTCTTTACCAGTTCATATGCCTTTGGCAGGCTGATTCCCATCTGTGCAGATAATTCCTGCACACTCATAGTTGTTTTTTCCATAAGATGTTGCTCCTTTCGTAGATTTTGTTGCGTCCGTCTCTTCAATGGTCGTTTCTCTGCTACCGCTCATGGCGGCTACCAGTCCCCGCAGTAACAAAGGCTTGTTCATTGAGAACGGGATGAAATTGTCAAGGTACAAATCCGTTACAGCATTTTGTGTAACTTTTTATTGTTTTCATGAATATTTTAAGCTATAATGTAACCGAAGTCCAAAAACTGACGGTAACGCTAACGATTACGAATTAACGATTGGAATGAGGTATGATATGCCATTAAACTGGAATGATGAAACGATTCCATCAGAAGCAGATAAAACAACAGATATATTAGGATTTAAAGAAATCGGTGGTATCGGGCAACTGATTTACCACCCTTTCCGATTCAAGAAATATGAACTTGATATTGATAAAAGCGATGATTATTGTGCAACACCATTTTGCCGCCCCGGATATGAACCCATCTTTCCTAAAGAAGATTTTCTTTCCGGACAGGGACTGCTTACCAGCCTTTGCAATCTGGCAATGCAGATAAACAGCTTTGATAATAAAATTCCATATACACAGCTCATCATGAAATGGTGTACAAATAATATGCATCCATATAATATTGATTTCATTTATTCTGAATTGAATGAATCGTTTGATATAAATAGCTTCGATGCAGAAATGATAGAAAAAGACGGAACATTCGAGATTAACAACTTCTTAGATGACCTCGGGAAATTATATAATGCAGTCATGTTTTATGTTGCTCTTGAAGGTGTCTGTATTGCCGATGACGAAGCTGCATATGATTTATCCAAAGAAGGAAAATACTTTGAGGGCTACTCTTTCTTTGATAAATATAAGCATCCTATCGTTGCAATACCGGATGACTTAGATTATGGGGAGGCAAAAGGAAATCTCATAGAAGAAATGCGAATTGATAATGAGTACATTAAAAATCATCCGGCAGAAAAACCTCCAACCGGAGAATTTGCTACTACACCATATGATGATTACGATGAATTACGGAATGCACTTATTGACATTATTCCGGAATTTACCATGAAATTAAAGGTAGACCCCCGCACTAACCGATTAGAATTTTCTACCGATATTAATTCCGTGTTTGATATTGCATGGCTGACACTTGCAAGAATGCTTTCCGAAGACCCTGCGCCAGAAGATAAAGGGAAATCAAATAATCGTCCAGAAGGCATTATGATTCGTTGTCGGAACTGTGGTAAATTCATAATCCGAAAGAGCAACCGACAGGAATTTTGTGATGCCGAAGAATGCCAGAAGGTTCGAAATGCCCGAAAGCAAAAAGCCTATCGTGAGCGAAAATCCATTGAAAAGGCTCAAAAAAGCAAGAAAAAAGCACATTAATTTATATGATATGGCGGAAAGGCAAATAGATTATTGTATCTAATGTCAGCCAGCTACATGCAATTATGTGCTATGATATTATATAAAATATGTTAAAAGACACCGGAATCCCCCCTATGCAATTTCGCGAAAAAACGTGTGTGAGGGAGCATCGGTCTCCGGGCAAAAAAATAACAGAGATAATACTCCCCCCATGGGGTTGAAGGAGGAACACTTCATATGATTAGGAAAGAGAATCTCGAAGCAACGTTAAAAGCAATAGGATATATTCAAAGCACAAGAACAAATGTGTTTGAGAAAAAGTATGCTCAGTTTGATTGCACTATTGAAGTTGATTTTAATGGCAACGGTTCCATTAATTATCCAGAAGAAAAAGGAATGAAAATCACAAGGAAGACAACTTGTAATTTCTCACAGCCAGAGAACTTCGTTGTTCTTGAGTGTATTACTCGATTAATGGATAAAGGATACCGTCCTGAACATATTGAACTTGAGAAGGAATGGACTCTTGGTCATTCTGATAAAGGAGGCTTTGCAGATATTCTTGTAAAGGATGCTGACGGAAAGACTCTCTTTATTATTGAATGTAAAACACCAGGTACAGAATATAAGAAGGAACTAAATAACACACTTAATGACGGCGGACAGCTCTTCTCTTATTGGAAGCAGGAAGGTTATTGTAAGTGGCTCTCTCTATATGCCTCTGATTTCGATGGCACAAGTGTTTCTTATACTACAGAAACTATTGATTGTAGCGATGATGCAAATATCATTGCAACCGCTAAGAAAGACCCTTCCATTCGCCTCTATCGTGATGCAGGAACAACGGAAGATTTATTCACTGTATGGGATGAAACATATGATAAACGATTATGTGGCGATGTAATTTTCCGCGATGATTCACAGGCATACCAAATAGGAGTTAAGCCACTTCGCAAAGTTGACTTAAAGGACTTTAGCGAAAACGATAAGGTTGTAAACAAATTCGAAGAGATACTCCGTCATAATAATGTTTCCGATAAAGAAAATGCATTTAATAGACTTATTGCTCTTTTCATATGCAAATTAGTAGATGAAATACAAAAAGGTGACAATGATATCGTAGACTTTCAGTACAAGATAGGTACAGATACATACGAGACCTTGCAGGATAGACTCCAGAGACTTCATAAAGAAGGAATGGAAAAATTCATGCGTGAAGAAATCTTTTATGTTGCGGATGATTACGCAGAAAATCTTGTTCAACAATATACCGGACAGAAACGTCAGAAAATGATCGAGGATTTAAGAAATACACTTCGTGTCCTTAAATTCTATACTAACAATGATTTTGCTTTTAAGGATGTACATAACGAAGAGCTCTTCTATCAAAATGGTAAGATTCTTGTAGAGGTTGTTCAGTTATTTGAAAACTATCGTATTATCGGTTCAAATGATGTTCAGATGCTTGGTGATTTATTTGAACAGTTACTCAATAAGGGTTTTAAACAGAACGAGGGACAGTTCTTCACTCCTATCCCTATTACACGCTTTATCTGGGATAGTCTGCCTGTTGAAAGAACTATCAAGAAAGCAGATGGTATTGAATTTCCTAAAATAATTGACTATGCATGTGGTGCTGGTCACTTCCTCACTCAAGGTTTTGAAGCAGTTAATGCAAGTGTACTTTCTATTGATTCCTCATATAAGATTAATCGTACTTGGGCAGAACATAAAATTTTTGGAATCGAAAAAGACTATCGACTAGCTCGTGTCTCCAAAATATCTCTTTTTATGCACGGAGCTGGCGATGGTAATATAATTTTTGGTGATGGACTTGAGAATTATACAGATAAAGATATCTCGCCCTGTTCCTTTGATATTTTAGTGGCAAATCCTCCATACTCCGTTAAATCCTTTAAGCCACACCTAAAATTAAAAGATAATACCTTTACAACACTCGAAAAAATATCAAATGATGGTTCAGAAATAGAGACCTTATTTATAGAAAGAATTGCCCAATTGTTGAAACCTACAGGCATTGCAGCTGTAATTCTACCTAACACAATATTGATTAAAGAAAGCGAAAGTTTCATAAGCGCAAGAGAATATATACTCAAAAACTTTAACCTACGCGCTATTTCAGTTATGGGAAGTAAAACATTTGGAGCAACAGGAACCAATACCGTTATTCTTTTTCTTGAAAAATTTAATGAGCCACCTAAACGATTAGATTTAGTTTCCGATAGCATTAACTCTATTTTTGCTTCAAATGATCTTTCGGACTGGGAAGACGAAGATATTATTGATGATTATTTAGAAAAGATACATGTAAAAAAATCCACATATTTTTCATTTATCAAAAGAGACCGAAATTATTCTGACTGGTCAAATGATGAATATTTCAAAATGTATGTAGATGCATTTATTGCATCTGCTGACTTTATTAACAAGACGAAGCAAAAATCCTTTTCAAAATTATCAACTGCCGAAAGAATGGATTGGTACAATAATAAATTCTACGATTATGTAGATGAAATAGAAAAAGAAAAAATGACTTACTTTGCACTTTGCTACCAGCAAACAACGTTAATAATTAATGCTCCTGACGAGAATAAAGCCCAAGAAAAATTCTTGGGTTACAAATGGAGTAATCGAAAAGGTCAAGAAGGAATACAAATCTTATCTCCAGGTGGACTACTATATGATGAAAATGACCGTAACTCACAAACACATATTTCAAGTATGATTCGAAATTCATTTTTAGGAAAGGAATGTATCGTAGAAGGTCTAGAAGATTATGCATACTATTTGAATTTAAAAGATATGTTAGATTTTAGTTCCACAGGCTTTACCAAAACAATAAAAACAATAAAAACTAGGGAACTGAAGACAACACCAGGATTAATTAATTATCGATTAAGTGATAAGTCATTTGAACTAAGTATTGGAAACAGAGTTCTATCTGATGAAGTTGAGCCAGATGGACTATATCCAATCTATAGTGCAAATGTTTTTGAAGAATTTGGAAGAATAAGTAAACAAAATTTAACTGATTTTACATATCCTTCAATCATATGGGGAATTGATGGTGATTGGATGGTAAACATTATTCCAGCAGGCCAACCTTTCTATCCAACAGACCATTGTGGCGTACTCCGAATAAAAGATAATCCTGATATATTGCCGGATTATTTTGCACTTGCACTTGGAGTAGCTGGCATGCACGAAAAATTTTCGAGACATAATCGTGCATCAACACAAAGAATAAAAAAATTACTGATTCAAGTTCCTTCTAAAACAATACAGGAATCATTGCTTAAAAAATATCATGAGATAACCGAAAAAATTAAGCATGAAGAAGATATTATTCAAACAATTAATCAAGAAATAAAGCAGAAATACTTTGATTTGTATGGAACAATAGAGTCTACAAAATATAGTTCCTCTCCACTAGAAAAAGTATGTCAATTTATTACAGATGGAACACATCAAACTCCAACATATACCACCGAAGGTAACGGAGTCAAATTCCTTTCATCAAAAGATGTCACAAAGGAATATATTGATTGGTCAAATATAGAATATATTCCTTTTGATTTGCATGAACAGCTTTCTAAAAGAGTTGCTCCAGCAAAAAATGATATTCTTCTTGCAAAAAATGGTACTATTGGCATTGCAGCACTAAATGATACTGATGAAGTCTTTGATGTATATGTTAGTCTAGCTGTTCTTCGACCAAACGAATTAGTAACTCCAGAGTATCTTCTCTGCGCAATCAACAGCGAATATACTAAAAAGCTTTTTAAGGATAGTATTGTTGGTATGGGTGTACCAAATCTACATCTTAATGTCATCCAGAAAACAATGATTGTTTTACCAGATATTACAGAGCAGCTTGAGTTTACTTCATTTGTGCGGGGCAAATTAGCCGATAAGCAATCCGCCATACTTCAAAAGAAAGAATTAGAAGATGAAAGAAAATCATATTTATTAAGTAATTTCTAATAATAACTACACAAAAGCCACAATCTTAGTAATCCTTCTCCCAAAGATTGTGGCTTTCAATGTTCATATGTCATCTATTAGTAGTCTATTACTACCAAGGATTTCTCCCCACACATTTGCCTTTATCCTCATTTCATCCATGTGCCTTAGTAGTCGAAACCGTAGTATTTATGCAGTTTTCCGCCATCTTATGCCGCACTCTGCCCCACTTTGCAAATCCCTGCATCATAGTAGAACTGGAGTGCCGTGGCAGATAATAATGATACAGTCAATCCGTTTACTGCAAACTTCGATGCCGGATAAGCAACCCCACTTGGCTGTCCCGAAATACTCACCATGGAAGAAGTTGAGAGAATGCCCCCCCTTACCTCTTGCCACCATACATTCTGCTGCTACACGAGTAGCATTAAATACTCCTTTTACATTTAGGTCAATGACTTTATCAAAAGTCTCCTCTGTATAATCCATAAATGAGGTGTTTTCTGAAATTCCTGCATTATTTACCAGTATATCGACACATCCATATTTTTCAATTGCCTCTTTAAAAGCCTTTCTGACAGACTCCATGCTTGCAAGATTTGGACTAATTCCAGCAACTATTGCATTGGGATATTTTTCTTTTAATTTATCTACAGCAGTATCTGCCGATTCCTTTGAACTTGCCGCCAATACAACTGTAGCGCCTTCCATCAAGAATTTATCAGCTGTAGCAAATCCTATGCCACGGCTTCCACCCGTAATGATTGCAACTTTGTCTTTTAATCTCATTTAGACTACCTCCTCACTTAGTTTCTAGCTACATTATAAGCAAAAGGTAGATTATTTTCTGTGACATCATCACAAAATATCGCAATAAAAAACCCTGTTGCTCACGCACCAGGGTTTTGGTTTATCCATCCGTATTTAACACAAGATTAGGCTTCTATTCAACTTCTGAAAACTGATCTTTTCCAACATTACATAATGGGCATTCAAAATCTTCCGGAACATCCTCCCACTTTGTTCCTGGTGCAATACCACCTTCAGGATAACCTTCCTCTTCATCATATTCCCATCCGCAAACGTCACATACATATTTCATTAGTTTGTTCCTCCTTATAAATATATTAATACACAGCATATATTACTGTTGTATCTGAATTGTTTTGTAATCTTAGCACGAATATCAAGTGTTTTTAGCATTTCCAGAACCCATGAAGATTGCAGTATGCGTATACTTCTTCTACATATTCTCCATCGCAAAGGCAAAAATCCGCTACCGGCTCCTGACCTGGATTTAACTGTTTTCTGTATATTCCCTGGTTTGTATTTAATGTAATCCACTCAATGAAATGTTCTTCAAGCATTGGATGTTTTGTCTCTCCGACCACGACATGAACATGACTGCCTTCTACCGTATATACAGGTACATGCTTCTCAACAGCAGCATCTGTCACTCCGGCTTTTAATTCCTGCATAGGTTCTCCGCAACAAATTACAGGTACACCCTTATCCTTTACCTTTTCAACAATGTTTCCACAATGCTTACAAATACAGTACTTTACTTCCATGCCTTTTTCTCCGTCCATGTGTAAAATTTATAATTCAATTGTCTCTATAATCTTTTTCAATGAATCTGCAGATTCCTTAAGCTTTAACGCTTCTTCGCCACTTAAATTAATAGGTATATCAGACTCAATACCATCTGCACCTACAATAGCTGGCATACTTAACGATACTCCGTCAATATCATATACTCCATGAATCATGTGTGATACAGGAAGTATTGATTTTTCATCTCTCATAATCACTTCGCAGATTCTTTTTACAGACATTGCAATTCCATAATAAGTAGCGTGCTTTTTGTTTATGATCTCATACGCACTGTTCTTGACTGCTGTAGCTATTTCTGCCGTGTTTTCCTTGTGCTTGTAATGTCCACGCATTTCACACATTTCACTTAATGGAACACCAGATACATTGGCTGATGACCATGCTACAACTTCGCTGTCTCCATGCTCACCTACTATAAATGCATGAACGCTCCTACTGTCCACAGATAAATGCTCACCAAGCTTATATCTTAATCTGGCACTATCTAACACAGTACCCGATCCAATAACCCTGTTTTCTGGAAGTCCTGATAACTTTATGGCTACCTGAGTCAGGATATCTACCGGATTCGCAACTACAAGCATGATACCTGCAAAATTTCTCTTTGCTATTTCAGGAATGATTGACTTAAATATTGCTACATTTTTATTTACGAGATCAAGCCTTGTCTCTCCCGGTTTCTGTCCCGCTCCGGCAGATATGACAACAATTGCAGCATCAGCCACATCATCATAATCTCCGGCATATATTTTCATCGGACTCGCAAATGGAATACCATGACTGATATCCATCGCTTCTCCTTCTGCCTTGTTCTTATCTGCATCGATAAGGACAATCTCTGTAAACAAGCCACTCTGCATCAGAGCAAATACCGATGCAGAACCAACAAAGCCACAGCCTATCATTACTGCTTTTTTTGAATTAATCACTTTCTTCTTCATAATAATCTCATCTCCTTAATAATTCTCTTCATGTACTTCAAAATAGCTCTGTGGATGATTACATACCGGGCATACTTCAGGCGCCTTAGTTCCTACCACAATATGTCCGCAGTTACGGCATTCCCATACCTTAACTTCGCTCTTTTCAAATACCTGTGCAGTTTCAATATTCTTAAGAAGTGCACGATATCTTTCCTCATGGTGCTTCTCAATCTCACCTACTGCCCTGAATTTTGCTGCAAGCTCAGGGAATCCTTCTTCCTCAGCTGTTTTAGCAAAGCCTTCATACATATCTGTCCACTCATAATTTTCGCCTTCTGCCGCTGCCACCAGGTTTTCCTTTGTATCACCAATTCCTGCTAATTCCTTGAACCACATCTTTGCATGTTCTTTCTCATTATCTGCAGTCTTTAAAAACAATGCTGACATCTGCTCGTAACCTTCCTTTTTTGCTACAGAAGCAAAAAAGGTATACTTATTTCTTGCCTGTGATTCCCCTGCAAATGCCTCCTGTAAATTCTTCTCTGTCTGTGTTCCTGCATATTTGTTTGCTGCCATCTCTTTTACCTCCGTTTTCTTTACTACTTTTTCAAAATCTGATGCCGGGTGCTTGCACAAAGGACATATAAAGTCATCAGGTAATTCCTCGCCTACATATTCATATCCGCAAATTCTGCAACGCCATATTGTCTGACTGTCCTCTGTTTTAGTAACTGTCACAGCTATCCATGCTGTTCCTCCTTTATCTTCTCCCTGCATTTGGGGCAAATGCCTTTAAACGAAATATCATAATCCAAAAATTCAATTCCATGAGTGTTATGAATTCTTTCCAGCAAATCCGGTATTTCATCCATATCCACATCTGAAACTTCACCGCACTTTATACATCTTACATGGTAATGATTTTTCAATGTAAAATCAAATCGGTTCGGTCCATCCGGAATTTCAACCTTCCTTAACGAACCCTCATCTACCAATATATCAAGATTTCTATATACAGTTCCTTTTCCGATTGTAGGATATGCTTCTTTTATAAATTCATACACTTCATTTGCCGTAACGTGTCTTCTCATTTTGTATACGGTATTTCTTACAAGATCTTTTTGAATGGTATTTCTCCTACTTGTCATTCGTCCTCCTTATTAGGATTAGTTCTTAATAAAGATTGTATACCACTATTATCCTGTTGTCAATAAAAATAGTAATAATTATCATTATTATAAAAACTGCCAAACTGAGCATCTTTTACCTGAATAACTATTTTATTTCGCGTTCAAATACATATTCTGAATCTGACCATTTCACCACGAGCCATCTTGACATAGGTACCTTTTGTTACCAATTTATCTCCGGATAACTCACAAAATACAATCGTAATATATCTGTCCTGTGGTGTCAGATACTTTTCTATACATTTTGAGTATTCTTTTGATGCAAGATTAATGATAATCCTACTGCCATCGATTACTGAGCGGTATAACAATGCTCCCCAGTACTCATACAGATTTTTTGCATCTCCAATTCCAACCTTTGCCTGCATTTCAAGACGATAAGGAGTCACACCATCCATTGGTTTTAAAATGCCATAAAACGCAGACAAGATTCTTAAATGATTTTGCAAATACTCAAACTGCTGGATTTCAAACGCAGATGGTGCCATATATTGAAATGCAATCCCTTCATATGCTAAAACAGCCGGAGTAAGCCTGTTATAAAGATCCATATTTTCCAATCTGTTAAAGTTCTCTTGCAAAAGCTTCTTTATCCTCGATATGTCCCCGGTTAGCAACCACGGTAATATTTTCATCTCGATTTACGGAAAATGTTCCAACTACATCCGGTTCGCCTTTTTTATGACCAGATTCAGATTTCCCATAAATACTTCCTGCAGCAATTTTTCAAGCCTCTCTCTATTACACTCACATGCGTTGGACTTAAATTTACTAATGCAGCCAGTTCCTCTTGCGTGAGATTTTTTGCTTCTCGTGCTGATTTAATTCGCTGTCCTACTGCTTTCAAATCCATCGTAACACCTCCTCTAGAACGAATAATCATTCTGAATTTAGTATACTTGTGGATATCTTAAATATGCAGAATCGCAAAACCAAGTTCTAATTCTATAGAACTATATTCAAAGTTTTTCTTTGCATTTTCGTAAAAAAAGCGTTATGATTGAATCAGTTAAATCAAAGGAGGTATCAAATCATGAAATCACATAAATACTGGTCCTTAGGCGCACTTTTCTGTATGTTGGGATGCATTTATTCTGGAATCAAAAAATCTATGACTGCACATAAATACTTTGCCTATTCTTCATTGCTTTGTATGGGCATGTCCATTTATTCCGGTCACAAACTGGTTTCTCCAAAGAAGAAAAAAATCACTGAATCAAATAATAGTGAGAATAGTTAAATAAAAAATTGACCTTTATTCATCAAAGACAAAGGGGCTGTTGCAAAATAGATGAGTAATCAATCTATGGAGCAATAGCTCCATTTAGTACCATATAAGTGTAAGAGATAAAGTATACCATTGCTCTTGTAACTAGGTGATGCTGTATAGGATAAAGCCTTTTTACAGGCGGCTTCCAGCAATGCATCCGAGTATTTCTCAGCAAGCTTAAGAAGTCCCATACAACTTCGGTAGGTTTGTTGTTCCACACTCTTGGAGGTCAATATCGCTTTGACTACAGTGTACGTATTTATGCCAATCCGCTCAGCCCATTTACGGAAGCGGTCACCGTTCCATTCCAGGTATTTCTGGTGGTCTACCGGCATATGTTCTGTAATGGTGCTGTACTGCCCGGGGCGTCCTTTCGGACAACGATGAGAGGCAATGCGGTTATGCTTGTAGAAAATTTCAATTGTAGTATCTGTTACCCTGACATCAACTTTCTTTTTGATGTATTCATACGGAACGGAGTATAGCATTCCGTCCACAGATATGTGATAATTGAACTGGACAGTGGCTGTATTCCAGTCGCTCAGTTCAAAACGGGTAGCAGGTAATGGTGCCAGCAATGGTTTTTCTTCCCCAAGAAATAAGCTTCGCCGACTACCCTTTTTCTTCTGAAAGAGCCTTTGGTTAAACAGTTCTAGCTTATCTCTGATTGCACGATTCAATTCGGCAAGGGAGAAGAACTGTTCATCCCGAAGCGCTGCTGTGATCCAGGTAGAAATATTTCCTACCGTTCTCTCAGCATTCGGCTTATCTTTGGGAGCCCTGACACGCGCCGGAATAATAGCGGTGCCATAGTGTTCGGCCATCTCCTGATAGGTTTCATTGATCTGCTGGTCTTTAAAGCCACCATTGTGGACAACTGCAGTTTTACAGTTATCCGGTACGAGAATTCTGGCAACACCGCCAAAATATTCGTACATATGGATATGTGCATTGATCCATGATCTCTGCTTCATATCCAGAAAGGCTTCCACATATGCATACTGGCTGTAGGTCATCACACCAACAAATATGTAGGCTTTGATGATTTCTCCGGTATCCGGGTTAACGATTGTTGCAGGATCCCCTGCCCAGTCTACTTCAACTTGTTCGCCGGGTTTACGGTTGATATGCATGGTAGCGTGTCGTTTCTGCTCATCCTGCTGGATGTGATAGCAGAACTGGGAATACATGAGCGGTTCTTCACCGTTTGCACGGCAGTCCTCCATGTATTCTGTCCACAAGAGTTTCCTGCTGACTCCGTTACGGAGTAGTCCCTTGTGGATGTAAGCGTAGTCAGGCATCCTTTTATTGGATTTGACTTGCTTTGCAGAAGGAAAAAACTTTTCTGCAAGAACAGCATCGGTGTCGCTTTTATCAAGCGGCCAGGAAATACCTAATTCCTTTGCGCGCTTCAAAACGCGATTGACCGTTTTCTTGGATACATTGCAGCTGTCGGCAATACTCTGTTGACTGAGCCCCAGACTTTTTAGTCTAAGAATCTCTCGATACTTGGTCATGGTCATGACCTCCTTTGAATGTATTTACACCAAGCGGTGTATGCTTACATTCTAAAAGATTTATGATTAAGGTTTCCACCACCGGAATGGTGGTTCCCTCGAAAACGGATTTACGGTTTCCTTACACCGGACAGCAGGGACACGAACACCGGATTATTCATAATTATCATGAATATATTTGTCTTTGATAGATTATATAAACTATCAAAGGTTATAATTTTAGGAAATTTTGCTGCACTCTATATGCATTATCTAATTCTTCCCATGTTGAAATACTTAATGAATGGATCTTTAAACAATAATCCATTATAGTCTTTCGCAAATATGTATCCACCTTTTTTATTTCATTAATATCTGGTTCAATTTCAAATATAGATTTTCCTCCATGAAGTATCGGATTTCTATATTTGTTTTTCAGTTGCTCATACTTTTGTTTGTTCCGTAAATAATCCGCCTTATCAATAGCTAATATTGTAAAAACTAACTTTATTACCTTTTCTTTATTATAATTTCGTGGATCGATTCCATCAAAAGTATCAAATAAGTAACTAATTCGTTGTGTCCAATCTCTGACATATTCTGACTCACAAATATTCACCAAAGAACGCTTACACAAATTATCAATACAATTTGCATTACCAAACAATATTTCATATATATCATCTTTATAAAGTTTAATACAATTATATGCCTCGCTAGGAATCTGATACTCACTGAATACCCTTCCTGGTACAAATTGTAAGAACAATTCTTCCTTATCTTCTACAAACTCATAAATTGCCCTAATACCTGTTCTTAACCCAACTCTGGGAGGTAATACTTCTCCGTTTAGAATATCACCCCCTGATAGCATATCATAATACAAACATTCATTGAGCTCATTGCAAATGTAATCCACAAATTGCTCCCTTATTATTGGTGAACGCATGTATTCATCACTGATTTTAGGCAGATTTAAACCTATAACACGCGGATATCCATCATCAGCTCTTTCACAGCGATATAATATTTCTATAATATATTCAAAGTCTTCTATTGAAAAATCATTAAAAATAGATTCATAATCTCCCCCCAAATCTTTTGATACATAATTTTTATAGTATCTATCATATTCGAACTGATTCAAACTTGGAAGAAGTAAATAGTTTCCCCTTTTCTCTGGATAGCTGATCTGTAATCCTTCCAACGTTGCAACATATGTTGTCCTTTGAGAATAAACGACTGGTAATCCCGCAAGTGATTGCTCTTGTGGCATTTTGTATGAATACTTGCTTGCAACGGTGTACAAAGGGAACATAATAAAAAACTTAATAATGGACTGCCAATCTTACACAAAGTACCGCCCAAACGAGACTACGGGCGGTATTTTTGTATCATGGCGGAGAAAGGAGGAACTTCCCACGGGGGCTTGACTGAAAAGTTGAGCCCCTTTTTTCATGCCAAAAAACAGGAGGTAAATGCTTATGGCAGATGATAAAACCACAAAAACGCCGGAACAGCCGGTAACGGATAGCGGGCCGGGCAAGGAAACGCCTCCCGCTCCCCCAAAAGAGCCGGAGAAGGTTTCCGTTTCCCCGGAGCCGGAAAAAAAGACGGAACCGGAGGTAAAGAACCCACAGGTTTCTGTCTATAACTTCGCTGAAATTATGAAGGAAAAGAAAGTCGAGGAACGGGCGGCAGCTCCCAGCGGGGAAAAGCCTGTCCCGGCAAAAACGGAAAAACCGGAAAAGCAGCCGGAGGCTCCGAAGAAAGCGGAGGAAAAACCCAAAGAGCCGGAACAGCCGAAGCGCCGGGGCCGTCCCCCGAAGGCAGATAAGGACAAGGACGCAGCCCCGAAGCCCAAAGCTCCCGCACAGAAACCGGAAAAGGCGGTCAAAAAGGAACCGGAGAAAAAAACGGCTCCAACGGTGCAGACTGCTCCCACTCCGAAGGAACCCGAAAAGCCGAAGGATGCACCACGCCGGGGCAAGGAGCAGATCGTCTATATCAAGCTGAACGAGCTCTACGCCTTCAAGAACCATCCCTTTGAAGTCCGGGACGATGAAGAAATGCGGGCTATGGTGTCCAGCGTCAAGGACAAGGGCGTTACCCAGCCTGCTATCGTCCGTCCCCGTGAGGATGGCGGCTATGAGATCGTGTCCGGCCACCGCCGCCAGAAGGCCAGCGAGCTTGCCGGGTATGCGGATATGCCCTGTATCGTCCGAAACCTGACAGACGATGAAGCCATCACACAGATGGTCGAGGACAATCTCAACCAGCGTGAAGAAATCCTACCCAGTGAGCGGGCCAAAGCCTTAAAAATGCAGCTTGAGGCTATCAAGCACCAGGGCTCCCGCACTTCGGGCCAGATTGACCCGAAGGACGCTGGCAAACGCTCCAACGAGATCGTGGCCGAGCGCAATAAGATGGCGGTCAAGCAGGTGCAGCGGTATATCCGTCTCAATGAGCTGGTTCCCGACCTGATGAAGTTGATGGATGAAAAAAAGCTGGGCTTTACTACGGCGGTGGAGCTTTCCTATGTCAGCAAAAAGAACCAGAACTATATCGCCGTTGCCATTGACAGCCAGCAGTCCTCTCCTTCGCAGGCGCAGGCAAAGCGTATGCGTGAGTTGGACGAAAAGAAGCTACTCAACGGGGATGTGATCGACGGCATTATGATGGAGGACAAAAAGGAGGTAGACAAAGTGATTTTGACAGGTGCGGAACTGAGCAAGTATTTCGGCAAGGAAACTACGCCGAGGGAAATGAAGGACCAGATCATCAAGCTGCTGGACGACTGGAAGGGTCAGCAGAAGGAACACGAAAAGCCGGAGAAGAAAACCGAACAGGAAAAGTAAGCCCAAACTTCGGGTCAGCATGGCCCGAGGATTGCGGGGCTCTGCCCCGCGCCCCGAAGCTCTGGAGATATAAATTATTCCCCGTCGCCAGTTATTCCGTAGCATAGCCGGGAAAATCAGTCAAGGGCAGCGCCGCCGCAGGCGGTGCCAGAGGCACCCTTGACGGATTTCTCCCGGTTATGCTTTTTCCCGGTCAAGCGACGGGGATATAAATTCTCCAGAGCCGTTCCCCTTCCCGGGGGAAGGGGCGGAGGGGTTGGGCGAACTCTTGCTTTTCCCTAAACCAAAACAGAAATGGAGGCTCAACCAATGAAACGACCTTTAGCATACCTGACTGCCGCATGGAGCGGCGAGCCGGATGTTGATATGGAGCTGGCGGCCCACTACTGCCGTCTTACTTATGAGGCGGGCTTTTCCCCGATCTGCCCGCTCTTGTACCTGCCGCTGTTTTTGAATGACAGCGTTCCCGAGGAACATAAGGCCGGGATTGATATGCGCCGGGATATGCTGCGGCGCTCCCACACCCTGATCGTCTGCGGCAGCGCTGTGGACGAGGATGTGAAAAACGATATTGCGGTTGCCGGACGGCTGGGCATTGCGGCGACAACGCTGGAAGGGGTGCTTGCCGTGAAGGGACACGGCACCCCGGGCCATGCCGGACATTAAGCTGGGGAGCCTTTTCGACGGGATTGGCGTGTTCCCTCTGGCTGCTTCCCGGTGCGGTATCCGTCCGGTCTGGGCCAGCGAGATTGAAAAAGCGCCCATCTCCATAACCAAAAGGCACTTTCCCGATATGGCGCATTTGGGAGATATTACGAAGGTGGACGGCGGGAAAATCCCACCTGTCCATATAATTACCTTCGGTTCCCCCTGTCAGAACCTTTCTCTGATCGGCAACCGCTCCGGCCTTGCTGGGGCAAAATCAAGCCTGTTCTATCAGGCGTTTCGTATCATACAGGAAATGAGGGATGCTACTGATAACCTATATCCAGCTATCGCTGTTTGGGAAAACGTCATGGGAGCGTTTTCTACAAATGACCGGATGGACTTTAGAGCCGTCCTATCCGCCTTCTCGGACACCGAAGTTCCAATGCCTCCTTCGGGAAGATGGGGAAACGCTGGAATGGTGCGAGGGGGAACGCCTGATGTGTGCTGGCGGCTCATGGACGCCCAGTATTGGGCAGGCTCCCGAAGGCTGGCACGAAGGCAGCGGATTTTCGTCGTGGCGGATTTTGGAGGCAGACGTGCCGCAGACATACTATTTAAGCCCCGTCCAATGCTCCCACTTCCTCCGCCTTGCGGAGAGGGCGGGCGGGCCGCCGCCGAAGGAGATCGAACAGCTTCTTTTGAAACAGGGCGGCAGATACCAGTCATCCACCCCTTTCAGTGCTTCCGTATGCGGGGAGCGGCAAAAAGGCAGGAAGAAACGGCCTTCCGAAACAGCTTCGGATTACCAACTGACCCTTTTCCCACTCTTTTAGCCAGTGATGTAACGCCCTTTGCCTTCTGGTATGAGGGCGACCCGGAGGGCGGCTGTATCCGTTTTCTGACGGAAACGGAAAGCGAACGGCTGATGGGGCTGCCGGAGGGCTGGACAAAGTACGGGGCGGACGGCGTGGAGATCCGGCCTCTGCAACGTTACAAGGCGCTGGGAAATGCGATTGCCCTCCCTTGCGCCGATTACATTATGGCCGGGATTTATGAGGTGCTGGCTGACCGGGCCGGAAAGGAGGAATAAGCCCATGTTTGAAGCCTATATAACCAATACAGCCCTGTACCCCTTAATGGGGATCGAGGTAGGGACAACGGTACATTTCCCCACGACGACACAGGAGTTGCAGGCCGCCCTTGCCAAAATCGGGATAGATGGGAAACGGTACAGCGAAGTGTTCTTTACCAGCTTTGACAGCGATGTGCTGGGGCTCTACGATCATCTCTACGAATGTGAGAACATCGACGAGCTGAACGAGCTGGGCCACGCCCTGCTGGAAGTACGGGATAAGGGCGGACTGGAAACCTTTGAAGCCGCTCTTGTCTTGGGAAACCACACACGGAGCGTGAAGGATTTGATAAACCTGACCCAGAACCTTGACCTGTACCGCTTTTACCCGGATATTTCTGATGATGAAGGGCTGGGCCGTCTTTACGCCGACGAGCTTGGGACCATCGACATACCGGAGCACATTCAGAACTACTTCGATTATGAGGCATACGGGCGGGATGTGCGTATCAACGAGGGCGGCGTATTCGCTCCCGGTGGGTATGTGTCGGCAGTCCCGGAGGGCTTCAAGGAGTATTACCACGGGCCGCAGGACATTCCGCCGGAACACCGGATATTTGCCTATCCTGAAAAGGCCGAGCCTGTCCACTCCATTCTCGCTGCACTCAAACGGTTTCAAGAAGCCCCACCCGCTCCAAAAAAGGACAAGGCGGGGCCTTCCCATGAAGAACGGTAAGACTTCGGGCCAGCATGGCCCGAAGCATAAAGGGGGTGCATACCATCAACTATTACCCTATCAATGAAGGAGCCGCCCGCCGGGCAAAAGAAATGAACAGCTTTTCCGACTACAAGGAAGGGAGCGCAACGGCGGAATACCGGGCAATGGTGGACAAGGCCGCCGCCATAGCGGAACAGCAGAAATCCCGGGTGGACCCCATGTACCATGAGAAGATCGACCATCTGTTAGACACCTACGCCCGCAAGCTGGCCGAAAACATGAACCAAGGCTTTGCCATTGACGCGAGGGTTCCCTCTGTGCTGATCGCCGGACCTGCCAATTTCCCGGTGGGAAAGAAGGAAAAACAGAACCGGGCCCGGGACAGCAACATGGAGGAATGGCGGTATATTCAAGGGCTGCTGGATAAGATACGCAGTACCGGCATGGGCGGGATCAGCGCCGATGACCCGGCAGCGATTGAAAAGCTCCAGAAGAAGCTGGACGGGCTGGAACGCTCCCAGCTCATTATGAAGGAGGTCAACGCCTATTACCGCAAGCATGGCAAGCTGGACGGCTGTGCGCTGCTGTCGCCGAACCAGATCGAAAAGCTGAAAGCAAGCATGGCGTCAAGTTGGCGAAGCGACCCGAGGCCCTTTGAAAGTTACCAGCTAACCAACAACAATGCGGAGATCCGCCGGGTAAAGGCCCGTATCGAACAGCTTTCCAAACAGGCACAGCAGGAATTTTCCGGCTGGGAGTTCGATGGGGGTCGTGTGGAAATGAACCGGGAGGACAACCGCTTGCAGGTGTTCTTTGACGGAAAGCCTGACGCGGACACCCGGGCCGAGCTGAAAAGCAGCGGCTTTCGTTGGGCTCCCAGCGTGGGCGCATGGCAGAGGCAGCTCACGGACAACGCCATCCGGGCGGCTGACCGTCTGGAATGTATCAAGCCGCTGTCCGGCGAAAAGCCCTCCCAACTTCAAAAGAAGCCCTCTATCTTGCAGACCATGCGGGAACAGGACGAAAAAGTCCAGACGGAGCCGGAAAAGAAAGCTCCGTCCGGCAGAGATGCCGAGCGGTAAGCCTCGGGCCACATTGGCCCGAGGTTTTCTGTTCCCCGAGATTGTACGGGGGCCTCCCGGATAGCGGGAACCCCGACGGAAAGACTAACTATTAAAAGTCAAGGCCCAAAACAAAATTTTCGAGAGAAATTTTAAGGTGGTGAAAATTGGTATAGCAAACAAGAGCATCCGTTGTCGGATACTCGCTCCGTATAAAATCGCACGCTTAATAATCAGCTAAGAAGGCTTTCCCAGAACGCTGCATAGCAAAAATAAGCCTTACCAGCTTTTTAGCAGCATGAGAGATGGCAACATTGTAATGCTTTCCCTCAGAACGCTTCTTTTCAAGATAGGCCGAGAATGTAGGACACCAAAGGCAAACATATTTGGCGGCATTGAAAAGAGCATATCGCAAATATCTGGAGCCACGCTTTTCCATGTGAGCATAACAGTTTTGCAGTTGCCCTGACTGATATGTAGATGGAGAGAGTCCAGCATAAGCCAGCAGCTTGTCTGCGCTTGCAAAGTTGGAAAAATCTCCAACTTCAGCAAGAATCATTGCACCCATATGTCGGCCAATACCGGGAATTGTAAAGATGGGAGAATCCATCTGAGATGTAATCTTGTCAATTGCGGATTCTACCTCAGAAATTTCTTTGTCCAGCTTGCGGATGAGAGCAATCGTGTGTTTCAACTCCATAGACTTAGCAGGCATTTTCGAGCCAATGGAGACCCCTGCGGCTACTTGGATTTCCGCGGTTTTAGACTTGGTATAACGACCTTTAGAGGCGGTGCAAAGAGTCTCAGCGAGTTCTTCAGTATTAGCGTTTGCGATATAGCTTGCACCCGGATAGTTGCTCAGCAGTGCGTATACAACAGCGATGTGCAAGCTTGAGACCAGCTTTTCGAGCTCCGGAAACAGAATATTCACTAACCGCGCAACGGAGCTTTTCAGCTTGGCGCGCTCTTTTACCTTATCAAATCTGTATCTGGTTAGTGACTTTAGCTCTTCATTGTGGTATGCTGTATTTGAGTAGGACTTGAGGTCCACATCAGACATGAGCATCATTGCAATGGTACGCGCGTCTATCCGATCTGTTTTGGTTCTTCGCAGGCTGAGACTTTTCCGGTAGAGGTTCGTGTGCAGAGGGTTAATGACATAGGTTGCCAGGCCGCTGTCTAAAAGAAACCCCAGCAGATTGTAGCTGTAATGTCCTGTGGCTTCAAGCCCTACTTTTATTTTGCTTTCACCTTGGGAACAGCTTTGGATTCTTGAAAGAAGCGTCTCAAAACCGATGCGGTTATTGGCAATGGTAAATACATCTGCCAAGACCGTTCCTTCCGAGTTGAGGATAAAGCAATCGTGCTTGTCCTTTGCAACATCGATACCAACAAAAATCATTTCTTTTTACCTCCGGCGTTTTATTTTACAGTGCTGCTTAGAGCCACACCTCTTTGCTATGTAACCTCGTTCTATATAAACCGTCTGGCGGTATCTAACTGATTAACACTAAAAACAAAGAGCCGTGGTTGGAGCCTTTCCGAAACCGTCTTGCGGTAGGAGGTTTAAACCAATCCACAGCACCTTGTCTATTGTAGCATTTTGTCCTTGGAGAGGGACTCTAATAACTACTACTTTATAATACGAGGAGGTTTTATGCAGGAAGAAGTAAACCAAAAAACGGTTGCCCTTTCGATCAGGACAACGAAGCTCACAGGAAAAGTGCTGGCTGCCGCTCTTGGCAAGGTGGTTCGGGCGCTGCAAAAGCACCACCGGAAGGCGCTGACCCCGCAGGGACGCCAGAGCGTAAAAAAGCTGATGAACCACTATGGCGGCAAAAGTGCCATGCCCTATGTAGGAGCTCCAAAGGATTTTGACCGGATTGCGAAGGAGTTCCATGTGGACTACGCTTTCCATAAAGTGAGCCCCGGTCATTACCTGCTGTTTTTCAAGGCTAATCAGGCGGACGCTATCACGGCGGCCTTCCAGAAGTACAGCGCAAAGGTGCTGAACAAAGAGCAGGACAAGGCTTCCATCCTCGGCCAGCTTCGGAAATTCACAGAGCAGATCAGGACACAGGCAAAGGAAAAGCAGCGAACCAGAGAGGCGGTGAAGGACGGACGTTGAGTGACAAGATCAGAAAATATGTGCTCCCAAACCTGCCGTACCTCTTTGTGTTCTGGTTTTTCTCCAAAATCGGGACGGCCTACCGGATCGCCCCCGGCACAGACTTCGGGACAAAGCTCATGGGGATGCTTGATACCTTCCCCAAAGCCTTTGAAACCTACTGGCCGGGGCAGGGAGGTATTGACCTGCTGGTGGGCCTTGCCGGTGCTTCTGGGATGTATCTGCTGATACAATCAAAGATCAGGCAGGCGAAAAAATTCCGGCGGGATGCGGAGTACGGCACCGCCCGCTTTGGAACAAAGGAAGATATAAAGCCATTTGTTGACCCTAAATTTCAGAACAATGTCATTCTGACCGGGACGGAGTTCCTTACCATGAACACCCGTCCGAAGATACCCGCCAATGCCCGGAACCTAAACGCCTGTGTCATCGGATCGTCCGGCTCGGGAAAGACAAGGTTCTGGTTGACCCCGCAGCTCCTTCAAGCCCATTCCTCGTATGTGGTGGTAGACCCGAAGGGCGGCACTCTCGACCAGTGCGGGCGGTTTCTGCAACGGGAGAAATACAGGGTGCGGGTGTTCAACAGTATCGACTTTTCAAAATCCATGCACTACAATCCGCTGGCCTATATCAAGACAGAAAGCGATGTTTTGAAATTTGTTACCGCCCTGATTGCCAACACCAAAGGCGACGGCAATCAGGGCGACGAGTTCTGGACAAAAGCAGAAACCCTCTTGTACTGCGCCCTTGTGTCCTACATCGTCTTTGAGGGGCCGGAGGAAGAACGCAACATGAATACGCTGGTGGAAATGATAAACAGCATGGAAGTCCGGGAGGATGACGAAACCTTCAAAAACGCGGTGGACTATATGTTTGACGGGCTGGAACGCCGCAGCCCCCAGCACTTCGCCGTGAGGCAGTATAAGAAATACAAGCTCGCCAGCGGTGTTGTATGCTCTAAAAGACTTCTTAATCAAGCGGTTGGGAAGTCTCTTAGAACACACAACCTAAAACCGAAGAAAGGAGCGCAAGTTATGAGAAAAAACGAGAAAATCACTGCTCTGTACGAACGACTGAGCCGTGATGACTTTGGCAAAGATGATGACCAGCAGCGTGAGAGCAACTCCATATCCAATCAAAAGGCTATGTTGGAGGAGTTCGCCGCACGGCAGGGCTTTACAAACATTGTCCATTTCACGGACGATGGCATTAGTGGTACTTGCTTTGACCGTCCCGGATTTTTAGCAATGATGAAAGAAGTGGAAGCCGGGAATGTGGAGTACCTGTGTATCAAGGACATGAGCCGCATGGGTCGTGACTATCTGAAAGTCGGTCAGATTATGGAAATCCTGCGTCAGCGTGGCGTTCGCCTTATCGCCATCAATGACGGCGTGGACAGTGCCAGAGGGGACGATGATTTTACCCCTTTCCGCAACATTATGAACGAGTATTACGCCAGAGACACCAGCCGTAAAATCCGTTCCACTTTCCAGTCAAAAGGCAAGTCCGGCAAGCACCTCACAGGCACGGTCATTTACGGCTATCTCTGGAACGAAGCCAGAGACCAATGGTTGGTTGACCCCGAAGCCGCTGATGTGGTCAAGCGCATCTTTGCCATGACGATTGACGGCTACGGTCCGTATCAGATCGCCAGCAAACTGAAATCGGAAAAGGTGCTTATTCCGTCTGCTTACCTTGCCCAACACGGCGAGGGCGTGAACAAAAACAAGACTTTCAAAGATATGTACGGCTGGGGTTCTTCCACCATCTGCAACATTCTTGAAAAGCGTGAATATCTGGGACACACCATCAATTTCAAGACCCGAAAGCACTTCAAGGACAAGAAAAGCCATTATGTCCCGGAGGACGAATGGACAATTTTCGAGAATACCCATGAGCCTATCATTGACCAGCAGACCTTTGACCTTGTGCAGAAAATCCGTGGGAATGTCAGACGCTACCCGGACGGCTGGGGCGAAGCAGCTCCCCTCACAGGCTTGCTTTATTGTGCCGATTGCGGCGGCAAGATGTATGTCCACCGCACCAACAACGGCAAGCGCATTTCTCAATACACCTGCTCACAGTACACCAAAGTTCCTTGCGGAACGCTCTGCAAGACCCAGCACCGTATCAATGAAGATGTGGTACTGTCCCTTGTCTCGGAAATGCTGAAAGCCATTGCCGAGTATGCCAAGCATGACCGAGCCGAGTTTGTCCGTGTGGTGCAGGAAGCGCAGTCCAGCCAGCAGACGGCAGAGGTCAGGAAGCAGCGGACACGCCTTGCCACAGCAAAGCAGAGAGTTTCCGAGCTGGAAGTCCTGCTCTGCAAAATCTATGAGGACAACATTTTAGGCAAGCTGTCCGACAGCAGATACGCCACTCTGGACGCTCAATACGAAAAGGAACAGTCCGAGCTTACCGCTGAAATCTCTGTTCTGGAAAAGGCTGTCAAGAGCTATGAGAAGCACGAAAAGGACGCTGACCGTTTTATCGCTCTGATCGACAAATATGAGAACTTCGACAAGCTGACCATTGCCATGCTCAACGAGTTTATCGAGAAAATCCTTGTGCATGAGCGTGACCGCAAAGGCAGTATACAGACCACACAGGAGGTCGAGATTTACTTCAATTTTGTTGGGCGATTTGTTCCCCCGGCGTTTGGAGAAGTGGAGCTGACCCCGGAAGAATTAGAGGAAATCCGCAAACGTGAGGAACGCAAGGACAGGCTTCATCAGAACTACTTGAAGCGGAAAGCCAGCGGAGCGCAGAAGCGATACGAGGACAAAATCAAGAAGCGGAAAAAGGCAGAAATCGAAGCCAAGAAAGCCGCTATTCGTGCGGAGGATATTGCAAAGGGAGTGTTCGTCCCTGTCAGCAGTTTACCGCAGAGAGAGCCGATGAAAGGAGTACAAACAGCATGAATATCACTTATACACAGAACGGCGATTATCTTATCCCGAACATCGTTATCCGCAAGACCAAGCCCCTCGGACACTACGGCAGACTTCGCAAGGCGTATCTGGAAATGCACCGTCCGATACTGTTCAATGAGCTGGTGCTATCCGACAAGCTCTTTGAGCATTGCGCCGAGATTGACGAAGCGGCACGAAACCGCATGGAGCTGATCGTGCGGTCACTGGCAGAGCAAAACGGCGTGACCGAGCAACTAAAAGCCAAAAACCAAATGGAATGGGTGCGGCAGATGAACGCTTGCAAGGCACAGGCAGAGGAGATTGTGAAAGCGGAATTGATTTATGATTGAGCGAGGAAGTCCGGGCAGAAAACTGTTCGGACTTTTCTCATGTAGTCCAAAGTTGCGGTAGAATTGTTCACGAGTTTTATGGTACAATTTATGCGAATAAAGAAAACGGAAAATTAGAATCTAACAAGAGAATGTGGTTGTATGAAAAAATCCATATTAGTATTTTGGGCAATCGTGTGTCTGTTACCTATTCAAAGGAGGTTTAAGAATTTCAAATGAAACATATAAGAAATATATTGCTGTTGATTACGATTATTTTTGCTTTTGTTATGCAAGCTGAAGTATATCAAAATATGCTCTGGAACTTTAATGGTGCTTATTATTTATCGTCCAGATACACAACTACTAATGACGATATGGATTCATTTTTAGCCAATGCAGAAGATACAGCTGAGAAGCATGGTGTTCATATTTTTTCGACTTTTAATCAGAGAGTTTCTAATTATCAGACAAGACTTTATATTTATGGTGATGATACCGTTGTTCGGGATAGTCTTAAAAGCACAATGGATATTGAGGAAAAAACATATACGGCTTTGATAGGTGGAATCACCGTAATAGAATTTGAAGATTTTAGAGAAGCAAAAAACACAGGCAATGGACAGGAAATAATGGTCAGCTATATCGGTGATGATGATGACATTATTGCCACATATCAAGATTTGGCAAAAGAATATTCTATATCGCAGCCAGAGTTTTGGCAATCAACCGAAACTGATATGATGTTCATTGTTTGGGGCCTGGTTGCCATATTGATGATTGTACTTAATATGATTGAGGTGATACGCAGACAAAAGGAAGTAGTTGTACGAGCTTCTCTGGGCGAAAATGCTGCTGTGATTGCTCTAAAAGCTGTAGTGGCTGATATGATTTCATATGCTGCATTATTCGTCTTAGCAAAGTTGCTTGTTTCTCAATTTATATCGGGAGCGTATGAAGATCATCTCATTTTGGCAGTGTATTGTGCCGGAGCAGTTCTTTCCGTAATTCCTTATGCTGCTTTTGTCCGCTTTGATGTAAAAAAAGCCTTTGCCAATGCTTCAGATAAAAAAGGTATGTTTTATCTTCTGAACGGTCTTAAAGTATTTGCTACTGCTATGACAATTTTTACAATAACTACAAATCTCAGTAGCATTCAAGGTAATTTACTTACAAACACTACTCTTTTAGAAAATCATTATAATGATTATTATTTTGGAGTTATGCAGATTGAACCTCCTTTTGAAGAAAATGAGGAGGAATCCAAAGAGAGCAAATTTTGGAATGACCTTTACGAAAATGAATACAACACGATAAATCCGGTGGTCTGCATAGGCAGCCGGATAAGCGATACGGATAATTATATTTTTGTAAATCATAATGCCAGAGATATGCTACAAGGGTTTTCTGATATGCTTACTGAAGATGATGAAAAAGAGGATATCGTGGTCTTCGTGCCAAAGGGAAGAAATGCGGAATCATACAAAGATATCGCAAAAGAGGAAATTGGCTCTCTTACCCAAAATGCAGAAGAACTGCGTGTTGTTTATAAAGAATATTCTGGCAGAGAACAATTTTATTATCTCAATTCGAACAGAGAAGAGGCTATTGACGGATTGTCAAGAGTAACAAATCCGATTGTGATTTATCAGGCAAATGAGGCTGTTGCTTTAAATGGAAGTTATATCGAAACAGGAACATATAATGGTGAGGTAATCTACGGATGCGATGAAAGCACAATTCGCAGTGTTGCGAAAAAATATTCAGAACAGCTTGGTTCACACTATTTTATGCTGACGAATGTCGGAGAGGATTACATTTATAGTCATAGTTTCCTCGTGAAACTGATTGGCTTTATAAGCTCTCTTTGCGTATTAGTATTGCTGTTAGATATCGCTATCATCATATCTGAAGTGAAAATGGAATTTAGACTTAATGCGATGGAAATCTCCCTCAAAAAGGTTTTGGGCTATCGCTTTTATGAAAGGCACAAAAGATTTATTTCCGTTAATCTCTTAGAAAATATAGCCGTTGTGATATTGATTTGCATTGTTTCGATTTTTATATCTAACGCAAGTGTCGGGATTGCTTTACTGATTGGAGCGTTGCTCACCATTATTGAAATGGCAATCATTTTCACAAATATTATGTGGGTTGAAAAAACAAATATCTCAAAGTCATTGAAGGGAGGATGTTTATGATTATAATTCGTGGCTTAAATAAAGCATTTGGAGAGAAAATAATTTTCTCTAACTTTAATTTAGAAATTCCGGATGGAAGTTTTGTAGTAATCAGCGGCGATAGCGGCAGTGGAAAAAGCACTTTACTCAATATGATTGGTGGTATCGAAAAACCGGATAGCGGCAGTATCATAATCGAAGGGCTGAATATTACCCGGCTTAAAAATAAAAACAGTTTTTTTGCGGATACAGTGGGGTTTCTTTTTCAGAATTTTGCACTGCTTGAAAATAAGACAGTTAAAGAAAATTTAAGTTTGATTAAAAAATCAAGCCGAACTAAAGTATCACTTAAAGAAGCTCTTAATCGTGTGGGGTTATCAAAGGAAGTTAACAAAAAAGTTTATCAGCTTTCCGGTGGTGAACAACAGAGAGTTGCTTTAGCTCGTCTTATGATGAAAAAATGTTCTGTTGTTTTGGCAGATGAACCTACTGGCTCACTTGACAAGAAAAATAGAGATATTGTTATGAGGTTATTGCACGAACTCAATGAAGAAGGTAAAACGGTTATCATTGTTACCCACGATCAGGGTATTATTGAAGATGAACCTTATGTTGTGAAAATCTGAGAGTACCTCTTAGAAATGTCTTGATCTACATTTTATGTAATTTGGGTCAGAAGAAAATCCCTTTAGGAACTAAAGGGCGCACTTCTATACTCTCTGTCGAGAGTAGTGCGTCCTGCGGAGCTTCATTCCCGGTCAGCAGAAGAAAACTGCACGACCGAGAATGTTTCGTCACTTCGTTCCGTCAAGGTGGCTACACCCCCTTGCGCCGCTAAAGCGGCTATCCCCTGTGGACTTGCCGTCCGCAAACGGTTTTGACAAACCGTTCGCCGCCAGCAAGTTTGAAAATCAAGAATCTTAATTTGATAAAGGAGTGTGATTCTATGAAAAAGAAATTACCCATAATCCTCTTGGGTGTTATTTTGGCTTGTGTGTTGGTTTTCGGTTTCCTTTATGCAAACAATGACATTGGTAAAACCGCAAACAGTTTAGAAGCAGACATTCGCCAATCTCAAAAAATTTTGGATGATTGGATTGTTGATGGAAGCATTTCCGACACAATGGCTGCATTTATTTCTTACCCACAGGACAAGACAGACCACACTTTTTCTGTCTATGTAAATCGCCCTGGCTTGTCTTTTGGATATTTCTTCCGTGGTGGTGGAGATATAGTTGAGGTTGATGATTACATTGCAGAGTTTGTTGTTGAGGGAAATAACGAAAGGGCATTTATCTCAATGAATACCCAAAATATTGTTCGACTTGAAGTAGATGATGGCAACGGCATTCAGGTGATTGATATTGATAGTGGCAAGCCTTTCGCCATTGTCCTGCCCCTCAATGTAGGAAACATCTGTTTCTATGATACGAATGGAAATGTTGTGGAATATCTTCGCCAACAACTTTGACCAACTTCAATTTACCGAACTGAACACAACAACTGAATACCGAAAAACTGACCGTTGACTGGTCGCAATCTGCGAAAAGTTGACGGTCTTTTTTTATCCCCAAAATCAAAAAAGGAGGTCAATCCCAATGACAAAACCGAAAACCCTCGACCAGCTCCGAGCCGAAAAGGAACGAGCTGAGACGCAGCTTGCACAGGAACAGCACAAGCTGGAGCGTCTGGAGAACAGAAAGAAGTATCTGGAGAAAGGCGAACGCACCAAGCGCACCCACCGCCTTTGCAATCTGGGCGGCACGATTGAGAGCCTTGCCCCGGAGGTCAAAGATCTCACACGCACCGAAATGACAGAGCTGATGGAACACATCTTTTCCCTGTCCGAAGTCCAGCGAGCCGTCCGTCACATGGCGATTACCCATATCAGTCAAGCGAACAGAGAAAAGGAGTTGAAAGCCGATGGCACTATTTCATCTGAGCGTCACGCAGACTAAGCGAAGCGCAGGACAGTCCGCTATTGCTTCTGCCGCCTACCGTGCCGGGGAGCGATTGTATAGCGAGTATTACGGCGAATACAGCGACTACACCCGCAAGGGCGGCGTGATCTGCTCCGACATTCTCCTGCCGTCCCATGCACCGCCAGAATACGCAGACCGCCAGACCCTATGGAACGCCGTGGAAAAAGCCGAGCGTGGAAAGAACGCCCAGCTTGCATACAGCTTTGACATTGCCTTGCAGAATGAATTTTCCCTTGAGGAAAACATCGCTCTTGCAAGGCAATTTTTGTTGGAGAACTTTGTGAGCCGTGGCATGGTGGTTGACTTCGCCGTACACCAGCCAGACCGGGAGGACGGCGGCATACCAAACCCGCATTTTCATGTGCTTTGCCCCATCCGCCCCATCGAGCAGAACGGCAAATGGGGACTAAAGCAACGCCGGGTGTATGAGCTGGACGAGGACGGCAACCGTATCCGGGACGCAGACGGAAAGTTTGTGTTCAACGCCGTTCCCACTACCGACTGGGGCAGTCCCGAAACGCTGGAATACTGGCGGCAGACATGGGCGGAGCTATGCAACGCCAAGTTTGCGGAAAAGGGGCTTGACGTTCGTATCGACCACCGAAGCTATGAGCGTCAGGGCGTGGAGCTTCTTCCCACCGTCCACGAGGGCGCAACCGTCCGGGCAATGGAGAAGAAAGGCATACGCACCGAAAAGGGCGAGTTCAACCGCTGGATCAAGGCAACCAATGCCGTTATCCGGGACATCAAGAAGAAAATCGCTCTCCTGTTCGATTGGATTGCCGAAGCAAAAGCAGAGCTTGCCAAGCCGCAGGCCCCCGACCTTGTTTCTCTGCTGAACGCCTATTACACCCAGCGCAGAGCCGGGGCGTATTCGCAGAAAGGCAAGGTCAGCAATCTAAAGGAGATGAACGAGACTTTCAATTATCTCCGGGCAAACGGCATTTACTCCCTTGAAGATTTGGAAAGCCGTGTCAGCGAACACAGTGCTGCCACAGAGAGCTTGAAGAAAACGCTGGACGAACAGACCGCCCGAATGAAAGCAATTAAGCAGCTCTATGACAGCTCCGCTGCTTTCCAGAGCTTGAAGCCTGTCTATGACGGCTTGCAGAAAATCAAGTTTGAGAAGCCCAGAGCCAAGTACAAGGCAGAGCATGAAGCGGAACTGAAACAGTTCTACGCCGCCAGACGCAAGCTGACCGGAGAGTTCCCGGACGGCAAGGTGGATATGAAAAAGCTGACCGAAGAGTATGACGAGCTGGAACTGGCGCACAACACCACCTATGGCGAGTTTAAGACCGTCAGAGACGATTTACACCGTCTTTGGAAGGTCAAGTCATGCGTAGATACTGCCGCCCGTTTTAACGAGCGTACAGAGGAACAAAAGCTCCAAAATCGACCTCAAACACGACAGAAAAAGGAGGAACTATCCCGATGAATTACACCCAAGCACAGATTGACCGGGCAAACGCCGTCAGTCTGGAAGATTTTCTCCGCACACAGGGAGAGACACTTATCAAAAGCGGACGAGAATACCGCTGGAAAGAACATGACAGCCTGACCGTCCGGGGAAACAAGTGGTTTCGACACAGCCAGAGCAAGGGCGGCTATCCCATTGATTTTGTCATGGAGTTTTACGGCAAGTCCTTTCCCGAAGCTGTCCAGCTCCTGACCGGCGAAAGCGGCGAAGGACAGACCGAAGCCACCACAGCACCGCCCACAGCGTTCCGCTTGCCCTTGCACAACCGAACAGCCGACAGAGCAATTCAATATCTTTGCGAAAGCCGAGGTCTCAACCCGAAACTGGTTGAGGCTTTTCTTCTTTCCGGGGATATTTACGAGGACGCAAAGCGGCACAATATTGTCTTTGTTGGCAGAGACCGAAGCGGTACGCCGAGATACGCCCATGTGCGAGGAACGGCAGACCCATTCAGACAGGATATTACCGGGTCTGACAAGTCCTATCCGTTCCGCTATGAGGGAAACGGCAACCAGCTTTTTGTTTTTGAAGCGCCGATTGACCTTTTGTCCTTTATCTGCCTTTATCCGCAGGATTGGCAGAAAAGAAATTATCTTGCCCTGGGCGGCGTTTCGGGCAAAGCCCTTGACCGTTTTCTTTCTGAACGCAAGGACACCCGAAAAGTGTTCCTCTGCCTTGACAGCGACACCGCAGGAAGCGAATCCTGTACCCGACTGGCACAGTCCATTCCCGGCGAGATCGCCGTCATTCGCCTTGTCCCGGCAAGGAAAGACTGGAACGATGTTCTCCGTCAGCAAGGGGACATTCCGAGCCGCAAATTTATAGCGGAAACAATCACGCTGCGAGAGCTGCCCACTGCCCAGCCTGTCCCCATGCTCCGTATGGCAGATGTGGAGCTGACGAGCGTGGATTGGTTATGGTTTCCGTATATTCCCTTTGGAAAGCTGACCATCATACAGGGCAACCCCGGCGAGGGCAAGACCTACTTTGCCATGCGTCTTGCGGCGGCTTGCACCAACCGAAAGCCTTTACCCGGTATGGAGACCCTTGAGCCTTTCAACATCATCTACCAGACCGCAGAGGACGGTCTGGGCGATACCGTCAAGCCCCGACTGATGGAAGCGGAAGCAGACCTTGAAAGAGTGCTTGTCATTGACGATAGGGACACACCGCTGACCCTTGCCGATGAGCGCATAGCAAGGGCAATCCGGGAGAACAACGCAAGGCTGGTTATCATTGACCCGGTACAGGCGTTTCTGGGCGCAGATGTGGACATGAACCGGGCAAATGAAGTCCGTCCCATCTTCCGCAGTCTGGGAGACATTGCACAGGCTACTGGGTGTGCTATCGTGCTGATTGGACACCTGAACAAAGCCGCAGGAACGCAAAGCACCTACCGGGGATTGGGGTCTATCGACATTACGGCGGCAGTCCGCAGTCTGCTGTTTATTGGCAAGCTGAAGGACAGTCCGACAACGAGGGTGCTTATCCATGAGAAAAGCTCCCTTGCGCCGCCCGGACAGTCCCTTGCCTTTTCTCTGGGAGATGAGAAAGGTTTTGAGTGGATAGGGGCTTATGACATTACCGCTGACGAGCTTCTTGCCGGGACAGACACCGCCAAGACCGAGAGCAAGACCGCACAGGCGCAAATGCTCATTCTGGAACTGCTTGCGGACGGAAAGCGTATGCCGAGCGCAGAGTTGGAAAAGGCAGTCAATGAGCGTGGGATTTCTTCACGCACCATGAGAACGGCAAAGAGCCGTATCGGGGACAGACTTGTGACCGAGAAAGACGGCACAGCATGGGTCTGCTATCTCCGAAACTGACAACAGGAACACGGCAAGCGTGGCAAAGACGGCAAGGTTTTTATAGATACCTTAATGTTGCCGCCTTGCCTTGTTCCATCATACCGACACCGCCCGATGATGAACAGTCACCGGGCATTTTTCATTTACAGGAGGATTTTGAATGAACAATACTGCAACTAACACCGCCACTTGCCCGACTGTCAGAAAGCAGATCGGCAAGACAACCTATATCGTCCGTGTCCATTTCAGCCAGACCGCAAAAGAGACGATGGAGGACAAAATCAAGCGTCTGCTCCGTGAGGAAGTCCTCAAAATGTGACTTCTTTTTGAATTTGATGAAAAAGTCCTTGACAATTCGTCTCTGGCAAGACAGCCAAAAGCATTTTGATTTCCTGCGGTGCAAGACTGGCTCCCTTTGATATTCCCCAACTTCGGGAGATCATGTCTTATGACGAACTGGAGCTGGATAAGCTGGGGGATGAAAAATCAGCGCTGTTCTTTCTTATCAGCGACACGGACACCACCTACAACTTTTTGGTTGCCCTCGCTTTTTCGCAGATGTTCAACCTTCTGTGTGAACGGGCTGATAACACCTATGGCGGGCGTCTGCCCTACCATGTGCGGGTGCTGTGGGACGAGGCAGCCAACACCGGACAGGTGCCGGGGCTGGAAAAGATCGTGGCCGTCATCCGCTCCCGTGAGATCAGCCTGACGCTTTTTTATCAGGCAATGAGCCAGTGCAAGGCATTGTACAAAGACCATTCCGAAACCATCATGGGAAACATGGACAGTATCGTGTTCCTCGGAGGCCGGGAGGCTTCCACCCTAAAGGATATTTCGGAAAACTGGCTGGGCAAGGCCACCATTTCCATGCAGACCGAGGGCCGCAGCCGTGGACAGTCTGAAAGTTACAGCCAGAATATGCAGCGGCTTGGCCGGGAGCTGATGACCACCAGCGAGATCACCACCATGCCCGGAGATAAATGTATCTTGCAGCTCAGGGGGCTCCCGCCTTTCCTGTCCCCGAAGTATGACTTGAAAAAGCACCCGAATTACAAGTACACAGCCGAATTTGATAAAAAGAAAAACGCCTTCCGCTTGGAAAGCCTGTTCCGCCACCGGCCATTGAGACTAAAGCCGGAGGACGAATACACGGTGTACGAAGTGGACGGCTCCGACACAGACGAAGAAGCTGACCTGTTGAATTTCGATGATCTGGACAGCGACGAGTTTGTGTAACTTCGGGCCATGATGACCCGAAGCGCCGCCGATGTGGGCGGCTTTTTTTGTACCCAAAACCATCAAACAAACAAAATGGAGGAACGTATATGGAATTTTTCAATCAGGCAATCGACATTCTTAAAATTCTGGTCATGGCTCTTGGCGCTGGTCTGGCGGTATGGGGCGTCATCAACCTTCTGGAAGGTTACGGGTCGGACAACCCTGCGGCAAAAAGCCAGGGCATTAAGCAGCTCATGGCGGGCGGCGGTGTCGTTCTGATCGGCCTTCAGCTTATCCCTCTGCTGTCCGGGCTGTTCAGCTAAATGTCACCCGTTGTCCCTTTTCCAGAAAAGGAGCTGATATATGGACTTTATCATCGACGCAATCGTTGAATGGCTGAAAGGTCTGCTCGTCGATGGTATCATGGGGAATCTGGACGGCCTTTTCGATAACGTCAATCAGAGCGTTGGCGAAATCGCCACACAGGTAGGCACGACCCCGGCGGACTGGAACGCCGGGGTCTTTTCCATGATACGACAGATCTCCGAAACTGCCATTCTGCCAATCGCCGGGGTCATCCTCACTTTTGTTATGACCTATGAACTGATACAGATGCTCATAGAACGCAACAACCTCCATGAAGTTGACACATGGATGTTTTTTAAATGGGTGTTCAAAACCTTTGTGGCTGTGATGATCCTGACGAATACCTTCAATATCGTGCTGGCGGTCTTTGATGTGAGCCAGCATGTGATACAGCAGTCAGCGGGCATTATCCAGAACGGGACAGAGATCACGCCGGATGTGCTGGACAGTCTGCGGACAGAGCTTGAGGCGATGGAGTTAGGCCCTCTGTTCGGACTCTGGCTCCAGTCCTTCCTGATCCAGCTTACCATGATTGCCTTAAACATCGTGATTTTCGTCATCGTATATGGCCGTATGATTGAAATTTATTTACTCACAAGTTTAGCGCCTATCCCGTTTGCCACAGTCCCCAACAGGGAAACCGGACACATGGGGCAGAACTATTTCCGCTCCCTCTTTGCGGTGGGCTTTCAAGGTCTATTGATCTTAGTCTGTGTCGCCATCTATGCGGTGCTGATCCAGAGTATCGCCACCGACGGCGACCCCATCGGGGCGATCTGGGGCTGTGTGGGATATACGGTGCTGCTGTGTTTTACCTTATTCAAAACAGGCAGTCTTGCAAAATCCATCTTCGGCTGCCATTAAGAGACTTCGGGCCATGATGACCCGAAGCGGAAAGGAGAAATCCATGCAGGAAAAAACTGCGGGCGGAACACCAGCCGCCCCTATAAAGCTGGATGTAAGCGTGCGGATCATCGAACCTGTGAAAAACCTCATGGGCTTTGCCAGCGTGAAATTCAATGACTGCTTTGTGGTGGAAAATCTGAAAATCGTCCAGGGCAGCAAGGGCCTTTTCGTGGGGATGCCCAGCCAGCCGGACGGCAAAGGCGGCTACCGGGATATGGCCTACCCTGTCACAAAGGAGTTCCGGGAACAGCTCAATACCGCTGTTCTGCAAGCCTATGAGGCAAAGCTGGAACAGATGGCGGAGCGCGGCTCTGTGGGGCGTGCGTCCATCAGCGACCAGCTCAAAGCCGGGAAAGCGGCTGCCGAGCAGGCAAAGGCAGAACGGCCCCCGAAGGAAAAGCCCAGCCGTGGGGCGGAGCGTTGACCTCGGGCCATAATGGCCCTAAGCAGAAAGGAGGCGGGAACCATGCCACGCAAACGGGCGGGCTATGACGCGGCCTGCTATTACGACGGAAAACTGCTGGGGCGCTGTACCAAAGCGGACAGCGACGCCTATACCCTGTTGATGAACGCCTGCGGCGGGGAGGCCGCCCGGGTCCTGCGGGAATATGCCTATTTTTCCCCGGAACTGAAAGCCATCTTGGAAAAGGCAGCGCTCATGCAGGCGGATCGGAGCCGGACGGGCGGAATGTTCCATGCGCCGAAAAGCTCCCCGTGGGGTGAGGTGCAGAGCTGTGAAACCCTCTGTCCGGGGGTGTTTTTGGTATCTACCGCCAGCCACGGCGGAACGATGGTGGCAAACGAGGTAGCCGCCGTTCTCTCCCCGGCGGCGAAAAAATGCGGCTTCAAGGACAAGGGCTATATTTGCTATGAGGAGGACGCACAGGAAAGCGTAGTGCTCCGGGAGCTGCTGGACAAAAAGCTGTGGAAAATCCCTGACCGCATTAAGGACAAAGGACAGTTTGAAGAAAAACTCAATCAGTCCATCCGGCAGTATCACCCCGAATACTGGCGGGCAAGGCAGAGCGGACGAGAGGCCGCCGAAGCTGCCCGCAGCACAGCCCCGGCCAAAGAGGCCGCAAGATAACCTCGGGTCATGCTGGCCCGAAGCAATAAAGGAGGTGTACCAAAATGGCCTATGTGCCAGTACCCAAAGACCTTTCCAAAATCAAGACAAAGCTGGCCTTCAATCTGACGAAGCGCCAGCTTGTTTGTTTTTCCGGCGCGACAGCGGTGGGCCTCCCGGCCTACCTGTTTTCCCGTGGCAGTATCGGGAACAGCGCCGCCATGTTCCTGATGATCGGCCTCATGCTCCCGTTCTTCTTTCTGGCTATGTATGAGCGGGACGGCCTGCCGCTGGAAAAGGTGCTGAAAAACATCATCCGCACCCGGTTCCTCTATCCCCGGGTGCGGCCTTACAAAACCGAAAACTTCTATGCGCTGTTTGGCGCCAGAAAGGAGGCGCAGCCGATTGCAAAACAACAGAAGGGCCGGAAAGCCCGCAGGCAGAAAGCCTGAAAAGCAGGGCCTTACCGGCCTGTTCACGAAAGGAAAGAACATTCCCACCACCGCCCAGCAGACCCTCCCTTACCGGGAAATGTACCGGGACGGGGTGTGCCGGGTAGCGGACCGCTATTACACCAAAACCATTGAATACGAGGACATCAACTACCAGCTCGCACAGTCCGAAGATCAGGCAGCCATCTTTGACGGGTGGAGCGCCTGCCTCAACTACTTTGACAGCAGCCTTCCGTTCCAGCTTTCCTTCCTCAACCACCGGAGCCGCCCGGGCAGCCGGTACAGCGTGAACATCGCCATGCAGGACGATGATTACAACAGCGTCCGGTGTGAGTATGTGGAAATGCTGGAAAACCAGATCGCCAAAAGCAACAACGGCATTGTCCGCACAAAGCTCCTGACCTTCGGCGTGAATGTGGACGACCTTTCCACCGCCAGGGCAAGGCTGGAACGTGTAGAGGCGGACATTTGCGGGAACTTCAAAAAGCTGGGCGTCAAGTGCCGTTCCCTTTCGGGGCTGGAACGGCTGGAGCTTCTTCACGGGCAGCTTCATCCCGGCAGCGGCTCCCCCTTCCGGTTTTCATGGGATATGATCCCCAAAACCGGGCTTTCCACCAAAGACTTTATCGCCCCGGACAGTTTCGATTTTCGTTTCAGCCGTCTGTTCCGGGTGGGGACGACTTGGGGCGCTGCCTCCTACTTGCAGATTTTGGCCTCGGAGCTCTCGGACAAGCTGCTGGCGGAGCTTTTGGAAATGGACGCGGAAATGACCATCACTCTCCATATCCAAACCGTCGATCAGGCCGCCGCCGTAAAATCTATCAAGGCCAAAGTCTCCGACATTGACAAGATGAAGGTGGAGGAACAAAAGAAGGCAGCTCGGTCAGGGTACGACATGGACATACTTCCGCCCGACCTTGTAACGTACAGTAACGACGCAAAGACCCTTCTGGAAGATTTACAGAGCCGGAATGAAAGAATGTTCCTGCTGACCTTCCTTGTGGTAAACATGGCCCCGACCCGCCGGGAGCTGGACAATGACCTGTTCACGGTGTCGGGTATCGTCCAGAAATACAACTGCACCTTGAAGCGGCTGGACTTCCAGCAGGAGGACGGTTTTCTTTCCAGCCTTCCGCTGGGTCATAACGGCATTGAGATCAAGCGTGGCATGACGACCAGCTCCACGGCCATTTTCGTTCCCTTTATGACGCAGGAGCTCCGCATGGATGGCGAAGCTGTCTATTACGGGCTCAACGCGCTTTCCCATAACGTCATCATGGCAAACAGGAAAAAGCTCAAAAACCCCAACGGCCTGTTTCTCGGCGTGCCGGGCTCCGGCAAATCCTTTGCCGCAAAGCGGGAGCTTGTGAATGTGTTCCTTGCCACCCGTGACCGGATCATTGTGGTTGACCCGATGGGCGAATATTCGCCTCTTATCAAGCGGCTGGGCGGTCAGGTCATCGAGATCGCCCCGGACAGCCCCCACCACATCAATCCGATAGACATTGATTTGAGCTTCGACGAGGAAAACCCGATGGCGCTGAAAGCCGACTTTATCCTGTCGCTGATGGAGCTAATCGTCGGCGGCAAGGACGGCTTGCAGCCGGTGGAGCGTACCGTCATTGACCGCTGTGTGCGCCAGATGTACCGAGAGCATTTGCAGAACCCGGAAACAAGCAAAATGCCGACCCTCCAAACCCTGTATGACCTGCTCTGTTCCCAGCCCGAGGGCGAGGCGGTACGGCTGGCAACAGCCCTTGAAATCTATGTGTCGGGCTCTCTCAACGTGTTCAACCATGAAACCAATGTGGACCTGAACCGCCGCCTTGTGTGCCTTGATCTGAAAAAGCTGGGGGCCGGGCTTCGGACGATTGCCATGCTCATTATGCAGGACCTTGTCAATTCGCAGGTGTCCATGAATTTCCTGCGCGGTATCGCTACATGGTGCTACTTCGACGAATTTCATGTGCTGCTCCGTGACCGTCTGACGGCAAGCTATTGTGTGGCGATCTGGAAAATGCTGCGAAAAAAAGGGTGCGTTCCGAGTGCTTTAACGCAGAACGTAAAGGATTTTCTGGCAAGCCCGGAGATTGAGAACATCTTTGAAAACTCGGACTTCCTTGTGCTGCTCTCGCAGGCACAGGGGGACCGGCAGATTTTAGCCAAACAGCTTGGGATCAGCCCCCACCAGCTTTCCTATGTGACCCATACCAATTCCGGCGAAGGGCTGCTGTTCTTCGGGAATACCACCATCCCGTTTGTTGACCGCTTCCCGCAGAATACCGAGCTGTACGCCATTATGACCACCCGCCCGGAGGACAAAAAACAGGAAATGAACCGGGCATAACACACTTCGGGCCATGTTGGCCCGAGGTTTGGAAAGGAGGGATACATCATCGGAAAGAAACCGGACAAACGGAATTTTCAAAGGCCGGGGCCGACGGAGAATACCGGGGGCAATCGCCCCGGACCGGCGGAACGGGAAGGGCCTTCCCCTGCACCGTCCCGACGCCTGCGGTTTGAGGACGAGGATACCGGACAGGACAGCCCTTCGGGCCACGATGGCCCGAAGTCCAAAAGCGGTAAGTTTCAAGAGGACAGCCGGAAAAGCCGTCCCTCTGACCGCATGAGGCAGGAAGATGAAGCGGGCGGGCCGCAGGATACCGGCAAGGCACAGGAGCCGGATGGCTCCGCCGAGAAGGCCGGGAGCAAAAAGGACAAGTACCAGAAAGCACAGGCAAAAGCGGAACACGCCGGGGAAAAGCTGGGAAAGGCCCGGGAGAAACTGGACAAGACCGAGGCAAAACGGGCAGCGAAGCCGCCACCGGGGCTTGCAAAAAAGGCAGTCCGGGGAGCCCGCACCGAGGCATGGTTTTATCTCCACAACAAAATCAACGAAGTCGAACATGAAAATGTGGGCGTGGAAGGAGCGCATAAATCCGAGCTGGCCGCAGAGGCCGGAGCCCGGAAACTGACCCGCTATGCCAAACGCCGCTGGCGGGAACACCCAGCCCGGAAGGTGGCAAAGTGGGAACGGAAGGACATAAAAGCCCGGGCCAATGTGGATTTTCAAAAGATGGCCTCCGAGCACCCGGAACTTGCCAGCAATCCGCTTTCCCGTGTGCAGCAGAAATGGAAACTGAAACGCCGGTATTCCAAAGAAGCAAAGGCGGCTGCAAAACAGGGCGCAAAGGCCGCAAAGAAAACCGCTGCCGCTTCGGGAACTGCGACCCGTCGGGCGGCGCAGTTTGTGACCCGTCATCCCGTGGCGGTGCTGGTCCTGCTCCTGCTGTTGCTGCTCTGTTTTCTTGTGTCGGCGGTAAGCTCTATCTTTCCCACGCTTGGCAGCGGCCTTGCCAATGCGTTATCCGGCACCTCCTACGCCTCGGAGGATACGGACCTGCTGGGCGTGGACGAGGACTACACGGCACTGGAAAACGAGCTGGCGCAGACGGTAGCGAACATCGAAAGCACCCATCCCGGCTATGACGAGTACCGCTATTCCGTGGACGAGATCGGCCATAACCCCTATGAGCTGGCGTCCTATCTCTCGGCAAAGTACCATGTGTATTTCCGGGAACAGGTGCAGGACGAACTGCGGGAGATCTTCGAGGCACAGTATGAGCTGACCTTGACGGAGAAAGTCGAGATACGCTACCGCACCGAAACCAGCACCGACCCGGAGACCGGGGAAACCACCACCGAGGAAGTCCCCTATGAGTATTACATTCTCAATGTGACCCTCACAAACAAGACGCTGCCCGCCGTGATCCTGCCGAGGCTTAACGAACAGCAGCGGGAAATCTACACCGTTATGCAGCAGCTCAAAGGCAACAAACCCTATCTGTGGGAAGGGATTTACAACGGCGGCGAAGATACCGGCCCCAGCTATGAGATACCCGGCGAGGCGCTGGATGACCCGGCTTTTGCGGCGCTCATGGAAGAAGCCACAAAGTACATCGGCTGGCCCTATGTGTGGGGCGGCTCCAGCCCGTCCACCTCCTTTGACTGTTCGGGCTTTGTCTGCTGGGTGTACACGGCCAGCGGCGTCCACAACCTGCCCCGTACCACGGCGCAGGGCGTTTACAACCAGTGTGCTATCATTTCCCCCTCCGAGGCAAAGCCCGGCGATATTATCTTTTTCACGGGAACCTATGACAGCCCCGGCCCTGTGTCCCATGTGGGGATTTATGTGGGCGACGGGATGATGCTTCATTGTGGTTCGCCCATCCAATACGCAAACATCAATTCAAGCTACTGGCAGACACATTTCTATGCCTTCGGGCGTTTGTGAGCCAGAGGAAAGGAGTCCTTGCATGAACAAGATCGACAAGCTCGATAAGGAACTGGAAAAAGCCCGGGAGAAGGCTGCCGAGTGGCAGGCCAAAATCCGGGAGCTGGAAAAGCAGAAACAGGAGGAAGAAAACAGCCAGATCGTGCAGGCGGTGCGCTCCTCAAACTGACGCCCGCCCAGCTTATGGCTTTTTTGAACGACCCCAAAAACAGCCTTACCGCTTCGGGTCATACTGACCCGAAGCCGGAGGCACCCGAAAAGGAGGACACAGCCCATGAAGAAAATTAAATACCGCAGGCTGACGGCGATGGCTGCCAGCCTTTTGTGTTGCCTGATCTTTACAGTCCCGGCTTATGCACAGAGCAGCGAGCCGCAGCCGGAGACAGCTCCCTCCCCGGCAGAAACCGAAGCAGAGCCGGAAACCCAGAACCCCTTTACCCCGGACGGGACGGGAACCGTGGTGGACAACGCCACCGACGAGGATGGAAAGGAGTTCTACACCATCACCACAGCAGACGAGAGCGTGTTTTATTTGGTGATCGACAAACAGAAAACCAGCGAGAACGTCTATTTCCTCAATACCGTTACCACAGACGACCTTCTGCCTCTTGCCGAACAGGGTAAGGAACCGCCCAAAGAAGTGACCCCGGAGCCAGAGCCAAAGCCCACCGAACCGGTGGAGGAAGTACCGGAACCCGAGCCGGAGAAAAAGGACAGCCCCCTTCTCTCTCTGCTCCTGATCGGTGCGGTGGTGCTGGCCGGCGGTGGGATTGGTTACTATTTCAAGATTTACAAGCCGAAGCATGAGGCCCCGGATTTGGAAGATGATTACTGCGAATATGAGGACGGGGAGCTGGAGGAGATCGCAGAGGAACCCGAGGACGAAGATACCCCGCCGTGGGAGGAAGATACGGAGGAATGAGAATGAATTTTACAAGCAGCCCTTTTGAACGAATGATGAAGGAAGTACCGCACCCTGGCTGGGACAATGACAACCCTTGTAAGGGATGCCGTTACTACAAGGAGTGCAAAGGAAAGAAAAAACAGTGCCGGAAGAAATTCCGGGCGCTGATCGTGGAGCCCCGCCCTTCGGGCCATCGTGGCCCGAAGTCTTAAATGGACGCCCGGGAGCTGACCCGTGACGAGAAGAAGAAAATCCGTTCTCTGGTCACGGGGATGTGTGCCAACTATGACAGAGAAAGCGGCCTGTGCCTTCCTCTGGACTGTGCCTGTTATATGCTGCACAAGTGCTGGACAGGGGCGTACTGCCGTTACTTCCGTGAGGCTGTCCTGCCCCTTGACCCGGAGCTTCAAGCGGCGCTGACAACGGAAGGCATCTCCCCGGAACTGCGGGCCTGTGCGGTCTGCGGAAAGGCGTTTTTGCCCGAGGGGCGTCAAGCCTACTGTTCCGACGCCTGCAAGGCCGAAGGGAACCGCCGAAAAAGCCGGGAACGCATGAGGAAAATGCGGGAGAAAAGGCCGGGCGGCTGTTACGATTTGCCGCCTCCAAAGGCTTGACATTCCGGGTTTTTTTGAGGGCGTTTCCGGGGTGGGAATATCTTATTACATTTCTCCCCGGTCTGCCCTCTTATTTCGTAACATCCAGCACTTCGGGTCATGTTAGCCCGAGGCACAGAAAGGAGGTATCTCTTGGAGACAGTACAAGGATATGTGATTTTGAAAGCTGCCACCTTTGAAACCGGACACGGCTTTGCGCTGGGGCATAATCCGGGAGCGCCGAGCCCCTTTGTGACCTGGCAGTTTACCGAGGGGGAAAACGGCCATCGGGATTACTACTGGGGTCACTATGGAACCAGTCAGGCGTGGGCGCAGAGGGACTTTGACCGCCGGGTGGACGACTATCAGCAGCTTTACCGTGCGGCGGTCAAGCATACCGAGCTGGGACCGGAGGGCGTTTACCGCTATTATTCCACCCAGCGGCCCGTGGACATAGGAACTTACCCAAAGCCGCCGGATAACCAGCCCCTTTCCATTGTCAACTACGACGATGACAGGCGGCGTCCTGTGGCAGACGGCAGGCTGATGGCATGGGGCGAACTGACCTACGCAAAGCCGCTGACCGAAAAGCAGATGGAGGATTATGAACTGAAACCAGCACCGGGCAATCCTGACCGGGTGCGCCCATCCATTACCGCCCGGCTCAAAGAAGGAACCAGAGGGCAGGAACCCCAAAAGGAGCCCGGCCAGAAGCGGAGCCATAAAAACCATGAGGAACGATAAAGGAGGATCGTTATGCACGAAAAAGACAACTATCTGAAAACCGCCGAGCTCTCCACGGAGCAGAACTGCAACATGATCGACGGCGTACCCAACAATACGCCCATCCCGCCCACGCCCCCGGAGCTGGACGCAAAGCCGCTGGACAAGGTAAAGGAGCCCAAAGAGCGCCGGAAAGGCCGGGAACTGGAACGCTGATGGAGAACCGCAAGCGGAATGTCCATCTGCACGTTATGGTAACGCCGGACGAGCTGGCGGCCATCCATGAGCGGATGACCGAGGCGGGCATTTCCAACGCCGGGGCTTATGTACGGAAAATGGCTCTGAACGGGTATATCCTGCACATCGACCTTACGCCCGTAAAAGAGCTGATCTCTCTGCAACGGCGCTGTTCCAACAATCTCAATCAGGTTGCCGTACACGCACACACCTATGGCGTGTACCCGGAGGAAATCGACGGATTGAAGCGGGACTATGAAAAGTTATGGGGCGAGGTGTCAAAGGTGTTGCGGGAGCTCTCCGAGCTGGTGGCAAAGTAAGACGAGGGCGGCAGGCTTCCGTTGCGGGGCTTGCCGCCCTGCTCTTTTTTTACCACTTCGGGCCAGTATGACCCGAAGGTTTGGGACAGGATTTACTAATCTTTCGCAACATTTATGTCCCCGGGCAGGCATGATAAAATAGAGGTAGGAAGGATAGATAAAGGAGGTTTTGAAGATGAAGATACTGCTGAAAATATTGGTTGCTCCCTTTGCTTTAGCGTTGTCCCTTCTGGCGGCTCTGCTGGTGTTCCTGTTTGATATTTGTGCCGTCCTGCTGACGATTGCCTCTGTGATCCTGGCGGTGCTGGGTGTCGCTCTCTTTTTCACGCCGACGCCCATAGGCGGGATTGTATTTCTGTTTCTTGCCTTCCTTCTTTCGCCGTATGGACTGCAAGCGGCGGCGGGCTCCCTTCTTTGGGCGCTGGACGGAGGCAAATCCGCTTTGTACCGGTTTCTGGCAAGTTAAGCAGCCTCGGGCCATACTGGCCCGAAGTCGGGGCGGTCGGAATGGGCCGCCCCTTTCTCATGGAAAGGAGGAATGATTTTTGGCTACCACAACTTTGTTACAGCGCCATGCGGGCGAAGGCGAAACGATTGCCGAGGCTATCCGGGATTGTCTGGACTATGGCAAGGACCCGGAGAAAACAGAAAGCGGAAAGTATATCTCCGCTTATGAATGTGATCCGGCCACCGTGGCGGACGAGTTCCTTTTGGCAAAGGCCAGCTATGCCGCTATGACGGGCCGGGAACAGAAGAAAGAAAATAATGTGCTGTGCTATCAGATACGACAATCCTTCTATCCGGGCGAGATCACCCCGAAGGAGGCGAACCGTATCGGCTATGAGCTGGCTATGCGCTGGACAAAGGGGCGGCACGCTTTTATCGTTACCACGCACACCGATAAGCAGCACATCCATTGTCACATTTATTACAACTCCACCACCCTTGACTGCACTCGGAAATTCCGAAATTTTTGGGGCTCCAGCTTCGCCCTTCGGCGGCTCTCTGACAGGCTGTGCCTTGAAAACGGGCTGTCCATCGTGGAGAACCCGAAGCCCCGGAGCAAGAGCAAGTATCGGAACTATGGGGAGTGGCAGAAAGACCGGAAAGGGCCGCTTTCCTATCAGGACCGACTGCGCCTTGCCATTGATACTGCGCTGGCGGAACGCCCCGCTGATCTGGACGAATTTCTCAATTTGATGAAGCGGGCCGGGTATGAGGTCAAGACGGTTCGGGGCGGCGGTATCAGCTTCCGGCTGACCGGGCAGGGACAGGAACGCTTCACCCGTCTGCGTGCCTCCACGCTGGGGGACGGCTACGACTTGCAAGATGTTCTGTCCACCATTGAGGGCAAAGAAAAACACCCCGGGCGCTCGGAGCGGAAAATCAGTCTGGCGGTGGATATTCAAGCAAAGCTGGCTGCCGGTAAGGGGCCGGGATATGAACGCTGGGCGAAGGTATTTAACATTAAGCAGATGGCCGCCGCTCTTGCCTATATACAGGACAATAACCTGACCGATTATGAGCAGTTGGCGAAGAAAGCCACCGAGGCGGCAGACCGTTTCCATGTTATTTCCGAACAGGTCAAGCAGACGGAACAGGCCATGAAAACCAATGCTGGGCTAAAGGCCGCAACGGTTCAGTATGCCAAAACCCGCCCAGTCTTTGAGCAGTATAAGGCGACGAAGTACAGCCGGAAATTCCTTGCGGAGCATGAGGCCGACCTTGAACTGTACCGGGCTGCACAAGCGGAAATGCGCTCTCTGCTGGGCGGGGCGAAGCTCCCTAAAATGGATGTGCTGAAGGAGGAAGGCCGCAAGCTCACAGCAAAGAAAAAACAGCTCTATGGAGAATACCAGAAGGCACGACGGGATATGCAGGAGATCGTCACGATCAAGGCGAACATTGACACTCTGATGGGCTACACCGAGCCGGGAAGAAAGCAGGAAAAGGAGCGTTAAGGTTATGAAAATAAGGAGCAAAGCGACGCTGACACTTCGGGTCATGTTGGCCCGAAGATACGGGTTTGGGGCGAGCCCCAACAAGCCGCCTTTGTGCCACTTGTGGCCACAGAGGCATTGCTTGCCACTTAGCGACAGCCCCTAAAATGGCGCAAAAAAACAGAGGCCCTTATTCTGGAACCTCCGTTTCTCTGGCTTTCTTAATGCCCTCGGCTGTGGCTTCTATTACAACAAGCTCTTTTTCATTCATAGAATTTAGGAGCACATCAATGTGCTTTCTGCAAGAACTTGACCTTGCCCCTCCGTCCGCATGAATAAACTGGTCAACTGAAACGTCAAACATGGTAATGAGTTTAACAAAAAGGTCGAAGCTGGGATACTGACCTTTGTTCTCAATATTCATAATGGTACGGGAGTCACGGTCTACTAATTCCGCAACGTAGGCTTGTGTCCAGCCCTTTTCTTCTCTGGCTCTTTTGAGAGCTGCCCCGAGGCCGTGAAAGTCAAACCTTCTTTCATCTTGGTTCATTCTCATATCACCCTATATCATTGTACATTTCGGGCTGGATTATGAGAATGTAATGAAACTTTATGTAAGGTAGTATTTCATTTCACTATTCACTTGTAAAATCTTGATGTAAAAGCCAACAGGCTATATAATTTATGAAGAAATAATTTTTTGAAAAATCCGTCCGCTGTAACATTTCGCGGACATTTGCCTGTTATACTATCTGCAAAAAGCAAAGGAAGTGAGGATATGAAGCAGATTTTAATTGTCGAGGACGACAGTTTTTTGAATAAGATGGTGGCCTATAACCTGACCGCAGACGGCTATGGCGTGACTTCTGCCCTAAATGCCAGAACCGCAGCCGACGCCATCCGCCAGCGGGAATTTAATTTAGTGCTGCTGGACATCAACCTGCCGGACGGGAACGGTTTTGAACTGTGCAAGCTGATAAAGCCCCAGCACCCGGATACCATCGTGATTTTCCTGACCGCCAACGATCAGGAGAGCGACCAGATACGGGGTTATGAGGTGGGCGCGGTGGACTACATCACAAAGCCCTTTGTGATTGGGGCCTTGCAGCGGAAAATCAAAGCCATGTTCGCCATGCTGGAACACCACAAACCGGCCAAGGACATTTACGACGACGGGCGGTTGTTTCTGGACTTCTCGGAGCAGACGGCTTCCTTAAACGGCAAGCCCCTGACTCTATCCCCGATGGAGTACAAAATGCTGAACCTGTTTCGTAAAAATCCCCGGCAAGTGCTGACCCGTGGGCAGCTTTTGGAAAAGCTGTGGGATATAGACGAGAGGTTTGTAGACGAACACACCCTGACAACCTCCATCAGCCGGATTCGCAGCAAGATTGAATCTGACGGCGGCGCACCCTACATCAAGACTGTTTACGGCATGGGCTATCAATGGACGGGAGGCGAGGCAAAATGAAGTTTCAAAACCTCTCGGTAAAGCGGCTGTTTGGCCGGGTGGCAATGGAGCTTGTCCTCTCCATGTCCGGGATCACCATAGCCCTGTTTCTTGTGACAAAACAGATTGCGGTGCTGCTGACAGGCGGGACGCTGCTGCTGTGCGCCCTTGTGGGGATTTTTGTACTGACGCAGGCGTTTGGAAAGCGGCTGTCGCAGTTTACCGCTGACCTGTGCCAGACCTTAGACCACATGATCGCCGGGAATGAAGCGCCCCAGCGGCCAGAGGACAGCGAAACCCAGCTTGCCAGAATCGGACACCGGCTGGCAAGGCTTTACCAGATCATGCAGGAGAACCGCCGCCGGGTGGACGAGGAACGGCAGGAGTTACAGACCCTTGTATCGGATATTTCCCATCAGGTGAAAACGCCGGTAAGCAATCTGAAAATGGCGACGGACACCCTGCTGGAAAAGCCCATGACCGAGGCGGAGCGCACCGACTTTATCCGGGGAATCCGCAGCCAGACGGATAAGCTGGACTTTCTCTTTCAGGCCCTTGTGAAAACCTCCCGACTGGAAACAGGCGTGATCCAGTTGGATAAGAAGCTGGGCCGTCTTTTTGATACTGTGGCGCAGGCCATGAGTGGGATCGTGTATGCGGCGGAGAAAAAGGAAATCGCCGTGTCCGTGGACTGCCCGGAGGATTTGACCGTTTCCCATGACAGCAAGTGGACATCGGAAGCCCTCTTTAACCTGCTGGACAATGCGGTGAAGTACACCCCGGCAGGCGGGAAAATCGCTGTGTCTGTGGTGCTGTGGGAAATGTATGTGGAAATCAAAGTGACCGACACTGGCAAGGGCATTTCCGAAAGCAATCAGGCCGCTATCTTCCAGCGCTTCTATCGTGAGGAAGAAGTACACGAACAGCAGGGTGTGGGCATTGGCCTGTATCTGGCCCGCGAGATCGTAACGCGGCAGGGCGGCTATATCAAAGTGGTTTCGGAGCCGGGCAAGGGTTCGGAATTTTCCATTATGCTTCCCTTGCGTTGAGAGAAACTTTCTGCTTCGGGTCAAGTTGGCCCGAGGTGCAGAGATAAAATGAAATGTCCGAGCGTTGTAACATTTCACCTCAATTTTCAATGAATTTTTTTAGCCGCTGTAACATTTCGCGGACATTTGGGTTTTACAATACACTTATCAACAGGTAGGAAGCCTTGAAAGGAGTTTTGAATATGAGCGTTTTACAGACGATTGACCTGAAAAAGTATTACGGTACAGAACCGAACATTACCCGCGCCCTTGACGGCGTAAATTTCTCCGTGGAGGACGGCGAGTTTGTGGCTGTTGTGGGAACCTCTGGTAGCGGCAAGTCCACCCTGCTTCACATGATGGGCGGGCTGGACACTCCCACCAGCGGAACAGTGATTGTCCGAGGCGAAGAACTGGCAAAGAAGAACGACGAGCAGCTTACCATCTTTCGCCGCCGCAACATCGGCTTTATCTTCCAGAACTATAACCTTGTTCCGATCCTGAATGTGTATGAGAACATCGTCCTGCCGGTGGAGCTGGACGGGGACACGGTGGATCAGAAGTTTTTGGACGAGATCGTTCACCTGCTGGGGCTGGAAGATAAACTGAAAAATATGCCGAATAATCTTTCCGGCGGACAGCAGCAGCGTGTGGCGATTGCACGCGCCCTGATTACCAAACCGGCTATCGTGCTGGCCGACGAGCCGACCGGTAACCTTGACAGCAAGACCAGCGCCGAGGTGCTGGGGCTTATCAAGCGCACCAGTGCGGAGTTCCGGCAAACCGTTGTGATGATTACCCACAACAACGATATTGCCCGTCTTGCAGATCGGATTGTCCGCATTGAGGACGGCAAAATTGTGGAATAAGTAGGGGGTGGCAGACTATGACATGGCCTTTTGAAAATGATACCAGTAACATTGAAAAGAAACTGGCAAAGCGCAGTTTGCACCATGAACGGCAGCGTAATTTATTTGCAATCATTGCTCTGGCACTAACTGCATTTATGATAACTGCGACATTCAGTATTGGCTTTAGTTACTTTGAAACCTACCAAATGCAACAAATCCGCTTAATGGGAACTACCGCAGATGCCGGAATCACAAATGTAACGGAAGAACAGTTGGTTGAGATTTCAAAATCAAGTCTTGTACTTGACGTAGGCATACAGCAGCGTTTAGGCAGTGTTGATACAGAACAACTGAGAAACGCAAGATTAGGTGTAGTATGGATAAATGATACAGAGTGGGAACACCACCGTCTTCCTACTATATCAGGTGTTGTAGGAAATTATCCGTTAAGTAAAAGCGAAATCATGTTGCCTACATGGGTGCTTGAACAGATGGGTATTTCTGATCCACAAATAGGGATGGAAATTGTGTTGTCATACCAAATTGGCGATAGCTATGATTATGTCACGGACACCTTTTTGCTGTCGGGCTACTATACGGACTACATTCCAATGCGCACAAATAATCGTGGTTATGTTTATGTTTCATCCGCTTTTAAGGATAGCTTAAATGTATCACTGGATAATAGTGTTACGGCAATGATCCGTTTTCAAGGCAATGATAATGCTGACAAAAACTGTGAAAGATTGCGGCGTGAGATTGACTTTACAGAAGGGCAAACATTTGAAATTGTACCATTAGAACAGGCAAATGGTGGAACTATTATTTTAGCTGTAATAATTTTAGCAGTTTTTATATCCTTTAGCGGCTATCTGCTGATTTATAATATTCTTTATGTCTCTGTCGTAAAAGATGTGCAATTCTATGGCCGTCTTAAAACGATTGGAACGACCCAAAGGCAGATAAAGAGAATTATCTATAAGCAGGCAATCAGAATCTCTTGTATTGGTATTCCGATTGGCCTGTTACTTGGTGCGGTTGTTTCCTTTGGCATTGTTCCTTACTTCCTGAATATGATGTATTCAACAAATTCTGATGTGGGAACAAAAGTATCTTTTTCGCCGTTTATTTTCATAGGAGCGGCCATATTTACGTTCATTACCGTTATGATTGCAAGCATGAAGCCCGCCAAAATTGCCGGAAGTGTTTCACCAATAGCAGCACTCCAATATACAGCAGCCAGCACAAAGAGCAGCGCCAGAAATTGTAGCAAAATGAAGTTGTCCAGAATGGCATGGAACAATGTCTTTCGTAATGCTAAGAGTACAACCCTTGTTTTTGCATCGCTTTTTTTCGGCCTTTCCTTGTTCCTTGTCGTCACAGGGCTATTACATGGTTTAAGCCCGGAGAATTATGTGAGCCAATGGGGAGTAAGCGATTTTGCACTCACATATAGTATCCACGAAAGAGAAGATTTAATTTCCAGCGAAATGGTTTCAGAGATTGGTCAGCTTGACGGCATTGAGAATTTGAGGTTGACCTATGCACCTTATCCTCAAGTAGCAGCAGATGTTGTATATGACGATGCTGTATTTCACGAGTTTCTTGCGTCATTAGACGGAGTAAACGGCATTGATTTTTCTGATCCGGCAAAATTAGAAAATTATCAGCAAAACTTTTTTAGCGGGGTTTTTGGAATTGACAGTGCATATTTGGAAGAAATCAATAAAACCTTAAACTTGCCTATTGACACGTCTGCCTTTGAACAAGGAAAGGTTGTGCTGCTGTCCAAAACAGTAGAAGGCCTTATTCAGCCAGGGCAGGAAATAACAATCCAGACGCAGAACGGACAGCATTCCTTTATTGTAGCGAACGGTTATTTGAATGAAGGGTTTCGAGCAGGAGGAGGCAATGAGAGAGGGACGGCTCCTGATTTGTATATTAGTCAAACAGCTTTGAAAGAACTCTTTCCGCAATATAGAGTGTTCCGCGTGGCCTTTGATACGGATGGTCAACATGACGAAAGTATACTGCAAGAATTAAAGCAAATCACCGCATCACAAGCTAACATTGATATTATATCCCGATATGAACGGCGAGAAGAAATGCAGGAATATCTCATTACAGCAAAGGTTTTAGGAACAGGGTTGTCCGTGATCCTGCTGCTTGTTGGTGTCATGAACTTTGTCAATACAATGGTTGTCAATGTAAATACTCGGCGCTATGAATTAGCTGTTCTTGAAAGCATTGGAATGACAAAGCGACAAATCAAACGAATGCTATTTATGGAAGGTTTCTATTATTGGGGTGTTTCCCTTTCCCTTGCAGTCACCATTGGAACAGCAATCTTCATCTTGCTATATATGATTTTTAGTAAAGTGGCCTATTATGCTGTTTTCTCCTATCCATTTATCCCACTGGTGCTGGTGTCTGGACTGGTGTTGCTAATCTGCCTTATTGTGCCTATATGGGTCTACAAAACTGACGTTAACCTTCCAGTTGTGGAGCGATTGCGGTTGACAGAGTGAGTTTAATCAAATAGCAAAACATCCTTAGATCAATCATATCGAAGCGGAGCAGATTTTAGCTGCTCCGCTTCTTTAGTATTTTTCAAAAAATTCTTTTGAAATGTCCGAGCTTTGTAACAATTCAGCCTGTTTTTCTGTCGAAATCAAAGACGCCTCGGACATTTGTGTAACATTTGTAGTTTATGCTTGTGGTAAATCAATTAAGAAACATCTGCCCCCACAGCGGGGAAAAGAAAAAAACCGCTGACGGGCAGAGGATTTCGTGTGCTTTCCTATATCACTGACGATACGGCGGTTTTGAGAAATCAGAGCC